>Ga0315281_10007910_pt1 | contig 14886 bp, 11 predicted proteins | sample YL17G07_0_MG_FD_204540 | JGI IMG/M metagenome (GOLD analysis project Ga0315281, IMG submission 204540) | Sediment microbial communities from Yellowstone Lake, YNP, Wyoming, USA - YL17G07_0 | ecosystem: Environmental > Aquatic > Freshwater > Lake > Sediment | place: USA: Wyoming | collected...
ACACAATTTAAAGGGGGTTGGGAGGGGAGTTTGAGGGGAGGGCGGGGGAGCTGCGCTCCCCCGGCCCGCCCCTCAAATACTATACTACGCTCCGCCCCGCAAATCCTGGTAACTCGGCAGCACTCCCAGGTTGTGGGCGTTTTTCACGGCTGAGAGGATGGCCTGTTGCAGGGTGGTTTCTGCCAGCAAGCCAAGTATATGCAGGTCTGTCCTGGTTTCCGGTGCAGCCAGGACAAAGACGATATCGCCGTCAAAGAGGGTATGCACCGGCCGGATGCAGCGGACCAGGCCATTTTGGCCCATCTGGGCGATCTTCTGGGCCTCTTCCCGGGTGAGACGGGCATTGGTGGCCACCACGCCGATGGTGGTGTTGGTGGGTTCGCCAAAGCGCCTTCGCACCACGCCCTGGCGGATCAGGCGCACGGAGTCGGCAAACTCCCGGCTATCCGGGGCGGTCCGGGCGCCGGCCAGGATTTCGCCGGTTTGGGGGTCCACCACGTCCCCGAACGCGTTGACCACGGCCAGGGCACCCACCTTGAGGCCATTGGGGCCTTCCAGGAAACTGGTGCCCAGGCCCCCCTTGGTGGCCTGCTGGACCCCCAGGAGTTTGCCGATGGTGGCGCCGATCCCGGCCCCGAGGCTGCCGTCCCCCTGGGCCTCGGGCTGGGCCGCCAGGCAGGCGCTGTAACCCATGGCCTTGTCTGGGCGGACCCGGCAATTCCCCACGGAGAGATCAAAAATCACCGCGGCCGGCACCGTGGGCACCCGGGTGATGGTGACGTCAAAGCCCCGGCCCCGTTCCTCCAGGAATTCCATGACGCCGCCGGCCGCGTCCAGACCAAAGGCGCTGCCCCCGGCGATAATCAGGGCCTGCACTTCGTTCACCAGGTGGTAGCCCAGGAGCGCGTCCAACTGGCGCGTCCCCGCGGCCGACCCCCGGATGTCCACGCTGCCCACCGTGTCGGGCGGGCAGAGGATTACCGTGCAGCCCGTGACGTTCTTGAAATCACCGGCATGACCCACCCGGAACCCCGGCACTCGGGTAATCATTGGGAGGCCTGTCCTGAGGGCGGACGCGCCAATTGCACCCGCCCATCCCTGATGGTGAGGATATACAGGGCCATTTCGGCCTGCCGGTTTGCATCGAAGCCTTTGAGCCAGGGGAGATCGGGGAAGTTTTTGAAGTTCAGGAGACGCCGGGGCAGTTCGGCCCGGCTGACAAACCCCTCGGTTTTCAGGAGGCGGCCCAAGCCCCTGACCACCGCGTAGCCCTGGGCGGCCAGGTAGTCAGGCTCGCTGCCGTATTTTTGCCGGAACGCCGCGGAGAATTTCTGCACCGCCGGGCTTGGGTCTCCCTGGAAGAAGGCGTCCGGGAACAAAATCCCCTCCAGAGCCCTGGCTTCCTTTTCCTGGCCCGGGCCGGGGAGGACCAGGTTGGTCCCCAGCAGCGGCACCCCCCGCAGTGGGCCGCTGGCCCTCTGGGAGGCAATGGCGGCCGCGGTGGCGGCGTCGTCCGGGATCAACAGGCCCTGAAAGTCCGGCGGCAGGCCCGGGTTGGGCTGATACGCCGTCGCCAGGGGCGCCAGTACCGGGGCGAAGTCAGTGGTCCCGGGAAGATAGCTCTCCTCGAGGGCCAGGGAACCTCCCTGAACCCCCAGTTGATCCTGGAATTGCTGGGAAAAGGTGCGCCCCGCGGGGGAATCCGGGGTCAGGATGGCATAGCGGCTCATCCCGGCAGACAGCGTATACCGTACCAGAGAGCGCATCTGGTGCCGCGCGGTGAGAAAGGCCTGAAACACGAAGTTCCCGGTCTGGGTCAGGTCGGCCCTCTGGGATAGGGCGATGAGGGGCACCCCGGTTTCCTGGGCCGCCTGGGCCGCACCCTGGGCCGCACCGGAGGTCAGGGGCCCCAACAAAGCCAGGATATTCTGGTCCTGGGCCATCTCCCGCACCAGTCGGGCTGCAGCCTGGGGATCATTGGGGCAGTCCTTGAAGATCAGTTCCACCTTGGCCTCTTGGGCAGCCAACTCCATGCCGTCCTTCACCCGCTGGCCATAGGCGGAAAACTCCCCGCTCAAAGGCAACAGGCAGCCCAGGATCCGTTTTTGCCCGGTCAGCAAGGCTTCCCCGGCTGCCGCCTCCTTGCTTTCAGGAAAACGCTCCTTCAGGGTGCGCTCCCATTTCTGGGCTTCGCCCATCTGGCCGCCTTCTTTATAGATCTGGGCCAGCCGCAGCAACAGGGCGGCGCTCAGGGGATCGTCCCGGTAAAGGGTGGCCAGGTGTTCCAGGTCTGCCGGGGTGGCCTGCTTCACCAAGCGGGTCTTGAGGTCTTCGAGCCATTCCTTGTCGCCGGCCGACAGGTCCTGGGCGGCCAGGCGCAGCCTGGCGAAGGCCTTGGCTATCTGGTCCTGCTTCAGGGCGATCTCCGCCAGCAGCGCATTGGTGGAAAACCGCAGGGAAGGGGGGATCTCCGTGGCCGTCAGGCTATCCAGCACCCGGGAGGCCTGCTGGTACTGCCCCAGCTTGAAATAGGCCCGACCGACCCCGTAGCGGGCCTTGAGGGCGATGTCGGGCTGCGGCGATTGGGCCAGCAGGGCCTGATAGCGGCTCAGCGACCCCTGCCAGTCTCCCAGCAGGCCCAGCAGTTCCGCGTTCCGCAGGCGGGCGGCGGCTGCATGCTGGCCTTTCGGATAGCGCTCCAGATACGCCATATAATCCTGCCAGGCCCGGCGATAGGCCTGCTGCCGGTAAGCCTCCTCGGCCTCCTGGTAAAGGGATTCCTCGGTTTCTCGGTGGCTGGAAGGCTGGGTGGGGGGGAAAATGGGCAGGGAGGAGCAGGCCGGCAGGAGCATCCACAAAGTCAGCGCCAGCAGCACAAGAAAGGTGGCCCTACGTAACATGGTTTCTCTCGGTACTACCGACATAAATCGGGGGAGGGGGCTGAGGGCCGCAGGCCCTTGGCCGGATGACTTTTAGCCAGCCGACCATAAAAGTCTAAGCCCCCTCCCCCAAATTACGCCGCCAATCCCTAAAAGGGTTGCGGAGGACGCGTAGGGGCACGGCTTGCCGTGCCTAATGGGAGGTAGGGAGGATGTGGAGCAGCCGCCCCCGGCGGCAATTAACCGGCGAGGGTGCCTGTTCTACCTCCCTCCTCTATTTCACTTCTTCAAATTCCGCTTCCACCACTTCTTCTTCGGGCTTTTTGGGCTTCTCTTCGGGGCCGGCGCCCGGACCGGCTGCGCCCGGTCCCGCCCCCCCGGGCCCGCCGGCGGCCCCGGTCTTGGCATACACCATTTCGGCCAGTTTGTGGGACGCCTTGGTCAGTTCATCCCTGGCCTGCCGGATAGCCTCCACCTCTCCCGATTCCGAGGCCTGCTTCAGCTTGGTGATGTGGCTGTCGATATCGGCTTTGAGGGCCGCATCCACCTTGTCGCCCAGGTCCGCCATGGACTTCTCGATGGTATAGATCAGGGTGTCGGCCTCGTTGCGGGCTTCGGCCAGTTCCTTTTTGCGGCGGTCCTCTTCGGCATGGGCTTCGGCTTCTCTTACCAGGTTTTGGATCTCCTGCTCCGTCAGGCCGCTGGGGGCGGTGATGCGGATGGATTGTTCCGCGCCGGTGCCCAGGTCTTTGGCGGAGACGTGGACGATGCCGTTGGCATCGATGTCAAAGGTGACCTCGATCTGGGGCACACCCCGGGGAGCCGGGGGAATCCCGTAAAGCTCAAAACGCCCCAGGGTCTTGTTGTCCCCGGCCATGGGCCGCTCCCCCTGCAGGACATGGACGGTCACCGCCGTCTGGCTGTCCGCCGCGGTGGAGAAGATCTGGCTTTTCCGGGTGGGGATGGTGGTGTTGCGCTCGATGATCTTGGTGAACACGCCTCCCAGGGTCTCGATACCCAGGGAAAGGGGGGTGACATCCAGAAGCAGGATATCTTTCACTTCCCCCTTGAGGACCCCGGCCTGGATAGCGGCGCCCACGCCCACCACTTCGTCCGGGTTGACTCCTTTATGGGGCTCTTTGGCGAAGATCGTCTGGACCTTTTCCTGGACCTTGGGCATGCGGGTCATGCCGCCCACCAGCACCACCTCGTCGATGTCCTGGGGGCCGACATTGGCGTCTTTCATGGCCTGGCGGCAGGGGCCCTCCAATTTATCCAGCAGGTCGGCGCTCAGGGCTTCCAGCTTGGCCCGGGTGAGCTTGATTAGCAGGTGCTTGGGCCCGGAGGCGTCGGCCGTAATAAAGGGGAGATTGATCTCGGTCTCCAGGGTGGTGGAAAGCTCGCACTTGGCCTTTTCCCCCGCCTCCTTCAGCCGTTGCAGGGCCATCTTGTCCTTGCGCAGATCGATGCCCTGGTCCTTGCGAAACTCGTCGGCCAGGAAATCGATCACCCGCTGGTCAAAGTCGTCGCCTCCCAGGTGGGTGTCGCCGTTGGTGGATTTCACCTCGAAGACGCCCTCGCCGATCTCCAGGACGGAGATGTCGAAGGTGCCGCCCCCCAGGTCAAAGACGGCGATGCGTTCGTCCTTCTTCTTTTCCAGGCCGTAGGCCATGGAGGCCGCGGTGGGTTCGTTGATGATGCGCAGCACGTTCAGCCCGGCAATGCGGCCGGCGTCTTTAGTGGCCTGGCGCTGGGCGTCGTTGAAATAGGCCGGAACGGTGACCACTGCGTCGGTGATTTTCTCCCCCAGGTAGTCCTCGGCGGTCTGCCTCATCTTGGTGAGGATCATGGCGGAAATCTCTGAGGGGCTGTAAGTGCGGCCCCGGATCTCCACATGGGCGTCGCCGTTGTCCGCCCGGACGATCTTATAGGGAAGGATCTTGAGATCCTTTTGCACCTCCGGGTCCTCGAATTTGCGCCCCATCAGGCGTTTGATGGAGAACACGGTGTTCAAGGGATTGGTGATGGCCTGGCGCTTGGCGATGGCGCCCACCAGGCGCTCGCCGGACTCCGTAAAGGCCACCACCGAAGGGGTGGTGCGGCTGCCTTCCGCGTTGGCAATGACCTTGGGCTCCCCCCCCTCCATGACGGCGACCACTGAGTTGGTGGTGCCTAAGTCTATGCCGATGGTTTTAGCCATGTATACTTCCTCCTAAAAGGTCTAATCGGTCTTGGTTGAAGTTTGCGGACGGGCCACCACCACCATGGCCGGCCTGAGCAGCCGGTTCTGGAGGAGGTAGCCCTTCTGCAACTCCTTGATCACCGTCTGGTTTTCCACTTCCGGAGCTTCTTCCTCCATGACGGCGTGGTGGAAGGCCGGGTCAAAAGGCTGGCCGATGCTGACCAGGGGGGTCACCCCAACCCGGCCCAGCACCTTGAGAAAATCTTGCCGGACCAGTTCCAGGCCCTCTAAAAACGGGGCCGGGCAGTCGCATTGCCGTCCGTGCTCCAGGGCCCGCTCCAGGTTGTCCAGGACGGGCAAGAGTTCTTTAAGAAGATTTTCATTGGCAAATTGCAGTAAATCGGCCCGCTCCCGTTCCTGGCGCTTTTTCAGGTTTTCCAGCTCCGCGGCCAACCGGAGCAGGCGCTCGTAATTTTCCTGGGCCTCTTGGGTTTTTTGTTCCAGCTGGCTTTGCAAGTCCGCCGGCTCAGGCTGAGTCGGTTCAGCCTGGGCCGGCTCAGGCGCGGCCTGGGGAGCGGCCTCCTGCCGCTCCTCTTCTTTATCGGTGAAAGACATAAATCCCTTTCTCCTTTTAGCCTTTCCCATATTGACTCTTTGGGCATCCCGAAATTAAGGGTGGCAAATTAAGGAGGCCCTGGCCCACCGACTCAGCTCTGCCGCTTGTTGAGCCACTCGGTGACCATGGAGGCGGTATATTGCACGATGGGAACCACCCGGGCATAATCCATGCGCATGGGGCCGATGATCCCCAGGCTGCCCACCGGCGCCCGGTCGCAGCTATAGGAGGAGGCCACCACGCTTAGCTGCATTTCCGGAAAGTGCTCATCCGGGCTGATGATGATCTGCACCCCTTGAGATTCCAGCGTCTGGTCCAACAGGTTGATGAGATGATGCTTCTCTTCAAAGGCCTTAAAAATGGTGCGCATCTTTTCCACGTCCGCGGCGAACTCGGGGTAGTCCAGGATCTGGCTGGTGCCGTCGATGAAAAGCTCCTCGCCCTCGTCGTTCTGCAATGCCTGGCGGCTCAGATTGAGCGCCTGGGAGACCATCTGGTCGAAGAGATTCTTTTCTTCCCGCATCTGGACCACAATCTGCTGCCGGGCTTCCCCCAGAGAGAGATTCTGGCAAATGCTGTTGAGATAGCGGCTGAACCGGTCCAATTGCTCCTGGGAATACCGGGTGTCGCTGCGCACAAAGCGGGTCTGCACCTGGTTATCGGCGGATACCAGGACGGTCAGGACCCCGTCGCCTCCCAGGCTGATGAACTGTATGTGCCTGAGGCGCACGCCCTGGGGACGGGGGGTCAGCACCAGGGCAGGGTGGCCCGAGACGGTGGAGAGCACCCGGGAAACCTGGCGAAAGACCTCCTGGGGTTCGGTATTCGGCTGGGCGAAGGCTTCGGCAATCTGTTTCTGGGTGCCAGGCCCCAACTCCTGGACGGCCAGAATCTGATCCACGTAATACCGGAAACCCAGGGGGGTGGGGAGGCGGCCCGCCGAGGTATGAGGCTGCCTGAGGTAACCCCGTTCCTCGAGATCCAGCATCAGGTTGCGGATGGTGGCGGCGCTCAGGTTGAGACCCGAAAAACGCGCCACCGTGCGGGACCCCACCGGTTCGCCGGTGGCGATATAGACGGCCATCACCGTTTTTAAGACCCGGTTGTACCTTTCTCCCAGGATGTCCATGAATCTGTGCATCTGTTGAATTTAATTAGAATAAAATAATCAGGATACCCATATTTGTCAAGAGCTTAAGGGATTTTTGCCCGCCTAATGGGCCGGCCGGCCCCTGGCTCTCTCTCCCAAAATCTTCCCTCTAACCCTGCAGCGGTAGCGGACGCTTTATATTCTGGTTCCCAAGCTGCGCTTGGGAACCCAATTGATTGCAAAGCTTTGCTTTGCTAATAAAATCTATATCTATCTTAGTCAGGAGGCGCCGTTAGTAATTATTTTGCCCAAGCGAAGCTTGGGCCATAAATGCGTTCCCAAGGTAAGCTTGGGAACGAGAAAATGGTCAACGGGCCCACCGGCCCCTGCCCCATAGCCCCCTCCCCCAATATCCCTGCTACCCTACCCCTGGCAGCGGTGGCGGACGCTTTCCCCCTCCGCCATATAAACCACCTGCTCGGCGATGTTGGTGGCGTGGTCTCCAGCGCGCTCCAGGTTGCGCACAATGTTGATTTGGCTCTGGCCCAGGGGAATGTTCTGGCGGTCCCGGGCCATGTCAGCGATCAGGTCGTTAATGATGCTGCGGTCCAGGTCGTCCACCAGGTTGTCGGCTTTGCACACCTGCCGGGCCAGGCGGACATCCTGGTCAATGAAAGCCTTGAGGCTGTTTTCGATCATTTCTTGGACCTGCCGGGCCATATCGGCCAGATCCGGGTGAAACTCTCCGGGGGGCAACTGGTATAGGAACAGCGTCTCCTCGGCAATGTTCACCGCCAGGTCGCCGATACGCTCCAGTTCGGCAATGAGGTGGTCCACCGCCATCACCTGTCTGAGGTCAATGGCCACGGGCTGGTACAGGGCGATCAGGCGCACGCATTCCCCGTCGATGGCCTCCTCCAGTTGATTGATATCTTCATCTCCCAGGATCACCTGGCGGGCCAGTTCCGGATCCCCCTCCATAAAGGCGGTGACGGCCCGATCCATGGCGGTTTCCGCCAGTCTCGCCAGTTTAAGCAACTCTTCTTTCAGAGCCTGCAGTTCCCGGTGGAATTTATCGGACCGCGGCGTCTTAACCTCAGGTGTTTCTTCGGGCATTTTGCACCTCAAGATTAATAGTCGCCCACTCTCATAGTTTAGCAAGCTTAGGGCGCCTATGCCAAGTTAATCCCGAAGTTTTTCATGCGCCGGGAAGGGGAAAAAAAATCCCTGACACAGGGGGACGGTTTCCCTGGGCAAACAAGGTCACGCATAAAAAAGAATTTACAAGAGGAAAATGGGTATGGTATTAGCTGCTTAGCAGGCTTTTGAAACTTCCTGAATGGACCATCATAACTTAAAGGTCACAACGCAGGAGGAGAATTTTGCTTGGGTAGCCGCGGCTTCAGCCGGCGCCAGCACCGACTGGAAGCCTGTGCCACTAAAATCTCCCTTATGCCTGCAAGGTTTATCCGGTTTCCAAGCTCCTGCCCTGAAGAGTTCGTGACGGGCATTATAGGGGCACGGCTTGCCGTGCCCAATTAATCAAAACGTTCTTGGTTCTCGAGTATTTGGCTGGTGGCGGGCACGGAGGCCCGCCCTACCGAACTTTTCAAGGTTTGCGGGTGAGCTCTGTAAGGGGGGGACCCGCGTGTCCACCCGCTTTGGGCGCATACCCGGGTGCGCCCCGGCGTGACCATGGTCAGGTGTTGTTCCACCGCCATGGGGATAAGGCAGGGGGAGGTTCCTGGCGTAGAACCCCGGGGATTGGTTGTCAGGGAAGGCCTTAAGCCTCTCCGAACCCCGCAAGCCTTTGGTGAGCCATGGCCGAATCGGCAACATTGCGGCAAAGATTAGGCAAAATTTTCCCCTGGCGCTCCGGCACCTTCCAGTTGGTGGCCGGCGTCACCCTGGCGGTGATGCTGTTGCTGCTCTTCCGCCCCCTCTTTTGCGAAATCCTGGAGCTGAAGCTTTACGATCTGAAGTTTCGGGTGCGGGGGGTCCGGCCGCCGGGCCCGGAAGTGGTCATCGTCGCCATCGACGATGCCAGCCTGAAAACCCTGGGGCGCTGGCCCTGGTCCCGGGAAACCCTGGCCCGCCTGATTGCCCGCATCAAGGCAGCCGGCCCTAAGGTCGTCGCCCTGGACATCATTTTCGCCGAGAAAGAAGAATCCGCGGCGATGCGCACCATTCATAACCTGCGCCAGGGCCTCTCCCGGAGCGGCGGGGCGGCGCCCGGGGTTCTAAGATTGCTGGCTGAGGAAGAAAACCGGGTGAACGTGGACCGCCAGTTGGCCCGGGTGATCGCCCAGGAACCGCCGACCCTTCTCGGATTTTACTTCAACAAGATCGGGGGCAAGGCCGCCCTGAAACCGGAACAATTCATGGGGATCTCGGCGCCGCCGGCCAGCACTTACAATCTGGTCCGGTGGGTCGATGCCCAACCCACGGTGATGCCCATCATCGGCTCCGAAGGCATCGAGGTAAACCTGCCGGAGATCACCGAAGCCGCCGCCGGGGGCGGCTATTTCAACATGATGCCGGATTTGGACGGCACCGTCCGCTCCCTCTCCCAGGCCATTGTCTTCGGCCCCGATATCTTCATGCCCCTGTCCCTGGCCGCGGCCCAACATTACCTGGGGCGTCCCCCCCTGGCGCTGATCCTGTCATCGTTGGGGGTGGAAGGAGTGCGCCTGGGGAGCCGGCAACTGCCGGTGGACCGGCTGGGACGCCTCCTCATCAATTATTTGGGCCCCCCGGGCCACTTTCCCTATTACTCGGCTGCGGCAGTCCTGGATGGCAGTTTGGCCCCCGACGCCTTGAAAGACAAGATCGTGCTGCTGGGGGCCACCGCGGTGGGCATTTATGATCTCCGGGTCACGCCGTTCTCCGGGATTTGCCCCGGGGTCGAAATCCAGGCCAACATCATCGACAACCTGATCCGGGGCCAATTTCTGCAGGTCTCCCGAAACCCCCAGATTCCTCCCCTGCTCATCGTTCTGGCCCTGGGACTGCTGATGGGACTGGTCCTGCCCCGGCTCTCCGCCGCCTGGTCCTTCGTATTCACCCTGCTCCTGGCGGAGGGGTACACCACCGCCAATTACTTCTTCTTCAGCCTCTGGGGCTGGCAACTGGAACTCTTCTATCCTTTGTTGGCCATCGGCGGCATCTACACGGGCATCACCGTCCAGCGGTTCCTGGCCGAAGAACGGGAGCGGGCGCGCATCAAGAAGACCTTCCAATCCTATGTCGCCCCGGAAGTGGTGAATGAAATCCTGAAACACCCGCATCTCCTGCGCCTGGGCGGGGAACGCCGGGAGCTGACCATCCTCTTCTCGGATATTCGGGGCTTCACTTCTTTGTCGGAGACTCTGGAGCCGGAGGTGCTGGTGGGGCTGCTCCATGACTTCCTCAACCCCATGAGCGAGATCATCGTCACCCACGGGGGCACCATTGACAAGTATATCGGTGACGCCATCATGGCTCTGTTCGGGGCCCCCCTGGAACACCCGGACCACGCCGTCCTGGCCTGCCGCACCGCCCTGGCCATGATGGGCCGGCTGGAGACGCTGAACCAGGAATGGGAAAGCCAGGCACGCCCGGCGATGCACATCGGCCTGGGCCTCAATAGCGGCGAGGTGGCGGTGGGCAACATGGGCTCCGACCGCCTGTTCAACTACACCGCCATCGGGGACAACGTCAACCTGGCCTCCCGCCTGGAGGGCCTGAACAAATACTACGGCACCTCGATCCTTATCAGTTCGGCCACCGCCCAGGCCCTAAACGGGCAGTTTATCCTCCGGGAAGTGGACCTGGTCCGGGTTAAGGGGAAGGCCCAGGAGCTGACCATCTTTGAACTTCTGGCGGAAGGCGATCCGGACCCGGACCTGGCCGAATTCCTGGACCTCTACCGGCGGGGCCGCACCCTCTTCTGTGACCGGCAGTGGCGGGAAAGCGCCGCGGCCTTCGCCGCCGCCTTGAAAATGCGCCCCCGGGACATCCCCAGCCAAAACTACCTGGACCTCTCCGAGAAATACCAGCTCACCCCCCCCGGGTCCGACTGGACCCCCGTCCGGACCATGGAGGCGAAGTGAGTTGGGAGAAGTGATTTGGGGGAGGATTGTAATACCAAGATGCGCTCAAAAAGGTATTTGCTTGTAAGGGCGGGCCCATGGAACCTGTCTCAAAACCTGATAACGAGGCCATGTCATTCTGAGCGAAGCGAAGAATCTAGTCATATCAAGGAGTTCTAGATCCTTCACTTCGTTCAGGATGACAAAAAAACCGTTTTGAGACAGTTTCCATGTGTCCGCCCTATATTCCGGGCGGACACGCGGGTGCGCCCCTACAGGGCAAAGGCTTACCTTACTTCTATGAGCGCATCTTGGTATAAGTGGGCCCACTGGCCCCTGGCCCCCTCCCCCAATCCTCATCTCCCCAAATTCTTCAAGAACGCCTCCAGGCTAGGGAGGTCCTGGACGTTGAAGAAGCTTTCCTGGGGTTCCTGGGGGAGGATTTTGCGCACCAGGCCCTTGAGGACGTTTTTGGGGCCCACTTCCACCCAGGCGTCGATGCCTGCGCCTTTGAGGTTGGCGATGAGTTCGGCCCAGCGCACCGGGGAGGTGAGCTGCCGGCCCATGGCCTGGCGCAGGCGCTCCGGGTCGGTTTCCGGGGCCGCGCTGGCGTTAAGATAGATGGGGGTCTCAGGGGGATTGAAGGGACAGGTGGCCAAAAACGCGGCAAAATCCAGAGTGGCCCCCTCCATCAGGGGGGAGTGCCAGGCCCCGGAGACCTTCAGGGGGACGACCCGGGCCCCCTCGGCTTTGGCCAGGTTCCCGGCCCGGGCCACCAGTTCCGGAGTGCCGGAAACCACGGTCTGCTCCGGGGTATTGAAGTTGGCCAGGGCGACTGGGCCTTCCTTGGTCAGGGGATGCACCAATCCGGCCAGTTTCTCGGGCGTCAGGCCCACCACCGCCACCATGGCCCCGGGGTATTTGTCGGCCTCCCGCTGCATCAGGCGGCCCCGCTGCCGCACCGCGGCGACGGCGTCCCGGGCGCTCAGCACCCCGGCGGCAAACAGCGCGCTGTACTCCCCCAGGCTGTGGCCGCAAACTGCCTGGGGCACGGCCCCCGCCCGCCTGACGGCCTGATAGAGACAAAGGTTGACCGCGGTGATGGCCGGCTGCAGGTTCACCGTCTCGGTGAGCTCTTCCATGGGACCTTCAAAACAGAGGCGCTTCAGGGGGAGCCCGGTGATCTCCTCCGCCAGATCGAAAAGCTGCCGGGCCTCGGGGTCGGACTCGTACAGATCCCGGCCCATGCCCACATACTGGGACCCTTGCCCGGGGAATAAAAAAGCCATGCGGGCCATGCTGCACCTCGGAGTTAGATAAAATGTTTTTGGGGGAGGGCGGGGGACCCACTGGTCCCCCGCCCTCCCCTCAAATATCCTATCCGGCGAATTTAAACAAAGCCTGAAACTTAGCGATCTCCGCCCGGACGTCCGGGCTGGTCACCACCGCGGAGATGGCGCAGACGCCGTCGGCCCCGGCCTGCACCACCGCGGCCGCATTTTGGAGATTGATACCGCCGATGGCAATTACCGGGATGGACACGTGCCTCTTGATTTCCCTGATCAGGCTTACGCCCCCGGGGCGCCCCCCGTCTTTTTTGGTGCCCGTGGCAAAAATCGGCGACACCCCCAGGTAATCGGCCCCCAATTTCTGGGCCGCCAGGGCTTCGGTGAGATTGTGCACGGTGAGACCGATGATCTTTTTTTCTCCCAGCAGGCGCCTGGCCATCTCATAAGGCAGGTCGTCCTGGCCCAGGTGGACGCCGTCCGCCTCCACCCCCAGGGCGATGTCCACCCGGTCGTTCACCAAAAACAGGGCCCACCGGCAAATCTCCCTCAATCTCCCGGCTTCAGCCAGCATTTCCCGGCCGCCCGCCCGCTTTTCCCGGTACTGCACCACCGCCACTCCGGCGGCCAGGGCGTTTTGCACGTCGCTCAGATTGCCGGCCCGGCTGAGCCCCGCGTCGGTGATGAAATAATAGCCCTTCATCCCGCCACCACCCGTTGCCCCTCGTCGATGGTCTGCTTATCCAGGTGATAGAGGCGGTCAAAAAATCTCTCCTTGAAAGTGCCGGGTCCCCCCGCTTCCTGGGCCGCCATCTCTGCGGCCACTTCAAAACAGACCAGGGCCGAGCTCGCGGCCAGGGCCAGGTCGGCCTCCACCGCCGCAAAGGCGCCGATGGTGGATGCGGCCATGCACCCGGTGCCCACCACGTGGGTCAGCCAGGGGTGGCCGTTTTGGATAATGAAGCACCGGGCCCCATCGGCGACGACGTCGTCCCGGCCGGTGATGGCCACGGTGCATTTATAACTTTCCGCCACTTTCCGGGCCACCTCCCGCAGATCCTGATGCACCTCCGCCGCGTCCACCCCTTTGGTGCGGACCGCCTCCCCGCTGATCCTGGCGACCTCGGAAGCATTCCCTTTAATGATGTCGATCCTGGTTTCCTGCAACAGTTCGAAACACGCCCGGTCCCGCAGCTTGGTGGCCCCGGCGCCGCAAGCGTCCAGGACCACCGGAATCCCCTTGCGGTTGGCGCTCGCTGCCGCCAACTTCATGGACGCCACCAAATCCGGGGTCAGGGTGCCGATATTCAACACCAAGGCCGAGGCGATCCCCGCCATCTCCGCCACCTCTTCTCGGGCATGGGCCATGACCGGGGAGCCCCCCAGCACCTTGACGATCTGCGCGCAATCGTAAATGGTCACCCAATTGGTCAGGTGATGGACCACCGGTTTTTGGGCCCTGATCCTGGCCAGCAGACCGTAAGCGTCGATATGCAGTTTAACCATGGTAAATCCCTCAGGATATTTCTAATTATACACCAAGACTTTTGCAAAAATAATGATCAGAATTAATGTAGAGCCGGCGCCCTCGCCGGCTAGGGAACTACCGGGCGAGGGCATTTCTGCTTTTGCTCTTTACCGTGACGGTCCCTCTCGAAGTCCCTCTAAATCCTCCTTATAGCAGTTCATAGGGCGTGCCATGCACGCCGAAGGGCGGCGGCCGCGGGCCGCCCTATGGCTAAATCTATCTTCCAAATTCTTTGCTAAAAGCGCCAAGCTGATCGTGGAAAGCTGCCCGAACTTGACATAAACCGTGTGGTTGGGTATTTTTAACCAAATTTTATGCAGGGGAGGAGACCCCCATGCCGTTGGACGAGATTCTCATCACCCGGGCGATTGTCGAGCGTTTCACCGAAAAGTTTCTGGACAACGTGGACCTGGACGTGGCCGTGGTAGGTGGCGGGGTCTCGGGCCTCACCGCCGCCTGGCGCCTGGCCCAAATGGGGCACAAGGTGGCCATTTTTGAGCGCAAACTCAGCATCGGCGGCGGCATGTGGGGCGGCGGCATGATGTTCAACGAAATCGTCATCCAGGAGGCGGCCAAACCCATCCTGGACGAGTTGGGCATCCGCCTGCGCCCCATCTATAACGAATACTACACCGCCGACGCCATAGAGGCCGTCACCACCCTGGGCTCCCAGTGCGTCAAGGCCGGGGCCACCATCTTCAACCTCATCAGCGTGGAAGACGTCATGGTGCGGGAAGACCGGGTCACCGGCCTGGTGCTGTCCTGGACCGCGGTGGAGATGGCCCGCTTGCACGTGGACCCCCTGGTCATCCGGGCCAAATGGACCATCGACGCCACCGGCCACGATCTCGAAGTGGTCAAAGTGCTGCTCCGGAAAAACCAGCCCCTCACCCTCTTCACCCCCAGCGGCGCCATCGGCGGCGAACGCTCCATGTGGTCGGAAGCGGGGGAACGGGACACCGTGGCCAACACCAAGGAAATCTACCCCGGCTTTTTCGTGGCCGGCATGGCCGCCACCGCCACCCACGGCGCCCACCGCATGGGCGCCATCTTCGGCGGCATGCTCATGTCCGGCCAACGGGCCGCAGAACAGATCCACGAACGCCTGACCGCGGAGTGGTAGGGTTAGTGTTTTGGGAGAGGGGGCCAGGGGCCGCAGGCCCCTGCCCCCTCTCCCAAACCCTCTCCCCCAACCCCTTAAAGGGGGTTGGGGGGGGAGTTTGAGGGGAGGGCGG
>Ga0315281_10007911_pt1 | contig 14884 bp, 13 predicted proteins | sample YL17G07_0_MG_FD_204540 | JGI IMG/M metagenome (GOLD analysis project Ga0315281, IMG submission 204540) | Sediment microbial communities from Yellowstone Lake, YNP, Wyoming, USA - YL17G07_0 | ecosystem: Environmental > Aquatic > Freshwater > Lake > Sediment | place: USA: Wyoming | collected...
GGAAGAACTGGGGCCACGCGCCTTCTGGGTGATGCTTCTGGCTTCGCTCTTTTTCCTGCACATTATGAAGATCTTCACCCAGAACATGAGCCTCCTCGAGCGCCCGCAGGAGTTCTACCCGCGATTCCTCGCCGGAACGGTTGGCACTTATCTGGGCCTGTCCGATCTCGTGACCTTCGCCCGCCTGACACACTTCTTTGTGGCTTCAGTGGCGGTGGCAGGACTTGGACTGGCACTCCTCGCACGCGCCTGGCTCGAGGAGGCCCCGGAACTTGCTGCCTGGGCGCGCCGCTACGGCACACGCTGGTTCATGGCGGGGACGGGAGTTCAGTTTCTAGTCGGGGTGTGGTTTCTCTTCAGCCTTCCGCCTGAAATCCGCAATCCCTTCCTGGGGGCGGACCGGCTGGCTACGGCAATCCTCGCTGTGGCCGTGCTGCTGGCAGTGCTGGCCATGGTGGCGGCGCCGAAAAGTCTGGCCGCCAGCGCCCTGGCGATTGCCGGCACGATCAGCCTGATGGCGGTGGTCCGACATCTCGTTCGGATTGCCCGCCTGCAGCCCTATTTTGATCCCCGCACGCTGCCGGTCGAGGGCCAGTGGACGGTGTTCGCCATCTTCGCCGTCTTGCTCGTCGCCGGCCTTGCCACGGTGGCATGGATGCTCTACCAGTTCTTCCGTCCGGCCGTTTCCCGTGCCTCATCCGGTTAAGTTGAGAACCTTCCTTCTTACTCGTGCCCCCGTGTCAGCTTTCGGGGAGGGGGTACTGGACTAATCCCTTGTTGCTCGTTTACCGCCAGTTTTGGGATAGGCGACCTCGCCGTCCGTCAGCGTCATAAGCAATATGCCGTTCTCTTTCACCCATTGAAACGGGATGTTCTTACGGTAGCGCTGCGGGTAAGGGTTGGGGTATTCCTGAAACCATTTGGCGAAGAATTCCTTCATCCAGCTTCCATGAGCGTAGCGTAGATCAACGTGCCGTTTACTATCACACGGCACCTACGGACTTTCGTCCCTACAATTTGGGTTCCGGGCGGGCGCTATTACCTGTCCGAAGGGCCCCAGTGTCATTCCGACCCAGAGCGAAGCGATGGGGAGGAATCTAGCTCTGGCGTCCTTGCACTTGCGCCTCTGGGCCCCGCTGAGCCTCCGTACCAGGCAGCGCTCAAGTCCTTCCAATCGCGATTCAGGGATTCGATCAAGGCAATCTTCTTCGCTCGACCCCAGCTTTTAATCTGTTTCTCGCGAGCGATGGCGGCGACGATTTCACCGAACACCTCGTAGTGAACGAGCCGGTTGATGTTGTAGCGCGCCGTGAACCCCGGAAACACCTTGCCTCGATGTTGGAGCACCCGGCGTTCCAAATTGCTAGTCACCCCTGTATACAACGTGCGGGATTTGCTCGCCATGATGTAGACGTAGTAATTTTTCAGCATTGGCATCCCGGCCTTCTCGGCACAGGCCGAGAGCGATCCAGCTCAACCCAGAGCGAGATTCCTCCCCATCGCTTCGCTCTGGGTCGGAATGACATTGCACTCCACAGGACGGCCCGCCACAAATTCTACCAGGCCATGTAAAGCGCCACGGCGGCTTTTGGCTTTAGACGGCAGCAACACGCTCTTAGCCCACCACCCCGGGAGGGGATCATATTGCGTTTTGTCAGATGCGTGTCCTAACAGTGGTCGAAAGGAGAAATCTATGAAGTGCTTCCTTGCTTGTTTGTTGGTCATGGGATTTTTTCTCGTCAGGCCATCGCTTGCCCAGCAACCGTCCTCGCGCAGCATGGACGACCTGAACTGGATGGAATTTCGCGAAATCGTCCCGGCGAAGGTGAAGACGGTTTTGCTGACCACGGGGACGCTGGAGCCCCACGGCGTGGTCAACAACGGCGCTGACAACCTTGCGCCGGTGAAGATTGCCGAAGCGATCGCCCCCGAGGTGAATGCGCTGATCGCGCCCCACATCCCCTATGGCGTAACCGGCTCGATGGCGCCCTATCCGGGCGCAACGCACATTCCCGTCGAGGTCTATGCGCCCTATGTGCGCGCCGTGCTGCTGGGCTTGGTGCGCAATGGGTTCAAGAACATCGTCATCATCAACGGCCACGGCGGCCCGCAGACCGACACGTTGAACAAGGTGGCGCAGGACGTAGCGCTCGAGCAGCGCGTCAACACGCTGGTGGTCAATTGGTGGGCGACCTGCTCCGACGTCACGCAAGGGATTTTCGGCAATGCCGGCGGACACGCGGGAGAGAACGAGACAGCCTTCATCCAGGCCATCAACCCCAAGCTGGTGAAGAAGGAGCGGTACTCCGACGCGCTGGCCACGCCCAATCCCCCGCCGGGCACCTGGTCGGCGACGCCCGCGCCCGCTCCGATCGGCCTCTACAAGGCGGGCGAAGGCATGCCGCGCGATTTCGATCAGAAGAAAGCCGACGAGTATTTCCGTCGCGTCAACGCCTGCGTCGCGGCGGTGGTGAAGGAGACCGTGCGCAAATGGGCCGAGGCGGGTTTCAATTGAGCTCGGCCTCTCCCCGGCGCGGGGCATGTCATGCTGAGCCCTTCGCTGTCACCCTGAGCCCTTCGCTTGTCATTCTGAGCGAAGCGAAGAATCTGCAGTTTCCGCCCAGGGTGAACTCCGCGAAGGGTCTGCAGTATTCGCTCAGGCTAAACTCCGCGAAGCATCTGCAGAAATTCCAAGCGATGGGGACAAAGCAGATTCTTCGCTTCGCTCAGAATGACAACTATTGGATGTTTCACTTTCTCCCGTAACGCGACACTAGCCGCGGTGGAATGTGTTTTACAAAAGCCGCGTTGTGGCTTATATTCGCCGGGAGAGGGGATCGAGCGTCGGAAGCCTCGACGGAATGGGGCTGCGAAGCGAGCCTGCGTTTTGCGCGGTGTAACTGGTTGGGAGGTGGAATGCGGAAACTTTTCGTGGCGTCGATCGTGGTTTTTGCTGGGCTTTGTCTCTCGGGTTCCTGGAGTGCCGCTCAGGACCTCAAGGGCGAAAGGGTCCAAGTGAAGATGCGCCAGAAAGCGGAGCGCAAGGCGATGAAGCTCGCGCACAAGTATACAAAACAGTCCCTCAACTCTCGGGACTTACCCAGGTCCCAGCGCCTCATGATGAAGCACCAGATGCAACGGGAAAGACGCGAACTGCGCGAGCGCCAGAGGGATGAGAGTCAGGATCTGAGAGACCGGCAGAAGGCACTGAGAGAAAGCCAGAATCGGTACTGAGCCGGCCCCCCTCGAGCTGAGCTTCTCCATCCGAGAGGGCGGTGGCCCAATCGGTGCAGGGCGGCTCGCGGTCGCTGGGCAGCGTGGTCTTTCGAGCCAGGGTGCACCCATCTGGAAGTGGGCGCCGTATGAAATTCCACTCCCTTTGTCTCGCGGTAGTCTTGTTGGTCCTTGGGTTGGCTGCGCAGGCCCAGCAAGAACAAACGGAAGAGCGCCCCTCCGAACAGCCGCAGGACCAACCTTCCCAACCGCCAAAGCCACAAAAGCGCCCCACGCTGGGCCCAGCCCCCGCTCCGACGCTTTACGGGCCGAAGACGTCGAATACGGTCGACGCGCGAAGGCTCTTGCGAGTTCGGAAGATTTACGTGGAGCGGATCGACAACTCGCTGGGCGACAAACTCACGGAAGGGCTGGCGAAGACGCACCGGTTTCACATCGTGGCCGATCGCAAGGAGGCCGATGCCGTGATGCGCGGAACCTGCTTTGACCAACGCCGGTTGAAGGTTGTCCGGGCGGAAGTGTACCTCAACGACCTCGGCGGAGCGCCCATCTGGCAGGACAGCGTGCGCCGCCCGTTTAACCCGCCAACTCTGGAGGTGGCGGTCGGCGATACGGCAACCTTGATTGTGAGCCACTTGACCGAAAGCTTCACCGATGCGGACCACAAGTAGCCACGCGGCCGCCAGGGGCAGGCGAAAGTAACCACGTTCCTGGTGTTCCGGCATTCAGGGCATTTCGACAGACTAGTGTCGCGTAACTGAAAGAAGTGACACACTCGATCGGCTGTCATTCTGAGTCCCGATCTGATCGGGACGAAGAATCTGCTTTTCTCTAATCATATGGGACAACTGCAGATGCTTCTTCCGTCGGCTGACGGACTCAGCATGACATCGAGGTTTTGGCATGTGTCACCTATTTCTGAAACATGACACTAGTAGGTGAAGCCTGTAGATAGCTTCTTTCCCAAAGGGCATGTCTCAAAAATCTCTGACCTTTCAGAAATGCCTTCCTCGGTGTGAAGAGGGCGACCCCGAAGCCTGGCAAATCCTTCTGCGGAACTACGCGCCGATTGCGCAGCGGCTCATGGATTTCTACCTGCCGCAGTTCCGCGGCGACGCGCAGAAGCAGCTCTGGAAGGAAGCCCTCGGCGTTCTTGCGGCCAACCGGTACGAACGGCTGCGCGCGTTCGATCACTTGTCCGAGCGGGAGTTCCTGATCGATCTGAGGGCCTTCCTGCTCGATTTCGGCGCCACGCGGCTCAAGGCTTCGGGCGGGCCCTCGGGAGTCCCTCGCCCCACGCCTGAGTCGCTCGCCGCGCTGTTGCATGGTCTCCCGCTCGCCCACCAGGAGATTGTCTTTCTGAAGCTCGCCGGCCATTCCGACACCTCCAGCGAAAAGGTCTCGGGGGTGCCACCCTCGATCGCCCGGAAGGCGCTGGAAAACCTCGAGTCGCATTACGCCCCGATCCTCCGGCCCGGCGAGGATTCCTGCCCCTGGCCTGCGGCATGGCTGGAGTTGCTACGGCAGGCGCGGGCGTCCCGGACCCCCGAGTGCGTGGCCCGCCGTTTCCTGGTTCGCATCCTCGATGGTCAGGCCTCCTGGTACGAGAAGTCTCCGGCGGAAGCGCACTTGGCGTGCTGCCTGCACTGCCTGGAAACGTGGATCGCGCTCCGGGAAGTCCATCGTCTACGAAGTGAGGCGAAGGATTTGCCTCCGGCGGATGTGGATGAAATGCTCTCCTGCCTTCCCATAACCGCCCCCGCCAGACGTGGCTCCTTCCTCCGCCGATTGTTTGGCTCTTGACGGAAGGTCTTCTTAATCTATTCTCTCCACATCGTGCTGACCCGTCACTTGGCGGGCGATGTCCCGATTAGGACGGGAGCGCCAGTCCTGCACGTCGGACTGGCACACGTGATCTCAGCAGGATGCTGCCCAGAAGGGCGGCGCACCTTGTCTTTTTTGCGGTCGGGACTGTAGACTGCTGGTTCCGCCATGCGAGACTTTCGCCAGGAGTTCGAGGATTTTGCGCCGACGGTCTACCTGGACTGCGCTTACCAGGGGCCGTTCCCGCGCACAACGGTGGCGCGCATTCAGCAAGCCATTGACCTGAAGTGTCACCCCGACCGGCTCCACTCGCCGGAATACTTCGATCTGCCCGGCCGGGTGCGCGGGCGGCTGGCGCGGCTGATCGGCGCCAACCCGGCGGAGATCGCTTTGACCAACAGCGCCACACAGGGCATCGGCGTGGTGGCGACGGGTCTCAAGCTGGGGCCGGGCGATGAGGTGGTCGTCACCAGCCGCAACTTCCCCTCCAATCTCTTTACCTGGCTGCATTTGCGCCGCCTGGGTGTGCGCGTCCACGTGGTCAAACCCGCCGGCGGTCATATTGGTGTTGAGGACGTGCTGCCGGTGCTCACGCCGCGCACCCGCGTGCTGGCGTTGGATTGGGTCAGCTATACGGGTGGCGATCGGATAGACTTGGCCGCGCTCGGCGACCTGGTGCATCGCTATGGTGGTCTTTTCGTGGTGGACGGAACACAGGGCGTTGGCGCACTGGAGCTGAACGTTCACGATCTGCCGGTCGATGTGGTTGCCGTGGCCGCCTACAAGTGGCTCCTGGGGCCGTATGGAACGGGGTTCGTCTACCTGCGTTCGGCGATTCAGGAGCGTCTCGAGTGCCCCGTCGTGAACTGGGAGAGCGTCGAAGGGAGCGAGGACTTTGATGCTTTGCCCAGCGACGATTTCACGCTGGTCCGCGCGGCGCGAGTCTTCGACAGTGGCGAAACCGGGAACTTTTTGAACCTCTACGCGCTGGAAGCCTCGCTGGAATTTGTCGAGCGCGCTGGCGTGAGTAACGTGACGGAGCACGCCGGCCGCCTTCTCGACCGCTTTCTGGAGGGACTGCTGAGCAGAGGATATCGCCCCTCCGATGCGGCCCGCCCTGAGTTCCGCTCAACGATTCTCAGTTTCCAAGCGGCCTCGCTCGAGAGCACTGCAGCGCTGCACAAAAAGCTCCGCGCCAACCATGTGGCGGTGAGCCTGCGCCACGGCATGATTCGAGTTTCACCCTACTTGTACAACCACGAGGAAGATATCGATAAGCTCTTGTCAGTGGTCAGTAGTCCGTAGTTCCCTGGACCAATGGATGGGGTCGGAATGGCGGGCACTTGGAGCGGGGCACCTACGGCTGACGGCGCGCGACTGAATACCGAGAACTGAAAACTGACCACTCTCTAGTGTTGTGCGTCTCAAGAGCCTTTACAATCCCAGGACGGGTGGGCACTCTCGTAGCGCCGGGCTTTAGCCCGGCATGCCGCCCTAAAGGGCGGCGCTACATCTGTAAACCGACGTAGGGCCGGGCCTTGGTTCGGCATGCCGCCCTAAAGGGCGCCGCTACATCTGTAAACCGATCTAAGACGCGGTACATTAGAAATGAATCTCGCCCAACAGAAAATCCTCGTCACCGGCGCCACAGGCTTTATCGGCAGCCACCTCGTCGAGCGCCTGCGGAATGAAAAGCAGGCCGCGGTGCGCGCGCTGGTGCGCAATCCGGCCAAGGCCGAGCGCCTTGCCAAGCTCGGCGTCGAACTGGTGCCGGGAGATCTTGCCGATGCTTCTGCGGTGGAGCGAGCCGTGCAGGGGTGTGGCGTGGTCATTCATTTGGCTGCCCAGGTCTCGTCGGTTCCCGGCCGCGAGACGTTCGAACAATCCAACGTGGCGGGAACAGAGAGCCTCCTGCGCGCCGCGGTCGCGGCAGGCGTTTCGCGCTTCGTCCATATTTCAAGCATCGCAGTTTTCGGCCTTGCGACTTCCGGTGAGGTTAATGACCAGAGCCCGCGCCGGCGATCGGGTGATGCGTATTGCGACACGAAGCTCGACGCCGAGGAGGTTGTCTGGCGATACAGCCGCGAGGGCCGGATGGCCTGCGTGATTCTGAGGCCTTCGGGCGTTTACGGACCCGGCTCCACGCACTGGAGTGTCATCCCGCTCAAACGAATCAAGAAGGGGAAAATGTTTCTGGTCAGCGGCGGCCAGGGAATGCTGAACTACGTTTACATCGATAACCTTCTGGACGCGATCCTTCTCACCGCGGAGGACGAGCGGGCGGTAGGCGAGGCCTTTCTCGTGAACGATGGCGCAACCACGTGGAAGGAATACTTCGGCGCCTACGCCCGCATGGCGGGGAAGAATGGCATCCCTTCCGTTCCGCTTTGGGCGGCGAAGTTGTGGGTTCGATACCGCAATATCCTAGCCGCATTCAAGGGAGAGACAACTCGCGTTCCGGTCAACACCCTCGGGTTCCTGGTGGGGACCGCGATCTATCGGCAGTCCCATATCGAGTCCAGGCTCGGCCACCGCTCGCGCGTCAGCCTGGAGGAGGGGTTGCGCCGCACCCAAGCGTGGTTTCGCGAGACCGGACTGCTTTAGAGCGGTTGTCAGTGGTCAGTTGCCCTCGGTCCGGGGCAGGGAGTGTTGTGTACGACGGACAACTGACCGAGGACCACGGCCGAACATGCAACTTCGCCCCTTCCGTCCCAGCGACCTCCCGACTCTCTACGAGATCGACCAAGCGTGTTTCGCGCCCGGGATTTCATATTCCAAAAGGGAGTTGGAAGGCTTTATTCGTCATCGCGAATCGATGACTTGGGTGGCGGAAGAGGGGAAGGAGACTGTCGGGTTTCTGATCGCCCACCGGCATCCCACGATGCTCCTGGGGCGCATCATCACTCTTGACGTGGTGGAAGCGTGGCGCCGGCGAGGAGTCGGAAGCGCGCTGATGGATGCCGCCGAGGGGTGGGCGCGCAGGCGCGGGTTCATTTCACTTTCCCTCGAAACCGCGGAGAACAACCTGAACGCCCAGGCATTCTACGAGCGGCGTGGCTATGTTAAATACGACAAGCTGGATCACTACTACGCCGATGGGACCGCGGCCTTTAGGATGATCAAAAGGCTGAAGGGGGAAGGATGAAGGCTGAAGGATGAAGGATGAAACCCGACAGGCAAAGAAGACCCAAACTAGGTTCGAGTCCCGACCGCTGCCGACTGCCAACGACCAACTAACAACGAACAACGAACAACTGACAACGGACCACTGACAACTCTTCTCCTACCGCTGATATAATCCCCGCCCATCGCGGTGCACTAGATGAGGATCGAATGCTGATCAAACTGACTTCGACCGAGCACAAGATCATCGCCATCGTCGTGCTGGTTGCGGCGCTTTCGCTGGGCGTGGGCGCCAAGTACTTCTGGCGCGCATTTCCGGAGGCGTCCATCGATTTTCGCGTCAATCGTGACGATTCCGCCCCCGTTGCGCAGAAGTTCCTGGCTGAGCGCGGTGTTCGCGTGGAGGGCTATCGGCACGCGGCGGTTTTTGATTTCGATGATGCGGCCAAAGTTTACGTGGAGCGCACGCAGGGCCTGGAACGCATGAACAGCCTGACGCGCGGCCCCTTGCGCCTCTGGCGATGGTCGCACCGCTGGTTCAAGCCTCAGCAGCAGGAGGAATACCGGGTTGACGTCACCCCGGCGGGCGAGGTGGTCCGCTACGCCCACGAGATCCCCGAGGCCGCGGCGGGCGCCAACCTCGAGGCCGCCGCAGCTCGCGACACGGCAGAGCGATTCCTGCGCGAGGTCATGAAGCGCGACCTGGCGGACCTGGAATTCGTCGAAGGCGAAACCGAAAAGCGTCCCGCGCGCACCGACCACACTTTCACCTGGAAGCAGAAAAGCGTGAACCTGGGCGACGGCAGCCTGCGCGTTGAAGTCGAGATTGATGGCGAGCAAGTGGCAAGTTACAGCGAGTTCGTCAAAATCCCCGAGCAGTGGAACCGCGACTACGACCAGCTCCGCTCGCGCAACCAGTCGGCGCAACTGGTGGCCGAGGTCTTATTCATTCTCCTCACCTTAGCCATGCTCATCATTCTGGTGCTTCGCCTGCGCGACCGGGATGTGCCCTTGAAGCTTTCGGTGGTTCTCGGGCTGGTAGCGACGACCCTGTATTTTCTGGGCCAGCTCAATAATTACCCCATGGCGGTTTTCGGTTACCCCACCACCGACTCCTATTCGAGTTTTATCGCCGGCTACCTGCAACGCAGCTTGCTCGCGGCGCTGGGTGTGGGAGCGTGGATCTTCTACCTGACGGCGGGTTCCGAGCCGGTCTATCGCGAAGGGTATCCCGGCCTGGCCTCGCTTCGTCGTTCTTTCACCTGGCAGGGCCTGCGCTCGCGCTCGTTCTTCATGGCCAATGTCGTGGGGATCGGACTCACCTTTTTCTTCTTCGCTTATCAGACGATCTTCTATCTCGCCGCCAACAAGCTGGGAGCCTGGGCGCCTTCCGACGTCAATTACTCGGACTTGCTCAGCACGCGGATTCCCTGGGTGTGGGTGCTGTTTATCGGATTTCTTCCCGCTGTTTCCGAAGAGCTACAGTTTCGCGCCTTTGCCATCCCTTATCTGAACCGGCTTTTGCGCGCCCGGCCGGTGGCGCTGGTGGTCGCGGCATTCGTCTGGGGATTCCTTCATTCCGCCTACCCCAATCAGCCGTTTTTCATCCGCGGCGTGGAAGTGGGTGTGGGCGGCGTCATCGTCGGCCTCGTCATGCTGCGCTTCGGTATTCTGGCTACGTTGATCTGGCATTACTCGGTGGACGCGCTTTATACCGCGTTTCTTCTTCTGCGTTCCCCCAATCACTACCTGATGGTTTCCGGCGCAATCACGGCGGGAATCATGCTCGTGCCGCTGGTGGTTTCGTTGCTGGCGTACCTGCGAACGGGGACGTTCGCGGAAGAGTCCACCCTCACCAACGCCAGCGAAGGAATCTCCCGCGCAGAACACAGGGAAGTGGTCGCCGCCCCCGAGGCTCCGCTGGATTACGTTCCGCTCGATTCTCGCCGCCTCCTGCTGGCCGGCGGGGTGGCCGCGTTTCTCCTGGCGCTGGCGTTGCTGCCGGCCTCCCGTTTTGGAGAAGGAATCAAATTGAGCGTGACCCGACAGGATGCCATCCGCCAGGCCGATGATTTTCTAAGGCAGAGGCAGTTGGACCCGGCTCGCTATCAGCATGTTGCCTGGCTGCACGAAAACGTTGATTTGCTCGCCGTCCGATACCTCCTCGAACATCGCTCGGTCGAGGAAACCGACCGCATCTACCGCCGGGCCACGCGGCTCCTGCTTTGGCAGGTGCGCTACTTCCGCCCGCTGGAAAAAGAAGAGCACCGGGTCTTTGTCGATCCCTCTTCCGGCGTCGTGTATGGGTATCGGCATCTGCTGGATGAGGACGCACCCGGGGCAACGCTTTCATCCGACGAGGCGCGGGCGCGTGCGGCGGAATTCCTCGAAAAGCAGGGCTACCGCCTGGCGGATTACGAACTGCAGGATTCGCGCGTCGAGAAGCGCAAGGCCCGGACCGACCACACGCTTGTCTGGCAGATCAAAGCGGGCGATGCCGCCCCCTCGTTGCAGGTCGGCGAAGCGCATTTTCGCCTGGAAGTAAACGTAGCAGGCGATCAGGTGGTCAGCATATCGCGATTTTTCAAGCTGCCGGAAGAGTGGCAGCGCCAGCGCCAAGCAACAACCTTGATGAACGTCGTTTTGTTCGGCGCCTCCATCATTCTTATTGCGGGACTCGCGGGAGGGGGATTACTGCTGTTCGTGAGGCAGGTGCGACGCGGCGAGATTCGCTGGCGTCCGGCCGCGGCCGTGGGAGCGGTGGTTGCGGTAGCACTGGCGCTTGCTCAATTGAACCAGTTATCAAAGTTCTACCAGGCGTACAGCACCTCGGAGCCGCTGGTGGCCTTTTGGATTGCCGTCGTGGCGGGGTTGGTGGTTGTGCCCCTGGTCGCGGGTTTGCTCGGCTGCCTGCTGATCGGGTTAGCCACCAGCCTCTATCCGGACGCGTGGCGGGTGTTGCGTGGTTCTGCCCGGCGCGTGTGGCGGCGCGATGCCGCCGTCGCGGTCGTGCTGACGCTTGCCGCGGCCGCGGGTTTGGGTCATTTCGGCGATTTCGTTGCCGCCCGCTTTCACACCTTTGCGCCGGTGCGCGTCGATGTCGTACCCGACCTGTTCGATGCGTCGTGGCCCGGCGTCGCCTACCTTTTCCGCGGCTTGCTCTACGGGTTGTTCGTCCCTTCGATGGTGGCGGCGGTCGTCTACTTGGTGAATTACGGAATGGCGCGCCACGCGCTGTGGCTGTGGATTGGAGGACTATTGACGGCTCTCAGCCTGGGTTCCTCGCGCGCCCATTCGCTTCCGGAGTTTCTGATCGGAGGGTCAATCAATCTGCTGGGACTTTTGATTGCGGTCGGGCTCATCGCCCTGTTTTTCCGCGATAACGTCCTCGCTTACGTCAGCGCGGCCTTTTGCCTGCCGCTGGCGGAGCCGCTGGCATCGCTCTTCGCGCAGCCCGCCGCCTTCTTCCGCCTGAACGGGCTGTTGCTCGCTTGCTTGGTGTTCATCGCGCTGGGATGGATGTTCCTCAAGGGTGGAGGATCCTCAACTCCCCGGACGACGATGGACGAATCACAACCGTGAATTGACAACTCACAATCTGCAACCCGCCAGCAACGTATTCCTTAAAACACCAACGGCGATTCCAGGAACTGATTTTCTCCACCACGCCAGAGCGCATATTTCAGGTGGAAACCCTTCTGCATGGAGGCCGCGCCGACCTCGCCTCGCGTGTTGATCGCGATGATGCCGACCTCCGCCTGCTTGTTTCTGGGGTCGGTTTTTGCCATGCGTTCGAGCAGCTCGACGCAAGCATCTTGCGGCGGCGCGCCGCGCGCCATAAAGTGCACGATCGAGACGCTGGTGCAGTAGTTCGTCATCAGGTCGCCGTCACCGGTGGCGGAAGCCGCGCCCACGTTGTCGTCGGCATAGACCCCGCACCCAATCAGCGGGGAGTCGCCCACGCGCCCCGGAATCTTCCAGGCCAGGCCGGACGTCGAACAGCCGGAGACCACGTGGCCCTTGCCGTCGGCGGCCACCATGCCAATCGTGTCGTGGTTCTCCGTGGGGTCTTGCCAGAAGGTTTTTCGCTTGGGGTCGGCTTTCCATTCCAGCCATTTCTTCAAACTTTCGGGAGTGAGCAGTTGTTCGGGCTTGAATCCCATCCGGAGCGCGAAGCGGAACGCGCCCTCGCCCGCCAGCGTCGTGTGCCGGGTTTTTTCCAAAACCTGGCGCGCCACGGAGATCGGGTTTTTGATGCTATGAAGGCTGCAGACCGCTCCGGCGCGATGGCGCGTGCCGTCCATGATGGCAGCGTCAAGTTCGACCTCGCCTTCGGCGTTGGGCAGGCCTCCGTAACCAACGGAGGTGATGTTCGGGTCGTCCTCGGCTGTGTTGATGCCTTTTTCGACCGCGTCCATGAGGCTTCCTCCAGCCGTGAAAATCTCCGCTGCCCGCTCATTGGCCCGCTTGCCCTGAATCCAGGTGGAAAGAAACACCAGGCCAGAATCCCCTGCGGAGGTTGCTCGTCCCTCCACCGCCGCGAAGGCTGCGGCTCCCGCCATCGATTTCATGAAACTTCGCCGGTCAACTGGTTCCATTCTTCCTCCTTATGAGGCGGCTCGTCGCCACCATTTTCCGGTGCGGGAACGGCGCGCCGCCGCTTTTCCGCAGAATCGCCACGCCACTCCGGGTCATTAGCCGTATCACCTATTTTTGATTTTTGCCTTTTGCCCTTTGCCTTTTGATTTTCCTTCTCCCCCACCCTCCGCCGCCGGGGGTTTCAATCCGGAGGATGCTCCCGGCTGGCGCTTCAAAGGTCGCCTTCGAAGGAAGGGAAGTTGTACGTCCCGATATCGTCAGCGAGTTTCTTCCCGGCTTCCCATGATCGCCGCCCGCCAAGCCGTAAGGCGAGAATCGGCGGCGGTCGGAAAGGATACTCCCGCGGATGTTCGTCAGAAATTCGATTTCGCGCACAATGCCGTCGCCCCCGCGGAACTGGCCGTTGCCTCCCGATCCGCGTCGCAGAGAATACCGCTGCACGCGCACCGGATAGGCGGCTTCGAGCGCCTCGATGGGCGTATTCAGCGAGTTCGTCATGTGGGTGTGGACGCCGCTGAGTCCGTCGGCCGACGGCCGCGCACCCATGCCTCCGGCGATCGTTTCGTAGTACGCGAAGGACTCGCCCGTGCGCGGATCGACGCCGCCGAACGAGAGGTTATTCATCGTTCCCGAGCTGGCCGCCGGGATGCGGTCCGGAAGCGCGCGTGCCAGCGCTCTCAGTAACACGTCCACGATTCGCTGCGACGTCTCGACGTTTCCCGCCGCGACGGCGGCGGGCACGAGCGCGTTCACCACGCTGCCTTCGGGCGCGCGCACCGTAATCGGCTGCATCAGCGCCGCGCAGGCCGGAACGTCTTCCCCCAGCAGGCAACGAAAAACGTAGAATACCGCCGACATCGTGATGGCCAACACGGCGTTGACGGCGCCTCGGCACGCCGGCGACGTGCCCGCAAAGTCCACTTCCGCCCGTCCCCGCCGAATCCGGATCGCCACGCGCAGCCGCACGGGAGTATGGCTGAAGCCGTCGTCGTCGAGAAAATCGTCGGCGCGATAGACGCCCTCCGGAATGCGCCGCAGCGCCTCGCCCATCAGGCGAGCTGAATAGCGCTGCAAGGCCTCGAGATAGAAGGCCGTCTTGGCCGCGCCGTATTTCTCGAGCAGTTCGCCCAGGCGCCGCTCGCCCAGACGGCAGGCCGCAACCTGCGCGGTCAAATCGCCCTCGCGTTCGCGTGGCGTACGGACATTCGCCAGCAGCATCGCCATCACGTCCCGCTGGATGCATCCGCTTCGGGCGAGCGCCACGGGCGGAATCCGCAGCCCTTCTTGAAAGATTTCTTCGCTCAACCCCATGGACGCCGGCTGCGCGCCTCCGATGTCTGAATGGTGCGCGCGATTGGCCACGTAGAATACGGGCTTCGTGCTGTAGCGCCGGTCGGAGCCTGCCCTGACGTAGGAAGGGACCGGCGCCTGCGTCTTGGCGCCGCGGGTTCTTCCTCCGCGCGCGAACACCGCCATTACCAGGGTGATGTCGGGCAAGTGCGTTCCGCCCGCGTAGAGATCGTTGAGCATCGCGATGTCGCCCGGGCCGAGTTCGAGCGCCTGAATCGCAGCCGCCACGGACATCGGCATCGAACCGAGGTGGACTGGCATGTGATCGCCCATTGCGACTGCGCGGCCTTGGCCGTCGAAGACGGCGCAGGAGTAATCACGGCGTTCTTTGATGTTGGGGGAGAAGGCCGACCGGCGCAGCGCTGCGCCCATCTCCTCGGCCACGGAGTGGAAGAGGTTCTTGAAGATCTCAAGTTCTGCGGCGTCTGCGTGCATTAGCGAGCCTCGATCCCGAGAATCCACCCTTCGTAATTGACAACTTGGGTCTTCTGATCGTCGGTCAAGTCATCAGGACCACTGAACCATCTCGCAAGCTCGCCTCGCTCATCTGCTTTCGCGTAGTAGAGTGCCAGACGCCGAACCTGCGTGTAGTCCCAAACCTCTCCCTCACAGGGTTTATGGTTGATCATCGACGGGTATATCTCAGCGTGGACAATTAGCGCGTCATTTTTGCGGTTCTTGCGCGGCAGTTGCAGACCTGTTTCGAAAGGCCACACCACGGAATGGGCAGCGAGGCGTGGATCACTGCACAGGC
>Ga0315281_10007912_pt1 | contig 14884 bp, 9 predicted proteins | sample YL17G07_0_MG_FD_204540 | JGI IMG/M metagenome (GOLD analysis project Ga0315281, IMG submission 204540) | Sediment microbial communities from Yellowstone Lake, YNP, Wyoming, USA - YL17G07_0 | ecosystem: Environmental > Aquatic > Freshwater > Lake > Sediment | place: USA: Wyoming | collected...
GCTGCCAGGAATGGTAGAGGCCGTGGAGGCAAAGGACCATGAGCGTGTCTTCCGAAGACAACGTGCGGACGGGCAGGCCGGCGAGACTCTCTTCGCGGAGCCGCGCCCAAACCCGGCCCTGGTCGCGAAACAGGGGATGGTATCGCTGAGCCAGCCTCCACTGGACCTCCACGGGACAGGGGCCGTTCGGCCGCCGGAAAGCGAAGTCGCGGAGATAGGCGCGAAGCCGCTTTTGCTCAGTCGGCTCGTCCGGGAATTCCGAAGCGTAGCCGAGGCCGAGCAGGACCAAAACCGCCGCCTCCAGGTCCGATTCCCGGATGAGGACGTCGAGGTCGTTGAACTGCCGGAGCCCGAGCTCCCCGTAGGCCGACTCGGCCAAGACCGGGCCCTTGTAGGGCACGGCGGACACCCCCGATTCGGATAGGGCTTCCAGGATGCGCCTCAGCTCTTTTTCCGCGGCCAGGTTCCGGGCGAGGTTATTAAAGTATAAGGAGCGCAGTTTTTCCTTGGTTTCATGGGGAAGGCCGTTCACGGCCCCGGAGGAAAAAGCCTTGTACACCAGCGAAAGAACGCGATGAAGCACGGCCTGTTCAAGAAAAAAGTCCCAGTCCAATGGTTTTCGGGAGAGAGCCTGGAGGCGCAGGCGGCGCTCTTCGGGAAGAGAACTCGCGGCGCAGAGGCGGAGAAGCTCGGTTTCCGGGCGCATGGGTTGCGACCATGATAGCATGGAATTCGGGGCGATTCCAATGCGCTCCAAAAAGTGAAGAACCTAAAAAAATATGCACAAAGGCTTGACAATACAGGATTATCTTCTTACCATAATGATAAGTACCAACAGCAAAAAGGCGAGGAGGTGTGTTATGAGCAAACGGGAGGTCACCAAAAAGATCGCGGCGGAGGCGAGCATCACCCTGCAGCAAGCTCAGAGGGCATATCACGGCATGCTCAACGGCATCAAGGATTCCCTGCAAAAGGGAGAGAGGGTGACTTTTTCGGGCTTCGGCAGCTTTGAGATCAAGACCCGTCACGAGAGAAAAGGCCGAAACCCCAAGACCGGCGAGACGATCACCATCCCGGCCAAGAAGCGAATCAAATTCACGCCCAGCCGGGAGTTGAAAAAATCGCTCCAGACGCCCTGACGTCCGGCGGTCGCACGTTCCTTTGAAGGCCGATCCTCGGCCCATCGATCATCTTCGATTCATCGCTTGGCCAAAACGCATAGCGCCAACGCCTCGAGGTCTGGAAAAAGCGATCCGGCAGGACACCCCCGGGATGTTGTCCTGCCCGCGATTTCTCCGGCGTCCGCCTCTCGAATAAAGACCTTTGATCACACCTAACCCCCCTGGGTATATTTATTTGATATCAGCGCTTTGCCTCGCTCGCAAAAAATCACCCCTCAGGATGGACAAAAAAAAATATTTTTTATAGAATACAGCGGAGGAAGGGCGCAAACCATGAGTCCCCTGCGGAAAAAGAGGCCGACCGTCGCTCTCATTTTCGGCGGCCGCTCGGCCGAGCACGACGTTTCGCTCTCCTCGGCCAAAGCGATCTACAACAACCTCGACCCCAAGAAGTATCGCGTCGTCTCGATCCACATCAACCTCAAGGGCGAGTGGCGCGCGGTCGAATCGCCGCTTGTGCCCGTCTCGAAATTGCGGCGCGGGCCGGTCTCTTCCTTCCTGCCCTGGGACGGCCGGTGCAGCGCCTCCGGCGCGTTGCGGGCCGACATTTATTTCCCCGTCCTCCATGGCCCGTGCGGCGAGGACGGGACGATCCAGGGGCTCCTGGAAATGGCCGACGTCCCGTACGTCGGCGCCGGGGTGACGGCCTCGGCCGTCGGCATGGACAAAGCGATCATGAAGACGCTCTTCGCCGCGGCCGGCCTGCCCATCGTCCCTTACTTTGCGGTCAGGGAAACGGAATGGCGCCGGCACCGAGCGGGCGTCCTGGACAAGATCATCAAGACCCTGACCTTCCCCGTCTTCGTCAAGCCGTCCAACTTGGGCTCGAGCGTGGGCATCACCAAGGTCAAGTCCAAGGCGCGCCTGGCCCGGTCCTGCGAGTTCGCCTTCGCCTATGACGAGACCATCCTGGTCGAGCAGGGCATCGAAGGCCGGGAGCTCGAATGCAGCGTCCTCGGCCACCGGACGGTCAAGGCTTCGCTTCCCGGCGAGCTCATCCCCTACCGCGAATTCTATGATTACGAGGATAAATACCTGTACGGCAAAACCCAGTTCCGCATCCCGGCCGACATCCCGGCCAAGATCGCGGTCCAGGTCCGTCATCTGGCCGTGGCCGCCTTTCAGGCCATCGGCTGTTCGGGCATGGCCCGGGTGGACTTTTTCATCGACGGCCGCACGGGACGTGTCTATGTCAACGAGATCAACACCATCCCGGGCTTCACCGAGATCAGCATGTTTCCGCGGCTGTGGGCCGTGAGCGGGATCGGGTTTCCCGCCCTCCTGGACGAGCTGATCCGGCTGGGGTTCGAGCGTCACCGGTCCAAGAAAAGGCGCGTGGAGCGACATCCGGCATGAGGATCCTCGGCGTCGACCACGGCGACCGTCACATCGGCCTGGCCCTCAGCGACCCGCTGCAGCTCACGGCTCAGCCCTTGATGACCTATGTCCTCTCCGGCGAGGAGCAGGACAAGAAATTCTTCCAGGACCTGGTCCGCAATCATGACGTCGGGGAGATCGTCGTCGGCATCCCCGTGCGCATGGACGGCACTTCGGGCACGCGGGCGGATAAGACCCGGGCCTTCGGCCGGTGGCTGGAGAAGGCCGTGGGCCGGTCCGTGGTCTACTGGGACGAGCGGTTGACGACCCGGCAGGCCCAGGGCATCATGAAGGACCAGAAGGTCCGGGTCAAGGACAAGAAGTCCGTGGAGAACCAGATCTCGGCTTCGATCATCCTGGCCGGCTACTTGGAGTCGCACCGCGAGGGCGAGGCCGGTGCGTAAGCTCATCCGTTTCATCCTGTTCCTGGCCGCGGCCGGGACGCTGTTCTTTTTCCTCTGGCTGTCCCACGAGTACCGCCGGCCCCAGGCCGGCCTGCCGGCCAACAACCTGTTCGAGGTGGACAAGGGCCAGGGGGTCAAGTCCATCGCCGCCTCCCTCCAAAAAAAAGGGTTGATCCGGAGCCGGACGGCGTTCGTCCTGGCCTACAAGCTGTACTACCAGCCCGAGAGCCTCAAGGCGGGCGAGTACGCCTTCCCCTCGCCGGTGGTCATGAAGGATATTTTGGAAGCCATGACCAAGGGCAAGGTCTATCTCCATCCCATCACCCTCCCCGAGGGCTTGACCGGGACGGAAGTCGCCCGGGAGTTCGAGGCCTCGGGCCTCGTCACCGCAGAGGAATTCCTCGAGGCCTTCGAAGACCCGGACCTCGTCTTGGTCTGGGACCCCCAAGCCCGCAACGCCGAGGGTTATCTCTTCCCCGAGACCTATTATTTCTCGCGCAAGACCACAGCCCGCGAGGTCGTCGGCCGGATGATCGCCCAGTTCCAGTCGGTCTTCACCGACGTCCGGCACCGGCGGGCCCAGGAGCTGGGGCTGACCGTTCGCCAGGTCACGACCCTGGCCTCGCTCATCGAGAAGGAGACGTCCCGCCCCGACGAGAAAAACCTCGTGTCCGCGGTCTTCCACAACCGCCTCCGGATCGGGATGAAGCTCGACTGCGACCCGACCATCATCTACGCCCTAAAAATGGCCGGGACGTACGAGGGACGCCTGCGCAGCCGGGACCTCAAGCTCGACTCGCCGTATAACACCTACCTTCACGCGGGCCTCCCGCCGGGCCCCATCTGCAACCCCGGCCGGGCCTCGCTCGAAGCGGCCCTCCACCCCGCTCCCGAGGACTACCTGTACTTCGTCTCCCGCAACGACGGCCGTCACCAGTTCAGCCGCACCTTCCGCGAGCATCAGCTGGCCGTACTCAAATACCAAAAGTAGGCGGCGCTCGCCGGGAATTGTTGAATACGCTGACCTTTTCTGCTATAGTAACTTTTTTTCGCCGCCCGGCGTCAGGCGTAAAAAGGCTTGGCCCGAGTCGTAAACTTCTTTTACACGGACCGCGCCCGTTCAGCGTTCCGGGCTGGCATAAAAGTTGCTTATGAAACGATGCGAAGTCATAGATGGTTTTATGACCGCAATACCATGGAGGAAGTGATGAACAGAAAAAGACTCATGGTGGCCGTGCTTCTGGCCGCTTTCGTCCTGACCGCGCTCGTCGGCGCCGGACCGGCCCAGCAGCAGAAGGACAGCAAGGCTCAAGCCCAGCCGCAGGAAAAGGAAAAGGTTTTCATCCCCAAGGATGTCAAGGCGATCCTGGAGCAGGGTCAGGCCGCCCGCCAGGGGCTCCCGGGCATCCCGGTCACCGTGACCAACCACCTGTTTTTCCCCTACTACCGCGCCCAGGGCTTGATGCACGACGTCTTTGAGCTCAAGATCAAGAACGCCGACCTCGGCTTCGCCCCCGCTGCGGCGGCCGCCCCGGCCGTCGCCGGGGCCAAGCCCGCCGAAAAGAAGGAAGAGAAGAAGGAAACCACGGAAGCTTTCGAATCCGTCCCGGCCGCCGACATGCAGGCCGTCTTCGACCTCTTCCTCCAGTTCCGCGCGATCGAGAACAACGTTCCCGGCAAGGTCGTCAAGGAAGTCTATGTCCCGACCGACATCGTCATCCCCGCGGCCGAATACAAGCCCGAGAACGTCGAGGATTATTTCGTGGCCTACGACCTTCCGGCGGGCAACTACCTGCTGTCCCTGGCGGTCCGGGCCATGGACCAGAAAAAGATGGGCACCACCTATTTCGAGTTCTCCTCGCCCGACATGAGCAAGATGGAAGGCAAGATCGAGACGACGCCCATCGTCATCACCAAGGACGTCGGCCAGATGCAGATCCAGGAGACGCGGACCGTTCTCCACCGCGGCTACTTCACCTACCTCGTCCTCAAGATCACGCCCAACATCGCCGGCTCCATCCCCTTGAAATCCCCCCTGGACATCCTCTATTTCATCCTCGGGGCCAAGCCCAACGACCAGAACAAGTTCACCCTGGAGACGAGCTTCGAGGTCAAGCAGGGCGATAAGGTGGTGGTCCCCTACGCACCGACGGTCTATGACGCGCCCTACGTCAGCCTGCCCCTGCCCCTGAAGCAGACGGTCAAGATCACATCGGGCACGACCGTGAAAACGGAGACCAGGGACCTGGCGGCCGGAAAGTACACCCTCAGCGCTAAGATCACGGACAAGATCTCCGGCGCCACGATCACCAAGAGCGTGGAGTTCGAAGTCTTTTAACCGTTCTGAAAACGGACATCAGGCCGGTGGGGCCAAGCCCCGCCGGCCTTTTTTTTTGCATTGAAGGGCGCCCCGCAATGCCGTCCCTCTGTCATTGCGACCCCGCCGGGCGGGGGTGGCAATCCGACCCGAAGGGTCGTTGCGAGCCCCACCCCGACAGGCGGGGTGGGGCTCGCAATGACAGGGGAAAACCGGGTCCGGCCTATTTCTTTAAATAGTCCAGGAGCTGTTTGGCCAGCGGCGCTTTCTCGTGATTGGGCGCCAGCTCAAGGAACTTCTCCAGGTTGCTGATGGCCTCGGTCTTCTTATTCTGGCCGATGTAGATGGTCCCGACCTGGTAATAGGCTTCGGCATAGTCCGCCTTGAGGGCGATGCACTTCAGGTAGGCGGCCAGCGCCCCTTCGGAATCCCCCTGGTTGGCCAGGACGGCGCCCAGGTTGTATTGAGCGTCCGGGTCGCTGGGGCTCAGCTCGGCGGCCTTCTGGTAGTATTTCTTGGCCTCTTCGTAGTTGCCATCCTTGGCCCAGTTTTCGCCGTATTCCTTGTTGGCGCTGTAGCTGTCGGGGTTGAGCTCGGCGGCCTTGGCGAAAGCAGCCTTGGCCTTGTCCTTCTGGTCCAGCTTCTTGTAGGCCAATCCCAGGTTGAGGTAGTAGCCCCACTGGATGCCCGACTTGGCGATGGCCTCCTCGTAAGCGGCCGCCGCCTCCGGATAATTCTTGTCCTGGAAGAGCTTGTTGCCCTTGAGGAACAGCCTGTCGGATTCGGAGATGGCCCGCTCCATGACGGCTTCGCTCTTCTCCAGTTTCACGTCGACCCTGGTCGTCTCCTCGATCTCCACGTGGATCTCCTTAGAGGCCGGCACGTAGCCTTCTTTTTTAAAGGAGACCATGTAGTACCCGGGCTGGATGCCGATCTGGGTGTACTTACCGTTGCTGTCCGTGACGACGTCGAACCGGACGCTCGAGGTGAGCTGGGAGACGATGGCCACCGCGACTTTCTCCAGGGGCACGCCGGCCTGGTCAACCACTTTGCCCTCGACCTTGCCCTGGATCGAAGCGGCTAGAGTCGAAGCCAGGGCGGCGACCAGGATGAGACAGGAGAAGAATTTCTTCATGATGACCATCTCCTTTATGATTTCGATCTTATGACATCGATGACCGATCCGGTCACTTCTTCAGCATTTTTCGGGCCTGCTCCTCGAGGGCCTTGGCCTCCTCCTGGCCGGGGATGAGTTCGAGCGATTTGCGAAGCAGGGGCAGGGCCTCGTCGGCGCGGTCGAGCCGGATGAGGCAATCGGCCGTCAGGTTGAGGACATCGACCTCCGTGGCCGTCCGGAGCAGTTCCTTTGTGTAGACCAGGGCCTGTTTCCAGTCTTGGAGCCCGGCGTAGTCCCTGGCGAGGACCTTGGCCGCCTCACGGTCGCGGCTCTCCTCGTAGAGCGGTGTCGCCAGCTCCAGCGACTCCTTGTAGGCCTTCAGGCCGTGCAGGGACTGGGCCAGCAGGAGGCGGGTCGCGGGCGCATCCCTGAAAGCCAGGCTCCGCTGGAGAGCATCCCTGGCCGAGGCATGATCACCGCTCGCAAAATACTCGGAACCCAAGATTGCCAGCTGTTGAGCGTTGGGGAAGGCCGGCCGCTGGCGCGAGTAGGCCCAGGGCATGGGGACGCCCTGCCGCGTCAGGAGGATGAGGTTATCCTTCTGGGAGGCCAGGGGCTTGCCCGAACCGTCGAGCAGTGTCAGCAGGACGTTGTAATACCCCGGCTTGAGAGAGGCCAGCGAGATCCCCTCGAAATCGATGCCTGTCCGGCCCGCGGGCCGCACTTCGGCCAGGCCTTTGGTGGAAGTCCAGACGACCGCGTTGGTTTCCGCCTGGCGGATCTCAGCCAGGACGCTCAGCTTGGACATGTCGGGAACCGCCCCCTCCAAGTTGAAAGGCTGGACATAGAGCCCCAGGGACGCATCCTTGGGGAATTCGTTCCTGGTGTCGAACAGGAACTGATACCCCTCCAGGCTGAAGGCCTTGGCGTACTGTTCGCCCGCGGCGGCCTCGCGGTCCTTAGCCCGGTAGAGAAGCAGAGGCCCGAAGGCTAACGGCCCCGGCTCGCGCGGAACCGTGATCCGTGTCTCTTGCGAGGAGAAATCCTTTCCGGTCTTGTTCTTGAGCAGGAACAGGACCTTGTAGTCGCCCGGGATGACGGGCAGAAGGTCCTGGAAGGCGAAGCGCTGGCGCGCGTGCTGTTTGTACTGTTCCGGAGAGACCTTGAGCGGGATCTCCTCGGTTTGCTCGTAGATCGACCGGCCCTGGAGGTCCTCGAGGCGCAGGACGAGCTCGAACGAGGCGTAGTAGGCCCCGTTGCGCTCGGCGAAATTGACCCGGCTCGGCTCGAGCGTCCAGTGAAGGAAGGCCGTCCCGGCCTGGCGGAAGACCTTGATCATGAACGTGGATTCGGTGAAGGTGTCGGTGTACTCGGTCTCCACGTAATCCTTGTAGTTCAGGTAATTGCGGGCGTAGGCGTCCGAGAATTCCTTCTCGGGCAGGTCGCGGACCGAAGCCACGATCGAGTCCGACGAGAAGGAGCCCATGCCCTGCGGCCGCTCCCCGGGCATGTAGCTCAGCGAAGCGTTGCCCAGCTCGCTGTTGATCTTGTGGATGATCTGGAAGGCCGAGGCGCGGGTGACGTTCTGCTGGGACATCGAGGCGATGACCAACGCTTCCGGCCCCTCGACGCCCGGGTAATAGAGCCGGTATTCTCCCATGCCCATCTGCTGGTAGAAGATCAAGTAGAAATAGGGGGGCAGGCCGTAGCGTTCATCGCCCTTGTAGAACCAGAGCTCCAGGGGCAGGATCTCGGATTGGGTCGTGTACATGGTCCGTTCCAGGGGAGCGCCCAGGATGAGGTAATAATAGCCCTGCTCGGTCTGGCTTCCCCGTTTGCCCGTATCGTGGCCGAAAGTCTGGTCGGCGAACCGGACGCGGGCCATGTATTCCTTGTAAAACTCGTTCTCCTCGGTGTCGGGCGCGGGGTCGCGCTGTTTCCAGAAGAACTGGATGAACTTGGCCCTCTCCTCGTTCGTCCTGAGCTTGAAGAAGACCTCGCGCTCGGTCTTGGTCATGATGGGCTTGACGGTGTCGAGCCATTCTTTGTGCTGGGGCAGAAGGGGAAGGTCCGAGGCGTAAAGGACGGCCGAGGCCAGGACGATCAACAATCCGATCAATGCCAATTCGCGTTTAAGACTCATATCGACCTCGAGGTTTAAACTACCATAACGACGGCCGAGTTTCAAACTCGGGCTCATCGCAAAAGTGGATACCTAAGCCCATTGGCATTTATTTTTGTGATGAGCCCAAATTCGCGGCGGGCGCGGGCAGTCGTCCCTGCTCGGTCGCTCGCGGCTTTAAGGCTTCGGGTCGGCTCGTCTCGGCTCGTCGATAAAAACAGACTGGGGGGCGCTTTCTGGTCAGGAGAACTGCCCCGCTAGGTCCTCATTTTCGAGGATAGTGCCGTGAGATCGCCGCGGCGCCGCGGTCCTCGCGATGACCCCGCGGGTCAGCGGGCGGTCATCGGGTTCGACGGCACAACGACCAATACCGGGATGCCATTCCCCAAAAAAAGAAAACAAAGAAGCTTCCTTCCCGCGAACCGTTCCCACCCCCCAAACGAGCCAAAAAACGCTTCAAAATTCAAAAAATTGAAATATCCAATAATTTGGACGCTTTCCGGTGTTTTGTCTCCTTTCGACATGCCTAACAGATTGATAACAATGAACTTGATTTTTGTTGCTTGGCATAAAATTTGCAAAAATAGAAGTAAGCCTTGTATGTTTAGACATATCAAGAAAGGAGGTGCTCTCCTCGGAGGACTGCCTAAAAAACAATCTTACTCGTCAAAGGGACGCTACTCGTCAAAGGGAATTTTATAAGGCATAGGCAAAGGAGGTTACGTTGAAAGCAAGATCGATCCTATTTCTGATCGCGTTTTTGCTCGTTTTCACACCGCTCGCCTTCTCCCAGTCCAAGGACACCGGCGCCATCGAGGGCACGGTCACGGACCAGGAAAAGGCGCCCCTGCCGGGAGTCACGGTCACCGTCACCAGCCCCAACCTGATGGGCTCGCGGTCCACCGTGACGGACGCGGCAGGCGTTTATCGTTTCCCCGCTCTGCCCCCCGGCAACTACCAGGTTAAGGCCGCGCTCGCGGGGTTCAAGACCTACATCCAGGAAAACATCCGCGTTCAGACGACCATGCGCCTGGCCATTGACATCGCCCTGACCCAGAGCACCGTCGAGGAAGAAGTCACGGTCGTGGCCCAGTCGCCCACCGTCGACGTCAAGTCCACGGAGACGGCCTCGGTCACCCTGAGCAACGACATCCTGCGCAATATCCCCTACAACCAGTTCACGAGCAACATCGTCAACTTGGCGCCGGGCGTCACCGCAGACGTGGCCTACGGCGCTTCCCAGAGCACGGGCATCGCCTACTCGATGGACGGCGTTAACGTGGCCGACCCCGAAGCCGGTTCGGCCTGGGTCTTCGTCGACCATAACATCATCGAGGAAGCCAAGGTCATGGGCCTGGGCTTGCCCGCCGAATACGGCAACTTCACCGGGGTCATCTTCAACCTGGTGACCAAGTCCGGCGGCAACAACTTCTCGGGCCACATGGAAGCCGACTTCCAGGGCAAGAAGGACGACTGGCCCAAAAGCATATGGCAGACCAACAACAACCAGGCCTTCATCAGCGACTTCCCCAGCCTGAGCTCGCCCCTGCTGAAGCTCTATGACTTCAGCGCCCACCTGGGCGGCCCGATCGTCAAGGACAAGATCTGGTTCTACACCGGCGCCCAGTACTATCGTTCCCAGAACTATCCGACGGGCTTTCCCGCAGCCGTCGATTACAAACAGCCTCGCTGGTTCGGCAAGTTGACGGCCCAACTGACGCCCTCGACGCCCATGAGCTTTTCACTCGAGATCGATACTTACCTCGGCAAGAACCGCGGGGCCGCGGCCAACGTCCTGCCCGAGGCCACGGTCGGCCAGACCTCGCCCGAAGTCGTGGGCAATTTCAGCTTGACCCACATCTTCAGCCCCAAAACCTTCATCGATTTCAAGGCCGCCTACTTCTGGGGCTATTACTACCTCGAGCCCGTCAACGGCCGCGGCGTGGCCAGCCATTATGACATCGCGACCGACCGCTGGACCAAGAACGCCAGCTACTACTACCTGGCCGACCGCACCCGGCTCCAGGCCAACGCCAGCTTGACCCACTACGCCGAGGATTTCATCCAGGGCAACCACGACTTCAAGTTCGGTGTGGAAGTCGAACGGTCCATGGCCAGGAGCCGCTACGGGTTCACCGGGGCCAACAACACCTATTATGTCGATTACACCGGCTACTACTACGCCGGTCCGCAGGGCCAGTACCTGGCCTACCAGTACAAGGGCTACGACACGAACACGAGCTACATCCGGGCCGAGGCCTTCGCCCAGGATTCCTGGCAGATCACGAATCGCCTGAACATCAACCTAGGTCTGCGCTTCAGCAACAACTGGGGCTTCGTCAAGGGCAAGGACGGCACAGTCTTCCACTCCATGCGGCTCGCCCCCCGGATTGGGTTCACCTTCGACCTGCTCGGGGACAAATCCACGATCCTCAAGGGCCACTACGGCCAGTTCACCGAGGCCATGCTGACGGCCATGATCGACAGGCTTAACCCGGCGTCGATCTTCAACGACTACAACGTCCTGCAGTGGAACCAGACCTCGAATGCGTATGAAATCAGCGACACCACGCCGCCGGCCAACTACACCCTCCAGGACGACATCAAGCACCCCTACATGGACCAGTTCACGGCCTCGATCGAGCGCGAGCTGTTCAAGGACGCCTCGCTCACCGTGACCTACATCAACCGCTCCTGGCACAACTTCATCCTGCGCTACGACCGGGCCACGACCTGGGAACCCGTCACCTTCCACAACGCAACTTTGAACCAGGACTTCACGATCTACTCGAGGACGTCCGCGACTAACGACCACAACCGTTTCCTGCAGAACGCCATCCCGGGCCACGACGCCTGGCGCAAGTACCATGGCATCGAGGTCCTGTTCAACAAGCGCTTCTCCAACGGCTGGCAGGTCCTGGCCTCGTACGTCTATTCCAAGGCCTACGGAACGCTCAACAACAACTTCGGCGGCGACATCAACTGGCAGGGGAGCATGGACAACCCCAACGTCTGGATCAACGCCAACGGCAACAGCACCTACGACAACACCCACATGGCCAAGATCCAGGCCACGTACCTCGCCCCCTTCGGCATCTATATCAACGCCTATTTCCGGGCCATCACCGGCAATTCCTGGACGACCCAGGTAAGGTCCAGCGGTTCTCTTGCGACGCAGGGACGGGTCACGATCTTCGCCGAGGCGCGCGGGTCGAACCACTACCCCATTAACACGGCCCTCGACATGAGGCTGGAAAAAACCTTCCTGCTGGCCGAGAAGTACCGGCTGGGTCTGATCGTGGACGTCTTCAATGTCTTCAACAACGACACGATCACATCCTGGGGCAATATTTACGGCAACGGCCCCACCTGGTTTGCGCCTTCGGTTTATCCTTCGACCGGCGGCCACACCCTGTACGGGATCCAGGGACCGCGCCAGGCTCGAGTCGGCATCCGTCTGATCTTCTAAGCCGGCTCCTCTTTCGCTCTCTCAAGGGCGGCGGGTCCTCCCGCCGCCCTTTGTTTATTTGGGGTCGGACCGAACCAACTCTTTTGATTCCAGCAACATACAACAAAAAAAGACCATTTTTACCCCCAAAAATCGATGGTTTTGACCCTCAAAACGTCGATTTTGTTCCACCCCGCCGAATTTTTGGACGGACTCTGCCGACCGTCCAGGCAAGCGCCGGCCCTGAGTATTAGGGACGTTGACCAATGACCGGTGACTGATGACGGCCTTGCCGCCTTTTGACATTCCCTACCGCTCCATATTATTTTAAGTAAGTGAAAAAACGCACCTGGTTCATCATCGCAGGGGCAATCGTCCTCCTCTTGGCCCTGGCTCTCGTCCGCTTCGTCGTCTTCCCCGGAGGAAGGAACTTCGCCAGCCTGAGGAAGGGCCGGGATTTCAACGTCATCCTCATCACCCTCGACACGACCCGGGCCGATAAGCTCGGCTGTTACGGCTGTGGCCAGGTCGCAACTCCCGTCATCGACGGCTTCGCCAAGCGCGGCCTTCGCTTCGAGGAATGCATCGCCCAGACGCCGCTGACCCTGCCCTCCCACACCTCGATCATGTCCGGCACCTTCCCGCTCTACCACGGCGTGCGGGACAACGGCGGGTTCATCGTCCCGACCGAGCTCGAGACCATGGCCGAGGTCTTCAAGAAGGACGGCTACCAGACCGGCGCCTTCGTGGCCGCCTACGTCCTCGACTCGCGCTGGGGCCTCAACCAGGGCTTCGACACCTACTTCGACCAGTTCGACCTGAGCAAGTTCGAGAGCGTGTCCCTGGGCAACATCCAGCGGCCGGCCAACGAGGTCATGGACGAGGTCCTGCCCTGGCTCGAGAAAAAGAAATCGGACAAGTTCTTCGCCTGGGTCCATCTCTACGACCCCCACACCCCCTACGAGCCGCCGCCGCCCTACGACAAGCAGTACGCCGACCGCCCCTACCTGGGCGAGATCGCTTTCGCCGATTCCCAGATCGGCCGCCTCTGGAACTTCCTCGAGGAGAACAAGCTCACCGACAACACCTTCCTGGTCTTTGCCGGCGACCACGGGGAAAGCCTGGGTCAGCACCAGGAGGCCGCCCACGGGTTCTTCGTTTACCAGGAAGCGATCCACGTCCCGCTCATCTTCGTCACGCCCTTCGCCAGGCTCCAGGGCCGAGTCTCGGCCCGGCCGGCCAACCTGGCCGACATCCTGCCCACGGTCCTGGAGATGTCAGGGCGGCCCGCGCCCGCCGCTGTCCAGGGACGCAGTCTGGCCGGCGAGTTCTTCCACCCTATGAAGGCCGCGACCAAGGAAGCGGCCGCCACCCTGACCTACTCCGAGTCGTTCTTCGCCCATTTCCACTACGGCTGGTCGCAGCTGCGCGCCGTCCAAAACGATCGCTACCAGCTCATCATCGCCTCGGACATGGAGCTTTACGACCTTCTCGAGGACCCCAAGGAGCTTCACAACCTGATCGACACGCGGCCGGCCGTGGCCCGGACCCTGCGGGCCGAGGCCGACGACCTCATCGCCCGCTACAGCCGGGGCGCCCTCCAGTCCGACCTCCGCAAGGTGGACGAGGAGACGCGGGAAAAACTGGCCGCCCTGGGCTACCTGGGCACGTTCCTGGATTCGTCCAAGCTCGCGGGCAAGAGGCTGGCCAACCCCCGGGAGAAGATCGGCATCTTCAACGACTTGTCCAAGGCCCGGGAGATGGGTATGAGCGGCGAGGCCGACAAAGCCATCCCCATGATCAACCGAATCATCCGCCAGGACCCGGACATCGTGGATGCTTATTTCACCCTGGGCAACATCTATTTTCGGGAGCATAAATTTCAGGAGGCCATCACCCAGTTCCAGATCGCCCTGACCCTCAAGCCCGACGACAGCTTCACCGTGATCAACATCGCCAACTGCTACGTCGGCCTGCGCCGGCCCGACCAGGCCGAGACCTTCGTCCTGGATTACCTGAAGAAGGGCCTCAAGGACTCCCAGCTCTACTTCCTCCTGGGCAACATCAACTACCGCCAGAAGAAGCTCGACCAGGCCATCCCCTATTTCCGTCAATGCCTGTCGCTCAACGCCGAATCGGCCTCGGCTTTCAACGCCCTGGCCGCGATCTATTACCAGAAGGACGACATGGCCCAGGCCGAGGCGAACAGCCGGGATGCCCTCAAGCGCAGTCCCAAGTTGAGCTCGGTCCATTACAACCTGGCCCAGATCCTGGAGAAGAAGGGGCAGATGGCCGAGGCCGAGGCCGAATACAAGACCGAGATGACCATCACCCCGTCGCATTTCAAGTCGTGCTTCAACCTGGCCCGCCTCTACCGGCTGACCGGCCGGGAGGACGACGAGCTTGCGTACCTCGACAAGTGCCTCAAGCTCGCGCCGGAATTCCCGCTGACCTACTTCTACCTGGCCCGGATCGACCTCAACCGCAATCAGAAATACCAGGAGGCCGTGGACCTCGTCCTGAAGGGCCTCAGCCTTAAGCCCGAGAAGAACGACCTGGCCTTGGGCTTTTTCCTGCTGGCCGACCTTTACAACCGCCTGGACGACACGGCCAAGTCCGAGGAGTACGCCCGCAAGGGACGCGAGGCCGCGGCCGCCGCGCCAAAGAGCGCGACCGAGGGCGAGAATAAGTATTAGCTTTGGGAGTACGACAATGATCAGAAAAACCATTTACTTCGCAGGGGACATGCTTCTGCGCATCCTCCGAATCTGCCGCGAACAGAAAATAGACTTCAGCAAAATCATCCAAAAAGCCGGGGGACGACTCATCGCTGATACCGAAAAAGCAAGGTTGGAAAGAGCCCTGGCCCAAGGCTACAAGACGAAGGCTCAGCTCAATCTGCTTATCGCCAAAGATTT
>Ga0315281_10007915_pt1 | contig 14878 bp, 9 predicted proteins | sample YL17G07_0_MG_FD_204540 | JGI IMG/M metagenome (GOLD analysis project Ga0315281, IMG submission 204540) | Sediment microbial communities from Yellowstone Lake, YNP, Wyoming, USA - YL17G07_0 | ecosystem: Environmental > Aquatic > Freshwater > Lake > Sediment | place: USA: Wyoming | collected...
GATGTTGGGATGAGAGAGCGCGGCCACGGCGCGGGCTTCCTGTTCGAAGCGACGCAGCCGCTCGGGATCGGCCGCCACGGATTCGTGGAGCACTTTGATCGCGACGTCGCGCCCGAGCCGCGGGTCACGCGCTTTGTAGACCTCGCCCATCCCGCCGGCGCCGAGGAGCGAGACGATCTGATACGGTCCGAGGCGCGTGCCGGAGGGGAGGCTCATCGAGTTGGCCACGGGCCGGCCTGCAGCGTGTCCATCAGGCGCGCGACATCGGCGTCGGCCCGATACGGCGTGAGAAAGGAACCCGACGTCACTTTGATCGTGAGGAGCGGTGTGGCATCGGCCACGCAGGCTTCGAGACCACGCCGCACCGCGGCGACATCACCGAGGCCTGCGGCAACGAAGAGCGGCGCGGCCGGTGACACGTACTCGCCCCGGCCGGCTCGATCTTCCAATTCGATGAGCAACCGCCGAGCATCGTCCACGCGGCCCACTCGCGCGTACGTGAATCCGAGCTGCCCGACGTAGAACGGTGCGCGTGACAGCATGGCGGCGCGTTCCACGACGGTGACGGCCTCGGCGTCCCGTCCCGAGCCGCTCAGCGCGAGACCGAGCGGCCATAACCCGGTGAGCGAATCCGGCTGGAGCTCGAGCGTATAGCGCGCGATGCGTTCGGCGGGCTCGAATCGCCCGGCGACGGAGTACGTGATGCCAGCCAGATACTGACTGAACGCGGACAGCGGGTCCACATTCCGCTCCAGTTCCGCGTGCGACGTGGCGCCCTCGACGTCGCCGTCGCAGGCGTACCAGAGGGCAAGATATCCGTGTGCGGCGGCCATCCGCGGGTTGATGGCGATGGCCCGGCGCAGCGGCGCTTCTGCGTCGCGCCAGTTCCGTTCGAACCAGAAAATGTAGCTTGCCTGCGAGAAGTTCACCTCGGCGAGCGACGGGTCGAGCGCGATCGCCCGTGTGACGGCCTCACGCGCGCGCTCGTGGCTCTGAGCCGCCGAGAACCATCCGTACCCGCGGCAGACGCCGAAGCAGTCGGCCAGTCCTGCGTGGGCGAGGGCATACTCGGGATCGAGCCGGATCACCTGTTCGAAACACCGCACCGCGGACTGCATGGCGGCCGGCGATCGCATGTGCCACGAGTGACGGCCTTTGAGGTAGAGCTCATAGGCTTCGAGATTCTCCGTCGGCCGGCGCACGGCCTTCTTCGCGTCGCCCACGAGCGCCGGCGCAAGCGCCGTGACGATGGCTTCGACAATCTCGTCCTGAATCGCGAAGACGTCGGCCATCTCGCGATCGTAGCGCTCGGACCAGATGTGGTAGCCGTCCGCGATGTTGATGAGCTGTGCCGTGACGCGCAATCGGGTGCCCGAACGCCGCACGCTGCCCTCGAGCACGGTCGTGACGTGCAGTTGCCGACCGATCTCGCGGATGTCCACGTCGCCGCCGCGGAAACGGAACGCGGACGTGCGCGACGCGACATGCAGACCCGGCAAGCGCGTCAGCGCGTTGATGAGTTCCTCGGCCAGTCCGTCGCTGAAGTACTGATTGTCGGCGTCCGCGCTCATGTTGGCGAATGGCAGCACCGCGACGGACTTCTCGTCGGCTTTCTTCGCCGGAGCCGGGGCGGCCGGATGCGCGTCTGAAATCGACTCGATCGCGAAGCGCAGGTCGCGCGCGGACTGGAAACGATCGTTGGCGTCTTTCTCGAGACAGCGCCGCACGAGGCGCGCGAGCGCGGGCGGTGTGCCCGAGCGCAGCACGAGGTCCACCGGCTGCTCGCGCAGGACGGCGCTCATCGTGTCTGCGGGCGATGTGCCCTGGAAGGCGCGCTGGCCCGTGACCATTTCGTAGAGGATTGCGCCGGCCGCGAAAATATCCGACCGGGGATCTGCTGCCTGGCCGCGCACCTGTTCGGGCGACATGTAGCCCGCCGTCCCCATGACCAGGCCGGCCAGCGTCGCGCCGGCGCGCGTGAGGTCCACGTCCGCCTGAAGGCGGACGCCACGTCCACTCGCGTCGTGGGGTCCGGCTTCAGCCGGACTCGTGGCTTTCGCCAGCCCGAAGTCCAGAATCTTCACGCCGCGGTCGCGCGTGAGGAAGATGTTCTCCGGCTTCAAGTCGCGATGCACGATGCCGCGGTCGTGCGCCGCGGCGAGGCCGGCGACGAATTGCAGCGCCACCTCCGTTGTGCGCGGCAGCGACAGCGGACCGCGCGCGAGCCCCTCGCGCAACGTCTCGCCCTCGAGCAGCTCTGTCACCAGGTACGGCTGCGCGCCCGCGCCGACGTCGAAGATCGCCAGGATGTTGGGATGAGAGAGCGCGGCCACGGCGCGGGCTTCCTGTTCGAAGCGACGCAGCCGCTCGGGATCGGCCGCCACGGATTCGTGGAGCACTTTGATCGCGACGTCGCGCCCGAGCCGCGGGTCGCGCGCTTTGTAGACCTCGCCCATCCCGCCGGCGCCGAGGAGCGAGACGATCTGATACGGTCCGAGGCGCGTGCCTGGAGTGAGGCTCATGGCGGCTGCCGATTATACGTCGCTCGGCTAAAGCCTCGCGCTACGATCGCCGGGCGTGGTCGCCGCTCTTTCGCTGGAGCGCGACGCTTCAGCCGAGCGTCAGCCCTCGTCTGCGCTTGGGCCGTAGATCGACGGGACCGGGATGTCGTTGAGCCGCAGGTACACGCTGAGCTGGCCGCGATGGTGGATGATGTGGTGAAGCATGAAGCTGCGGACGGCGGCGATGCGCGGCAGCGTAAACATCTCCTGATCGCCGCGCTTGAGCGTCCAGAGCCCCTGCAGTTCCGCGTCGGTCTTGTCCATCGCCGCCCGCGTCTTTCTGCCGGTGACGTCGAACGCCGCCAGGATGGCGGCGCGCGACGTCCCTTCCTCCCGATGTGGCGGAGACGCCTGCAGATCGAAGAACGGTTCGTTGAGAATCGTGACACCCCATTGAGGAATACTGCACAGATGCGCTGCGAGCCCGCCGAGCGTCATCGACTTCGCGTGCGGCTTCCAGGACAGCTTGTCGTCAGGCACGCGCTCGAGGAGCCGGCGCGTCGTGCCCATTTCATGATCGAAATCGGCGAGCAGGGCGTCTTTGAGTGCCATGCGCCGTAGTCTAATCGCTCTCTGCGCGTGCGTCGCCGTGGCGTGCGGCACAACCGCGCCCCCGCCGCCGATCGTTCCGCAAGTCTCAGGAGCCCTCGCGCTCGATGGCCTCTCGGCTCCGGTTCGCGTCCTTCGCGATCGGTGGGGTGTGCCGCACATCTACGCGGAGTCGCGCGACGATCTCTTCTTCGCCCAGGGCTTCGTCCAGGCGCAGGACCGGCTGTTCCAGATGGATCTGTGGCGGCGCTCGGTGCAGGGTCGCCTCTCGCAGGTGCTCGGCGCGAACTTCATCGAGCGCGACGCGATGACGCGGCGCGTGCAGTACCGCGGCGACCTCGACGCCGAGTGGGCGAGCTATGGGCCGGACGCGAAGGCGATCGCGACCGCGTTCGTGCGCGGCGTCAACGCCTGGGTCGCGCTCGCGCGCGAGCGTCCGCCGGAAGAATTCGTGCTGGCCGGGTGGACGCCGGAATTCTGGATGCCGGCCGATCTCCTCAATCGCTCGGACCTGTTCGTGGCAAGCCGGGGCGCGCTCGACGCCAGTCAGTGGGCGTCAGCCGGACCTCAGGCGGCCGAGGTGATCGCCGGCGCGCTGCGACGGGTCGGCGCGCCGCCGTTCTTCGTCGGCCTCGCCGCGGACGTCAAAGAGGTCCGCCTGAAGGCGGACACTACCGATCCGCGTCCTGACCTCCTTCATCTCGATCATCCGTCGCGGCGCTACCTCGTGCACCTCCACGCGCCGGGCTGGAACGCGATCGGCGCGACCGCGCCGTGGCTGCCTGGCGTGGCGATCGGTCATGACGACCGCGCGGCCTGGGATACGACGTCCGCTCGCATCGCGCCGCCTTCGATCGTCGTCGTGAAGGTCAATCCGGAGAACGCCCGCCAGATCGAAGAGCACGGCAGGTGGATCGATGCGGAGGTCGTGAGGGACATCGTGATCGTGAAACGGCGGAAGGAGCCGTTTGCCTACGAGTCTTTGTACACGTCGCGTGGTGTCATCGTCGCGACCGACCGCGAGCGCCACGTGGCCTACGCGATGCGCTGGAGTGGAGTCGAGGCGGGGACAATTCCGGCGCTTCACGGGTTGACGATGGACCGGGCGTCGTTGCCGACACTTCGGGATGGGTCGCCCGGCGTGAGCCGGACCGATGAGTCGCGGCCGGTTCTCTTTGCGCACCCGCTCGGCATCGGCGCTGATGCGATCCGTCGGTTCAATATCGGCCCGCTGCCGCCGTCGCCGATCGCGCCGTTCAACATGAGTGCGGCTTCCGACTGGGATCAGTGGACGGCGATGAATGCGCCGGGACAGTCGGAGTCACCTGACAGCGTGCACTTCGCGGATCTCGCGGCGCAGTGGTCGGCGGGGAACGCGATGCCGCTCGTCTTCAGCGATCGCGCGGTCGAAGCGGCGGCCGAGGCGAGGTTGGTGCTAACGCCTCGACCGCGTTAGCGTCTCCTCAGCCACCAGCCACCGTTCATTTCTTCGCCGGTGCCAGGCGTTTCAACTCTTCCGTCCAGTTCAGCACGACGTGCAGTTGCGAGGCATTCGTTTGATCGCGTAGCGCGCTCTTGATGAGAAGGAAACGCCGTCCGTCAGCCGAGACGTCATAGTTGCGGCCAGTGGCTATGATGAAGCCGTTCGCGTAATCAACCGCGACGGCGGGGTTCCCTGCCGCGAAGCCCGGATTGGTCTGAATGGACGCGACCATCAGGCGGCCTCTTGGGTCCACGAAGAACAGTTCCCGTCCGCTGCGCGCCCAGAGCGGCCGCGCGCCTCCATCGGTCGAGATCTGCCAATGGCCACTATCGACGGCAGGAAATGGGCGCACGTGGATCTCGTCCCGGCCTGACTCGTTCGATTGGTACGCGATCCACCGGCCGTCCGGAGAGAGTTCCGCGTTTTGTTCGTTGAAGGCGCTGTGGATCAGCGGCTTCGGCGTGTGATCGCCTTCCATAGAGATGACGCTCACGTCCGGCCCGGTCTTTGGATCGGTGTCTCGGATGACCAGCGACTTTCCGTCCGCTGTAAACGCCCACGGGTACTGCCGATGAGGACTCGTCGTCAGCCGCTCCGCGCCGCCCGTTCCATCGGCCGGTTGCCAGAACAGGTTGAACTCGCCCGCGCGCGACGACGCGAACGCGATCCGGCGTCCATCCGGCGTCCACACGGGGAACTGATCCGCATTCGGATCGGTCGTGAGGCGCGTCAGGACACGCCGCGTGAAGTCCCAGGTCCAGATGTCGTTCTGCTGGTCGCGGATATCCAGCGCCACACGCTGCCCATCGGGCGACAGACGAGGGAAGACGTAGTTGCGCGGTGGCGCGGGGATGGGCTCTTCGTGTCCCTGGCGATCGACCCAGACGAGCGTCTGCCCGTTGGCCTGGGCTTCGCCTGAGATGTAGACGAGCGATCCATTGCTGGCCACGCTGAAGTCCGCCGCACCTGTCGGCTTCATCAACACGTGGTCGAGCACCGGGATCGGGTTGCCGCTGACGGAGAGTTGAGAAAGGTCGAACGCGACCGCCCGAACCGTGCCTGCCACGGCGTAGACGAGATGTCCCGGCGGCGCGAAGTGCGCGTGACTCCCGCCCCGGACGAGCGTCTTCTGCGCACCAGTCTTGAGATCGCGGACGGCGATCATCGAATTGTCGCTTCCACCCCCGGCGAGCACCGTCATCAGGATGGCCTGCCCGCCTGGAAGGAATTCAGGAAGGGTGTGGCCCTGCTCGCCGTTCTTGACGTCCGGCGTCGTCAGCACCACCGACTCGCCGCCGGCAGCGCCGACTCGACGTAGTCCCTGGCTGCCGCCACCCGCCGCGAAGACGATCGTGTCGTCCAGCCCCCAGCTCGCGCCGCGATTCCCGCCGCCGCAGCCCACGCAAATGGTGACGGGCGGTCCCCCGCGGACGGAAACCTTCTTGAGGTCTCCGCTGCCCAGGTCGAAGAACCCAATCCATTCCCCGTCCGGAGAGAAGAATGGTCCGCGCACGCCGACGATGCCGGCCAGCGGTGTGGCGCTGTCTTGATCCAGCGCCCGTACGAACAACTGCGGTTGCCCCGTCCCTGCGATAAACGCGACGCGCGCACCGTCCTGCGACAGTGCGACGTCCGATGTGAATGAATCGATAAACAGTGGCGCCGTCGCGGGCGGGGGAGCCTGAAGGCGGACGACGGGCCGCGACACCGGCGTCGGCCGCATTAGCGCCCAGACCGCGGCGCCGACGATCACGGCTGACGTCATCGCCGCTGCGGCGATCGGCAGCGCGCGTCGTGCTGGTCCGCCTGAAGGCGGACCCCACGTACTGGGGCTCTCGTGGAGTCCGGCTTTAGCCGGACTTGCGGCTCCGCTGGCGACCCACTTCAGCTCGCGCTGCAGATCGCGCGCGGTCTGCCAGCGGTCCTCGGGATCCTTCGCGAGGCACGTCGCGACGATCCGGTCTATTGCCTGAATACCTGGCCGCGGGCGCTCGCCGCCGGCGCGGTCAAACGCCGCTGAGACCGGCGGCGGCTCGTCCTTGAGAATCGCACCGAGCAGGCTCGCGCGCGTCTTGCCTTCGAACGCTTTCGTGCCCGTGAGCATCTCGTAGAGCACGCAGCCGAACGCGAAGAGATCCGTCCGCGCGTCCGCTTCCATCCCCTCGATCTGCTCGGGCGCCATGTACTGAAATGTCCCGAGAATCGTCCCCTGCGCCGTCACGTTGACCGGCGTCGTCGGCATCATCGTCGCGCTGCTACCGCCGACCGCGGGCGCGCTCGTCTTCGCGAGGCCGAAGTCCAGAAGCTTCGCGACCGGCGGAGATGAAGCCCCGCCGCTACGAACCAGGAAGATGTTGCCAGGCTTGAGATCGCGATGGACGATGCCGGCGCGATGCGCGACGGCCAGCGCGTCCGCCATCTGGATCGCGATCGCCAGCGCGTGGTCGAAGGGGACGGGTCTCGGCGTTTCAGCTGCCCCGAGCCCCGTCCCCTTCAGCCGCGCCTCGAGCGTCTCGCCGTCGAGCAACTCCATGACGAGGAACGCCGTGCCCTCGTGCTCGCCCACGTCGTACAAGGTGCAGATGTTCGGGTGGGTGAGCTGCGAGATCGCGCGCGCCTCGCGATCGAAGCGCTCGCGGAACTGCGGATCAGATGCGAGCGTCGTGGGCAGCACTTTGATCGCGACGACGCGATCGAGCCGCGTGTCGCGAGCCTTATACACCTCGCCCATGCCGCCGGCGCCGATGGCGGATTGGATCTCGTACGGTCCGAGTCGGGTACCGGCTTCCAATGGCATTGAGGTCTGGCCTCGCCCAGGTCCGCCTGAAGGCGGACGCCACGGACTGAGGTGAGCGAGAGTCTACCGCAGGAAGGGGCGCGTCACGGCGGGATTTCCGTCGTTGGGCGCCGGCGTCAGGCCGAGCACCGCGCAGAGGAAATCGTAGACGTGGATGTTCTCGAACGGCTCGACGACGACGCCGGTGCGGACCGCCGGGCCGGCGGCGATGAACATCGCGCGGAGCGAGGGCAGGTCGGGATCGTACCCGTGCGTCGCCGCGTCCAGTTCCCGCGCGGCCTCGCGCTCGTACGACGTCACCGCCCAGCCCTCGTCTGGAATGCCGACGATCGCCGGGATCCGCGGGTTGTCGCGGTAATGCAGACGCTCAGGCACGTCCTCACGGCGGTAGATCGCGAGGTGCGGGTACCGGCCGTGCAGATGGCGATAGAGCGCCTCGACGTCGCCGTCCTTCGGCGAGAGCGCGAGCATGCCCGTCCATTCGGACACGATGACCGTGCGCAGGTCGAGCGAGTCGTCGAGATAGATCTCGCGATCCGTCGAGAGCGGCGTCATACCGTGATCGGACACCGCGACAATCGTCGTGCGATCGTCGAGACCCAGGCGCTGCACGCCGGCAACGAGCTGTCCGAGCGCCGCGTCCAGATGCGTCGCGGCGGCAATGATCTCCGGCGACTCGAGGCCGTGATCGTGCGACGCGGTGTCGATTTCTTCGAAGTAGAGGCTGACGAACGCCGGACGTTGATCCTCCGGCAGCGCGAGCCACGTCAGCACCTGTGTCACGCGATCGGCGTTCGTCACCTTCTTGTCGTACGGCACCGTGAACGTCGGGCGCACGCCGTCGATCGCCACTTCTGATCCGGGCCAGAACATCGTCGCGGCCCGGCGGCCCTGTCGAATCGCCGACACCCATATCGGTTCGCCGCCCCACCAGCGCGGGTCCGCCGCCGTCCGCGCGGACATCGAGAACCGTTCGGGAAACCACGGGTCCACGATGGTGTTGCCGACGATGCCGTGGTGTGCGGGGTAGAGGCCGGTGACGAGCGTGTAGTGATTCGGAAACGTCAGCAGCGGGAACGATGGAATCAGGGCCTTCGCGCGGACACCGCGCGCGGCGAGCGCCCGGAGATTCGGCGCGGGCAGCCGGTCGAGGTCCACGGCGCGGAACCCATCGAACGAGACGAGGATCAAAATCGGCGCGGGCGCAGGCCGGCCGCACGAGACGGCGACCGAGAGCGCAAGGGCGAGGCAGAAACCGGTGCGGCGGTTCAACGTGGAACCGGAGGGATCTACATGAGCTCGCCGGCGGGGACTTTCGCGGGCTCGACGGCGAGCTTGCGGACGGGGCTGGTGATGATGACGCGGCCGTCGAGGGCCAGTTCGATGCGGAACCCGACGTAGATGCTGCGCATCTTCAGCAGGCTGCCGCCGAGCGATGCGCCGGCGAGCCGCGCGGGCGCGAACTCTGGGAAGAACTGGCCGCCCCGGACGAGGATCTCACCCGTCGCTGGCGAGACGATGACGATTTCGTAAGTGCTGTAGTAGGTGCGGACGGTGATGCGGTCGAGCGCGGAGACCTCGTCCAGCTTGAGGCCGTCGCGCCAGTCGTGCGCGGTCCACGTGCTGAGCAGCGCGGACGCGGGAACGGAGGCAGGCCGAATCTCAGAAGTCATGACTGCCGGTGTCTCGTCACATTGTGACTCCGTCAGATTCAGTTAGCAAGACCAATGCCGATCAGGTCCATGCCGGCCAGCCGTGGGCTTTGGCGTAGGTGGCCAGGTCGCGATAGACCGGCCGCTCCACCTGGAGGGTCTCGACCAGCAGGTTGACGAATTCGCGATCGTGCCGGAGGTCGGGAAAAATCTCCTGCACTTTCATCGCGAAATACGCGAACGTCGGCCGGTCCTGCTCCTTGCCGTGCGAGCGGGCCGTCATGTCGTCGAGCATGGTGTAGAAGGTGCGTTCCTGGGTATCGGTTGCGCCGTACTGCTCGAGCACGTTGTCGAGTGGCTTGGTGGTGGAGAGGATGCGCAGGATCAACTGCTGCACGGCTTCGAGCTCACGAAGCCGTGCGTCGAGTTCGTCAAGCGTCGGCATGGCGCGAATTATAGTCCCATCGAAAAAGGGGACGGGTCTATTTTCCTGCGGGCTCTGGATGATCCGCGAGTTGGTAGATGCGCCGCACGGCCGCGGGATCGATCCCGACGCCGCGAATGGATACGAACTCGTTCCGGTACGCCGTCATGTCGATCTTCAGCGCCGCGGCGTCTGCTGACAGCCCCTGCTTCCGCAGCGCGGCGGCCTGCGCGAGCACGTCGCGCAGGTACTTCTGGAACGCCTCGATCTTGCCCTTGCCCGTGAACACGACGCCGTGGCCTGGCATCACCGTGTCGAAGTCGAGCGCGCGCAGCTTGTCGAGCGTCGCGATCCACTCTTCCATGTACGCGTCCCCGGCGTACGAGATGACGGACTCCATCAGGTCGCCGGTGCAGACGATGCGCTCCTTCGGCAGGAAGACGACGACGTCGGTGTCGGTGTGGCCGCGGCCGAGATAGAGGATCTGAATCTCGCGCGGGCCGCGCGTGAGCGTCATCATCGGATTGAACGTCAGCGTCGGCGGCGTGACCTTGATTTCCTTGACCTGCTCCAGGTACGCGAGCGCGTTCGCGACCTGCCGCTCGAGGATCGCCTTCTGCTGCGGGTCCTTCTCCTCGGCGATGCGCGTCCTCAACGCCTCGACGCGCGCGGGGACGGGCTGGACGCTGCTCAGATACGTGTACTGCTCCATCACGTTCGTCAGCATCCGCGTGCGCGTGTTGACGTGGCCGATGATCTGGACCTCGGGTCCGAAGACCTGGTTCCCGAACGCGTGATCGTAGTGGTAGTGCGAGTCCACGACGTAACGCACCGGCTTGTTCGTGATGGCCTTCAGGTCCGCGACGAGCGCGCGCGCCGCGGCCGGCGTGATCTCGGAGTCGATGACGAGCGCCTCGTCATCGTTGACAAGGATGGGGGAGTTGGCGCCGACGTTCATCGTCCCCGAGGCCGTCGCGTAGTAGATGCCCTCGGCGACCTTCTCGAACCGGTGCGCGCCGCTGACGATCGGTCCGGCGGTTTGCGCGCGGCCGTCCATCCACATGACGCCGGCGAAGACTGAGACGAGCAGAACTGCGACGCACGCGCGCATGAACACCTCCTGGTCCGGCTGAAGCCGGACGCCACGAATCACCGCTGCGCCGTCGACGGAGTTGCCGCGGCCGCCGCGTAGTCCCAGTGGCGGCCGGCGCTGCGCACGACGGCCGCGAGATCCTCGGCCAGCAAGTACCGCTGATCGATCAGTTCGAGGGCGGCCTTCGTGACCAGCCCGACGTACTGGTCCTTGTCGCGGTAGCGCTCTTCGATCGACGCCCGCGGATCGTTGCTGCGCTTGCGGTCGGCGCCGCTGCGGGCGAGCGGGATGTAGGAGCCCTGCATGCTCGAGAGCACGTCGGTGGGACCCGATCGATCGTTGAACAGATTCCAACCGGTGTATGTGGCGAGCGGAACCGCCAGCTCCGGCATCCGGATGCCCGCCGTGCCGTTGCCGTCGCCGTCGGCCTGCGGGACGAGAATCGGGAACGCGGTGCCGATCCGCGGAGGCTCGACGGTGACGACGCCGTCTGTGGCGAATCGCGGACCGTAGTCGGCGTGATACGCGCGATGCACGGCCGTGGACGTCGTGATGCCTGATACCTTCGGGAACTTCAGCTTGTCTGGTGTCACGAGAGTGCCGTCCGAGATCCTCGGGTACTTGCTCGGCGGTGGCAGCGTGCCATCGGCCGTCCATTTGTCCATCGACAGCAGCAGCGCCTTCATCGCCCAGCGATAGTCGAGCGGGTTGTTGCGCTGCTGGCCGATCGTCTGTGTCGGCGGGAACGCGGCGGGCCCGTGCTGTCCCCCGGTCAGCAGGTAGATCCGCACGTTATCCATCAGCGGGGCGTCGGCAGCGCCGTCGATCGTCGTGTGGATGAGCGACGCCGCGCGGCCCCAGTACTCGTACTCGGAGTTCGTGTAGAACACCTTCGGGAGCAGGTCCGGCGATCCGGGATGCGTCAGTAACCCGTCACTCACGCCGCTCTCGGGATCCGTCTGCACGTTGTCGGTGAACGGGAAGATGTCGGTCGGGTAGAAGAAGTTCAGGTAGGGATGTCCGTCCCGCGACGGCTGCGCGAACCGGTGGTTGAAGCTGCCGCGGCCGGCGCCCGCGACGTGCGCGATCACGCCGTCGAAGACCTTGCGGTTCCCCTCGTCGCGATTGAAGCCGTAGTAGAGGTAGGTCCGCAGGAAGCGGCCGCTCTGCGAGATGCCGAACGCCAGCGCCCGCGTGATCGCCGCCGGCGGAATCGCCAGCGCGTCCGCCGACTTGTACTTCAGCATCGAGATGACGTCGCGGATGGCGGCCGGTCCGAGACCGACGACCGGCGGGTTCTGCGCCGTGTAGACGACTTCGTAGATCTTGCCCGGATCGAACTTCGTCGACAGATGCACGCGCGTCACATCAGCGACCGCCTTGCCGGCGTCGACGCGGCCGAAGCGCCACTGGTCGCGCGGAATGACCCGGCGCGGCCCTTCGACCGTGTCCCGCACGGTCAGCACGTTCTCGATCGCGTTCGGATTCACGACGGCGTACGCCGCGTGATCCCGATCGGCGAGCGAGTGATCGGTTTCTTTTTCGGTGACGACGAAATCGCTGCGGACCAGCCCCTGGATCGGCTTGCCGTTGTCGGTGGCCGTCGGCGCGTAGACGCGGACCAGGCCCGAGCGCGAAGGCACATCGAATTGCCATCCGACCCACAGCAGCGTGAAACCCTGGTGCATGAGAAAGCCGTCGCCCATCTGAGCGGCGGTCTCCGGATCGGAACTTCCTGCGGCGTGATTGAAGAACCCCAGCATCCCCTTGCCGCCGCGATTCGAGACTTCGTAGAGGACGGCGCCGTTGCCGCGCTCGATGCGCTTTGGTTTGATGAGGAAGAAGTCGGACGAGAACTCCACCTTGCCGCTCGCGTTGCGCGGCGCCTTGTCGAGGTCGGCGACGATCCGGTTCGCGGGCAGCGACGGATCGACCGCGAAGTAGATCTTGCCGGAGAGCTTCTCGTACGCGCCCGCGACGCCGAACGACTGGCCGTTCAGCAGATCGGCGCGCGACTGGACGTCGATGCGCACGACTTCCGCCGAGAGCGGCGACGCCGCCAGGCCCAGCAACACGACGACGCGCGCGACGGTCGACACAGTGGACAGCATGCGATCCTCCCCCTGCGGGTGCAGAGTCCCCTCACCTTAGCAGCCGAGATTTTGAATGTCCACCGGAGACGAGGGGGAAGATGAGGGGCCGGCACGCCACGCCGGCCCCGAGGAGAGCGGACTTAGAACGTCAGGCGGAAACCGATCTGCGCCGTGCGCGCGTCGTCGGCCACGATCGGGATCATGAAATTGCTCGAGTTCCGGGCGCCGGTCGGATCGCCGAAGTTGTCGTGGTTCGTGAGGTTGTAGATCTCGAGGAACAGCCCGGCCTGATAGCGCTGGACGCGCCAGATGTACTGGAACCGGCCGTCCAGGATCAGTTTCTCCTGGCCGTCCAGGCTATTGCGGATGGCCATGCCGCCGGCGTCCACGGCCGACCGGATCGGCAGGGTCAGGTCGTCCCGGCCCTTCACCGGACGGTCGTTGTTCGTGCCGTCCCCGTTCGTGTCCACGCCGGTGATTTCGTTCACCGGGTACCCGGAGTAGCGGCGGAAGACCATCGACGCGCCGAGGCCCTTCCAGACCTGGACGTTGGCGCTGGTCGCAAACGCGTGCTGGTTGTCGCGGGCGCAGCGGCCGTAGTCCGCGCGCGGATTGGTGTCCGACGCGCCGAGGACGGCGAGCGGCGCCACGACGTCGTTGCAGTGCGAGAAGGTGTAGCTCACCCGCCCCGACCACCGGTTCGAGTACCGCTTCTCGAGCTCGACCTCGAGCGAATTGAAGTCGGTGTCGAACTCGGGCCGCGTCTGCTCCTGGTTGAACTGGGCGAAGGTCGTGGTCAGCGCAGCGGCCGGCAGGCCCAGAACATTGTTCGCGTTGAACGCGTTCACGCCGAGCCGCGTCACGCGCCCGTTGACGGTCGGCCCTTCGTTGATGTCAATGACGGCCGTGTTGTCGCGCCCGCGGTTGCCGACATAGTCGATCGAGACCGCCATATTCTTCGCGATCTCCCGCTTCACGCCCGCGCTGAACGCCCACGTGTACGCCATCCCCCGGTCCGGGTTGTCGATGATGGGTCCGGCCGTAACGTTGTTGATGAACCCGCCAGCCAGCACCTGGCTGCGCAGTCCTGCGAGGTACGTCTTGCAGGCGCCGCTGATGACCGCCTCGCCCGGCGTCGAACTCGAGGCCGGCCGGAGACACGCCGTCGCGTTGACGTCACCTGCGCGCACCGGCAACTGGCCGGTCGTCGCGGGCGACGTCACCTGCGTCGTGTCGTAGGCCAGCGTCGGGGCAATCACCTGGCGTTGCGCGAGCGTGATCAGGATCGGCGTCTGCGTATACTGAAACACCTTTCCCACGCCGCCCCGAATCAGCGTCTTACCGTCGCCCGTGACGTTGTACGCCGCGCCGAGCCGCGGCCCGAACGCGTTCGTCTCGGCCGGCGTGGCCCCTTGCCAGTCGTACCGGAGACCGAGGTTCAACGTCAGCCGGTTGTTGACCATCCACTTGTCGGACACGTAGCTGCCCATGCGGTGATCGATGACGTCGAAGTCGAACTGGCCCATGCTGACCTGGAAGCGGAACGGATAGGTCGCCGGATCGGCCACGTTGAACGGCCGGTCGGTCGGGAACGTGAAGTTCCCGATGAAGTTGGCCGCCGTGCCGGCAGGCAGCGCGGCGTCACGGCTGAACGACAGACCCGCCTTCACGGTGTGCTCGCCGTGCCAGCCCGACTTGAGCCACGTGACCGCGTCGTCGACCGTGAAGTCGCGAATGATGTTCTGCGCGTACGTGTTGCGGTTCCCCGCGAGGTAGTCGGGATGCGTGTTCTGCGGGCCGACGTCGAATGGCTCGAGTCCGTGGAACCCGATGAAGTCCCAGCTGTTGTCGAAGAATGCCGACTCCTTATCCGTGTTCCCAAACAAGGCCTTCGGGCCCTGGAGCAGGTTTTCCCGCACGTGACCGACCCGGAATTCATTCGTCGTGCGGTTGTTCACGACCCACGTCCAGCTGCCGCTGAAGACCTGATCGCCCGAGTCGTTTTCGTGGCGGGCGGCGTTGAGCGTGGCCAGGTCGTTCTCGATCGAATCGTTGACCGTCAATACCCGCTCGCGCGTCCAGCGGAATCCGATCATGTTGCTGCCGTTCAGCTGATAGTCGAACCGCAGGAACGTGTTGGGCCCGGTGAAGTTGGTCGTCGTCGAGTACGGAACGGCCAGAGGCGCCGCGATGGCCGGGAAGCTGAGGTTCGCCGCCTCATGCGCC
>Ga0315281_10007916_pt1 | contig 14875 bp, 8 predicted proteins | sample YL17G07_0_MG_FD_204540 | JGI IMG/M metagenome (GOLD analysis project Ga0315281, IMG submission 204540) | Sediment microbial communities from Yellowstone Lake, YNP, Wyoming, USA - YL17G07_0 | ecosystem: Environmental > Aquatic > Freshwater > Lake > Sediment | place: USA: Wyoming | collected...
TTATTTGAACAGGCGAAAGTCTGCGCCAATCATCTTGCGCAACTGGGTTACGCGCGTTACGAAGGTTCGATGACGTCGACCAAGTTGAAAGTCACTGGCATCGATTTGTTTTCGGCCGGCGATTTCACCGGCGACGACAGCACCGAAGACATCGTGCTCAAGGATGCGGCGCGCGGCGTGTATAAAAAAATCGTGATCAAGGATAACAAGATTGCGGGCGCGGTGATGTACGGCGACACCGGCGACGGTGCCTGGTATTTCCAATTAATGCGCGACGGCACGGATGTTTCCGACATCCGCGAAAATCTGTTATTCGGCCAGCATCATCTCGGCGACGCCGGGCACGGCCAAAGCAATCGTGTCGCGGCGATGGCCGACAACGCCGAAATCTGCGGCTGTAACGGCGTGTGCAAAAGCGAAATCGTCAACGCCATCGTCGGCAAAAAACTTTTCACGCTCGACGAAGTGCGCGCGCATACCAAGGCCTCGGGTTCGTGCGGATCGTGCACCGGTTTGGTGGAGCAATTGCTGGCACTGACGCTGGGCGGCGACTATTCGCAAACGCCCAAGAAGAAGTCGATGTGCGGCTGCACCGAACACACCCACGACGAAGTGCGCGAAGGCATCCGCAAACACAGTCTGAAAACGATGGTCGCAGTGCGTGACTTTTTCAACTGGAAAAACGTCGACGGTTGTCAGTCGTGTCGTCCGGCGCTGAACTATTACCTGCTCAGCACCTGGCCGGGCGAATACGTGGACGATGGCCAGTCGCGTTACATCAACGAGCGCGCGCACGCCAACATTCAAAAAGACGGTTCGTATTCGGTGATCCCGCGCATCTGGGGCGGCGTGACCAGCCCGCACGAGTTGCGCGCGATCGCCGACGTGGCGGAAAAATATAACGTGCCGTCGGTGAAAATCACCGGCGGACAGCGCATCGACTTGCTGGGTGTGAAAAAAGAAGACCTGCCGAAAATGTGGGGCGACCTGAGCCGCGCCGGATTTGTATCCGGCCACGCGTATGGCAAGGCGCTGCGAACGGTCAAGACCTGCGTCGGTTCCGAGTGGTGTCGCTTCGGCACGCAGGACTCGACCACGATGGGCATCAAGCTCGAACAGATGAGCTGGGGTTCGTGGATGCCGCACAAATTCAAAATGGCGGTGTCGGGTTGTCCGCGCAATTGCGCCGAGGCAACGATTAAAGACTTTGGCGTGGTCGCGGTGGATTCCGGTTGGGAATTGCACGTCGGCGGCAACGGCGGCGTGAAAGTGCGTGCCACGGATTTACTGTGCAAAGTAGAAACGATGGAACAGGTGCTGGAGTACGGCGCCGCGTTCTGCCAACTCTACCGTGAAGACGCACGCTACCTGGAACGCACCGCGCCATGGATCGAACGCGTGGGCCTCACGTATGTGAAGCAACACATTGTTGATGATGCGGACAGCCGTAAACAATTGGCGCAACGTTTCGCGGACTCGCAGCAGCATGCGCAGGTTGATCCGTGGAAACAGCATGCGGAAGCGGCGGACCAGGGTGAGTTCATTCCGATGAAGCAGGTGGTATGAGACAACAAATGGTGCGCGCGGCGCACCCTACGAGAGGTCATCAATGAACTGGATCGAAGTCGGCAGTCTTTCGGATATTCCTAAACTCGGCGCGCGTGTGGTGCGCACCGCGCAGGGTGACGTGGCGGTGTTTCGCACCGCGAGCGACACCGTGTTCGCGCTCGACGACAAGTGCCCGCACAAGGGTGGGCCGTTGTCGCAAGGCATCGTGTTCGATAATCGCGTTGCGTGCCCATTGCATAACTGGGTGATCGACCTGGAACAAGGTTGCGCGGTGGGGCCGGATGTTGGCTGCACGCGCAAGCACACGGTCAAGGTGGACGGCGGGCGGGTTTTTCTGCAACTGGCAACCGCGACCAACGTGATGATGTTTTCGGGACAAGCGGTGGACGCTTAAAGACAACGGGAGGGAGCAGCATGCTGTTCGGGCGTAACAAGAAGAACCCCATCAAGATCGCGAACAAGGGCATCGTCGAGTGGAAGTACACCACCTGCGGGTACTGCTCCACCGGCTGCTCGATTGAAGTGGGCATGAACGCCGAAGGTAAAGCGGTGGGGACGCGCGGTGTCGCGGGCGCCGACGTGAATCGCGGCAAGCTGTGTTTAAAGGGCATTTTCGAGCACGAATTGTTTTACAGCGCCGGGCGCGGCAGCACGCCGCTGCTGCGCGACCGGCACCATGAGCCGTTTTGCGAGACGACCTGGGACCGGGCGCTGGATAAAGTCGCTGCCGAGATCAAACGCATTCAGGGCGCGTATGGGCGCGATGCGTTCGCGGTCGTGTCGACGGGTCAGATCATGACAGAGGAGTTTTACACGCTGGGCAAGCTCACGCGCGGCGTGCTCGGCACCAATAACTACGACGGCAATACCACGCTGTGCATGTCGTCGGCGGTATCTGGCTACAAACGTTCGTTCGGTTCCGACGGACCGCCAGGCTGTTACGACGATTTCGAACACACGCAATGCCTGATCGCGTTCGGTTCCAATTTGCCGGAACAGCATCCGATCATTTTCTGGCGCATGCGCGAGGCGCGCGAGAAGCGCAAGTTCCCGCTCATCGTGGTTGATCCGCGCGTCACCATGTTCGCGCAAATGGCCGACATGCACCTGCCGATAACACCGGGCACCGACGTGGTGTTGTTGAACAGTTTGGCGCACGTGATTTTGAAAGAAGGCTTGGCCAAGCGCGAGTACCTCGACGCGCACACCAGCGGCTTCGAGGAGTTCGCGAAACTGGTTGAGCAGTACGATCCAGTGAGCGCGTCGCGCATCTGCGGCATCGACGAAGACACCATCCGCAACGTCGCGCGCGTGTACGCGAAAGCGGGTGCAGCGATGAGCATCTGGACCATGGGCATCAATCAAAGCACGCACGGTTCCGACGGCGTGGTGGCGATTAACAATCTGAATCTCATCACCGGCAACGTCGGCAAGCCCGGCGGCACCAGCCTGTCCATCACCGGCCAGTGCAACGCGATGGGCACGCGCGAGTGGTCGTCGTGCTCCGGTCTGCCGGGTTATCGCGCGCTGGAAAAAGAAGAGGATCGCAACACCATCGCCAACTTCTGGGGCATCGATCCGGAATTTTTCCCGAAAAAACGCGGCTTGTTTCAGACCGATATTTTTCCCGCCATCGAGACCGGCCAGATCAAAGGACTGTGGATCATCGCCACCAATCCGATGAGCTCGATGACCAACACGGCGCGCATCCGCAAAACGTTTGAGAACCTGGAATTCCTGGTGGTGCAAGACGCGTATCAAGATGTCGAGACCAACGAATACAGCCACGTGTATTTGCCCGCCGCGGTGTGGGCGGAGAAGGAGGGCTGCTTCACCAACACCGAGCGGCGCGTGAATCTGATTCGCAACGTGATACCGCCGTACGCTGATTCGAAACCGGACTTCTGGATCTTCAACGAAATGGCCAAGCGCTTCGAGGGCGGCAGCAAGATCAAGTTTCCCGACACCACGGAGGGCGCGTTCGAGGAAATGCGCCAACTTTCCAAGGGGCGCATGCTCGACTATTCCGGTATGACCTACGAAAAGCTCGAAAAGCAGCGCGGCATCCAGTGGCCGTGCAATGACGCGACGGCGCCGGACGGCTCGCCGCGTTTATACACCGACGGAAAATTTCAGCACTACGACGGCAAGGCCAAGCTGATTCCGCTGCCGTTCGTGGACAATAACGAACGGCCCGATGATGAGTATCCGTTCTGGTTGAACAGCGGCCGCGTGGTCGAGCATTTTCACACGCGCACGCGCACCGGCAAGATCGGCAATCTGAACAAGTTCAGTCCGACGCCGTACATGGAGATGAACCCCGATGCCGCGCGCGAGCTGGGCGTCGTGCACGGCGGATACGCGCGGCTCACGTCGCGGCGCGGCGACGCGGTGGTGATGGTGCAGCTCACGCAACGCGTACCGCCCAACATGGTGTTCATCCCGTTTCATTTTCACGAGTGAACCGCTTGACGCTGGGTTTGCTCGATCCGCACTCGCGCCAGCCCGCGTTCAAGCAGTCGGCGGTGAAGATCGAGCCGGCGGCTTGTCAACACTCGGCGGCGGTGCGCAACATGGCGGCGCGGACGTATTAATGCACTCCTTCTCCGTTCGGGAGAGGGGGCAATTCATAACTCATTTCATAACGATCTCTCCCTGAGGGAACAAAACATGTTCGAAATACGTCACGATGAACCGGCTTACGCCTTCATTCCCAATGTCGATACGCCGACGAACAATCGCTACGGTCGGAGTATTCAACTGGTGGACGAGGCGCACCCGCTCGCGGGGCAGAGCATGAACATCAACGGTCACGCGGGTGTCGGCGCCAATCCCAACCGCTACAAGCAGCACGGCTTCTACTTCAACGCCGACAACTGCATCGCGTGTCATGCGTGCGAATCTGCGTGCAGCGAAAAAAACGACCTGCCGCCGCACTTCGCGTTTCGCTCGGTGGGTTATGTCGAGGGCGGCACCTATCCGGCCTACAAGCGCCTGAACATTTCGATGGCCTGCAATCATTGCGACGACCCGGTGTGCCTGAAGGGCTGCCCGACGCGCGCCTACACCAAGTTCGCCGAATACGGCGCGGTGTTGCAGGACCCAGACATTTGTTTTGGTTGCGGCTATTGCACCTGGGTGTGTCCGTACAACGCGCCGCAGCTCGATCCGGTCGCGGGGCATGTGCAAAAGTGCAACATGTGCGTGGATCGCCTGGAGGTCGGGCTCAAGCCCGCGTGCGTGTCCGCGTGTTTGGGCGGCGCGCTGGATTTCGGCGTCATCGAGACGACGCCGGAAAATCGCGATCAATTGAAAACGGTTATTCCCGGGTTCCCCACGCCGGACATCACGCACCCGAATATTCGTTTTCAACAGACCAAAACGCTGCCGCGCGAAATGACGCGTCCCGACAGCATGCCGCTGCGCTACGAGCGGGACGATCAAGGGCACGGCAAGTTCAAGGCCAAGGTGCGCGAGCTCGACAAGACGAGTGAGTGGAACCTGCGCAAGCTGCGCTCGCGCGAAGATCCGCTGGTGATTTTCACCTTGGTCACGCAGGCGGTGGTGGGCGTGTTTCTGCTGTTGTTCCTGGGGCCGATGCTGGGTCTTGACGAATTATCATCCGGTGCGCATCCAGTGCTTTATCCCGCGTTGTTATTCGCTATGCTGGGTCTGGAATCGGTGGCGTTGTTTTTATCGACCATGCATTTAGGCAAACCGCACCGTTTCTACCGGGCCTTCAATAATCTGCGCTACTCGCCGGTGAGTCGTGAGGTTGCCGGTGTCGCGGTGTTTTTCAATCTGCTGGGTGGCTACACCGTGCTGACGGCATTTCCCGCCTGGTTTGCGTGGCTACCGCAAGCCACGAGTGCGCTGTTCGGTTGGGGCGCGGCGTTGGCCGGCCCGGTGGCGCTGTATTTCATGCAGCGTATTTACCGCATCAAGGCACGGCCGTTCTGGAATCATTGGCAGGTGTTGACGGCGTTTTACGGCAACATGCTGGCCTTGGGTAGTCTGGTGGTGTTGGTGGCCTATGCGACCGCGCTCACGACGCAAGAACAGTCGTTCGCGGATCTGGCGCGGGTGTTGACATGGCCGCTCGCGGCGGGCTTGTTCCTGGAAGGCATGGGCTTATGGTTTCACGCCCGTGACTTGAAACTTGCCGGAGGCGAGGGCGCGGCATCGCACTACGAACAGCGCTCGACGTTCGGCAATACTTATCGCGCGCGCAATGCCGGATTGGTGTTGGGCACATTCGCGGTGGTTGCACTCATCGCCCTGAGCGCGGACGGGTCGGTTGGCCTGGCCGGATGGTTGTTCGCAAGCGTGTTAATTGTCACGACCGCCGCCGTGGGCCGCGCATTGTTTTACGTGCTGGTGATTCCGACCACCATGCCGGGCGCGTTTTTCTGGAAAAATCGCGGCTTTCAGGAGCACGCGCGCGAAACCGGTTTGGCTGACATGCCGCAAGTGGGTGTCGTGCCGGATCTTCACTGAGTAACGCCATCGGGTGTACATTGGTCCGACGGTAATCGACCGAAAAAGCGGTGGGCGCTGCTCACCCTACTCCTATGCAACGTGGTGAAATCAAAACGACCTGCCCTTACTGCGGCGTCGGCTGCGGAGTGATCGCGACGGTCGCCGCCGACGGCGCGGTGAGTGTGCGCGGAGACCCCGATCATCCGGCGAATTACGGCCGCCTGTGTTCCAAGGGTTCCGCGTTGGCGGAGACGCTCGACCTGGACGGGCGTTTGCTGTATCCGGAAATTCGAGGGCAACGCGTGTCTTGGGACGCTGCGCTCGATCACGTCGCGCAAAAATTCCAGAGCATCATCGCGCAACACGGCCCCGACGCTGTGGCGTTTTATGTGTCCGGCCAGTTGTGCACGGAAGATTATTACGTCGCCAACAAATTGATGAAGGGTTTCATCGGCGCGGCCAACATCGACACCAATTCGCGCTTGTGCATGTCGTCGGCGGTGGCCGGGTACAAACGCGCGTTCGGTTCCGACACGGTGCCATGTAGCTACGAAGACCTGGAACTCGCCGACCTGATCGTGCTGGCCGGTTCCAACACCGCGTGGTGTCATCCGGTGGTGTTTCAACGTATCCGCAAAGCGCGTGAGCAGCACGGCACGAAAATCATTGTGATCGATCCGCGCCGCACCGCGACCTGCGACCTCGCCGATCTGCACCTGGCGGTGCGACCCGGTACCGATGCGATCCTGTTCAACGGCCTGCTGAATTTTCTGCGCAAGGAAGATTTTCTCGACTTCGAATTTCTCGAACGCCACACCGAAGGCTTCGCATCCGCGTTGCACGCCGCGCGCGTCTCGTCGCCGAACATTGTCGCAGTCGCGCAAGCCTGCGGCGTGGAAGCGGACAGCGTGGCGGAGTTTTACCGCCTGTTCGCGCGCACGCAAAAAGTCGTGACCCTGTACTCGCAGGGCGTGAGTCAATCCAGCAGCGGCGTGGACAAGGTCAACAGCATCATCAACTGCCATCTGGCCGCGGGGCGCATCGGCCAGCCCGGCATGGGCCCGTTCTCGATCACCGGGCAGCCCAACGCGATGGGCGGGCGCGAAGTCGGCGGGCTGGCGAACCAACTTGCCGCGCATATGGATTTCGATGCACCGGAAAGTGTCGAGCGCGTCGCGCGTTTTTGGGGCGCAACGCGCATGGCGCAAAAGCCGGGCCTCAAAGCGGTGGATTTATTCGATGCCATCCACGCCGGCAAAGTAAAAGCGCTGTGGATCATGGGCACCAATCCGGCGGTGAGCATGCCGGATGCGACGCGCGTGCGCGCGGCCCTGAACAAATGCGAATTCGTCGTGGTGTCCGATGTGCTGCGCCACACCGACACCACGGCTTACGCACACGTACTGCTGCCCGCCGCCGCGTGGGGCGAGAAGGACGGGAGCGTGACAAATTCGGAACGGCGCATTTCGCGCCAGCGCGCGTTTTTGCCGTTGCCGGGCGAAGTGCGGCCTGATTGGTGGATGGTCACGCAGGTCGCGCGCCGCATGGGTTACGCGCAGGCGTTCGGTTACGAAACTCCGGCGCAGATTTTTCGCGAGCACGCGCGCCTGTCGGGTTTCGAAAATGATGGCGCGCGCGATTTCGATCTCGGCGGCTTGGCCGAAATCAACGACGCCAAGTATCGACAATTGCAGCCGGTGTTATGGCCGGTGCGCGCCACGGCGGCACATGACGCGCCGCGTCTGTTCAGCGACGGCAAGTTTTTCACGCCCAACGGCAAGGCGCGTTTGGTTCCGATCACGCCGCGCGCACCCGCGCATGCGCCGGACGCCGAGTATCCGCTGATCCTCAACACCGGGCGCGTGCGCGATCACTGGCACACGCTGACGCGCACCGGAAAATCGCCGCGCCTGAGCTTGCACGAAGTGGAACCGTGCGTGGCAATGCAGGCGCGCGACGCGCAGCAGTGCGGCGTGACGGACGGTGCGCTGGTGCAGCTCGCCAGCCGCTGGGGACGCATGCTCGCGCGCGTGCGCGTGACCGACGAGCAGCGCGCGGGCAGTGTGTTCGTGCCGATGCATTGGAACGATCAATTCGCGGCGCAGGCGTGTGTGGATACGCTGGTGAGTCCAGCCGTCGATCCGATTTCCGGTCAACCCGAATCCAAACACACGCCGGTGCGCGTGACGCCGTACACGGCAGCATGGTACGGCTTTCTGCTGTCGCGCCGTTTGCTTGCGGTGCCGCATGTCAACTATTGGGTGCGTGCCAAGGGTAAAGGCTATTATCGCTACGAACTCGCGGGCGATGCGCGGCCCGGCGAGTGGGCCGAGTGGGCGCGTGCGTTGCTGTGTCACAGCGACGGCAAAGCGGAGTGGAGCGAATTTTTCGACCGGCGCGCGGGCCGTTATCGCGCCGCGCGCATCGTGAACAACCAACTGGAAAGTTGTTTGTTCGTGTCGCCCGATCCCACGTTGCCGTCGCGCACTTGGCTGGCGGGTTTGTTTGAGCAAGACATTTTGTCCGATGTTGCGCGCACCAGCCTGCTCGCGGGCAAACCGCGCCAGGGCGACAGCGATGCGGGCGAGGTGGTGTGCGCGTGTTTCGGCGTGGGCAGCAATACCATCCGGCGCGCGATTCACGACGGCGCGGACAGCGTTGCGGCGCTGGGAGAAAAGCTGCAAGCCGGCACGAATTGCGGGTCGTGCATTCCGGAATTGAAAAAATTGTTGTCTGGCGAATAGGTGCGCGCGGCGCACCCTACATAATCAGGGCGCGCCAAATTCGTTATTTCGTAGGGTGCGCCGTGCGCACCGAACGCTAAAACAAGTGTTGGTTAATCCACAGATGCGCCGCGATGCTGCCTGCATAGCCCAGCGCGATGGCCGGCGTCCACTTCAAGTGACTGAAGAACGTGTACTGACCCTTCGCCTGTCCCATCAGCGCAACGCCCGCCGCTGAACCGATCGACAACAAACTACCGCCGACGCCGGTGGTGAGCGTGATCAATAGCCACTGGCCGGTGGACAGGTTCGGGTTCATATCAAGTACGGCGAACATCAACGGGATATTGTCGAGCACGGCGGAGGCGAGTCCGACCAGCACGTTCGCGGTGGTTGCGCCCAGGTCTTGATATAAAAAATGCGAGGCCAATTCCAGGTAGCCGATGAAGCCCAGCGCACCGACGCACATCACCACGCCGTAAAAAAAGAACAGCGTGTCCCACTCGACGCGCGCGACGTTACGAAATACATCGAACGGCACCGGGTCGCCGAGGTTTTCTTCGCCCCCTCCCCGCGTAAAACCAACGCGGTGGGAATCATTACCGTTCGCGCCACGCCGGGTGCGCTCGTGCGTAACGCGCAGAAAAAATCCGAAGAATTTTAGATAGGCCAAGCCAGTCATCATGCCCAGCACCGGTGGCAGATGCAGGAAGTGATGGAACGCGGCCGCAGTGGCGATGGTCAGAAAAAACAGCGCCACAATGCGGCGCGCGCCGCGCTTCAACGTGAGTTGCGCAGGCGCTGCGGCCGGACGGCCGCCGGGAACAGCGAAGTGCATCAGCGCGGCGGGGATCAGGTAGTTCACGGCCGAGGGGACGAACAAATAAAAGAAGTTGAGAAAATCCACTTTGCCTTTTTGCCAGACCATCAGCGTGGTGATGTCGCCGAACGGCGTGAATGCGCCGCCCGCATTCGCGGCCACCACGATGCTGACGCAGGCGATGCTGACAAAGCGCGGATTGCCGGCGCCCACCGCCAGCACCACGGCGCACATCACCAGTGCGGTGGTGAGGTTGTCCGCGACGCCGGAGATGAAAAACGCCAGCACGCCGGTGATCCAGAATAATTGTCGATACGAGAACCCGCGTCGCGTGAGCCACACGCGCAATGACTCGAACACGCCGCGTTCTTCCAGCGCGTTGATATAAGTGATGGCGGCGAGCAGGAACAGCATCAGCTCGCCGAAGTCCAACAGGTTCAGGCGCACCGCTGCGGCGACGGAATGATCGTCGCCGCTTTGTGCATAGACCCAGCCGATCAACGCCCAGATAACACCTGCCGCCAACACCACCGGCTTGGACTTGCGCAAATGGGTGAATTCTTCGGCGATGACGGCGAGATACGCGAGCGCGAAAAGCGTGAGTGCGACGTAACCGACTAAGTGATCGTTAAGCAGCATGGTTTAATTAGTGATTGCCGTTATGATGCGGAAGCGCGGGCCGCGATAACCATCAAGCTTCGCGCCGCGCAAACGATATCTTGTCAGATGCATGTTTGAGTAACAGCCGTTGACTGTGATTCGAATCACGAAAGTGAGACACCCCATGAGCGCAAGTCGAAGGATTATGAACCAGATCATGCTTGGTGCAACCGCGTCCTTGCTATTAATGGGCGGCGTCACGGCGTGCACGACCTTGGATAACACCGCGCGACCGAGTGCGAACCTGGCGCGCATTAATCTGCCGCGCTGTACGCTCGCGGCAGCCAAAGTCGGCGGCGAATGCGCGGTGAAAGTATTTGACGGTAGCGCGCTGTCTGCGGCGCAGCACGGTGAACAAGGCGAGTGGTTCATCACGGTGCCGAATGAATCCGTGACCGGTCCGCGCATCGCGGTCTACAGTGCACCGGGTTACGAACCGCAAATTCAGTCCATGAAGATCACCGTGCGTGACGACGAACAGATTGTGTTGAAGCCCAAGAGCGACTCGCGCGGAGGTTATCTTACCGGCGTCGTGTTCAAGAAGACGGAAGAAAAAATGGCGGGCGGCGCGTGTGGCATAGAGAATTTTCTGGCGAATAAAACCGTGATCGTTAATCGCGTGCGCGCCCGTTTTACCGCTAATACCGACAGCATCGGCAGTTTTCAAATGAGCCTGCCGGCCGGTCGCTACATGGTTCACGTCGAGGGCGACAGCCGCGAGGTGGATGTGCCCGATGACGACACGGTGTTTGTCGTAATTCCAGTGAATTAAAACCAGGGAGTACGTGTATGCGTCGCGGGATCGTGGTGATGTTCGGCATGGTGGCGCTACTGTGGCAGGTTGGTGCGCACGCCGCGACCGATTGGGATGCGAAGTTGCGCGCGGATTTTCAGGGGCTGATCCCGGCGGCGCCGATCGCCACATTAAGTGTCACGCCGCGTGCAACGCCGCTGCGCCGCGACATGACAATTTTGTTGGTGCAAGCGCGTCGCCACTGGGATGAGTTGAGCAGCGACACCCAAGCACTCGCCCGTCCGTGGTTGCAGCGGCCGGTCGGAGCGACCGACCCGCAGGAAGCGCAGTGGAGTTTTAAAAACCAGGAAACAACCTATGACGTGCCGGGGGGGAAGTTCAGGATTCACTATATAAAGAAGGCTGACTACTCATCCGATACCAACGCTACTGATCAATCATGGGTAGAAACCGACGTGGCAGCAGTGTTGGATAACGTCGCGAGAGTCGAACATGGCACGCTTGGGTATACGGCGGTGCCGACCGACGGTGTCATGGGTGGCGATAACAAGTTCGATGTGTATCTGACTAACCTGCTGCCCTATGGCTTTTACGGCTACGTCAGCGATGACGCGGCGACCAGCGATAGCACCCGTCCCTATGGCGCTGCAAGTTACATGGTGCTGGATAATGACTTTTTAGGTTACGGTTACAGCGACGCGCACCTGCCGCTCGAAGTCACGGCGGCACACGAGTATTTTCATGCCGTGCAGAACGGCTATTCCAGTCAGGACGACATCGCGTTTATGGAGCAAACGGCGACGTGGATGGAGGATGTCGTTTATCCCACGATTCACGATAACTACAACTATATTGGCGAGCCATATGAAGACACCGACGGCAACGGCCAATACGACAAGGGCGTCGATGGATTCACTACATCGGACGATCACAACAAAAACGGTATACGTGATGAGGGCAGTCTGGAGTATCCGGAAGCATCCTTGGATGCCTTCGATATGCCGCCTCTGGTGCAATACGGGCGGTTCTTGTGGCCGCGCTATTTAGGCGAAAAATTCGGCAACGGTATTGTGAAAACAATATGGGAAAATTGTGGACAAGTAGCTGGTGACAACACCTTCAGTGCGATGGACAGTGCGTTGCTAGCAAGCGGATCGTCACTAATCGCTGCATACCAAGAGTACGCCGTTTGGAGTTACGACAAACGCTTGTTCGCTGATGGTGCGAACTATCCGTTGGTATGGGTAGATCGTACCCAAAGCGGAAATTCGGTTGCATTCTCTTCCGCAGATTCTCCGGCGCTTAATTCAATATCAACAATCGGCGCCTCTCCGCAACTGCATCTGTCTACGGTGTACAGCCAGATTCTAAATCCGAGCGGCGGCTATAGCTTCAATAGTAGCGGCGGGACGGCGGCGCTGACGGTGCTGATCGACAACGGCAACGGTTTGTTACAGCACCAGGTCGTATCGTTGAGCAGCGGAGATGGCACTTGGACAGCTCCCTCGGAAGTAGTGAAAGCCATCATGGTCATTTCCAACGTCTCGACAACCAAGGATGGCATGAGCTGGAATTTATCGAGCGGCATCGCGCCAGTCGTGAGGAAAAAATCAGGAGGCGGCGGAATTGATGGCTCGATTGTTTTGCTACTGATCGTGAGCAGCATTCTTGGATACCGGCGGCGCTTCGCATAACGCGAAGCGCCGATCCCAACTCAAGCTTTATAAAACCCGCGATACCAATCCACGAAGCGTTGTATTCCCGACTCGATGGTGGTTGCGGGTTTGTAACCGACGTCTTTTTCCAGTGCCTCGATGTCGGCATAGGTTGCCGGCACGTCGCCGGGTTGCAACGGCAGGAAGTTGTACTGCGCTTTTTTTCCTAAGCAGTTCTCCAGCGTTTCGATGTATTTCATCAATTCCACCGGTTGGTTGTTGCCGATGTTGTACAGGCGATAGGGCGCGTTGCTGGTCGCGGAATCCGGCGCGTCGCTCGACCAGGCCGGATTTGGTTTAGCCACATTATCCAACGTGCGGATCACGCCTTCGACGATGTCGTCAATGTAGGTGAAGTCGCGTTTGTGTTTGCCGTGGTTGAATACGTCGATGGGTTTGCCGGCGAGGATGTTCTTGGTGAACATGAAAAGCGCCATGTCTGGACGACCCCACGGGCCGTACACGGTAAAGAAGCGCAGGCCGGTCGTCGGCAAGCGGTACAGGTGCGCGTAGGTGTGCGCCATCAGCTCGTTGGCTTTCTTGGTCGCCGCGTACAGGCTCACCGGATGATCCACATTGTGATGCACCGAAAACGGCATGTGGGTGTGGGAGCCGTACACGGAACTGCTCGACGCGTACACCAGATGCTCCACACCGTTATGGCGGCAGCCTTCCAGAATATTGGTGAAGCCCAGGATGTTGCTCTCGATGTAGGCATGCGGATTTTCCAGCGAATAACGCACGCCCGCCTGTGCCGCGAGATTAACCACCTTGTGCGGTTGGTGTTTCTTGAAGGTCGCTTCCATCGCGGCGCGGTCTTCGATGTTGATGCGCACGTCGGTGAAATTTTTGTGATCTTTCACGCGCGCCAGCCGCGCTTGTTTGAGCGTAACGTCGTAGTAGTCGTTGAGGTTATCGATACCGATGACTTCGTCGCCGCGTGCCAGCAAACGGAGGGCGAGGGTGTTACCAATAAACCCGGCGGTGCCGGTGACCAGGATTTTCATTTAAACCTCTATATAAAAAGAGTCAGGTAGGGTGCGCTATGCGCACGTGTTTGCATGACCGATTAACAAACGCGTGCGCGCGGCGCACCCTACGTGTTTACAGCCGCCCGTCCACCTTGTCTTTCGGCAGCAGCGACTTCACGTCGTACAACACGCTTTGCGGTTTGCCGAGCGCGCGGATTTTGTCGACACCCATGTCTTTAAACTGGTGATGCGACACGGCCAGGATCACCGCGTCGTATTTGCCGTTTTCCAGCTTGCTGATCGGCGTGATGCCGTATTCGTGTTTGGCTTCTTCAGCATCGATCCACGGATCGTACACATCCACCTTGGCGCCGTAGTTCTGGAATTCCTTGATCATGTCGATGACGCGCGTATTGCGCAGGTCGGGACAATTTTCCTTGAAGGTGAGTCCCAGCATCAGCACGTTGGAGTTTGCTACGTGCATGCGGCGCTTGAGCATCAGCTTGATCACCGACTCGGTGACGTAGGCGCCCATGTTGTCATTAATGCGGCGGCCGGCCAGGATCACTTCCGGGTGATAGCCGATCTCTTGTGCTTTGTGTGTCAGGTAGTAGGGATCGACGCCGATGCAATGCCCGCCGACCAGGCCGGGACGAAACGGTAAAAAATTCCACTTGGTGCCGGCGGCTTCCAGCACGTCCAGCGTGTCGATGCCGAGGCGATGAAAAATCAGCGCCAGTTCGTTGATCAGCGCGATGTTCACGTCGCGCTGGGTGTTCTCGATCACTTTAGCCGCCTCGGCCACCTTGATGCTGCTCGCTTTGTAGGTACCGGCGGTGATGATTTTGCGGTACACACTGTCAACATAATCCGCAGCTTCCGGCGTGGAGCCGGACGTGACTTTTAAAATCGACGATACGCGGTGTTCCTTGTCGCCCGGATTAATACGTTCCGGACTGTAGCCGCAGAAGAAGTCTTTGTTGAATTTCAATCCCGACAATTTCTCCATGATCGGCACGCAGATTTCTTCGGTGCAGCCCGGATACACGGTGGACTCGAACACCGCGACATCGCCTTTCTTCAGCACCTGGCCGATGGTGCGGCTGGCGCTTTCGACCGGGCGCAGGTCTGGACGTTTAAATTCATCGACCGGCGTGGGCACCGTGACAATGAAAAAATTACAG
>Ga0315281_10007917_pt1 | contig 14875 bp, 12 predicted proteins | sample YL17G07_0_MG_FD_204540 | JGI IMG/M metagenome (GOLD analysis project Ga0315281, IMG submission 204540) | Sediment microbial communities from Yellowstone Lake, YNP, Wyoming, USA - YL17G07_0 | ecosystem: Environmental > Aquatic > Freshwater > Lake > Sediment | place: USA: Wyoming | collected...
TTTCAAAGTTTGTAGTTGAAGGATAACATCAAAATATGCAGGTTTTGCCGCCGAGAGTGCCACCGAAACCCTGAAAAAAGATTTTGCCCATGAAATATCCCTCTCAAGCCTTTTGTGCCAGGCCCACGCTTCACTCCCCTCTTTCATCCATTTTGCATCTCTGCTCTCATTTATTTGAGATAGTGCTGCGGCAAAAAAACCCTCCCCGGGGTGGGTAAAATAGGGGTATGCATTATGGTTCCTCGACACAACAACGTCATAAATCTGCTCAATAGCAAATACCGCCTGAGAAAGTGTCTCTTCGTATTTCTCCTGAAGTTCCTTTCGAATCTTCTCTGTTCTTACTACGTCTGTTCTGTCAACTTTACTCAAAGCCTCCAAGCCTCGACAAAAACCCTCTAATGAGGATGTCCTATATTCCCCCATCTGCCTCTGCATATCAAGTATGTCTTGCATTTGTTTTAGTTGTTCCTCTGGAGATAATTGAGATCCCGGCAGCTGCATTCTCACGTCAGGGAGCTCAGATCTTAACTCTGGTTGTGGAATAAGCTGTGGCATCTCACTTCCCGGAAGGTCTCTTGATATACTCTCCGGCTGGAAAGGGGTGGAGCCTTGCTCTCTTGAAGAAAGAGCGGTACCTTGACCAGCAACTTTATTCTGAATTTCAGCCATATTACTCAAATTTTATCACCTGGGGGCCTAAATATACAAACCGTCTGTGAAAAAGGATGCTAGTTGAAACGTTTCGTTCACGCTGTAAGTTTAGAGTAGAAGGATAAAAGAGTTGAAGGGTATAAAAACATGGAAAGTCATCCCATTCCACAACAGATTTCTTCATACCAATTTCGCTTGGTAGGAGATATGACTCTAAAGCAGTTTTTTCAAATTGCCGCAGGAGCTTTAATTTCTCTAATTATTTACTCCACCAATCTTTATCCTATTATTAAAATCCCCCTAATGATCTTTTTTGCAGCTTTCGGCGTTGCTTTAGCCTTTTTACCGCTCGAAGAAAGACCCCTTGAAAGGTGGATCGTGGCTTTTTTTAGATCAATTTATTCTCCAACCGTGTTTTTCTGGAAAAAAGCCGACGCCCCAATTAAATACTTTCGCGATGACGCCGTAGCCCCCATCGAAAAAGTAATATATACCGGCGGTGAGGCCAAGTTACAGGAATATTTAAGCACCATGCCTCTTGATGCCGCGACCGGGAACCTTAACAAAGGCGAACAAACCTTCCTTTCTAAGTTGTCCGGTATCATGGATCTTTTTCCTATCAAAAAAACAGAGGTGCCGCAACAAAAAGATGTGCAGGGTCATTCACAAAGCCCATTCTCTTCTCCCCTTCAAGTCCCAACTTTTCACCCCAATCTTGGAGGACAGAAGATTGTGGTTGAAGAAACCGCACCCGGAATGATAAAACAAACTACACCTACTACCCAAGTTTCTCCTTTTACCCCCCGACCTTTTATTGCCACACAGAAAAAGGTTCAGTTTTCTGTTGATGCCGCGCCACCGAGCCCCCCAACTACCCCCAACACAATCGTCGGGCAAGTGATGGATCAAGATAACAAGATTATCCAAGGAGCAATATTGGAGGTTAAAGATTCTACAGGACGACCAGTTAGGGCTTTAAAAAGCAATATGCTGGGACACTTTATGGTTGTAACCCCGCTCCAGAGCGGAAGATATGAGATAAACACCGAAAAAGACGGATTCAATTTTGAAACCGTCGCTTTTGAGGCAGCGGGTGAGATTATTCCCCCCATTGCAATTGCAGGCTCTGCAATTACACAAGCTCAAAATCGCTCCGTGCCCCCAACGCAGAGTGTTATAAAGACAACTAACAATTTCAATGTTTTAAATAAGTTCACTATATAAATAAATGCCAATTAGTAATTTCCGAATTCCATTCTTGTCAATACCGGATGCCCCAATTAAAACATCCAGTCAAGAGCATCTTCCTATCGCAGATATTGTCGATGATATTGCCCTCTATAAAGATGGAGGTGCTGCGCTTGTCATGGAGTCAACGTCCCTTAATTTCAGCCTGCTCTCAGAAAAAGAACAGGAGGCGGTAATTGCTGCCTACTCGGCACTTTTAAATTCGCTTTCTTTTCCTGTTCAGATTTTGGTAAGAACTCAAAAGAAGGATGTTTCCATCTATCTAAATTATCTTTCCGAGGCCGCAAAAAAAATTGCCAACCCCGCGCTTTTTAATCTTATGATGTCTTACAAAAAATTTCTTTTAGAGGCAATAAAAAAGAAAAACGTCCTTAGTAAAAAGTTTTATATTATTATTCCCTTTAGCTCACTTGAGTTGGGAATAACCAAATCAGTGCTATCAATAACCAAGGGAAAGGGTCCGCTTCCTTTTCCCAAAAGCTACATTATAAAAAAGGCAAAGATAATTCTTTATCCCAAAAGGGATCACCTATCAAGACAGGTGGGGCGCCTGGGAATAAAAGTCAGACAGCTTACAACTAACGAATTAATTCAGCTTTTTTATTCCGTTTATAATCCCAAACCGCCAGCAGTTATGAAGGAGTTACAAACAAACGTTTCTTAACAAATATGGAATTGAATATCCTAAAAGTTAAAACCAAATCGGATCAAACAATGGCCGCTGCAGCACAGGCAAATATAAGTACCCAGCAAATACTAAATAACCAGGCGACAGCAACAGGCGCCTCGGTTAAACCCCCCAATGGCGGAGAAGACGTTTCTAAACCGCCAATCCCCAGTATTTCCTACGTTCTTTCACAAAAGAAACTTGGTGTTGTTGACATTATTGCCCCCAACCAGATGGAAGTAGATTTTAACTTCACAAAAATAAATGGCATATTTTTCAGAACCGTTTTTGTTTCGGGATACCCGCGTGTTGTTACACCGGGTTGGCTTGAACCTATAATCAATTTTAATAGCTCCTTGGACCTTTCCTTTTATATTTATCCCATTGATGGAAAAACCGTTTTGGACGACCTAAGACGCAAGATTGCCGAAATGGAAGCTGAAATTTCGACCGATTTGCAAAGAGGAAGAATCGCCGACCCAACGACAGAAGCAAAACTCGAAGACGCAAGAACCATTCAAGCACAACTGGTTAAGGGCGCAGAGCGTTTTTACGAATTCGCATTCTATATAACAATCCCGGCCAACACACTTGAAGAATTAAACGACCTAACTAAACAGGTCGAGTCAACGTTGGGGTCTTTAATGGTCGTAGCTAAAAACGCGACGCTGGATATGGAAAACGGTTTAATTGCGACCGCACCCTTCGGAATAGATAGACTTTCAATTACCAGAAATATGGATACAACATCCCTTGCAACAACTTTTCCCTTAACCTCCGCCGAGCTTTCTTCCGACACGGGAGTTCTTTACGGAATAAATTCCAAAAATGAATCGTTTATTATCTTCGACCGTTTTAATCTAGAAAACTCAAACATGACAATATTTGCAACCTCCGGAGCAGGAAAAAGCTTCTTTGTTAAGCTTGAGGCGTTGCGTTCCCTGATGTTGGGAACCGAAGTAATAATAATCGATCCCGAAGCAGAATATAGACCCTTAACTAAAGCCGTTGGTGGAGAATATATTTCTTTTTCTTTTAATTCGCCTTCAAAAATAAACCCCTTTGATTTATCCCAGGTCCGCGATGAGAAAGAAAACCAGCTGGGTTTAAAAATACTTTCCTTGCATTCCTTGTTTAAAGTAATCATGGGACAAATAACCCCAACACAGGAGGCTTTATTGGATAGGTCTTTGGTTGCGACTTATAAAGCTAAAGGGATTACACAAGACCCGGCAACACAGTCTAATGAACCCCCCTTGATGGAAGATCTTTATAAAATACTTGTCGGTATGGAAACGGCGGATGCTTTGGATTTAGCTGCAAGAATTGAAAAATTTGTAAAGGGAAGTTTTGTGGGAATATTTGATAAACACACAAACGTCGACCTTAGAAATCCTTTCACCGTATTTTCCGTTCAGGACTTGCAAGACGCCCTTCGACCAATTGCCATGTTTGTCATCCTTGACTATATTTGGACAAGGGTCAAAAAAAACCTCAAAAAACGCATCCTAATCGTCGAGGAAGCGTGGCAAATGATGAAGTACCCCGACACCGCACAGTTTTTATGGTCGGTCGTTAAAAGGGCAAGAAAATACTATTTAGGTTTAACTACTGTCACCCAAGATGTTGAGGACTTTCTGACACAAGACATTGGAAAGGCAATTGTTACCAATTCGGCTTTACAGCTTTTGTTAAAACAATCCGCCGCCGCAATAGATAAAGTTGGTGAAATTTTTTACTTATCGCAGGGAGAAAAACAGCTTCTTATGGCTTCTAATGTTGGTGAGGGAATCTTCTTTGCGGGCCCACACCATGTTCCTATCCGTATTGTTGCTTCAAACGAGGAATATCAATTAATAACATCTAAGCCACAGGACATTCTCGCAAGCCAGAGGTAAAAAAATGGACAGCAGCACACTTGAACAAAAAGCCCTTTCCCGCCTTCCTGATTCAAAAGGAAGGGTCGAGTTTTTTTTAAGAGGGGTCTCTCTTTTTTATCCTGACGTATACTTCGGCTCTACGGAAGGAAAAAAACAAGAGGTCGCCAGCAAATACTCCTCCCCTTACGGACACTACAATAAAGATCAATTTACAGAAATTCTTTTTTTTGCAACAAATTCCCACTCCGTCGAAGAAGCTTTAGAAATAATCAACGCTTGGAATAAATATTTTGAAGAGAAGGGTGTTGAAAAACTTCAGGAACCCGCGCCAACCACCCCAGATGCAATTTGGCTCAATGAGAGACTAAAAGAAATGGAAAAGAAGGCCACTGACGACCCCGTTCTTGCTTTACGGCGCGCAAAGGAATTTGAAATAAGAGTCCAGCGATACAAAGAAGCAAAACAAAAGGCCGAAGGTTTACCTAAAGAATTATATATAGAAGTAAATCCTGAAAAAATTCCTGCGGTTTCCCTTAATGAGCAAGAACAAAAAAGCTGGAAGGCCTTAGTAGCGGCCGCTCAAAAAGACCCTGCAACTACTGTAGAGCAGCTCTCTTTAGAAATATTTAAAAATCTCTCACCCGAAATTAAAAACCAGCTTACTCAAGAACAAATAAAAGTACTTTCCTACATTGCAGCCTTAGATGCAACAACCAAACTTATAGATAGTCAGGGCAAGATTGATGTTGCCACCCCCGTCAGACCCTTGGGTGAAGGAGCTGCTCTTACGGCACTAGTTAACCCTAACAACCCCAACCTTATACGTTTGATACCAGACAAAATAACAAGGATCGAGATTATAAAATTTTCTCAGGATAGGTTAAATACCATAGATACCTCCAATGGATTTTTAAGATCTGTTTTATCGGGTGTTTTAGGTCCAAACATCCCCCAAGTGCTTTACCCGTCTTATTTGCCTGGTCAATTTGAAATAACCCCTAATGAATCAGGGAATTCAATCAATTTGCAGGAGTTCTATTCGTCGGCGTTTCTAGAGGAAGAAAGAAGACCCGAGACGGAAGAACAGCCCAACTATGAGAGCGAATTGGCCCAACGTGGATTTGACGAGTTAATGGGAGTTGTTGATTTTAAAAAGGTAGTTACGCAAACAGGAGTTGCCGAAAGCGTTACTGCGGCAATTACCCCCCTGGCCGGAGGGGCTCCTGTAGGGTTTGAAATTGCAGCTTTCCAAAACAGTCTTACCACCGCAGGTATTCCGATTTTTAGCACCGGGGCCTTATCAAGTTTTTCCCGACTATCAGCAACTGCGATTGCACCGGTAAAAAACGCGTTTTCCAACCTTCTTATAAAGCGGGTTTTATTTGAAAAAAGTCTGGGTCCATTAACAATAATGGCCTTCCGATTAGAAAAGGGTCTTTCTTCTTTTGGGGGAATATTTTTCGGCATAAAAAAAGCGGAAGGTTCAACTGGTCTTGTTCTCTTTGGAGAGGTATCTAAAGAATTTGACAAAATTCCTGGGGCAGTTGCCTTGCTTCGAGGAAGGCCGATACCACTACCGAGAATTGTTTCGAAGGCTCTTTCGGGTGTTTCCTCTTTACTTTCAAAGGTTGTTGGGGGTCTAACAAAAATATTTGCCTTTTTGGGTTCATTGGCCGCTCCTGTTGTTGCTGCAATCCTTTTTGTGGGCGGATGGATAGTTGAAAAATTGTTCTCGGGAATAATCAATTGGTACAAAAAACACGAGGAGGATATTAAATTAGGACTTGCTGCTTTGGCCTCTGCCGCACTAGCAAGGGCCCTGGCCAGGGGGCTATTCAGATTAGGTAGAAGAGTAACTCGTTCCTTAGCAGTAAAAATCGGGGTGCCACTGCTTGTCGCCATCTTAGTATTTCCAATTTTCGTTGCTTTTATTCTTCTAATTATTAATTCCGGCGCTTATCTTGTTCCGCCTCAGGAGCTTGTTTCCCCCGGAGTAATAGTCTCTCTTTATATTGACGTCTCAAAGGTGGCCTCTCCCGGCGGACCGTTTGAAAACGATCAACTAACTCCCCCCAAGGGACCATTGGTTATCGAATATACAATCTATGTCAGAGCAAAAAAAGGGACCCTCACCAACCTACGTTTTAATGATAAGTGTGAAGTAATAAGGAATCAGGGCGCAAAAATTCCTGGTTGTCCCACAGCGGATAAGGAAATCCCATCAAGTGCTCCTGACGCAACAGTTTCGCCCGCGGGAAATCCTTACGTCATCAAATACTCTAGAAAATTCGAATCAAGTGATTTTATTGATAGCTTAGTAATTGATACTTTTACGGTAACAGCTGATGTTCCTGAAAAGGAAAACGAGATTGCTGCTCAATCTGCTTCCATAAAAATCGGCAAACCGCCAGAAGATTGCCCTCGAGGTTGGCCCGTTTCCCCACCCGCAGGACAGACCTTCGCAATAGTTCAGGGGCCAGATGGAGGATTTACCCATACAGGAGCCGAGGCTATAGATATTGTTACAAACAGGCAAATAGGGTTCCTTGTCACAGCAAGACATGCCGGCGTAGTCAGAGCGTATCCGGGGGGCAACAGCCCATATGGAAAATACGTTGAAATAGATTCTATGTGCAACGGAAAAATCTTTTCCAGCCGATACGCCCACCTTAATTCTATTTCTGTCCCCACGGGACGGGCTGTCAAAATGGGTGACAACATTGGTCTAAGTGGTAATACGGGGTTTAGCACAGAGGCCCATATTCATTATGAATTTAGAAACCCCAGCGGAAGAACGGGCCCGGGTGCTAATAATCCACCAATAATGGCGCGTGATTTTATTCCCAAAGATATTCCAAGATATTGTTCCGCAGGTTGCGGTAGCGTACCATAGAAACAAGATGAAAATTAAAATTTTTGTTTTCCTGTTTATTGTTTTTCTTATTGGTGTTGGTTTAATTTTTCTGCAAACTAAACCCAAAACAACACCAACCCCCAAGACGGTTTCTGGACCCAGCATTCCCAACCCTATAAAAGGAAGGGTTGATTATGAACTGCTTATCACAGAAAAAGAGTTTGATTTTCCAAAAGAGGCTCCCATTCTTAAAAAAGATGATTTATTACCAATAAGCCAAGACGAAGCAAAAAGTATCGCAAAAGGGTTGGGTTTTGAGGATGATCCAATTATCGCAAATGACATTTTAGAAGGCGAAACCTACATTTGGAATTCCGACAGTGCACTTCTAACAATTTGGTCAAAAACCAGAAAAATCGATTACTCTTTAAGTAGAACCCCGGACAGTATAAATAAACAACTGTCTGACAGCACCTTACTAAACACCTCACAAGAATTTCTTGCTAATTACTTCGGTTTATCTTCAGAAAATTTGAAATTTAATAATTTTACCTATTGGGAAAAAGCTTCCGGCGTAAGCGGGCTTATAGCGACAAAAAAGGGACAGGCCAATTATTACCAGCTTAATTTCTACCCAAAAACGTCAGAATATGTCCTTTTAACACTAAATCCCGATAAAACTCCTTACTATGTTTGGTTACTTCCCGACGGAACTGTTTATAGGGTGTCAATAACGGATCCGGGAAACCTTATCCCTACGGAGGATAAATACCCTCTAAAGAGCTTCGCCGACGTTCAAAAATCCCCGCAAGATGCAATTGTCGTCAGCCTGGATAACGGAAATATTGAGTTGACAGACGTGGTTCAAGGCTCAATTCAAAAAATCTCAATTAGCAAAATCCAACTAGCCTATTTATTGGATTCTTTTAAGTCTACTTTTTATCAACCCGTATACCTTCTTACGGGTACTACAAACATTTCGGGCACAAAAGAAAACATTCAAGTTTCACTTTATCTCCCTGCAATTGCTCAACCCTGAATTTTAACTGGCATAATAAGGTGAAGGTAATCGGAATCTTTCGGATCAAGAAATACGCCGGGAGAGGCTGAGTTTGAAAACCCCATCAGTACCTCCTCCCCCTTTAATGCTCTCAAAACATCCTCCAAAAATTTGTAATTAAAGGCGATTTCAAAATCCTTTGTCCCCCCTTCAATTTTCGCGTCAACCAATGTCTCCTGACTCCCCGATTGTGAGCTTTCTGCTGAAAGCTTAACCGCGTCGGGTCCCAAACTAAGTTTCACAATATTAGCTGAATCCCTTGCAAAAACTGAGGACAATTTTATTGCCCTTAACAGCTCCTCCTTATCCACCCTTAATTTTATCGCGGAACTTTTAGGAATGATCTTCTCAAAATCGGGGTACTCTCCCTCCAACACCCTTGATGAAAGAACAACATCAGGAAAACCGAACAACACCTGATTATCCTTCTCCTTTAATTGAAACAGCAACTCTTCCTCGTTATCCCCCAACCGAGAAAGCTCCGATAATACTCCTTTAGGTATTATCACTTTTTGGCTTTTTGCAATTTCCTTTAAGGGCAACATTTTTTGAGAAAGCCTAAAACCATCCGTCGCCACCAAGGACAGCAAGCCTTTCTGAAATAGAAAAAGCACCCCTGTTAATGTCGGTCTTGTTTCATCAACCGAAGCCGAAAAAATTACCCGAGAGAGGGCCTCAACAAACTCGTTTTTCGGTAAAAACAGACTTTCACTTTTGTTTATCACCTGAGGAACAGAGGGAAAATCGGAGGCATTCATACCAGAGATCTTTGAGGAAAAGTTTTGAGTTTTAATCTTCAAGTGTTCTTTTTCCGATTCCAAATCCAGCGTACCCGAAGAGAGATTTGTAACCACATCTGTTATCACTCTTGAAGATATCGTCAAGTCCCCTTCTTCCTTTATCTGCGCCCCTATTGAAATCGAAACCGAGGTCTCTAGGTTTGTGGAAGATATTACAAGTTTGGTTTTTTTTGCCGACAAAAGAATATTTCCTAAAACAGGAAGTTGGGCTTTTACGCTGGTAAAACGGGAAGCAATGGATAATGATTTGGCAAGATTTTCTTGTAGGACCCTTAGTTTCATCTTCAGGCTGAAGTATACTACGTAGATAATTTCTTTCAAAGAGCACAAAACTTTTTAATTGCTTGTTTTCTTTAATTTTGTTTCTTTCTATTATTAAATAGTAGATATAGTAGTAGTGATTGTTGATATGTTGAAAAAACTTCTTTTATGGAATTAACTTTCGGGAAGTATTCGTGTTCATGCTAAGCACAAGCATTTGTTGATAAGTTTGTGGATAATTATAGCCTTATTGTTGATAAGTGTAGAAAACAAATATTTTATCCCCTAAGCTGGTTTTTTATACCCAAGATATCCTCACGGATTTGTACATCGCTCGAGGCTAGGTGGGTTATTTTTTCAACAGCGTGCATGACAGTGGTGTGATCCCGGTTTCCGATTAGGCGCCCCACCTCCTCAAGAGGGAGCCCTAAGTGGGTTCTTAACAAATACATCAGTACTTGGCGCGGGCGAGCGACGGGTCTTTGTCGCGAGCTTCCCAACAGCACCCTTTTCCCTATAGAGAAGTACTTTGAAACGGTATCTATAACATCAGAGGGTTTTGCCCTTACCGAGCGGCTGTTTTCTTCAGGGCCCTTACCCAATAGTGACTCAACAAACTCGGGAGTAATTTGACTTTTTTTGACTTTTGCTGCGGAGATTAATTTAATTAAAAACCCTTCAATCTTTCTCGCTGCTTCGATATTTGCCGCAATCATTTGCACAGCATCCATGGGAAGCTCAATCCCTTTCTCTGCCGATTTAATTTGGGTTATCGCGCAACGCAGCTCGAAATCGGGAGCGGCAACATCGACGATCAAACCGGCCTCAAACCGGCTTCTTAATCGCTCTTCTAATTTTGATATTTCAGATGGAGGCTTGTCTGAGGTGAGGATTATTTGACCACCGGCGCTCGTTACCGCATTAAAGGTGTGAAAAAATTCTTCTTGGACAGCATCCTTGCCGGCAATGAATTGTATGTCATCGATTAGTAAAACTCCCAGCTTTCGATATTTATTCCTAAATGATTGTGTGGTCTTGTTTCTTATTCCCTCGACAATGTCGTTTGTAAAATCTTCACCTGTGCAGAAGAGCACCTTAGCTTCTGGGTTTTGTTTTAAGACGGAGTGCCCCACAGCAACCATTAAGTGCGTTTTACCTACACCCACGCCACCCCATATAAATAAGGGGTTATATGCGGTTCCTGGGTTTTGTGCAACCGCCTCGGCAGCAGCATGAGCCATTTGATTGGAAGACGAGACAGCAAAATTTTCAAACGAATAGCCCTGTCTTATTTTTGATTTTATCATTGCGTTTTTGGCATCTTCACTATTGGTTTTGGTTGTCTCAAACAGGGGAGTTGTAATAATTGGATTCTGTTCAGTTTTTGCGGGGTTTACCTTTACAACGAAGATCAAGTCACAGGGTTTTTCCAGGACCTTGGCCATGGTGTCTTGAATAAGGCCGTAGTATCTGGTCTCTATTGTGTTTTTTACAAAAGAGGAGTTACAGCCAACCTCAACAACATACTTTTCGTTTGTACCACTTAGAGAGGACAGGTGAGTTTGAGAGAACCATGTAGAAAAAATAGCCGATGAGACAGATATCTTTATTGATTCTAGAGCGTCATTCCAAACAATTATGTTATCAAGCATGGTAGCATGGAGCGCACAGTGTATGGCACCAAGAAGTTTTGTTAAAACAAACAAGGGTAAGTTTTAGCTATATACTATGCACTGGGCGCTTTGTACTATTTACAAAGTTATCCACATTTCGTCAAGTGCCAAAACGATGTTTAAATGTAGACTAGAAAAAAAGAGGCAGAGTCTATATAATCTGACTAATGTCAACAAAACGAACATACCAACCTAGTAAAACAAGAAGGGTTCTAAAGCACGGGTTTAGGAAAAGAATGCGGAGCTTTAAAGGAAGACTTGTTATAAAAAAAAGAAGACTTAAAGGAAGAAAGAGAGTTACCCTCTGACACATGCTTGCATCAAAATACGGACTAAAGGGCACAAAAGCCTTCCAAAGGGTTGAGACAGAAGGGAAAATGGTTCAGTCTGATTCCTTTGGAGTTGCCTTTGTGGATAGAAAGGATAACGAAATTTCTAAATTTGGCTTTATTGTTTCGAATAAAATTTCCGGTGATTCAACACAAAGAAATCGTGTAAAAAGGGCTCTTAAAGCGGCGGTGAGATATGGCTTGGCTGATTTGAAAGATGGATTTGATGTTGTCTTTTTAGCAAAACAGGGGATATTACGAAAGTCTACAGATGAAATAATGAATGAGGTACGCTGTGCCCTAAAGGAATCAAGACTTTATAAATGAGAAAAGTAGCCTATTTACCAATTTACTTATACAAAAAGTTCTTATCCGGAGCGATAAAAGCGCTTTTTGGTTCGGGATGCCGTTTTATCCCGACCTGTGGTGATTATGCAAAAGATGCAATCGAAAAACACGGCATAATTTTGGGCTTAAGTTTATCGGCAAGAAGGCTTATTAGATGTAATCCACTTGGAGGTGCGGGTTATGATCCAGTTCCTGGCAAGATTTAAGTAAATATGAATATCTTTAATGTTTTACTAATACAACCCCTGGCAAACGGACTCATTTTTTTTTACAGGATTTTGGGGGGAAATATGGGGTTGGCAATTATCGGTTTCAGTATTTTTTTGAGGTTTATGTTGACCCCCCTTACAAAACCATATATGAATTCGATGAAGAAAATGAAGGAGGTGCAACCACAGCTGGACAAACTGAAAGAGAAGTATAAAAATGACAAAGCTAAGCTAATGCAGGCCCAGGCAGATTTTTATAAGGAAAAAGGGGTTAAACCCGGAGCCGGTTGCCTACCATATTTGTTCCAGATAGTGATTTTAATTGCCTTATTTAATGTTTTTACCAAGATATTGGTTCCCGACGGAAAAGGAATAAAGACCTTAAATACATATCTTTACCAACCCCTAAAGTTTGGAGAAAACGAATCCCTTTCAACCACGTTTTTATATTTGGATATGACCAGGCCGGATGTTTTTAGGTTGACTGGAATTCCCTTCCCCGTTCCGGGTCCAACGTTGATTTTAGCTGCTTTATTTCAGCTGGTTGCTTCCCTGATGATGATGCCCGCAGTTAGGATTGAGGAAGAAGAAGCAAAAGGAACCAAGAAAAAGGAGGACGATATGCAAGTTGCGATGCAAAAATCTTCGATGTATACGTTCCCGCTGTTCACAATAATTTTTGGGATGAGTTTCTCTTCGGGACTGGCTCTATATTGGATGGTTTTTTCGGCTTTTCAGGTTTGGCAGCAATATCAAACTTCCGGTTGGGGCGGGCTTACGTCTTTATTAAATCGAGCCGGGCTGCTAAAATTGCCGTCTAAGATATGACTACTAAACAAAAAGGTAAAAAAATTGATAACGCGAAAGTTGTAGAAAAAATAGCGTGCGAGCTATTAAAAATGACTGGGGCAAAAGCGAAAATCGACGTATTCGAAGACAAAGACAACAACGCCGTAGTGGTAAATATAACATCTGATGACGAAACAGGGCTCCTTATTGGAAAGCACGGCGACACGATTTCCTCAATACAGGCAATATTGGGCATCATGACGAAAAGAGAAATCGGGGAGTGGGTCAGGATTGTAGTCAATGTCGGGGATTGGATAGAAAAGCAAGAAAGCCGTCTTCAGGACTTGGCTTTGCAAGCGGCGGCAAGAGCGAAAGAAACAAAAGAGGCACAGCAGCTCTATAACTTGACCGCTGGAGAAAGAAGGGTGATTCATCTTTGTTTGTCAAAAGATCCCGACATAGAGACTGAATCTTCTGGTGAGGGGAGAGAAAGATTTCTCATTGTGAGTCCTAAGAAGCAGCCCTAGTTTTTAAATGGTATGGAAGAAATATTGTAGTAGAGTAGAGAAAACTTTAGTTTATTTATTAATTCTTCTTTTTCCGACTCAGCTTGCCTATCATTTTTGGCCACCCTTTTCTTTTGTAAACGGACTAAGAGTAGATTATTTATCACCGGCGGTATATCTGACGGACATTTTAATAGTAATGCTCACCCCCTTCATTGTTTTTCAAATCGGGAACTTAGTAAAAACAAAGAAAGTTTCCTTCCTGAAAAAAAGGAAAGTAATTATAATTGTGTGTGCCCTTTTTGTGTTTGTTTTGGCAAATGTTTACTTATCTTCAGAACCAACACAATCTGTCCTTAAGTGGTTGGCCCTGGGAAAATTTTCTATACTTCTCCTTTATATATTATTAAAAAAACAGTCGGAAATTATAAAACCCCTGCAGGTTGCTCTTTATGTTTCAGTATTGGCCTTTTCGTTAATCGGGATTTGGCAATTTATTATTAACAGAACCGTAGGGGGCGCACTTTATTATTTAGGAGAGAGAAGTTTTAGCGTATCAACCCCAGGAATAGCCTTAATAACCTTGGGAGGCAAAAGCTTCATCAGGGCCTATTCAACGTTTTCTCATCCGAATTCAATGGCGGGTTTTTTGGTTGTTGGGCTAGTACTTTTTTTCCACTTAAACAAGATAAGCAAATTATTTAAAACAAAAGGTATTGTAGTTTTATTATGCACGGGGGCCTTAGCCTTTGTATTAACGTTTTCGTTATCTGCATGTATAGGATTAGCCCTCTTACTAATATTCTTTGTTGTCCAAAAGAAGTCAACCCTTTTGTACAGAAGACTGTTGTTGCTTTTTTTAATTTCTTTAATTGTCCTGTCTTTTTTAATTCCTGTTTATCTAAAAGATTATAAACGACAGGAATTGTCGGAGCGGGTGAGTTCGCGTTTGGAGTTGGCGGATGTGTCCTTGGTGGTTTTATCGAAAAACCCCTTTGTTGGGGTAGGTTTAAACAATTTTATTAGAGTTGCCTCTCAGGTGCGCCATTTAAACAAGGCCTCTTACTTGCAGCCAGTTCATAATATTTTTCTTCTGGCCTCAAGCGAGTCGGGAATAATTGGTCTACTTTTTGTGTATTTTCTATTTTTGAGTGCCATTAATAAATCGTCAAAGAATTATTTATCGCTTGGTCTTCTGTTTATTTTAATTACGGGCTTTTTTGACCACTATTGGTTTACCCTTCAACAGAACCTTTTACTGCTTTCTTTTTATTTAGGAATGGTTTTTAAAGACAGTGTTTCTGTTAAACTAAGAGAATGAAAGACGAAAAACTCCTAGTTTTTTGCGATGGGGGAGCAAGAGGAAATCCAGGAAAAGCAGCGTCTGCTTTCGTTGTAGTTAAAAAGGGGAAGGTGGTACATTCAGACGCAATATTTTTGGGGGTGACAACGAATAATGTGGCAGAATATAGTGCCGTAATTTTAGCTCTTAAGTGGTTAAAGAACGCAGGCAATTATTGGAAAGAGGACATTCACTTTATTTTAGATTCAGAATTAGTTACGAAACAAATTAACGGATTTTTTAGGGTTAAGGACG
>Ga0315281_10007918_pt1 | contig 14874 bp, 27 predicted proteins | sample YL17G07_0_MG_FD_204540 | JGI IMG/M metagenome (GOLD analysis project Ga0315281, IMG submission 204540) | Sediment microbial communities from Yellowstone Lake, YNP, Wyoming, USA - YL17G07_0 | ecosystem: Environmental > Aquatic > Freshwater > Lake > Sediment | place: USA: Wyoming | collected...
CCAGAGCAAAACATATACGCCTCCCACAGTAGTCACGAATCCAGAGACACTGACCACACACTCGAATTGGTTTATATTCACAGGCCGCAGCGAAACTACGACTCATATCATAATTCCTCAGATTCAGTAAGTGTGTATTCTAGTGGTTTTACGCCAACATTCTTCTTTCTGAAGTTTCTTCCCCGTATCCGTTGCTCAGCCATTTCAGCGTACTCGGGTTTTAACTCGATCCCAATAAAGCTTCTCCCCAATCGGCGAGCGACACGGAGAACCGTCCCGCTACCAGCGAAGGGATCAAGTACCACGCCTTGAGGCGGGGAACTACATTTAATGATTCTCTTAACAAGTTCCTCGGGGAATACGGCGAAGTGGCTACCGGGGAACGGCTGAGTTGGTATCTCCCAGACATCGCCAGGGTTCTTGCCCATAGGATTATAGAAATTTGGTGTCTCTCTATCTAATACTCTAGCTCTTGGGCTTGTATATTGGCTTGTGTCTTCTGATAGAAATTTACCCTTATAAGTGGTTCTTGGATTATTTGTTTTATATTTACCCGCGTCGATAGACCAAGGAATAGAGGTTGAAACTTCTCGTACTTCATCCAAATTAAAATAGTATCTCTGCTCCTTGCTAAACATGAAGAAGTGCTCGTAACTCTTAGTGAAGCGATCAGCAACCGACTCAGGCATGTGATTCGGCTTGTACCAGATCACATCACTCCTGAGAATCCATCCGTCATCCTGAAGCGCACATGCTACCCGCGAGGGAATCATTAGGAGCTGCTTAGGCTGAAGCCAACCACCATCCAACTTAACCATCCGATTAGGTGATGATGGAGGCTGAATTTTCTCGATGCCCCTATCAATGTCTCCACCCGATGAAATGGATTTACCAGCTCCTGTGCAGTAGGTATCTCCGAGATTCAACCAAAACAACCCTGAAGGCTTCAACACGCGGCGAACCAGCCGCCCAAACTCAATAAGGTGATCTATGAACATCTGGGGATGAGGCTCAAGCCCTAATTGACCCCTCCACGCCCTGCACTTCTCACAGAAGCCCCCATTTTTCTGGTTATAGTTTGAGCCTCTAACGGTATTTTGTTTAGAATCTGGATTTATGGTATCTCCCTCACTTCTAGTTCGGGGAGGCGGAGTATCTATCCATTCATGCTGACAGAGAGAATCACCGCCGAATATCTGAACGCAATTATCGCCATATGATCTTAACCCCCAAAATGGAGGAGAGGTCACGCAGAGGTCTACGCTATCAGGGGGCAGCTTTGGGAGAACCTTGAAGCAGTCGCCCACGAAAACATGGTTAAGATAACTCATCCAGACACCTCAACGTAGTGTTTTATCTGCCTGATCCGTACCTGGACCGCCCTGACCTTCTGAACCGTCTTAGCCTCACTCAACTCACGCTCAGCCGCAGCCAAGTCACGAAGCCACTCACTGCGACTCAACCCACGCCACCCCGTTTCTTCGGCTTGTTTCTTCTCCCAACCCTCGCAATCTGGTGACACCCAGGATTAGGGCAACGGTTCCCACGCCACGCCAGCTCCCTGCGAAACCACAGCTCACAAACCGAGCAACGAAACATCCCAGCAGAATACGGGCTACCATTCACGGTCCCACGAACATAATGAACACCCAACGCTAAGCACCGCCATAAAAATTATTAAATATAAGTTTTAAGATATTTATAAATATGGGTTTAACAAGACGAGAACGTAAAATAAAAACCGCTTCAGTTTGGTATCGTAAAGCTGTAGATGAAGAATATGAAAAACATAAGAAAAATCTTAAAAAACTAGAAGCAACATATAATAAAAAAATAAAGTAAATCATGTTTAAACCAACTCCAACTGCTCATGAGTCTTAGGCTTCTTCATAAACATCAACCAGTAAGTCTGACTTTTTCCAGAAGTTTGTGATTTATCATCAATTTCATATCTTATCATTTCCTGCCAATTTTTCATGAAAGGAAGAACTAAATTAAGAGGTATTGAAACTTCATTCCATTTCATAAATAAACAACCTTCATTTTTAAGAATACGATAAAATTCTATCTGAGCTTTATGAATAAATGCTAATAACCCAGATTTTGATTTAAATTTATCAGCACCGTAATATCTAGGATGTTGGTTCATCCCGTATTTTTCGTTAAATTTTTTGCAATCATCCCAGTTCCTTAATGTATGAAAAGATGACCCAGCCTCTTTACCATATTCAAACGGCGGATCAAAAAATATTAAATTAAAATATTCATTTTGAAAATCTGTTTTAGTACAATCCATCACAATATCTGGTTTAAATTCAAGTTCTGCTTCAATATCAATAAAAATTATTCTATTATCATTTCTATATTGCTTATTCCAAATCATTCGATTCCCCGCCGTCGCGTCGAGAATCCGAGCACCAGGCTTAACACCACTCAAACCAAGTCACTCCTACACACGCTTAAACCACCCACTTACTCATAATCTTCCTTTTTCACTGCCGGTTTCCAACGCCCCGCACCATCATCAAACGCTCTACCCTCAGACTTAAGAGAATGAAGAACCCTCATAATATTTTCACCAGTTTCTCCAACAACATCACCAATTTGGCCTGCCCAAATACCCGTAACTCTATAAAATTCAAGGATTGCCGTAACTTCGTTTAATTTCTCTTGAAGCGTCATTTCAACCCATTTTTTTGACGAGTTTGACGAATAGTCCGACTGACGGACTTTTGACGCCCCCGTTTTTTTCCGTAGTTTAGTAGTAGTTGCGTCTTCCGTGTTAATTTTTACCCCTTTTTCATCTTTTTCCCCTGATAGGGTCTCACTATGTTCGTCAACCGTACTTTTCGGACTTTTCGTCAAATAGGTCTCTGTTAACCAAGAAGTAGGTTTTGTATCTAATAAAATGATTTTGATCTCTTTTTCCTCTGGTTCAAAGCAGAAGTTGAAGTATTTTCGGCATCCATTGTTTAGATCGGCTATTCCCCTCTTTCGCTGTAATAGTCTTATGGCGCATTGACTTAGATATTGGTAGCTCGGTGAGTGTGGCTTGTATTCAACGGTATTCAAGTAGAATGTATTTCCAAGGATTCCCTGCCAGCGTTGTTCGTTGACAGCATATATTATTTCTTTCAGGTAGTCTGGTGTGTTTTCAAACCACGCCTTGGCGTAGAAGGCAAGCTCATCTTCTAGGCTGCGGGCGAGGTTGCCAGATGATTCAATGTTTATCTGCGCATAGTCGTTCAGGTACTCTTCGGCGTGCTCCAATATTATCTCCACACTGTGTCGTTCTAGGGCAATGTCGCGTAAGTTGTCTACTAGGCTGGCTTGAAGTGCGGCGCACCTCACTCGGCTTTGACCAGCTTGGCTGTGCTCAATTAGGAAGGTTCGCACCACGGCATCGTATATTTGGTTGGTGGCTTCCCTGATTTTCTCGGCGTATCCTGGGATTGGTTTCATTATAAAATCCCATATTTTAGGATCCTCCATGATTTTCTCTAGTTTTTTCTTTGCGTGTTGTTCTACAGCACGAAAAAAACTCGACGCCTCGCGCCACATACTTAGGCTCTGTTCGGTGCTTCTGGTCTTGATTATATTATAATCTCGGCTGTAGGCAATTATCCCGAGACGGCGGCCTATTGCAGGATTTTTGGATATGTGATTTAAGACAGCGCCAAAGCTTTTCTCGGGTTCCACGGCCTCACCTAATGGGTTTGCCATAAGGGAGATGGAGCTCTTGGACTTCACGGTAAAATCGACGGAGCCGCTGCTGACTCGTCCCTCTCCATACTCCATAACATTGAACATAAAATCCATAATGTCCCATTCGCCTATCTCGATCTGATCTATACCGATTGGGAGCTCAGAGCCATCAACGGTTCCCTTGAAAATCTCTTTTGGGCTCCTTGCGTAGCCAAGGAAGCTATTTTTCTTTACTTTATCATAATTTATGCCGTGTATCATAAAATGGATGGATTTTCCAGTGCCAGCGTTCAGAACCACCAGTGAATGAGTATTTAGTCGTGGGTTTATTCCTTTGAGGAGCTGGGCCTTATGTATAAGATTTATACGTGGGTCCTTTTCTTCACTATCCCACCTAATCAGACGTTCAATAAAGAATTCCCAGTCCAAATCTGCGAGAGCATTATCCACCTTTAATCTCTCGATGGGCATAAAGAATAGGTGCGAGTGATTATATTTTTTCTCTAGTTCCGGATCTATTGGCTCTCCCTTCTCATTCCTAGTCTGAATTATGACGCAATTTTCTTCAAGTATCTGAATGATTTCCTTAACTGTTTTCTTAGGTAAAAAACCTAAATATTTTTCAATTATTTTTTCATCGTCAACGACTTCCAGGCAGAGTTCTGGATCACGTGGATTTACTAAGCCAATAGGATCACATATTAAGATTGGTGGATACTCGTTTTGTTCCCGGGCCATATAAAGAGAATATTCTGGTATTGCTCCCTGATAGATTCCGTCGTTTGGAGCGGGTTTAGTTTTCGTATATATATGGCCGATTAGAAAGAAGCGCCGCGCCGGATGCATAGAAGAAGCCCAGAAGTTCTCCACCTTCTAATCCTCCAACTCATAAACAAGAACACCGTTTTGCTCAAATATATCTTTAAATTTTGTTTTAGGAGTTATTAGAATATAGGTTCCTGGGCAAAATTCTTTGTAAGTATTAATTTGTCGAAGTGTTTCTCCTAGACTAACTAAATCTGTTTTTATTTCAAAATAGAATGGAATTTCCATGCATGTATAATCTGAGTCTTCTCCAACACTTTTAAAATTATTAATTTTTGGATAAACTATACGTCCTTCATTTAAATCATTATCATCGGAAAAAACCGCTTTAATATCTATATAACCAATTATAAAATCTCTTCCAGTTTTTACTACATATTCTGGTTCTATTTTTAATAAATGCATTTTTATCAAAGTTTCTAAATCATTATTTATTATATCTTGACATTCTTTATAATTAATTGTAAATTGCGATTTATTTGGACAATTATCTATTAAAACCTCCCAATTTTCTGAAAAAAACGGACAATCTTTATCATTTAAATTAAATTGATTTATAAAACAATGTGTTTTTATTTTCTCTTTATTTTCTTCACATAAATCGCTTTGTGATTTGTTTTTAATCTTTTTATTTGATATATATTTAGAATTATTTTCATAAGGATAATTAATAACTTCCCCTTTCTCATTATAATAATCACCAGATTGATTAGTTTTTTTTCCCTCTTTATCTATATAATAATTAGATTTTATATTATTTATATCTAAATCATAAGGTAAATGACCGGAATCTTCATATTTACCCGAAATAAATTTATCTGGAAAACATTTATCTTTAAGTTTAATTTCTTGGCATTTATTACAATTTATAATGTTTTTTGGATTATTATTATAATTTTTACAGCATCTATAAATTGAAGTTTTAATTTTATAAGTTTTTTTTATTACTTTAATTAATTCGTCTGGATTAAGTAATTTTGCCATAATTTCATCATGTTTTGGCTTAACTAAATCCGTATCCTTAAACCCAAACTTTTCTAAAAGGGTCGTGTTCTTCGGCTTCATTTCGCCTTTGCTCCGCAGTTTTTGCACTGGAACGCGTTACGGTCCGCGTGATAAATAAATTCGCCGTGGCCGCAGTAGGGGCATACCAAAGCTACTCCTCCTCTAGCATCTCCTTCTTTGAAAAGAAGCAGCCGCAATAGGGGCACTCGGGTTTTTTGAATCCGTAATAGTATATGAGGTATATCCAACTAAGGAACCACACTCCGGCTACACTCGGCCTCTTGATCGGAGGCACGGTTCTTCCGCATTTAGGGCACTTACTTAACTTTATCTTTTTTTTCTCTTTTTCCTCAAAAGACTTCATCTATTTTTCCTCCTCGAATATTTCTAGGTAGAGTTGGGGGGCCTCTTTTTTGATTTTATCTCTGATAGCATCCCTTACGAAGTCGCTCTTCGTGACATGGCTATCAATATTAAGGAATTTGTCTATGATTCGTGTCATGCTTTTTGTTATTCTTACGCTTAAAACATCCAAGTCCTGTTTTTCGCTCATCTGTATATCATTTGTCATACTGTAGTAAGTTTTATATAAGTGTTGCGTGTATCTATTTTTCGATTGTTATGGTCGAGTTGGCTAGGCCTGCGAAGTGTGGTGACTGTCCGCAGTTTCAGTTGATTCGGGAGCCCACCCGTTCTGAGTGGGGTGGGCGCTGCGCGTGTCTGAAGCTGGGCAGGGACGCTTTCAGCGATTCATGTGATCAGCCCAGGAACTGGGGTAAGAAGGGGGAGAACAACGGTGTCCTCTGACGAGTTGATTCAGGCGGTTAAGATGGCCCGTATGGTTGGTATGTCTTATCGTCTGGACTGGAGTATGGCGACGGGGGTTCAGACGCTGACGCTGGCGAACCGGAGGAAGACGAGTTTCCTGTTTGGCAGGGAGCTTCCCGCCAGAGAGGTGCTGAGGACATGAGTAAAGAGATTGAAAAACAGGATGATTTCAGGGAGATGGAACTCAGAGATGAGCAGCAGATATTAGCCGAGATAAAAGGCGCGTATCTTCAGGAGTTCGTCTACGATTTTACAGTGGGTAGCCGTAAGGTTACTGGTCTAAGCTGGGCGGGCGTGAAGGAGATCGCTTACCGGATGGGTGGCGTCCGTGTCGATGATCTTGATATTCAAGATAAGGGCGAGTATTGGATCGTGACGGCGAAAGCTGTTGATGTCACTCGGAACGCGAGTCGGTTCGGCGTCTCCACGCAGTCAAAAACAATGAAGCTGAGGAGTGGTGAAAGCATGCCTGACGATTTTGCTGTTCAGAAGGCCGTATCGAAGGCGCAGAGGAACGCCATCAGGGCCCTCATCCCCGAGGTCTTCGTTAAGACCTGTTTGGAGCAGTTTCTCGCCGAGAAAAAGGGTGTGCCGCCAACTGTTAAAGAAGAACCTCGTAAGCAGGTTGAGAGTGATGCCCAGGTTAGGCCGCTGGAGCAGCCCGCGTACAAGCCTCGCCAATTCGGTAAGTCATCTGCTGCTGATGAGGCTCAGGGTAACGCGGCGAGCTTCATCGCGGATACTCTTCAAGAGGCGGGGCTGGATCCTGACGGCGTTGAGGTGGCGAGCCGCGACTGGGGGCTCTTCGAGATTAAGCCCATCGAGAAGATGAACTCGGTGAACTGGAATAAATACCATGAGGCGTTGAAGCCGCTGGGCGCCGTGTATCATTCGAAGGTGAAGAAGAAGCTGGATGACCCGGATGATCCGTATGCGGGGAGCTGGACCGTGAAAGTGGAGGCACCAAGTTGATGAAGTGTCCTGTTTGTAGTTTTGAAGGTAATAGTACAGAGATTACCGCTCATTTGTTTGAAGTTCATAATTGGTCTGTTGTTGAAATTGAGGACTGGTTTGAGTTTGGGGAGATTAGCCATATCGAGGAGGCTGAGGGTCAACCATGAGTGAAGGTATATTAAAAATCCAGTATGGTGGAGTATTTATTCAGTTACCAAATGATTTAGCGAGCCTAGAGTTCGCTAAGGACTTCCTTGAATATTGGATTAACAAATCCACTCTCTCGGCCATAAACAAGGAGGTTGAGGGCTGATGTTCATCTGGTGCTGGTATTATAAATTTGGTTACCTTAGGGGCTGTTTTAAATGAGTATTCAAGAGGAAAAGGAGGCTGAGAGCTGATGGCTAGAAGAAAAGGACGGTCTGCAAAGTCTTGTCTTGCTGAGGTTGAGAAGTTGTTAGATTATAAATACGATTGGAGAGAACCAGACTTCACTTCATATGACTATGATAATGGTGATGCAAAGGATACAATTGATAGAATTGCTAAGGCTCTTCGTAAAGATAAGGAGATTGAAGAATGAAGAAAAGAAGATTTGAATATGGAAAATACACAGCAGATGTTTTCATTAACAATCGAAAAGTAACAATTCTAATGAATAGAGATGGTCGTGCCGATTCCTCTATCCTAGATATTCCTTTGATACTATTAAAAGATATATCGTATTTCATTCTTGAATCTCATCTCGCTGAAATCGAGAAATTAATTAAAAAATGGAAGGATTATCGTTCAGACGGTTCAGATTATGGTTATTGCAGAGAATCGACTTTTTGGGATTGCGCCAATGAACTTGAGGCCGCCCTTCGCGGGGGAGGTGAAAAAAGGAATGACATGTAGGTTCTACATATCAAAGGAGATGGTGGCAAGGGGAGAGGGTTATTACGAAGGATGTTGTTCTCTGGGTTCGAGTAGCATCAAGGTAGAATGTAATGGGGGCAACGATGAGACGAAGTGTGGGTTAGCGCTTTCGGTGATAGCCCCGAGTTAGAAAAGTGGGTGGAGCCTTATAAGGAAAAATGAGAGATATTAGGTGCCTCCTCGGCTTCCACCAGTGGGTTCGGAAGCCCGTGGATGTCTCCAAGACCATCGTGACGGACGACAACCTTCTGGGCGGATACGATGAGTGGCTCAACGAGGCGGAGATAGACTTTGAGCCGAGGATGTGCCCTAGGTGCAAACTTCTCAATAAGGAGGATAGTGAGAAGTTGATATCATTATTAGTGGAGGGGAAAAAGGAACGAAGAAAGTCGCAATAACTAAGAATATTAGAGGTGTACCCCGACGAAAGGACATAATTATGGGTTATGTAGAAAATGCGGCAAAATTCACGAACACCCAAAAGGTGGTAGTAAACAAAGAGGTATGAAGAAAAAGCCCTGTAGTGAGGAACGGAAGAGAAAAATTAGTGAATCGATGAAAGGAAGGATTCCTTGGAATAAAGGATTAACCAAGGAAACGGATGAAAGAGTGGCCTCGAATGGAAAGTCTGTTGCGAAGAGTTGGACGACAAAAGAAAGACAGAGACATAAAGTAGAAGCGGGGGTTAGGCTTGGAGAAGCAGGAAAAAGGTATATTAAAGAACATCCAGAACATCAATTTATGGCATCTCATTCTAGAACAAAAGAAACTATGGTAAATGGTATCAAGAAAGCCCAAGAGGCGTCTAGAAAACCAGAGGTAAGAATTAGAGCCAAAAAGACATTTAGTGATAGGTTTAAAAATGGTGATTTTACAGTAGGATTTCAAGGAAGGGAGATGCCCCAAGGAGTCAGAGATAAAATTAGAACTAAATTATTAGACAGAGAACCGATTTATCAAGACACGTCTATAGAATTGAAAGTCCAGAAGTTTTTATCGGAGAGAGGGATTATATTTAAAAGACAATACCCCTTTTCTATAACATTTATAGATGTAGCTATTCCTGATAAGAAAATTGCTATATACGTTGATGGTTGTTATTGGCATGGCTGTCCAATTTGTAAAAAAAGGAAGACACCAAAATCGTATAATCATGATAGAACTATAGATGCATATTTAGAGAAAAGTGATTGGAAGGTTATTAGAATATGGGAACATGAAATTAATTCTGATAATTTTGTAAAAATAATGGAGAAAAAACTAAAGGAGATAGAAATATGAAACGCGTAGCGGTTGTTGGGAGTGAATCAAAATATTGGACTCCTGAGCAGAGAACCGAGGTGATGAAGAAAATCAAGGAGATATTCATAGATGAGGCAATCAGGGAAATCCAGAGAGCTATAGACGAAATCCCAAGCGAGGAATATAAGAAACGTCTCTTTTATAATCCCTATGCTCATCTTAGGAGAATTCAGTTGGTCTCAGAGGGATGCCCCAAAGGCGGGGTAGACATCTGGGCGGAGACAGTCGCTGACGTTCTTGGAATAGAAAAAGATATCAAATATCCAGAAGTTGGTCAATGGGATGATTTAGAAGAGTATAAACCCGAGGTTGACTTATCAAAAGCGCCGTTGCTTGAATCTCCTATGGTTCATACCAGAAAGAAGGGTTACAAATCCCGAAACATCGAGATAGCCGAGATCTGTGATGTCCTCTATTGCATCGATCCTAAAGGCAGGAAGCGGTCGGGCGCCCGGTGGACTATGGCTTATGCCCAGAAGTTGGGGAAGGAAACCCATCTGGTTCTGGTGGAATAAGGGAAACCCTTAAATATAACTACCAGCTATCTATCTATTAGGCGAAAAGTGATGGATGAGAGAAAATTTGACAACCCTATCGTCATCATGGACGACAACGGAGTGGCTCTGGGTTCGGTTTGCCGTGAAGGCAACAAGTTTTTCGTTCTGGACGCCCGCGGGCAATGCCTACAGGAAGTCAGCGAAAAGATGACCATAAAGAATGTCAAGACTCTTCTTTTGAACTTAAATTTTCCGGGGGTAGCTTGAGGAAATGAGCATCGTTAGGTATGCTACAGAGTCTATCCGGGCTATGATATCCGCATACCTTATAGCTCTCCTCGGAAGTGTCGCAGACTATGTCACCACCAGAATCGGGCTCAGCATGGGATATTACGAAACCCATCCATATTATTCTCCCTTTCTATCTATAGCGATATTTACTGGAGCCATAACAATTCTCGCGCTTATGCTTTCCAAGGCTCCAAAGTGGATGAAATGGAGTGTATATTTCTTAGCTACAATGAGCTTCATTGGCGCGGTTAATAATATGCTTGTCATCTTCGGTCTATTTGGAGGATTGGTTTTATAAAAAGATGAAGGTCTCCTTTTTTCTTATTCACCTGAATCGGGGCTTAGAAAGCTTTATATACAACTCCCAACTATCTATCTATTGAGGCGAAAACGAATGGCGAAGAAAATAAAAGTGGAAGAGCGCGAGAAAATGAGCACTCCGCAGTTGGAGGAGAGGGAGACGGAGATTGAGTTTATCCTCCAGCAGGCGGAAGCTGCCGCTCGGAAAACCACTTATCAGTGGGTGGTTTAAGATGCTTTGCCCTAAGTGCGGCTCAGATAAGGTCGTGAAGTCAGGCTTCGTTCTGCGCGTGGGAGGGAAGAGGCAGAGGTATCAATGCAAGGAATGCGGGAGGGTGGTAGTGCCATCCGAGATAGGAGACGTAATGCAGGAGAAAAAGAGAGAATGATGAACGTGGTGAAGGTAACGTTCGGGGAGACCACGGTTAACTCGAAGAAGGAGAGGTATAGGGACGCGGAGATGGCGGCTTGGATCGACGAGGACAATGACCTATGCCTCTCGGTGAAAATGGGGAGGGAGATCAAGATGATATTCATGGCACCAGAGTTGTTGAACGGATTGGTAACGATGGCTATGAGAAAACAGCACGAAGCCTCGGAAATGGAAGAGGCTTCATCGAAACTAGAAAAAGCGGAGCTTCTTGTTGTTTAGTTAATTTTTTAAAAAAATATTTATAGGATACCCTATCCGTAGGCTTCTCTCAGAGCCTCGTAATATTCTTCAGCGCGGGCTCTCATCTCCTCATCGATGTCGGGGTGGACGTCAGCTTCGATGGCGTCCTCTATTCCCTCTTGGTATTTGGCGTTTCCATACTCGGTAATTTTAGCTAGAATAAAGGATAGGTGTTCTAGTTTTCTTCCCGCGGCTTCTTGCTGGAGCATTTTTTTAATTTCTCCGAGGATATGATTCGAGTCTGCTTTCTTCTCCATTTTTAGAAACTCACCTCTTTTTGTTTATCTCTAGCCTCTCTTTAACAGTTAAATATTCTTCATAGGAATTGAAATGATAAACATCGCTATTGTACCTGTAGCCCTTGACCAGACCAGTCGTCGCGAGGAGGGGTAATACGTCCCTCTCCAAGCTTCCAACCTCGGGGAAGGTCTTGATTAGTGACTTGTGGAAAGCGTAGTGTCCGAGGCTCACGTAGCGGTTGGTGAGGGGCTTCTCATCGAAGGTTGAGACGGTTTCCCCACTTAGCTCGACTTCACCCCACGGGCTTCTGGGTTTGCCTAGGAGGATGGAACAGGGGTCGGCCAATTCCATCATGGGCTTGACGCTGTAGAAGACTAAGCTATTGGCATTCAGAGCGTAGACATACTCATAATCGGGGTCGGTTTGTTTCAGCGCCGCTTTTACGGCACCAGCGGTCCCTAGAGGAGAATCCTCCACTTCTATGAGTTCGTTGTAGCCTACCTTGCTATTGGGTATGTAGGAGTTTAGCACCTCTTCGGTCGTGGCAATGGTGATATCGTCGAAACCATTTTTTCCGAGCCAGTCGAGTTGAAGATCGAGAAGGCATTTGTTGCCGAACCTGACTAGGGGTTTGAGCTTGGATTCGTGTGGAGATAGGGGTTTGATGTTGAGGTTTGATCCCCCGGCTAGGATTATTGCGGACATTTTTCATTCCTTTAATGATTCGTCTATTTTTAAATTTTTACCATCATATATTACTGATCCGAGGAATTTTCCATTAATAGCCACATCGCAAATAACAATATGCTCCATTACTTCAGGATTTAATGAACTGTCAGCGTTAATACAAGTAGCCTTGGCTCCCCAATATGTTTGAATCTCTATCTCCATTTTCTTATCTAAAATTATTGCAGACATTGTAGAAACCTTTTAGCTGAATAATACCTCCCCAAGTATCACGATTAGAACTATGGAAGTAAGAAGGATTCTGCTCAGTATCAATCCCCCGAATAGCCATAAGAGAATGCCGCCCAATATTAGAGTTCCTATCTTAAGGGAGGCGCCAGATACAATAGTCATTATGATTGAGTACAATGACCAAATGAGGAATCCATCGAGGCCCATTAAGCCTAATATTAATAAAAGATCAGATTTATTCAATATTTCCTCACGTCCAGCACGGTTGGAATTTCCTCAAAGGGCAGGTCGCGGACGATGGTGGCGAGTTTGATCGCCGTCGAGTCTAGGGAAATCGTACCGTATTCTTCAATATCATACGGTATATAGCCTTTGAAGGTGGATATGCAGGATTCGCACCCGCCACCTCCGAGAATTTTCACGAGAAGATTCACGGGCTGATCATCCCATCCAGTTCGTTCGAGCATCTCACGGTCGGATGCCTCGGGGCGACCAATAAGGTACCAAACCTCAGTCGCATCGTCTAGAACTTTAACCGTTTTCATTCGCATATTGGTCGAGAGAATAAGGGTGGTTCGAGTATTTAAAGTTTTCGTAAAGGGGGTAAGGCGGATGAGTTTGGCTAACCCCGGGGGCTCATCCCTTTGTCACGTCCGCTCCTTACGGTCAGGTCGTCCGACTTCTCGGTTCTCCGCTCCCGTTTTAGGGCTACCGCGCTTACACGGAGAGTCATCACATCCGCCTGAGATTAGAGGGGATGTAGGTTCTATTTAAGATTTTTGGTTTAGGTGGTTATCCTACACCCTTTATATATATGAGGGAGAGCATTGATCCCCTTCTTTTAGGTTCTCTCCTTCGGGGGGCGTATCTATGTCGGATTCCGCGGAAGAGGCATTAAAAGACTTATTGGACCCAGTAACCTTCAGCCAGCGGTTTATCCGTATAGAGACTCCTGATGGTCTTGTGCCTTGGCGCCTCGACGGGTACCAAAAAAAATTCCTTAGAGATAATAGTCGGCAACGAATAGTCAACAAAAGCAAGAAGGTGGGCATTTCTACTGCCCTCGCCGCAGATGGGATACATAAGGGGTTCACAACTAAGGGGCTACAATTGATTTTCGTAGCCACTGGACAAAGATTTGCTAGAGAACTTTTAGGGAAAATCTATGATGAGATAGATAGCATGCCCCCGGGGCTTCAGCCGAGGTTTAAAAGCAAAAGCACTGAAGAGGCGTCCTTTATGAATGGTTCGCGGCTTATCAGTCTCCCGTCCTCAGAACCTGACCGCATTCGAGGGTTTGGTTTGCGTGGAACTCGGACCGATGTTTACATCGATGAGCACGCGCACGTCCCGAACGACAAAGACCTATGGACGGTTATTCGAGACTTCGCGAGATTGGGGGGACGCATTTCCTCTATCTCGACGCCTAAAGGAAAACGTGGGATATTCTATAAGATAGCAGAACCGCTGCAAAGCGCTTATAGAGGTTTAACCCCACCCCCCACGGACCAATCTTGGAGTTATCATGAAATCCCGTGGTGGCGTTGCCCGAGACATAGGGCGGCGGGGGAGAAGAGCCTGCGAGAAAATAGTGATGATATCACCTTTTTACAAGAGTACAATTGTATGTTCATAGACGAGAGTGTTTCATTCTTCCCATTTGAAGTCATTTGGAAAGCGCAGAAGATCGCCGACTTCGTTGAGTCCGGCTATAAAACCAATAACCCGATAACCATAGGGGTAGACTTCGGGAAGTCCGTGAGCGAGACTATCCTATATGTAGTTGAGGAAACTAGCCCAGAGCACTATAAGACGCTATATGTGGAGGTGCTTCCGGGCGTTGACTACACCACCCAAGTCGAGATGATCACCCAGCTGGATAGGGTCTTCAAGCCAACTCTGATAAACGTTGATGGCACGGGTCCGGGCGGTCAAACCATTGTAGATTTCCTTAAGAAAGAGGAATGTGGATACAAGATTAACAGTTACAATTTGATGTCCTCCTTCAAGGAGAAAATTGTCATCAGATTAAGGATGCTTATGGATCATGGTCGCTTTGCTATTCCAACGAGGGAGTGCCCCTATGGGGATAAGATGGAGATGCAACTTCATAGCATCCAGAGGTCTACAACGATAAGCGGGGAGCATACGAGGTATTCTGGGAAGGAGACGGGCATGGACGATATGGTGTGGGCAATGGCGCTGGCGGTGTACAAGGAGTTTGAAACGCAGTTCGATCCCATCTTCACCCAGTGGAAGGATGAGGCTCTGCGGAAGTTGACTAAGGGCGATGACCAGCCCGGCGGGATACTCGTTAGAGAGTGGAGGGGAAACCCATGACGAGCGAACGATCCTCGTTCACGCTCCGGGAATTGGAGTTGGCGAGGCATATTCTGGAGATAGGTGCCCCCGTTCCGC
>Ga0315281_10007919_pt1 | contig 14872 bp, 11 predicted proteins | sample YL17G07_0_MG_FD_204540 | JGI IMG/M metagenome (GOLD analysis project Ga0315281, IMG submission 204540) | Sediment microbial communities from Yellowstone Lake, YNP, Wyoming, USA - YL17G07_0 | ecosystem: Environmental > Aquatic > Freshwater > Lake > Sediment | place: USA: Wyoming | collected...
TTTAGGGCACAGGACGCGGATTAACCGCTGCGCCACCGCCCCATTAAGGCAGGAGGCAATTAAAAACGGCTCGATGCCCATATCGATGAGCCGGGTAATCGCCGACGCGGCGTCATTGGTGTGGAGCGTCGAGAAAACGAGGTGCCCGGTCAACGCGGCCTGAATCGCGATGGTCGCGGTTTCTAAATCGCGTATCTCGCCGACCATGATGATGTCCGGGTCGTGCCTTAAGATGGAACGCAGCCCCGTAGCAAAGGTTAAATTTACCTTAGGGTTAACCTGGATCTGGCGGCAGAAATCCAGCTGGTATTCAACCGGGTCTTCGATCGTGATGATGTTCCTGTCTACGGTCTTTAATGTCAAAAGTGTCGCATACAGGGTCGTAGTCTTTCCGCTTCCCGTGGGGCCGGTCACCAGGATGATCCCCGATGGCCGCTGGATGAGGCGGTTATATATCGTAAGGTGCTCTTTCGCCATGCCCAATTCTTCCAGGGTCAATAATTTCTTATGCTGCCGCAGCAGGCGAAGAACGAGGCTCTCTCCCTGTATCGTCGGAATGACCGAGACGCGCACGTCCAGCGATTCATCGCTTAAGGCGACTTTAAACCTTCCGTCCTGGGGGATGCGTTTTTCGGCGATGTCAAGATTCGACATAATCTTGATTCGCGAAACGAATGCGTTATAGAGGCTTGCCTCCGGAGGGCTGATTTCCTTGAGCACCCCGTCAACGCGCAAACGCAGGCGCATTTTATCTTCCTGGGGCTCGATGTGGATATCCGAGGCATTTACCTTGAGCGCCTGAAGCAGCAAAAGATCGACCGCCTCAATCACCGTCGGCAGGATCCCGGATTCTTTGACTTCTTCTATCTTGACTTCCCGCTCGCCGCGGGGGATTTTTCTCCGGTCGTAGTATTGGCCTAAGATGGCAACCAGGGCTTCTTCTTTGATTAAATACGGCTTGATAAAAAGGCCGGTGCGGAAACGCAGCTCTTCCATCAGCTGCCCGTCAAGCGGGTCAAGGAGCGCTACCGCCAGTTCATCGTTATTCTTAAAAAGCGGCACTACTTTTTCTTTCCAGGCAAAATCCGGCGCAAGAAGCGCGAATAATTCTTTGGAAGGCGCGAAATCATTCGCCTCAAACTTCAACAGGTGCAATTTTTCCGCCAGAAAATCAATAAGCGTATCTTCCTGAACGAACTTAAGCCGGCGTATCGCCTCAACCAGGGAGATGGAACTGCGCTGCTGCTCGATCTTCAAGGTCTGCAGCTGCTCTTTGGAAACAATCCCTTCTTTCAGCAGGCTCTGCTCTATCGAAAATTTTTCTTCCACGGCCCCACCCTATTTATTTGCCACGGTTATCTCTTCACCCGAAGGAGACATCAGCTTCGCCGTAACAAAGATTAAAAGATTCTTCCGCTCTATCACATCGCCGTTCTTTCTGAAGAATGTGCCGACGACCGGAATATCGCCGAGGAAAGGAACCTTGGTTACCGTCTTGGTGCGGCTCTCTTTGATCAACCCTCCCAACACCACGGTGTCGCCGCTGGAAACCACCACGGTCGTTGAAAGGTTGCGCGAAGTGAACTTGGGCAGCGTTACATCTCCGCTGTACGAAAATCCGTCGGCGGTTGCCTCGCTTACCTCGGGTATCAACGAAAGACAGATGGTCTTTTTGTCTGCGCCGACCGACGGAATCACTTTAAGGAGAATCCCCACGTCCCTGCGCATGAAATCCTTCGGCACATTCTTAAAGGTGGTTTCGCCGGCATCGTTGAAATCGCCGTCGCCGTTTAAATCAAACTGCACGATTTCGTATTCATAGCGGGTAGGATATATCCATTCATCAACGACCTTAATCGTCGCCATTTGGTTATTAAGGGTGGTAATGCGCGGCGAGGACAGGGTCTTGATTTTCTTGCTCTCCTCCAACGCATGGAGCACCGTCTGAAATTGCGGCGTGGTAAGGACCCCTTTGTAGGTTAAGTTTAATCCTTCGGAGACACGGGCGGCGTTGGTGAAACTGGAGCCGCTATCCTTGGCGATCCCGTGGCTGAAACTCCCCGCACTACTGTCCTGAATAGGGAAATCCGCATTAAATTTCCAGGTAAGCCCGAATTCTTTTGTATCCGTAACATCTACTTCCAGGAATTTTGCCTCGATGAGTATCTGATAGGGGGTAATGTCCAGATTGTAAATGATGTCTTCCAATAGCTGCAGGTTCTGGGGGGTGTTGCGCACAACCAAGGCATTTAAACGCTTATCATAGGTAACCTTGGCATCCTGCGGCCAGGGTACGACTTCCTTAAGCGTATCCTCGATGGTAGTGACCTTGTTGATCTGCGCAGAACTGCCGCCCAGGCCGGTATCGCTGCCGGAAGACATCGGGCTGAATTCGGTGTATAAACCTCCTCCCCGGCTCAAATAGTATATCCTCGTTTCTAAAGGCTCCTGCGCGATCTCTTCGGGATGGGCAATCCAGACGATTTCTTTATCAATGCGGTAAATGAGCCCCAGGTTCTTGGTGACATACTTGACGATTTCATCAACCGGCGTATCGGTAAAACGCGCGCTTACTTTCAGGCCCAAGTCCAATACTTTTTGCGAGGCAATGAAATTAACTCCGGATTCCTGGGAGAGAAAGAGCATCGCCGATTTCAAATCCACTTTGTCAAAATCCAACGATGCCTTCTTTTTAAGCTTCTTCCTGACGATCGGCGGCTCGACCAAGGGGGCCTCTTCGGCTTGCTCAACCCGTTCGGGAGGCTCTACGTAAGGCGGGATCTGCCGCTGCTTAACCTGATTAATCATTTCCTTCTCTATCGTATCCAGCCGGTTATCCAGCTTCTGGGTGGTCTCCTGCTCTTTCTCGAGGTCTAATTTCTGCTGGGCTTTCTGGATATACTCCTGCGCGTAGGGCGTGTATTTTATGCGCGGGTTGCCTTCCAGCTTGATAATCTCCTGGAAAGATTTAATTGCCTCTTCATACATACCCTGCTTGTATAATTTGCGCGCCTCGGCCCAGAGCTGCTCAACCTTGGCAATCTTGTACTGGTCGTCCCTTTGTTTATTTAATTTTGCCTGCTCCAGCGCCTTTTCCTGTATATCGAATTTGGATAGAGCGGGACGGGCGGAGGCAACCGGCTGAGCCACGGGCGGCAACGTTGCGGCCGTTGTTTGTCGTGTAGCCAGTTTTTTCTGCCTTTGAGCGATAACCTCTTCTTTCACTTGGCTCTGTGCGCGCCTCTTAATGGCTAATTCCTCGTCTATGCGCCGTCTGCGCGCCAACGCCTCTTCGTCTTTGGCTTTCTGCTCTTGTTCTAACTGTTTCTGCCTTTCTTCATTTTTCCGGGCGAGCTCCTCATCTTTGCGTTGTTTGCGCGCCAACGCCTCTTCGTCTTTGGCTTTCTGCTCTTGTTCTAACTGTTTCTGCCTTTCTTCCTTTTCCTGCGCGAGCTTGCGCGCTTTATCCAGCTTGGCTTGTTCTTGTTCTTTAAGTTTCTGAAGCCGTGCCGCTTCGCGCTCCTGGGTTTCTTTTTCTTTCTGGATGACAAGCGCCTGTTTCTGCCGAGCCAATGCATCCAACTCCGCCTGGCGTAATCCTTCTTTCTTTTGTTTCTCGGCATTAACCGCCTTCAACTGCTCCTGCCTCGAACGTTCTTTGGCTTCTTTTGCATCAATAAGGCGCAGGTACTTGGGGATATCAGGGCACTGCGGGGAGTCTTTGGCAAGGGCGGTAAAGATTTCTTTAGCGTAAGGATAATTGCCCTTGTCCAACGCCTGCTTGGCGTTCTGATAATCGATGTCTTTCTGTTTAAGTTTAGCGATAAACTCATCCAAAACTTTATCGGTAGGCTGAATCTGTAATTCCTTGCGCACGTTGTACACATATGGCTCGGATTTAAGCCGTTCTTTAATCCGCTCCAATGTCACTATGGCATTGATATATTTTCCTTCCGTATATAAATTTAAGGCGTCAATATACAGGAGGGTAATTTGCTCGTTAGTGGCGCTTAACAGCATCCCTTTATCATCCGGCGCGCCAGAGGCGATACCCGGGTTAAAGGCCAGCAGCCCCAGTATTAACGACAGGCTGATCAACCGTGAGTACGATTGCGCAATTAACATTTTTTTCACGTTATTCTCCCTCCCGTTTTATAACGAGTTCTTTGCCATCGTCGATGGCTCTTAAGGTTATCTGGGCGTCTGAAAAATTGACGAGCGTAAAATCCGCGATTTTTTCGTTAAGGCCTACAAAGACGGTTTCCTGCGTAAGGGCATCTTCTATAACCACTACCGGTTTTGATTTTAACGTCGCCCGGCCCCGGTAGATAAATCGCACGGGCGGCTTTTTCGGCTTTGGGCTCTCGCCCGCGGTCGCAGCGGGAATCGTCGGCGCAGAGGGGATGAAAAAAGGATTGTTGCTGCGCAACGTCCGTATAAAATCCGCGTCTTGCTTTCCGGCAATCTCCTGTATCTGCGCCGGAGTCTTAAGTTCCGGCATTCCGTTTAAATCCATATCTATCGAAACCTGTTCTAACGTCACGTCCATATCGTAGGCGGAGTCTTTTAAGGTAAGCGAGAGGGTATCGAAACAGACCTTAGGCACTACTTCGTTCAATTTGATAATAAATTCGATCATTGTCTCGGCGGGACAACGTAACTCCAGGCGGCTCTTCACGGTCTTAATCCCCTCGATCCCCGACTTTTCTTCTACACCAAGGGGGTTGATAGTTTTGAAATTGATACCGTAGTCCAAGCCCACGCTCATGACCTCTCTTAAACCGTACAGCTGGCTTAACAGGTAATCCGCTTCCTGTTCCGAAGGCAACTTTTCCTTAAATCCTAATTCGGGCAGGGGAAGCTGTTTGCCCTCGGCCTTTTGCTTTAAGGCCTGTTTGACATTGCCCAGTTCCTCAACGAAATAAATACTGACATCATAGTTTTTCTTCATCCATTTATATTTCGGGTCAAACAGCGCCGACAACCCCAGGAGCCGTGTCTTTATATCGCTTATCTCCTGGGTAAGGCGGCCGGAGCTCTGATTGTTGAAGTTTGGTAACGCCTGCTGCAATAATGAAAGGTTCTGGGTTGTGCTTTTCTTAAGCGCGTCGGCGCGCTTCTCTAAAAGCCAACCTGCGAGCAGCAAAATAATACAGCACGCGATGCTGACGGCCAGATATTTGTTTGCAGCGTTTTTATTTTTTCGTGTGCTCATAGTTGAACATCAAAACGTAATTTAAAATCGATTGCCTTGGTTTCGGTCTCCAGCGCCGGAAACGATGAGGCAACCACTTTCACGTCTTTTATATCCTGGTTCTTTTTAAGATTAGCGAGAAAATTATTAATCTCTTCATAGGTCACAGCGGTCCCCGACAGGGAAACCTCCAGCAACGACTCTTTTTTCTGCGCGGCGAAATCCTTGATGAGCACGGAAGCGGCCTTGCTCTCGGAGATCAAGGCCAGGACTTTTAAATACTGCATCTGCTGGTTAAGTTTCGCCTCCAGAAAATTTACCACGGTCCCCAGTTTTTCTTTTTCTTCTTTCAGGCTTTTGACCTGAGGCAGGGAAGAGGAAACCTGGGCCTGCGTATCCCGATCGACCTGCGCTTGTTTGTTGAAATTGTTAAACAAAACTATATCCCGTATCAAAAGGATTGCGGCAACCGCGCTGATGAGCACGGCGGCTGCGGTCTTCATCATCGCGAAGGTCGCTAACCACCTGTTTTTCGCTACTTTGTCTTTGATGAGATTTGTCCGTAACCCGCCGGGAATATCGAAATGGGAAAGCCCCAGCCCTATGCCAAGCGCCATAACGGATGGATCTTCTACTGCCCCTTTAGATACGACCTTCGTAAGCGGCTCCAAGGCCGCGATTTCAAAATCAGGCAACGCCTTTTTCAATGACGCCGTCATTTCCGCCGACGGCTCATAACCGCTCAGATAAAAATAACCGGGCGTCTGGGCTGCGGCCGGCGGGTTCTGCAGGTAATGCGCGTTAAACGCCCGCTGCACTTCCAGCGAGAAACTCTGCGTCGATTCCGAAGAGCCCTTAAGGTCCTTCTTACCAACCGATAACGGATACATCCACATCTTTTGCGGTTCATACATCAAAAGGTCGCTGGCAGTATGCCGTATGTTTAAAATTGCGCATCTGGCGTTCTGTCTTCCCGGATAATTATAAATTAAGACATTATATAACGCGGCGGGAGATACCGTAGCGCCGACGCATGTCAAGCCCGCGTCTTCAACTTGGGAAATATATTTTTCCACCATCTCTTTCTTTGCCGCAATAAAATGAAGGTGGTTGCCCCAGATAAACGCATCCCAGAAACATTCGTCTAATTTAAAAGGAAGGTTCTGCCGGACGAGAAAAGCAATGATATCCTGAACTTTATTTTTGCCTTTACTCTTGGCTAATGCCGCCGGCGTGTAGAAGTTGCGGAAAAGCACGATTTGCGTGGGGATACTTACCATCACCTGCGCATCTTTAAGGAGAGGATTAGCGGCAACCTCGGCGAGGCTCGCTCCTTTGACATAGCGCGTAAGGGTAACGCGCGGCGCCTTACGGATGAGCTCGCAGGCTACGCTTAAGCCCTCATCAACATCTAACCCGATAATCTTATTCCGTCCCCATACACTCATCTAACCCTTCCCGTTTATACTCTGCCTAATATCTGTTTTAACTTGGTTATTTCGTCGATGGAGAATTCGCGGCGCCTGTTGATGGGGTTTCTTTTGGGGCGGGGGAAGATCTTCTTCTTTTCATACCGCAGGAGCGTCTGCTTGGAGATGCCAAGCATAAACGCGGCCTCCTGGGTACCGTAAAAAACTCTTTTCATTTCAGCCTCCTTGTGTCCGTACACAACACCGGCGCTATTCCGATAAGCGCCGGGTGTCTTGTTATACATATTGTCCTCTTTAATATGGTTTGATAGGCTTTGTATGGCTTTGAGACACGTTGATAGTATCTTAGGGGGATTTTTCCTATTTGTCAAGCTTTTTTATCATCAAAGAGGCATAAATGGACATTGGAACTTAAGGCAGAGATAACTATAATTATTGCAGGTGGTTAGGGGACGGTTCTGACCAAAGGCTATACTTGACAGAACCGTCCCCTAAAGTTAATCGCCGCGGCGGAAGACAGTGCGGATAACCTGATAGGCCTGGGTCCTCCCCTGTCGGTAGGATTCACCCAGGGAATTTATTTCATAGATGTCGGACTTAACGGTAAGAAGGTTATGAAAAGGAAGATACGCGGCATCCAGAAGGAAAAGTTGGCCGACACCTAATCTTGTTTTCTCATTGACGCCCAGCGGCCGGTTATTGATAATGGCCTGCACCAAATTATCGGCGTTAAAGATGCTGTGTAAAACCTGCGGCTTGGCGGTATTTACGTTAATGCGGCCATCGACCGCGTAAATTGGCTCAAGCCTTATGCTCTTTAAACGCAAGGGGCTGGGTGAATCGCTGACAATTTTCAGCTGCAGCGTTGCGGAACCATCCTCTCCGGGTATATCCGCCATTCCGTATAACCCTACTCCTTGTGAAAATAAAATCGAAACCGGCTCTTTAAACTCTTCGGCGGGATTTATCTTATAGGTAACTTCTATTTTTTGACCGTCAGCGCTAAGATTATCGCTGAATATAGCCAGCGTATAATTACCGGGGGCGATATCGGAAAACTCCCATACGCCGGTCTGACCGGCGCGGGTACATTCGAATATGCCGTTATTTTCTTCGAAATCACCGGTCAGATAATTCCCGGATAAATCGAACGCCAGCGCCTCATACGCAAAGTGGTCTTCCATCTTCGCCAAATCGATAAGCGCGAATTTTTTCCAGCGTTCACCGGCGGAAAGCTTATTCACCTCGGCCAATCCGGAAAGCGCGCGGTTAAACACAACTACCTCGGCAGACGTATGCTGAACTTGTTTGCCGTCCGCTTCATCGAAGGTATACATCCCGATATTGTCATTGGGCAGGCCGGGTGTCGCGCCTTTTTTATTCGCCGAGTTATACCACCCGTCAAAAAACCCGTCTCCGTCGGAGTCTATTGTCGCCGCCGGGTCAGCCCGTTCTAAACTTACAAAGCTATTTACCTGCATATTCTGGTATTCTACCGCATCGACTTCTCTTCCGAACGCGTCTTTTAAAACCACGCGGCCGCCCCGGTCGGGCAAAAGGTCAAAGGTCTTGTCGATCACGTCGGAAAATTCCGGAAAAACTAGGCCGGCAGTGCCAAACCCCCAAATTTTGCCAAAAGAAATCTTGTTTCCGCGAAGATGAGACGGGGCCGGTTCGCCGTCGTTGGTATCTACCGCAAAGACCAGTTGTTGATAGGGCCCGATGCTTACCCCTTCAGCCACCCGCGCCGGCCATCCCGGCGCAGGCTCGCCTTCGGGAGAATAGGCCTCAAAAGAAAACCCGCTCATATCAATCGCCTGCGGGGAAATATTCAGGACTTCAATCCATTCACCGTCGGGCTGCTGTGAAAGTTTAACCCCCTTAAACGTTGCCGAATTTAGCGAATTATTCTTTATCTGCACCGTCAACTCCCCGCTGCTTTCCACGTTGACGGTCGAAGGCAGATAGTCGCCGTCATGCATATTGGCGCCGGTTGTTCCGTGAATGGTCACGTCACCGACTAAACCCCCTGAATTTCTTGCTAAGACCGTAACATAATAATCTGAGGGCTTAATCCCGCTTAATGTCTGGATGATACTCTCTCCCGCCCCGATAGAAACAGCGCTCCCCAATATTTCCTGCACCGGCGCCACCATCAATTCGTTGATTACTAACGCCTCGGTCCCGCGGACTACCTTTCGGGTAAGGCCTTGTTTATACGCCGCCCCCTCCAGGTCAATCGAAGAGAAACGGCAGACTATATCCTGAGCGGGCTTAATCTCAAGCGAAAAGCCGCCGTTCGTAACTTTGACTTCCTGAAGAAGGCCATCGCCGGAATTGATATATTCCCCGTTGACGTATCCGACGACGTCGGTAGGAGAGGGCCCGTAGAGAAAGCAGAAATATTCGCCGTCTTCGATGGGCAAATTGCTCCAGGTAAACCGCCCCGCATCTGATTTGGGCTGTGCCTCATAAAAACCCGCGTTCATCCGCCATCCCCCCTGCTCAGGAAGGCCGGAAGGCGCCATATGGGCGAGGACAAATTTATCCAGCACGGTCTGCGCTACATCCCCGTCAGAGGCGTCTTTTATACTGGCTGCTTTTTGATAGGAGTCATTGATGCCCGCCGATAAAAGCCCCTGGAGGATGCTTTGGGCGGATGCGCCGTTAAGATAAACCCTTCGTTTTCTCGCTAAATCAACTTCGATGTCGCGCGAATATACCGTTAAAAAATTTTTCACGAGGGAAAAATCTTGCTTCCCTAAGAGCGGACCTATCTGCTCTACGGCGTTAAAAGGACGGGCCCCGGTTAACGCGTTTGCCTTCGCCGCATCCACGCCAAGCACGGAAAAAAGCTGCGCGAGCATTGCGGGCGGACAGCTGTTCAGGTTAATCTTCGACGCCTCATCGGTAATTTTTATTGCGAACCGCCCCTGGCTATTGCCTGCGCTGTCAGCGACGGAAAACCAGCGGCTTTCCGGCGTGCCGTCGCCGTCAAGGTCTATATCGGTGCCGCTGACACCGCGCACGGTGATATCATCCAACGAATCAATCAGGTTCGTCCGCCTGTCTAATTTTAAAATCTGCTGGGCATAGGTAACGCCGGCTTCGGCAATGTAGCGCGCACGCACGCTATCCAGGTGCCTTACACTTGCGCTGCGCTCGGCCTGCGAAAGCATAAAAAACGCCAGCCCCACCACTAAAAGGAGTGCGAGAAGCGTAATGACGACCACCAGGGCCTGGCCTGAAGAATGTTTGCGCTTTCTCATCGTTTAGTCGTTAGGTAAATAGGTAACGAAACTCTGTCTTTGCGATGCTTTCCGAAAGTCAAAGTCTATGTCTAACTGGACCAGCGTCACGTCTATCCCGGGAGCAACCGTTGCCGTTGAAGCGGAAATACTCCAGCTTGCCTCGCCTTCTTTTCCCGAGGTAACGCCTAAAGGAATAGGCTTGCGGGCTTTCAATTCTTCCAGTTTTTTCTGCGCTAACAATGAGACTTCATTGAGGCGGTGGCTGTAGGATAACGACTGCAACCCCAACGGAAAGAGATTAAAAAGGGTCACCATCCCGAACCCCAAAAGCGAAAGCGCAATGAGGATTTCCACTAAACTAAAACCCCCATTGCGCTTTTGTAGGTCTGACCCCATTTTTATTTGACCAGGGTGCTTAAGGTAAATATCGGGAAGAAAAGAGAAATGACGATAAATCCGACGATAGCGCCCATGACTACGATTAAGACGGGTTCGAGTAGCGAAAGGAGCCCGGAAACAGAAAATGAAGTTTCTTCTTCGTAATCATCGGCGGCATCCATGAATAATTCGGGGATCTTTCCGCTTTCCTCCCCGACCTGAATCATGCGCACCAGCGTCAAAGGAAAAAGCCCGGTCTCCTCCAGCGCCGAGGAAAGACTTTTGCCCTGCTCGACTTTAACGAGAATATCGGTTAAGGAGCTGCGCAAAAGGACTCCGCTCGTCGTATTCTGTAACACATCGAGGGTCTTGACCAGCGTTACCCCCGAGGACAAAAGCGTCCCTATTGTCCGGCAGAACCTGCCGATTTCGTTTGCCTTAACGAGATTCCCGAAAAGAGGCAGCCGCCAGACGATTTTATTGATGATCAATTTTGCGCGCGCGCTCTTATGGTGCAAAACAGCGATGATGACAATCGCGAGCAGGAAAAGGCCGATGATGACCCATCCCCAGCGGACCGCAAATTTGCTTACGCCGATCAGGAACACCGTGGTGGGGGGAAGACTGCCGCCCAAATCTTCAAAGATGCGCATGAATACCGGCATCACAAACATCATCAGTACGATTAAAATCAACGCCGCGATGAGCAAGACGAATACGGGATACATCACCGCCGCCTGTACCTGGCGGGTAATCCTGCGCTGCTGCACCAGATACTGGGAAAGTTCTTTTAATATCCCCGTTAAATTTCCGCTTACCTCCGCGGCCCTAATCATGTTGGTGTAGAATAACGAAAAAACGCGGGGGAATAAACTTAAGGCCTCGGAAAAACTTTTTCCTTCCTGGATGTCCGCGACGACGGTTGCAAGGGCGTTTTTAAATCTTCCCGGCGGCAGCTGAGCGTAAACAATCTGCAGGGCCTTAAGGAGCGGGATGCCTGCCTTCATCAGGACATATAACTGCCGCGTAAAAGTTATTATCATCGCTTTACTTTCTCACCCAGTTATAGGCGCCTTTGGCCTCATCGTAAACTTCAAACCACGCCCCCGACCCGGCTCTCTGGTAATGATCGTTGAAAAATGCTTTACGCACGCTTGAGATATCCGCCCCGTTTTTTTGAGCGGTTGCCTGGTAGATGATTGCCCGGTCTTTATTTTCCTCCTGAACAAGGACGGTGACTTCTTCCTTGAGGTTGGCGGGAACATTCTGTTCCATCACCGCGAGCAAAGAATCCCTATTCTCGCCGATGTACCCCTGATTGACATACTCTTCGATGCGCGAGGTCCTTTCTTTCCTTCTCTCAATGGCTGCGGTAACCTCCCCGGAATAATCCTGGGCATAAGCGGTTTCCATGGTAAAAAGCGCGTTAAGTTTCTGTTCTTTCTTAGCGCCGTATATTTGATCTTCGATAGAGGCGACGTCTTTTGCCACGTGTTGATAGACATCAACACGCATGCTGATATCGACTTTAAGGGGTTTTTCCGTCTGCAGGTTAACCCGCGCGCACCCCAGCGCCATAAAGATAAGACATGCGATTGCTACTTTCATCATTATATACCTCCTCAATGAGCAGACAACTTACGAACCCCTGCCTGCCGGTAGGCAGGCAGGGAGTGTGAGTAAGTTGTAGCGAAGCGTCTGCGAAATGTTGAGCTCCTTAAGCTTTTATCCAGCGAAATCCCGCGTAAGCGGGTATTCCGGACCTACGCAAAAAGTGCTTTAGTAAACATGGAGCACTTTTTGAGTGCCTAGGTCCGGAGCTAAAAGATCATGAAAATTGATAACGATATCGCGGTGGCCCCTGGCGGGAGAATCAAAAATCGTCTCCACGACCGCATCCCGGTTCTGTCTGCGTACGGTCACCGTTCCTATATTATAGGCGTAATTTTTAAAATTATCAACTAAAGCTTTAAAAGAATGCTCATCCATGTACCTGCGCAAAAAATCAAGGGATGCTTCATTTTTGACATGGATCAAGCCTCCGGCGTTATCGGCAAGGTCTATCTTGATATCCCTCAGCATGTTCCCCTTTATGCGGGCCGTGGCAATGCCGTGCATGGCCGTGGCGCGGATGGTAAATCCGTCGCTATCCGCGTTAAAATGAGAAATGGTTATATCGCCCATGGAAAAATCCTCGCCTTCTTTTACGTGCAGGGCTAACGAAATTTCCGACGTAACACGCACGTTATTTATGTTCTCGAATTCTAAACCTATATCTTTTAAATAAAACAAAACATCGCTGATTCCGACAGGCGAGATGCCCGTTTTTGCTTGAGAAGAGGAAGGCGTAAATTGTTTTTTGAGATTTTCAAGATTTATTACTGTTAATTTTCCTTCTTCTAACCTGACCGAAGAAATATTTATCAAGGGCGCCCAGGAAACTGCGAAGGTCACGATGCCGCGCTTGAGGCCAATTTTGCAATCCGGGTTAGAAAACGAAAAATCGTTAATCCTTATGCTGCTAAAAGATACATTCGTGCTGGAAATGCGGCAGTCCCCGTCAAAAGTGTTTTTTACGTAAGAGGTAAGGAGGCGTTTGAAAAAATAATCTTTGGCAACAAAGGCAAAACCGATAAGGAGGGTAACAACGAGGAGGACGCCAAGAAATATTTTCTTTATCACGTCACAGTTAATAACGGGTTAGTTCCTTAATCTTTTTTAGGATCTAAATCTTGGGCAAGCCGGAAAGCGCCTTTTCGATTTTCTGCTGAGGGTAAGCGTAATTCTGCAACTCGCCGCTTAAAAACTTATCGTAGGCGGACAAATCCAGTAATCCGTGGCCGCTGAAATTAAACACGATACATTTTCCGCTTTCCTTGCGGGCGATGTCTAAAACGGCTTTGATGGCGTGGGAGGTTTCGGGCGCAGGCACAATCCCTTCGGTCTGGGCAAAGGTAAGGGCATCTTGAAATACTTCTAATTGCGGGTAGGAGACAGCGTCGACGATTTTTTGGGCATGCAAGGCGCTGAGTAACGGCGAACAGCCGTGGTACCGCAAACCACCGGCGTGTATGCCCGGCGGGATAAACTTGTGCCCCAGGGTAAACATCTTCAAAAGAGGCGTTAAGGTGGCGGTATCGCCGTAATCATACGCGTATAACCCTTTGGTCAGGCTCGGGCACGCCGACGGCTCGACCGCGATGATTTTCAATTTTTTATTTTTAAGTTTATCGGTAATAAACGGAAGGATAAGGCCGCCGAAATTGCTCCCTCCGCCCACACAGCCGACCAGGTAATCGGGCTTCTCGCCGGCCAGCGCTAACTGCTTTTTCGTCTCCAGGCCGATGACCGTCTGATGGAGGAGTACGTGATTTAAGACGCTGCCGAGGGAATAATTGGTATCCTTGTTTTTGGCCGCCTCTTCCACGGCTTCGGATATGGCAATCCCGAGGCTCCCCTGGCAGTGCGGGTCCTCTTTCAAGATCATCCTGCCGGATTCTGACAACTCCGACGGAGAGGCAACCACTTCCGCGCCCCAGATATGCATCAGGGATTTGCGGAAGGGCTTCTGATGAAAACTTACCTTCACCATATAGACCCGGCAGCCTAACGAAAATACGTTGCAGGCAAAACTTAAGGCCGCGCCCCACTGCCCGGCGCCGGTTTCGGTAGCGAGGCGTTTGACGCCCGCTTTTTTATTGTAGTAGGCCTGGGCAACGGCGGTATTGGTCTTGTGGCTTCCCGTCGGTGAAACGCTTTCGTCCTTATAATAGATACGGCACTTTGTCTTAAGGCGCTTCTCAAGCCTGAAGGCCCTGCGTAAAGGAGTCGGCCTCCAGAGACGGTAAATATCGATTACTTCCCCGGGGATATCTATCCATTTCTGAGGGCTTGCTTCCTGCTTAATGAGCTCCATGGGAAAGATAGCCGCAAGGTCTTCTTTTGCCAGCGGTTTGCGGGTGCGGGGGTTTATCGGCGGAGGCAGCTGAAACGGCAAATCCGGGATGACATTATACCAGCGGTCGGGGATATCTTTTTCCGAAAGGGTAATTTTAAAATTATTCATAGAATTTAATTATAACGGTTAAAAAAGTATAACGCAATATCTTTCTAAGCGATAATCTTTAAGACATCGCGCACGCGCTGGCCCGGGCGTATCCCCATTTTTAACGCCGGCAGCGTGCAGGAATGGACGCGTGCGGCCAGGGCATCTTCAATGGTAGCCACACCCGTAACCTTTACCGCTACATCTTTAAACTTATTCGCTACGGTAAGATTCACGTACCCGCACATCACGTATCCCTGCTCACCCCGCAACACCACCAGATTTTTTTGCCCGAGCTTCATGACCAATGCCTGGATATATTTTTTTCCGGCTTTTATCTTTTTGAAAGTAACCATGCGTTAATCGTCGGTGGGCGAAAGGGAAACATTCCGTTCGACGAATTCGACTATCTTTGCCTGGTTCTGCCGCGAAATATTATAGAACGCGACACCAATGCCCGGATAGTGCTGCGGCTGGACCTGCTTGTCGCACAGCCACACGACCCTGGCCTCAAGCTCAAGCTCCTCTTTTTGAGGGGGGAGGATTACTTTCATAATCACCTCGTCCCCCAGCT
>Ga0315281_10007920_pt1 | contig 14869 bp, 12 predicted proteins | sample YL17G07_0_MG_FD_204540 | JGI IMG/M metagenome (GOLD analysis project Ga0315281, IMG submission 204540) | Sediment microbial communities from Yellowstone Lake, YNP, Wyoming, USA - YL17G07_0 | ecosystem: Environmental > Aquatic > Freshwater > Lake > Sediment | place: USA: Wyoming | collected...
TCTTCCCGGAGAACGGCTCGAGCGACTACGGCGGCATCCGCATCCGCGCGGAGGAGCTGCACGCCGCCGAGTGGAGCTACGTCGCCCTCGGCCACTATCACGTGTCGCACGAGGTGGCGCCGCGGGCCTGGTACAGCGGATCGCTGGAGTACACCAGCCCCAACATCTGGGGCGAGGCCCGCGAAGAGCGGCAGCGGGGGCTCGCCAAGGGCATCCTCCTCGCCGACCTCGAGACCGGGGTGGTCGAGCGGGTGCCGCTCCCCGGGGCGCGCGCCGTCCACGACCTGGCGCGGCTGGATGCCGAGGGCATGACCTCGCAGGAGCTGGACGCGGCGATCCAGGGGCGACTGGCCGAGGTGGCGGGCGGCGTGGCGGGCGCGGTGGTGCGCCTGGTGGTGGAGAGCGTGCCCCGCGCGCTCGCGCACGGGCTCGATCACGCGGCGTTGCGCGCGGTGCGCGCGGAGGCGCTCCACTTCCACCTCGATCTGCGGCGGCCGGAGCCGGTGCGCCGCGCCGCGGGCAATGCGGGGCCGGGCACGCGGCGCACCCTTCCCGAGGTCGTGGCCGACTATCTCGGCCGCCGGCCGCTCGACGCCGAGCTGGACCGCGGCCGCCTGGTCGGACTCGGCCGCTCGTACATGGACGCGGTCGAACGCGCGCTCGCCGAGGGGGGAGCCTAACGTGCGCCTCCACCGGCTCCACCTGCTCAACTTCCGGCAGCACCGGGACACCGACATCGAGTTCGGGCCGGGGCTCACCGGCATCATCGGGGCGAACGGGACGGGGAAGAGCACCCTGCTCGAGGCGATCGCGTGGGCCCTCTACGGCATGGAGGCCGCGCGCGGCACCCGCGACTCGATCCGCTGGCGGCGCGCCCGGCCGCGCTCCGAGGTGAAAGTGGAGCTGGAGTTCGGCCTCGGCGCGCACGAGTACCGGGTGGTGCGCACCCTCTACGGCGCGGACCTCTACCTCGACGGCGCGCCGCAGCCGATCGCGACCACGCTGAACGAGGTGTCGGCGCGGCTCACCCGCGTGCTCGGCATGACGCGCGACGAGTTCTTCAACACCTACTTCACGGGCCAGAAGGAGCTGGCCCTGATGGCGACGATGAAGCCGACCGAGCGGGGCCAGTTCCTGTCGCGGCTGCTGGGTTACGACAAGCTGCGCCTGGCGCAGGAGCGCGTCAGGCAGCGGCGCAGCGAGCTCAAGGCGGAGCTGTCGGCGCTGGAGGTCGGGTGGCCGGACCCCGCCGCGCTCGCGGCGGAACGGGAGCGTCGCGGGTCGGTGCGCGAGGAGGCGGCGCGGCGCCTGGAGCGGGCGGCCGACGCGCTCGCGGCCACCCAGGCGGCGAGCGACCAGCACCTGCCGGTCTTCCGCGAGATGACGGAGCTGCGCGAGCGGTACGGCGCGCTGGCGACGGAGCGGCGGGTATCCGAGGAGCGGGTGCGCCAGGTGGTCGAGCAGATCGCGCGGCTCCAAGCCGAGCACGCGGCGGCCGCGGCGGCGCGCGCCGAGCTGGAATCGCTGGCGGACGCGGTGGCGGCGTACGCCAGGCAGCGGACCGCCCTCGCCGAGCAGGACGCGCTGGCGGGCGATGCCGCGCGTCGCGACACGCTCGAGACGCAGCTCGGCGAGATCGCCAAGCAGCGCGTCGAGCTGGATCTCCGGCTCGCCGAATCGCGGAGCGCGGCGTCCGAAGCGAAGGACGTGGTCCAGCGGCTGGAGGCCGATCGGGGGGAGCAGGAGGACGCGGAGCGCCTCTACAACGAGCGCCACGCTGCGTGGGTGCGCGAGCGCCAGGACGCCGAATCCAGGCGGCAGTCGCTCCTCGACCAGTACCGGGACCTCGAGGCGCAGCGGGTGCGGATCCGCGAGGCGGGCGACAAGGGCATCTGTCCCACCTGTGGACGGCCGTTGGGCGCCGACCACTTGCGATCGGTGCTGGAGCTGCTCGAGACGCAGCTCGAGGAAGTGCGGGCCAACGGCCAGTACTTCCGCGCGCGCATGGACCAGCTGCAGCCCGCCCCCGCGGACCTCGAGGCGATCGAGGTGCGGCGCCGGCAGCTGGCCGAGGCGGTGGAGCGCGGCGCGCAGGAGCTGGCCGTGGCGACCCGCTCGGCGGAGGTCGCGATCGGCCTGGAGAAGCAGCTGCGCCGTCTCGACGAGCGCGCCGCGGGCCTCGGCAGCGAGGTGGCGGGCCTGCGGGTCGGCTACGACGCGGGGCGGCGCGAAACGCTCCGGCGCACCGTCGCGGAGCTCGAGCCGCGCGCGGCGCGGGCCCAGCGGCTCGCCGCGGAGGCGGAGCGGGCGGCTCGGCTGGCCACCGACCTCCACGAGGCCGAGGGCCGCCGCGCCGCGTCGGTGGAGCAGCTCGCGGCGGTGGAGCGCGAGCAGACCGCGATGGCCTTCACCGAGGAGTCGTACCAGTCCGCCGCCCGCGAGATGGCGCGGCTCGAGTCGGCGTGGCGGCACGCGGAGCTGGACGTGGCGGTGGCGCGGGCGGAGCTCGGCGGGGCCTCCGACGCGCTGGCGGCGGCGGAACGCGCGGAGCAGGAGGCGGTCGCCCGCGCGGCGCGCGCGGCGGCGGTCCAGGGCGATCTCCGGTTGCATAACGAGCTGGACCGCGCCCTCGGCGACCTGCGCACCGACCTCAATCAGGAGATGCGGCCCGAGCTGGCCGCGCTCGCCGCCGACTTCCTGGCCGCGCTCACCGACGGCCGTTACGATGAGATCGACCTCGACGAGGAGTACCAGGTCACGGTGCTCGAGGACGGCGAGCCCCAGACCGTGATCTCGGGCGGCGAGGAGGACCTGACCAACCTGGTGCTGCGCTTCGCCGTGAGCCAGATGATCGCCGACCGGTCGGGGCAGCCGCTCGCCCTGCTGGTCCTGGACGAGATCTTCGGCTCGCTCGACGAGGCGCGCCGGGCCCAGGTCGTCCATCTCCTGCGGGCGCTCGAGGCGCGCTTCCCGCAGGTGGTGCTCATCACGCACATCGAGGGGGTGCGCGAGAGCCTGGACCGCGTCCTCCGGGTGCGCTACGACGAGGCCAGCGGCTGCGCGGTGGTGACGGAGGAGCGCGTGCCGCCACCCCGTCTGGGAGGCGCCGATGCGGATGTGGCGGCCTGAGCGCGCGGCCCACGGGCCCCTGCCCGTGACCGAGCGCGACATCCCGGCGATGAACCGGCTCTTCTCGGACTCGTTCACCGACCGGTATCGCCGCGACGGCCTGGTCGGCGTGCGGGTCCCGTTCCTCAACGATGCCATCTGGCGCTACGCCATCGAGGACGCCGGCGACGGCGCGATGGTCTGGCGCGACGAATCCGACAAGCTGGTCGGGTTCAACATCGTCCACCGCTCCGGCGTCGAGGGCTGGATGGGACCGCTCTGCGTGCGGCCCGATCGCCAGCTGGCGGGCCTCGGCCGGGACCTCGTGAGCGCGGCGATCGAGTGGCTCAAGGCCCGGGGCGCCACGACCATCGGCCTCGAGACGATGCCGCGCACGGTGGACAACATCGGTTTCTACAGCCGGCTGGGATTCGTCCCCGGGCATCTCACGCTGACGATGACGATCGAGGCGGTGGCGCGCGGACAGCGGGAGGGCGAGGCGGCGCTCCTCGGCGACCTGGAGCCGGCACGGCGGCCCGAGCGCGTGGCGGAGATCGGCCGGCTGGTGGGGACGCTCGCGCCCGGCTACGACTTCCGACGCGAGATCGAGCTCACGCTCGACCTCGGGCTCGGCGACGCCATCACGGTGGCGCGCGACGGCGCGCTGGTGGCCTTCGCCCTCTGTCACGCCGCCCCGCTCGCCGAGGGCGGCGCCCGCGACGAGATCCGCGTGCTCAAGGTCGGCGCGCTGGACGAGGAGGCGCTGCTGATCGTGCTCGGCGCGGCCGGCGCATGGGCGCACCGCTGCGGCAGCCGGAGGCTCGCGATCCGCTGCCAGTCCGCGTATGCCGACCTCTATGGCCTGCTCATCGACCGCGGCTTCCGGGTACGCTGGTCCGATCTCCGGATGACCCTCGCGGGATTCCCGGAGCGGCGGCCGCCCCTCGGGGTGCTCTGGTCGAACTGGGAGATCTGAAGGTCGGCGGACCGCCGCGCGGCCGGCGGCGGACCGCAGGCCTTGGCCGCCCAGCGCCGCGAGCATCGCGCGGCGCCCGGCCCCGCTACTCGGCGACGATTGCCTCGGCCTCGATCTCGACCAGCATCTCGGGGTCCACCAGGCCGCTCACTTCCACCAGGGACGTCGCGGGCCGGATGGCGCCGAAGACCTCGCCGTGCGCCTTCCCCACCAATTGCCAGTCCGCGATGCGGAGCACGTACATCCGCGTGCGTACCACATCCGCGAGGCCCGCCCCCACCTTCGCCAGCGCCGCCTCGATATTGCGGAGCGTCTGCACCGCCTGCGCGTAGGGGTCGCCGGAGCCGACCAGCTTGCCGTGCGCGTCGGTCGCGGTGGTGCCGGAGACGTGGACGACGTTCCCGACCCGCACCGCGCGCGAGTATCCCACGACGGGCTCCCAGGGCGTGCCGCTCGCGACGTTCTGCCTCCCGCGGGCTACCATGCCTGTTTCCCGGTCACCACCCGCCGGATCAGAAGGATCATCGCCAGGGCCAGCAGCAGGTGGACCCACCCCGAACCGACGGGGACGACGAATCCCAGCACGATCCACGCGACGAGCGCCACCAGTGCGACCGCGAGCGTCAAGTTCACCAGGTTTCTCCTGTCCGTGAAGGTGTCCACCGCGGCCGTGCCGCCGGGCTAATCGCCATAGAAGTTCCGTTCCCATCGGTGCGCGCCTAACGTCTCAAGCAGGCCTGCCGAGAGCAGGCGTCCGTCCGACACGGCGCAGTTGGCCCGCGCGTGTTCCGGCGTCCGCATCCCCGGGATCACGGTGGAGACCGCCGGGTGGCTGAGGCAGAAGCGCAGCGCGCCGTCCACCAGCGACGAAGCCTCCGCGAGGAGCACCGGCTCGAGCCGCGCCACGCGCGCCGCCACCTCCGCCTTGCGCGCGCCCCCGAAGTAGTTGTTCCGCCAGTCGCTCCTCGGGAAGGTCGTCTCGGGCCCGATCCTTCCGGTGAGCCCGCCCTCGTCGAGCGGGACGCGGGCGATGACCCCCACGTTGCGCTCCCGGCACAGCGGGAACAGCTCCCGTTCGGGCGACCGGTCGAAGATGTTGTAGATCACCTGCACCGAGGCGATGAGGTCGCACCGGCGCACCGCCTCGAGCGCGCTCCCCGGGTCGTGGTCGTTGATCGAGATGCCCCACGCCCGCACCGTCCCCTCGGCCGTGAGCGCGCGCATCGTCTCCTCCACCCTGGGCCACTCCTCGGCGAGGAGCCACTCGTCCCGCCAGACGTGGAACTGCAGCAGGTCCACCGGGCGCCCGAGGTTGCGCGCGCTCCGGTGGGCGCGCGAGCGGACCCACGAGGCGGGGAACACCTTCCCCAGCGGAATGCCGCGGCGGGCCGGCCACTCCAGGTTCTTGGGGGGGATCTTGGTCGCGATGGTGACGGCGTCGGCCTGGCGGTGGATCGCGCGGGACACCAGCCGCTCGCTGTGCCCGTCACCGTAGGCCAGCGCCGTATCGATGAAGTCGAGACCGGCGTCGAGCGCGGCGTCGAGCGCGGCGAGCGAGGTCTTGTCATCGCTTCCCTGCCACATGGAGCCGCCGATGCCCCACGCACCGAAACCGATCTCCGAAGCGTAATAGCCGGTCTTGCCGAGGGTGCGGTGCTGCATGGGGTGTAGGGTGTAGGGTGTGGGGTGTCGTGCGCAACACCCGAAACCCCACACCCGAAACCCCACACCGTTTTTCCCGCTTGACGCTTCCCGCCGCCGACCCTAGCTTAGCGGAAGACCATCGGGAAATGGGGGCGGGGAGACAAATTATTGAGCCAACATGTCCGGTTAGGTCCCATATGCGTCGGTGTACGTCACGCCCCTTCGCGGGGGTAGGCGGAACCCAATGCGCGGGACCAATCCTTACAATCGGGCTTCAATAATCCTTTCCGTCCCCTGTCACTCCGGGCCCCGGCCACCGCCGGGGCTCTGGTTCTTCCGGCGCCGATTCTCCCGAAACACCTCGCCGAAGACGCGCGGCGCGGCGAAGTCCCGGCGCTTCGTGGCGAACAACACGATCAGCCATACACACCAGAGCAGGTAGAGCACCGTTACTTCCTCGCGCAGGTGCGGCACGGAGAATTGCACCGCCCACAGCACGAAGAGGCTCGCCGCGTCGAACCAGTTGAACCTCATGTTGCAGAGCAGGAGCATCGCGAGAATGGACTGCGCCACCGTCAGCCCGATCTCGACCTGTTGCTCGCCGTCGAACCGGAACGGCCGCCACCCGTGGCCCGCCGCCGCGCTCGACCAACCGTAGACCAGCGGGATCATCGCGGCGAGCACGGTCCACTGGTTGATGTTGCTGGAGGCCATGTTCATCAGCGCCATGGGCGCCTTCGTCACCCGCCGCGCCCAGTAGAACGCCGAGAGTTTCTCCGGGAACTCCGACAGGAACGGCGCCACCCACTGGACGAGCACGAACTCGGATACGCCGAGCAGTGCCGCCACGCCGAGCATGGACTCGAGGAACGGGTGCGCGGTCAGAAAGAGCAGGACGCCCCCCAGCAGGAACAGGCCGGCGATCGCGGCGGTGCGCCGCCGGCCCCCCAGGCGGTAGGCCCAGCGCGACACGGCCGGCGCCTCGTCGAGCTCCTCCTCGGCGTGGGGCGGGCATTGCCAGAGCACCCAGAGGTACGCGACGTAGAGCGCGAGCAGCACCGCGGCGTCCACCACCGAGATCGACCGCTTGAGGTAGATGACCACGAAGTAGAGGAGCGGCGGCGCGAGCCCCATCACCTCGACCGCGTGCTCGCGCTCCAGCACGATCTCCGGGAGGCCCGGCTTCGCCTCCCGGCCGAAGAACGCCGCCACGAAGAAGATCATCGGCCAGCCCAGGCCGATGAGCAGGCGGATGGCGCCGGTGAGGTTGGCGATGGCGAGGTGCGCGCGGGTGGGGTCCTTCCCGGCGTCCCACGCGATCACCGCCTCCACCGCGAACTCGGGGAGGGTCTGGAGCCAGGCCAACGCCGCCAGCGCCAGGCCCTGCGAGATGAGGAACTGCGCCGCCTCGGCGCCCCACGCTACCAGGAACGCCGACAGCAGCATCGACGGGAACGTCCACAGCGAGGCGAGCGCGGCGGCGGCACCGCCCGTCACGTGCGGCAGCATCGCGCCCAGTGGCTTGACGTTCATCGGGTTGGAGGCATTATCTGATTATCATTCGGCGGCGAAGTTAACGGCCGTTTCTCGGCCCAACAAGCGGACGCCATGCCCCCATCGGTCACGGTCACCCGCCGAGCGCACTTCAACGCGGCGCATCGGCTCCACAACCCCGCGCTCTCCGAGGCCGAGAACGCCCGGATCTTCGGGCCGTGCGCCAACCCCAACTACCACGGCCACAATTACAACCTCGACGTGTCGGTGACGGGCGAGCTCGATCCGGTGACCGGCTACGTGGTCGACATCAAGACGCTGAAGGATCTGATCGAGACGCACGTTTCGAGCCGATTCGACCACCAGAACCTGAACCTGGACGTGGCCGAGTTCCGGGACACCATCCCGACAGCGGAAAACATCGTGCTGGTGTGCTGGCGGCTCCTCGCGCCGGTGATCCCGCGCGGGCGGCTCTCCCGCCTGGTGCTGTGGGAGACGGAGCGGAACCTGGTCGAGTACACCGGAGGCTGAGTGGACCTGTCGAGCACGTCGTTCGAAGCGCTGGTAGAGGAGATGCTGCGGCGGATCGGTGAGGATCCAGGGCGCGAGGGACTGAAGAAGACGCCCGATCGGGTGGCGAAGTCGCTCCAGTGGCTGACCAGCGGGTACGCGACCGATCCCTGCGACATCATCCGCGGGGCGATGTTCGCGGAGGAGCACGAGAGCATGGTGATGGTGCGCGACATCGACTTCTACTCGATGTGCGAGCACCACATGCTGCCGTTCTTCGGCAAGGCGCACGTGGCCTACATCCCGCACGGGAAGATCGTCGGGCTGTCCAAGGTGGCGCGGGTGGTGGATGTGTATGCGCGCCGGCTCCAGGTGCAGGAGCGCCTCACCGACCAGATCGCCGAGGCGTTCGAGTGCAGCCTCGAACCGGCGGGGGTCGGCGTCGTGATCGAGGCGCACCACCTCTGCATGATGATGCGGGGCGTGGAGAAGCAGCATTCGAAGGCGGTGACCTCGTCGCTGCGCGGGGTGTTCCGCGACGACTCCAAGACGCGGGACGAGTTCCTGCGGCTGGCGCACGGCGGCCTCAGCCTGCTATGACGCGGCCACCGCTCGTCGGCCGCACGGCGGTGGTGGCGGGTGCCTCGCGCGGGATCGGCCTGGCCATCGCCGAGGAGCTGCGGAGCGCGGGCGCGCACGTGGTGCGGCTCGCGCGGAGCCTCGCCGACGGCGAGAGCGAACGGCGCACCGACCTCCGGTGCGACGTGACCAGGCCCGAGGACGTCCGGCGGGCGTCGCGGCGCGTGCTCAAGGCCCACGGCGCGCCCGACATCCTGGTGAACAGCGCCGGAACATTCCTCCTCAAGGCGCTGGCCGAGACGACGCCGGTCGAGTTCGCGGCCGAGCTCGCGACCAACGTGGTGGGGCCCTTCGTGGTGCTCCGGGCCTTCCTTCCGGCGATGATCGAGCGCGGGAGCGGACTGGTGGTGACGATCGGGTCCATCGCGGACCACCGGGGCTTCCCGGGCAACGCGGCGTACGCGGCCGGCAAGTTCGGCGCGCGCGGACTGCACGAGGTGCTCTCCGCCGAGCTGGCGGGCACCGGCATCCGCGCCTCGCTGGTCTCCCCAGGTCCCACCGACACCGCGCTGTGGGATTCGGTCGATCCGGACGAGCGTCCCGGGTTCACCAAGCGGAAGCAGATGCTGCGCGCCGAGGATGTCGCCGAGGCGGTGCTGTTCGTCGCCACCCGGCCCGAGCGCGTCGCGATCCCCGAGTTCCACATCGTGCCGAGGCTCTGATGCGCGCCGTCCGTGCGTTCGCGCTCGTGCTCGCCGCCGCCGCGACGCCGCTCCCGGCCCAGCGGCGCCCCGTGCCGCCGCCCGTCGCCTACGTCCCGCCCCTGAACCCCGGCGCGCCGCACCTCCCCCCGCTCCCCGATTCGTCGGGGTGGGGCGTGCACATCCTGGCGCTGGCGCGGGGGCCGGACGGCGCCATCTGGGTGGGCACCTACGGGGACGGGATCTTCGTGCTGCGGCCGGGCGCGCGGCAGTGGGAGAACCTCCGCCGCGTCCGCGGCGACTCCACCGGCCGATCCATCTCGTTCGACGTCGTCCATGCGTTCGCCTTCGGCGAGGGGCGCGAGGTGTGGTACGGCACGGTCGGGAACGGCTGGGGCTTCTCGCGCGACGGCGGCCGCACCTGGCGCAACTGGGAGTTCGGGCAGCTCGGCCCGCGGTGGCAATACGTGGCGCCTAACGGCATCGTGCGCCGCGGCGACACGACCTACGTCGCCACGGCGGACGGCATCCGCTTCACCGGGAACCGCGGCGCCACCTGGGACTCGGTCATGGACGGCGGCGCCGGCACCCTGCCGAGCCGCTACGTGCTCACCGTCGCGCCGGGACGCTTCGGCACGCTCTGGGTGTCCACGCTCCGCGGCGTGGGCGAGTGGCGACCGGGCGGCCGCTACGTCCCGACGTCCCCATCGCCCACCCCCGCCCTCGGCGCGCGGGTGCGCGCCATCTTCGTGATCCGGGCGCCCCTCGCCGTGGTGCCCGCCGTGATGGGGAGCGAGCAGTGCGCGGGCGGGATGCGGCCCAAGCGGCGCCAGGAACCTGCCATCTGGCAGTGCATGACCGTGCTGATGCGCGGGGCGCCCGCCGCCGGCCGCGCGGTGCGCGCGCTGTCCGGCTGCGACGGCGTCCTGTGCGCCGGAGCGACCCACACCGGCGCCATCTTCGGCGCGCGCATGGGTCTCGTGGTCCAGGCGTCAGGCACCGCCCGCTCGCGCGACGTCTACGCCGTGCTGCCGCCTCCGCCCGACCAGCCCGGTGACACCCTCTTCGGCACGGCGTGCGGGTTCTTCGGGCAGCAGCCCGAGGCCTGCACGGCGGCCGGCGACACCATCGGTGTGTCCGCGCCGGCCGCGCCGCGCCACTCCTGGTTCGCCCGGCCCATCGCCCTCACCGACCAGCCGTACATCGACCAGACCTACCGCTACGGCTCGACGATGGGCGGCCACTTCCAGCAGCACCAGGGCGTGGAGTTCAACGACCCGGCCGGCACGCCCGTCCTCGCCATCGACGCCGGCGTGATCGTGCATGCGGGACCCGCGGAGCAGGGAAGCAACACCGTCGCCATCCGGCACGACAGCACGCTCGCAGTGACCGAGGGCGGCCGGACGCAGCGGCTGGTCGTGTTCTCCACCTACTACCACAACTCCCGCCTGCTCGTCTCGGTCGGGCAGCGCGTCCAGCGTGGCCAGCGCATCGCGCTCGCGGGCAGCACCGGCCGCGCCACCAACGACCACTTGCACCTCGAGGTGCACGCCGCCCCGACCGATTCGGCAGGCGCCGTCGTGGACGAGGCCGTCCGGTATCCGGCGTACGCCCGCAATCCCGAGTTGTGGATCGAACCGCTCCCCGGGACCGGCATCGTCGCCGGGCAGGTGTGGGACGCGCAGGGCCGCCCCGTGCCGCAGGCCCGGGTCTACGGCATCGTGAAACCCGAGCCTCAGGAAACGCCCTTCAGCTTCGCGGAGACGTACGGCGAGCACAACCACTCCGACCCGTCGTACGGCGAGCACTTCGCGGTCTCTGATGTGCCCCCGGGCGAGTACGTCCTCGGCGTCGAGATCGATCATCGCAAGGTCTTCCGGCGGATCCGCGTCGAAGCCGGCAAGGTGACCTGGGTGGAGTTCCGCCCGTGACGCCTGCGCGTCGGCGCGTCCCCGTGCGCCTGCGTTTTCCTGTGCGTCTGCGCGTCTGCGCGTCTGCGGACTGGCTTTATTGTTCATCGAGCTGACCGAGATCCTTCGCTGCCCCGCGGACCACGAGGAGTCGTACGTGGTTTGCGTCCCCACGCTCATGGAGGGCCGGCGCGTGGTGCGCGGCGGCATCGGGTGCCCGGTGTGCCACGCCGAGTACCCGATCGTGGATGGGGTGGCGCACTTCGAGGCGCCGATGGAGGGCGAGGGGCGGGCGCGGAACGCGAGCGAGGGTGCCGTGCGTGGTGTCGGCGCGGGTGACGGTGTGGGCGAGGAGGGGGTGGCGAGCGCGAGCGAGGGCGCCGCAAGTGCCGGAAGGCCGAGCGAGCGCGCGTCACCCCCTCCGAGCCCGAATTACGACGCATCGGCGTTGCAGGCCTTTCTCGATCTCGAAGGCAAGGGCGGGTACGCGCTCCTGGTGGGCTCCGCTGCACGCCACGGCCCCGACATCGCCGCGCTGCTGCCCGGTGTCCATTTCTTCGGCGTGAACGCGCCGCTGGGCCTGCCAGCGTCGGACGCCTTCTCCATGCTCCGCGCGGCCCGCGTCCTCCCCGTGAAGGCGCGGTCCGTGCGTGCCGTCGTCCTCGGCGCCGACCACGCGCGCGAGCCGTGGCTCGGCGAGAGCGTGCGGGTGCTCCTCAAGGGTCTGCGGCTCGTCGTGGAAGACGATTCTGCCGCGCCCGACGGCATTGCCGAACTGGCCCGCGGCGGCGGATTACTGGTGGGCGAACGGGCGGGCTAGGTCGGCCATGACTACTTTTCGCGGAATTGCGGCCGTGGGCGGGCGCGCGGCGCGAGGGAGGTTCTGATGCTGCTGAAGCGGTTCTACGACACCAAGCTCGCCCAGGCGAGTTTCCTCGTCGGGTGCCAGCGCACGGGCGAGGCGCTCGTGGTGGACCCCAACCGCGACCTGGCGCAGTACTTCGACGCCGCGAAGGCCGAAGGGCTGCGCCTCACGCACGTGACCGAGACCCACATCCACGCCGACTTCCTGTCCGGCAGCCGCGAGCTGGCGCAGCGTACCGGCGCGCGGCTCCTCCTCTCCGGTGAGGGCGGACCCGACTGGCAGTATGGGTTCGCGAAGGAAGCGGGCGCCACGATCCTGAAGGACGGCGACCTCTTCAGGGTCGGCAACATCGTGGTGAAAGCGATGCACACGCCGGGTCACACCCCGGAGCATCTGTCGTTCATGATCACCGACGGCGCCGCGACCGACCGGCCGATGGGGGTCTTCACCGGCGACTTCATCTTCGTCGGTGACGTGGGCCGTCCCGATCTCCTCGAGCGGGCGGCCGGGATGGCCGGCACGATGGAGGCGGGGGCGCGCGACCTGTTCCGCTCGCTCCGGCGCTTCAGGCAGCTTCCCGACTACCTCCAGCTCTGGCCGGCGCACGGCGCGGGGTCGGCCTGCGGGAAGGCGTTAGGTGCCGTGCCGCAGACCACGCTGGGCTACGAGCGGTTCGCGAACTGGGGCCTCGCCACGGAGCGCGAGGACGACTTCGTCCGGATAGTGCTGGAGGGGCAGCCGGAGCCGCCGGCGTACTTCGCGATGATGAAGCGGATGAATCGGGACGGTCCGCGGGTCCTGGGCGGGTTCCCGGCGCCGGTGCGGCTCCCGGGCGCGGCCCTGGCCGAACGGCTGGAGCGGGGTGCGGTCGTCGTGGACGTGCGCGGCACCGCGGCGTTCGCCAAGGGCCACGTGCCCGGAACGATCAACGTCCCCCTTGGCAGCTCCTTTCCGACCTACGCGGGATCGGTGCTGGGATACGACGCGCCCGTCCACCTCCTGGCCGACGAGGAACGCTACCCCCGCGTCGGCGAGGCGCTGCGTGACCTGGCGATGATCGGCATGGACGAGGTGGCCGGGTGCTTCGGCGGGGATGCCTTCGACGCCTGGCGCGGGGCGGGCCACGGGCTCGAGACGGTGCCGCAGACCACGGCGCAAGCCCTGGCGCCGCGACTCCTCCAGGGTGAGGTCGTCGTCATCGACGTGCGGGGGCGGTCGGAGTGGGACGCGGGGCATCTGGCGGGCGCCATCCACATTCCGTTAGGCGCCGTGTCCGGGCGCGCGGGCGGGATCCCACGCGACCGGCCGGTCGTGGTGCAGTGCGAGACCGGCTCGCGGTCCGCGATCGTCGCGAGCGTGCTCCGGCTGCGGGGGTTCCGGAACGTGGAGAACCTGACCGGCGGGATCGCGGCCTGGCGAAAAGCGGGTTTGCCGGTCGAAGACGTTCCGGCGGAGAACGCCGCGACGACCGTCTAGACCGGCGGAGGGAACCGGCGCCGGCGCTAGCGCGACGGGGCGGCAGCGCCCTCCGGCGACTCGTACAGGGCGTCGATCTCCCGCTGCAACCGCTTCTCGACCACGCGCCGCTTCACCTTGAGCGTCGGCGTCAGGTCGCCCGCCTCGACCGAGAAGTCGCTCTCGACCAGCAGGATCTTCTTCGGCATCTCGTATTTGGCCAGCTCGTGGAGCATCTCGAGGACCTCACGCTCCATCTTCTCCCTGACCTCCGCCAGCAGGATCAGTTCCCGCCGGTCCTTGAAGCCGAGGTTCCGCTTCTTCGCCCACGGCTCCAGGTGCTCGTATTGCGGCACGACCAGCATGATGCAGAACTTGCGCTTGTCGCCCAGCATGACCGCGTTGGCCACGTACTTGCTCTTCTTCACCATCGCCTCGATCGGCTGCGGGGCGATGTTCTTCCCGCCCGCCGTGACGATGAGGTCCTTCTTGCGGTCGGTGATCTTCAGGAACCCGTCCGGATCGAACTCGCCGATGTCGCCGGTGTGGAACCAGCCGTCGGGGTCCAGCACCTCGCGCGTGGCCTCGGGCTTGTTGAAGTAGCCCTTCATGATGTGCGGCCCCCGCGTCAGGATCTCGCCGTCGGCCGCGATCTTCACTTCGACGCCGGGGATCATCACGCCCACCGTGCCCAGCCGCTTCTTCTGGAGCGTGTTGACCGCGATGACGGGCGACGTCTCCGTGAGGCCGTAGCCCTCGAGGATCGGCAGGCCGGCGGCGAAGAAGAACTTCGCGATGTCGGCCGGGAGCGGCGCGCCGCCCGACACGAAGAACCGCAGCCGCCCGCCCACCCGGGCCTGCAGCTTCGAGAAGACCAGCTTGCTCGCGATGGCGTACTGGAGCGCCAGGCCGCCGGACGGCCGCTGCCCCGCCAGGACGAGCTGGGCGTACGCCTCGCCGACGCGCTTGGCCCAGAAGAAGACGCGCTTGCGGACCGGCGAGGCCAACGCGTTCTCGAGCGCGCGGGCGTAGATCTTCTCGTAGACCCGCGGCACCGACATCACCACCGTCGGCCGCACCTCGCCGAGATTCGCGACCAGGGTGTCGATGCTCTCGGCGTAATTGATGGTCGCGCCCTGGAAGAAGGTGCCGTAGTGTCCCGCCATCCGTTCGAAGATGTGGGAGAGCGGGAGGAAGGAGAGCGTCGAATCCTCCGGCGTCATCGGGATGACCTGCGCCGTCGCCACGCAGTTCGAGTAGATGTTGTTGTGGACGAGCATGACGCCCTTGGGGTCGCCCGTCGTACCCGAGGTGTAGATGATCGTCGCGACGTCGTCCGGCTTCGCGGTGAGGGCTTCCTGCCGGAAGGACTTCCCCTCGCCGGCGGCGTCGGCCGCGGCGCCGCTCGCGTAGAGGTCGGCCAGCGGCATCACGCCGGCGCCCACCGCGTCCTTGTCGCAGGCGATGATGTGCTTGAGGGCCGGGCACTCGCCGCGGATCTCCAGCAGCTTGGCGAGCTGGACCTGGGAGGAGACGAAGATCGCCACCGCGCCGGAATCGTTCAGGATGTAGCGGATCTGCGGGGCGGGCAGGGTCGGGTAGCAGGGGACGTCGGTGGCGCCGATGC
>Ga0315281_10007921_pt1 | contig 14869 bp, 15 predicted proteins | sample YL17G07_0_MG_FD_204540 | JGI IMG/M metagenome (GOLD analysis project Ga0315281, IMG submission 204540) | Sediment microbial communities from Yellowstone Lake, YNP, Wyoming, USA - YL17G07_0 | ecosystem: Environmental > Aquatic > Freshwater > Lake > Sediment | place: USA: Wyoming | collected...
TCCTAGAAAAGATCGTCATCAACCCGGCGCTCGAGGCCAGGTGGTTGAACACGCTGTCTCTGTTGGAATATATCGGCGCCCGCAAGATCGGAAAGACGTTCACCAAAGTGCATCCGGCCCTGGAAGTCTTGGAGCATCACGCCGATGAAACCCGCCATGCCTACGTTTTTAAACGTCTGTCGGCGATCGTCGCCGACGGTAAGGATCTGGGCTATCTTTGCGGCGACGAGGCCGTGACCTACTTTCAATCCCTCGACAAAAAACTTTCGGACTGGATCAGCAAACTGACGGGACGGATCGACGGCATTCAGAATTATCTGGTCGTCACCGCCGTCATCGAACGGCGCGCGATGAAGATTTACCCCTACTACCGCAAGATCACCCGCAACGGCTTCGTCCGGGATGAGTTGAAGCAAGTGATCGATGACGAATCGTCCCATCGCCGCAGGATCGAGTCTCAGTGCCTGAAGATTCTGAATCCGAGCGATGTTCCCGATTTTCAGGAATGCGACGCCTTCGAGGAAGAAATTTACCGCCATTTCGAACGATCCATCGAAAAGGAGATCATGTCGTCGCTTTTTTAGGACGAACCGTTCGCTTGGACGTACGTGCCCACTATTTTGGAGGTTGGGTGCGAACGATGGTGTTGCCGTGAACGGTCACTTGGCAGGCAAGACGGCGGATGAAGGGTTTTCCCTTCAATTGAATCGCCTCCATGTTGGAGCGTCCGCCCAAATTCTCCGAGACCGGGATCTCCACTTCACATTTGGCGCACAGGCCATTTCCACGGCAATTGAGCTGGGACCAGATTCCCGCGTAGAGTTTGACTCCGTTATCCGCCGCCAGCCGCCGAAGGTTGGTGCCGGCGCTGCAATTCACCATTAGATTCTCTTTCTCAAAGGTCACGGTGGGCATGATCGGGTCCTTTCTTTGGAGGGCCTTGTAAGGAACTTCCGAAAGGGTGTCAATCACCGCTCGCGGGCCCTTTTCAAAATGGCCGCCTCGGCCTCATGGTCCATCAGCTTTTCCATCACCTGGTCGTAACGCAGCGCCTGCGGCAGCTGGATGCGAGGGTCCGTCGTCATCGCGAAGGCGTCGCTCGCTTCCTGAAAGAGCCCGCCGTGGGTTCCTTTCAGGCCGCCATGCAGCCAAGCCCCGATCCTCGTGAGCACGTCTCCATATTCGTAATCCGGCTCCGTGCTCACCAGAATCGACGCCTGGTTTTTCACGAGACCTTCGAAGGCGTGATGCAGACGATAAAGCGCGTCGGGAAATTCGATATCCTTCGTCTCCTCGAACCAATCTTCGGAAGAGGCAAATCCGTTGCGGTCGATTCGGCCACCCGCGCGTAAATGATCCACGGCGGCGGCGTAATGCAAGGGATCACCGGACAGGGCTTTGTAACGGCACCGCCGCCGCTCCCCGTCGCAGGCGACTTCCGCATATTCTCCCGTCGGATGGCGGTAAGAGAGCACCCGGATCGTCCCCTCCCAAGGATAAGCGACGACCGAAATGCCTCGCGTTTCCGCGAGTATCTGGGCGATCTTCGGCACATAGGCCAAGTCCGCGTAAAAATTCGCGCCGCTGATATTGCCCCATTCGATCGCGACAACATGGCCCGTTTTCTTGAGATTGTTGGAATAAGTCAGCCCCATGCGCCGCAAACGATGGACTATGTCGTTCTTGGAGACGGCGTTGGGTTTCCGAACGTAATGAAATCCGTGATCCGAGAACAGTACGATGTCCAAGTCCTGATGAAACGCCTTCTGGTACTCCCGTCTCATTGTGCGCAAAAAGCCTTCCATATAGATCAGCCAATGCTTGACCCGTTTTTTGCCCAGGATGTGGCCGGCTCCGTCCGTTCCACCGATGTACGTGAGATATTGGGCCTGCGCCGGCGATGACCACACGAGGCTCCGAATCTTCACGAGATCGCGATGACCGGACGCACCGGGGGTCGCGTAGATCCAAAATTTTTGAAAGGGCGTGCGGCGGTAGTAATCAAAGAGGTTTCGGAAATCGGTGGGGCTCTTCGGATGGATGCTTTCAAAGAAACTGACGATCGCCTTTCTGTCATAGGAATAGTATTCGCGGTCGTAGCCGGGCGGTATATCGCTCCCGATCGGACGAAACATGGCGCCGAACCCGCATGTGGTCGTCGACGGAAAGGGCGAAATCACCTTGGCGGGCGGCTGAAAGTCGGCAAAATGTCCCTCGCGGCGCAGTTCCGCGATCAGATGATAAGGAACGCCGTCGACGGCGATATACACCGTCTGATGTGAGGGCCGCGCCACCTTGGGGACATGGGCGCATCCGTCCAGCCAGACGAATCCCACGATCAACAATAAGAAGATCAGTCGCTTCACGGGTGGATCGGATTCAAGAGAATGGACCGTTCATTCGAGCGCCGCCCGGCATTTGTCCGACATCTCGGCCTGATGGAACATCAGGCACTTTTTCATGCGCCCGTCGCCCCATTGCACGTAACGGCAATGTTTTTTTCTCTCCGCCTTACAAACCTTCTGAACGTCTTCGTGCTCCTCGACCTGCACGCTCCTCTTTTCCACAAGCCGCATGCAGGCGGGGGTCAACTTGGGCTCGTTCTTTTTCAGGCATTGCCAAACACGGTTGGCTCCGGGTTCGACGTTTGAACAATAACGGTCCGCGTCGTTTTCGCATAAATCGGCCTGCCTCGCTTCGGCTCGCGCCGAGAGGGCAACCGTCAGAACCATCAAAAACCCCAAGGCACCCTTTATGCCCTTTTTATACATAAGAACCTCCTAAAAGTGACCCTCTTACTACCCGGCTTCCTCTAAAGAAGCAACTTCTTGACGCACCCCTCGATAGTGTGATGAACGTCGAGTGCCAAGAGACAAAACCGGAGGAATTTATGACGCAATTGGGCGAAACTCAGGGTTCGGAACAGCGTCGACACGCGCGTCTTGATATTGCCTTGGCCGTCAGCTACGCCATCAAAGACCTGCAGGGGGAGCCCAGCGAGATGTCGGAGACCTTGTCGTCGGACATCAGCGCCAGCGGCCTGCGCCTCATGACCGTCGCCCCTCTGGATAACGGCGCGACCATCAATCTTGAAATCAGCCTTCCGGAAGAAAACGTCGCCCCCATCCTCGCCATCGGCGAGGTGGTTTGGCAAAACAAGATCTCCGACTACAGCTACGAGACGGGAACCGTCATCAAGCATATGGACGACCAAGACAAGATGAGGCTCATGAGCTTCGTCTTCGACCAGATGGCCAAGCTGGTCGGCAATCCCATGCCGGGTTCCATCAAACCCAGTTTAAACTGACATCTCCAAAAGAATGCGAGAGACCCAGCCCGCTTCGGACATAAGGTTCCTCAAAAAGGTCAGTCTTTTTTTCGCCTTCCTCGAGAAGTATTTTCGTTATGAAGTCCGAGGTCTCAAACGGATCCCGTCGGATCGCTGTCTCGTGGTGATGAACCATGGGATCGTCCCCTTTCATGGATTCCTTTTGGCCAAGAAGATTTTCGATACGCGCGGCATTCGGGCCCGGGGTCTCGGCGCCGAGTTTCTCTTTCGCATTCCCGGCGTGCGCGAATTCTTTCTCAAGGGAGGCGCCGTAAACGCGAGCCCTCAAAACGCAAAAAAACTCCTGCTGCAGGATCAAATCGTCATGCTCGCGCCCGGCGGCATTTACGAGGCCCTGATCGCCAAAGAGGGTTTGAGACGAATCCCCTGGGAACGCCGGAAGGGTTTTGTGAAAATCGCCGTTGAAACAAAGACACCGATCGTCCCCACCTATTGTAAGGGAATCAACGGCGTCTATCTGAACTCCTATTTTCTGCTGAAACCACGCATCAAGCTCTTGGAGAAGACGCGTTTCAGCCTTCCCATTTTTTTCGGGCTCGGCTTCTTTCCCTTTCCCCGAAAACTGGTTCATCTCGTCGGGAGACCGGTCCGAATCACCAGAAAAAAGGGCGAAAGCCGCAAGGCCCAGATCGACCGAATCCACCGTAAGGTCCTGAATGCAGTGGCCCGTCTGGCTAAAACCGGATCGATCAACTAAGATGCCGCAATGAGCCAAAAGGCACGCTCCATTACGTACCATGCCTTGACCGACGACGGTTGGAAGATCGCCCTCCACCGGTATGTCCGCCGCACGGACAGGAAGCCGGTCTTGCTGGTCCACGGATTGGCCTCCAACCGACATAACATGGACTTTCCAATCAAAGGCCTCTCGCTCGCTCAACACCTTTGGGAAGAAGGCTGGGATACGTGGGTGATCGAACTGCGCGGAGCGGGAAAATCCTCACGGCCCTCGGGATTCCAGTGGCGCAAAGGATGGAACGCCGACCAGTATGTCCTTCACGACTTGCCCACGGCTATTCGTTTCATCCTGGAAAAGACCTCCCAAACCCAGCTTCATTGGATCGGTCACAGCCTGGGAGGTCTCCTCATCCCCCCCTTTATCAACACGCATTCGGCCGACGTCTTGAGAAGCGTCGTCATGGCGGCCTCTCCGTTGACCGGCATACCCGAGAAATTTTTCAAATGGATCAATCTGACCGATCCCTTTCTGCGCTTCTTGCCCATGATCCCCAACAAGATACTCGCCAAGATCATCGGCCTGAGACCGAACCTGATGAAATGGGGACCTTTCGCTCCTTTATATATCAAAGAGAACATGGACGATCAGACGATCCGCATGGGGGCCAAAGTGGCTTTGGACGACCTGCCGGCCACGCTCGTGCGGCAGTTCCATCGTTGGATGAGGGAGCCGCGTTTTCAATCTCCCGAGACGAAGATCCGCTATTTCATGGATTTCAAGAAGATGAAGGTCCCCATCTTGATGATCGCGGGGTCCAACGATCCGTTTACGCGGGCGAGCGAATTGCGCAAGGTCTACGACAAGGTCGGAACGCGAAAAAAGATGCTGGTGGTCTTCGGAAAGGACTACGGCCACGCCTGCGATTACAGCCACTGGGACATCATCCTCGGCCGCCATGCGCGCCGGGAGGTCTATCCCCTCATTACGCACTGGCTGGCAAAGCACGACTGACACAGGTCATTTCGTCATGCCGGCTGCGCGGCCTTGGCGGCGTTATTCCTCTTGATGAGGGTCCAGACCACGATCACGACGGAGACAATGATCGAACCAAAAAGAATCCCGATCGCCGCAAACACGGCCAGCACAAGTTTCATTGCAAAATCCTTGTTGATGCTCAAAACCGCCGGCGCCCCGGTCTGTCCCGGAGCATAGCCGGCACGCACGCGATAGGCGCCCGGTTCCTGAATGTGAAACTCGAGAAGGGAAACGCCCGAAGCCCCGCCCGAATCATAACGAGAGGTCGCTGAAGGAACCGACAAGGGGATGGCCTCACCCGTCTTCTTCGAACTTAAAGACACATCGAGGCCGGAGAGGCCTTCGGAACCCGAATACACCCGGCCGTCCACCACACTCCGATACTCATGGTAGATAAGGTATTGGCCGGGTTCCTTGAGGCTGACCTCTTTATCGCCGGGGATCGTGAAGCGGACGAGGTTGTCGTCGAGAGAACTCAATTGATGAAATAGAAACACGCCGAAACAAACGATGCCGGCCAACAAAATCAGCCCTGCGGTGACGTACGGCGCAATGCTGTTCTTCTGCGTGGTTTCCATTTCGGTCTCCAATTACGGCGATGTCGTGCCGTCAAAATAGGTTTTTGCTTTTAAGAAGGCGCTTTGGCCGATCTGAGAGCCCGCTTTGCGGGCGGTGACGTCATCGGCGCGGATGTGAATCCCCCCGTAGATCCGGGATTGGCCGGCCTGGTCAGAGGCGTCGAAATAAGTGGCCCATTGGAGGTGGACGTCTTCGCTGGGACCGCGCTCGAATTTAAGAAAAGAATCTTTGGGCGCCACGACCTCTGCCAGACCGCCCGGAAAAAAACCGCTCCCTGTAAACGCCGCCAACACTTCGGCCGCGGCCCGGCTGAAGGTGCTGTGCCCCGAGTTATAGGCGGCAAACGCGGGCGTCACGAAGGTAGCGAGCTGGTAAGGCACCCACTCCTTGGCGCGGATCCAACGAACCCCGCTATAGTCGTTCACCCGGTCGGCCGGCTGGCCCGGCCACGCCTGCACGGCGACCTCTCCGACGCAGGAGACTTGGAGGCCCGGATTACCCACAGAGTCGACACAGGGAGCCGGATCGCCGACTAAATTCGTACAGCACTGGATGCCCGCGTGTTTGCCGCTCGGCCAGGTCTCGTTCGTGATGAGCTCAGAAAGACCGTCCACTAGCGGAAGGCCTTCCGGATCGTACGAAGCAGCGCTCGGATCGCTCGACTGTCCCAGGGTGGCCATGGTGCGGATCGCCGAAATCGGCCGCACGGAGTCGTAGATGCGTTTGAGCCCCCAGCAGTTGACGGCCGCGTCGTGGACCGCGGCATTGAGCGCAAAATACAATTTTACGTCCCATTCGAGCCGGTCGAGCGACGGCCCCGCGCCTTGAAATTGGTGGGTTTCCGACGAATGATCCGAGACTTGATTGGCCAGCACGTTCCAATGCCCCGGGGGCGTTTCCGAATTGGGGCCGTCGGCCCAGAATTCGGCCAGTACCCGCGCAAAGTCGCCGAGCTTGGCGACTTGGGGCGGGTAAGGCCGCCTCGTCACCGGGTTGACGGCATAGCCGGCGCCGTCATTCGTGCCGAGCGGATTGTTGCCATAGGCGCCGGGAGAAATATCAATCTGGACATCGAGATCGGGCGAGAGAACGCCGCTTTTCCGCACCACTTCGAGCATCTCGGACTTGAACTCCGCGTCGCTTGCGCCGCCGAGCAAAGGCGGCGGGCCCGGATCAATGTAAGAATTATTCGCATTTTTCCCGGTGAGAGCAAAAGCCTTCACGTCGCCCCACTGGGATCCGACGAACTTTTGGGTGTTGTTCGAAACGGGTAATCCGTTTTGGGTAAACGTGGCATCCAAGGTCAACGGTTGCCAACGGTTGGGATCGGCCATCGTATCCCCCGGAAATTTGACGATCAGCGGGGCATTGACGGAGGCATAAGAGGGATCGGCATAGTTCCCCGCCTGGTTGGAGCCGTCCGAATCGCCAAAGGCGATGACGGCCGCGGCCACGCGGTTTCCCACGGCGGCGGGCGTGTTGCCGGCGGTCGTCGTGACTGAGATGTCGTAACCCAGCGTCTTCATCAGGTTGTCGAAGGTCGCAAGCGATACGGACGCGTTCACGGAGAGGGCATAGCGGTTCTTGAGGACTCCATACGCCGCGTAGCTGATGGCCTCGCGACGGCCCGCGGCCAGCGCGTCTGGACCCAAGCCTGTCACCTTTTCCGTCGTCAAGTAGCCCTTGGCCGTAGCGTCATAAACCGCCCAGGCGTCATACATCGCGATGGAGAGGTGCCAGAGATTGCGCGCATGAACGGGCGGACGGGGAGTATCGATCCGAATCGCAGCGAGTATGGCTTCATCCCACTGCCGCGCGACGGATTGGACCGTAACACTCCCGCCGCTCTTGCAGGCCGAAAACGGGAAAAGACAAAACAGGGCGACGACGAGAATTTTTAAATAACGAGCGCCCACTCGACTAAGGGCAAGTGGGATAGGTGCAGGCGGCGGTGGGGCCGGAGCAGGGCGGAGGGAGCGTCCCTGTGGTACAAACGGACGAATCTCCGGTAAAACATCCTTCGCCGCCGGCGCTGTCGTTTCTTATGAATTTTCCGTTAATACTTCCGTCGGCTCCGATGACTCCGCAAATAGGCGATGGGGTTGAATCACTCGTCGTGCATGCGGTAAAAGTGCTTCCCGTCGCCTTGCCGATGAATGTGGCTCCCTTGTCACCGGAGGTGGCGCTCAGCGGTTGGGCCACGCCGGCGAGATCGCCATTGGCAGCAATGGTCACGTTAAACGCATCTTGGGCATCGGCGACGGCGATCCCGCAATATGACACGGCCCCGCCGGTGCTGCTGGTCGTAAACACCCCGGAAAAACCACCGATGGAACTCCCGCTCGAGTCCTGAATCGTCCCGGACATCCCGCCTCCGCTACTACTGCCGCCCCCGCTCGTCGGAGGCGTCACGGCACCCGTAAAAGTCGTCGTCGCACCGCCGCAACCGCTACCCGTTCCCGGTCCCGAGATATTGAACTCCCCCGTGGAGGGATCGTAATCGCCGCTGAGATTGGGGATGGTGCAGGTCGGAGAGACGCAATCCCCCGTCGCCGGCACCGTCGTAGACTGGGCTTCGGCTTCCCGGATGATCGAAAACCATGAAGTCGATGCCACTGTGGACTGAATGGTCACGTTCAGGGTGCCGACGGAACCGTCATTGAGGGCGATCGTTCCCGCTAATTTCGTGGCGCCCGTCGTTCCGCCCCCTCCTCCACTCCCGCAATTCGCCATGAGGGACAGGGTGGATAAGAAAAGAATCGATACAAAAAGATAGGTCAAATTCCGTTTTAGGGAATGCATAGGACTCTCCTTTGTTAGTGAATCGTCCATTACTAGGTGCTGGAGCGTGTTCTGTCAACTGGGGTTGAATGCTCCCGGTCTTGTCCCACAAAACCGGACCTTTGAATTTCCTATACTCCAATCGAAAGGCCGGCTCTTAGTTTTGTTTTACATGCTCGAGGCGTGTAAAATAAAGAATTCTATTGTTGGAAGGCATTTCAAAATCTTTTGTGAGTTCAAAACCGGCTTTCATCATAGCCTTATTGATATCTTCAAAATTTCGAAGGCCGCTTTGGGGATCCTCTTCTTTAAGAGCTTTGTCAAAATCCTCGTTGCTTTGAGAAGTGAATTTGCCGTTGTAGTTAAAGGCTCCATAGAACAGAACTTTGGCTCCTTGTCTGAGCCGATTCCCCAGTGCCTTGATTAAAGTCTTGTCGTTTTTCCACGATAGCATATGAAAAATATTGGCCGCAAAAACAACATCACATTTTTGCCTGGGGAATTCGTCTTTTCCTATTTCATATTCAAAGGGTCCGTGAACATTGGGCACTTGAGCTTCTTTTAGCCACATCCTAATGCCTCCCATTTTGTCCGCAATATCCGTCGTGACCCACTGGAGATGTTCAAAATGAGGCGCAAAAAAAATGGCATGTTGGCCCGTTCCAGAGCCAATTTCTACTAATCTGAAGTTTTCTCTGACAATGACCTGTTTTAAGACTCTGAGAATATCGTCTTTGTTTTCATCGCAGGAAGGGGCAAAGGGTTTTTGTTTTTTCAAATCCTTGTCTCCGTGGCGCTATTTCTTCTTCCCGAACCCCGTGACCACGTAGGTGCCGCTCCGGGGATCCGTCGTCAACTGGAGCACGCCGTTGCGCTCCATGTCCTCGAGCAGGTCCTGCCAGGTGCGGTAGCCGTGGTACGACTCGTTGAACTGGGGCTTCTTGCGCTTGAGGGTGTCCTTGATCATCGACGAGTAGAGCGTGTCGCGGTTCTCGCGCTTGAGGGCGAGGATCGTGTCGACGACCATCTGGAACGCTTCCTTCTTCAGCTTGGGGAGGCTGTCCTTGATCTCCGGCGCCGAGGTCGTGGCCGAGCGCTCCAGGTCCTCGTAGTAGATGAACTCGTCGCAGTTGTCGACGAGCAGCATCGAGGTCGAATCCTTCATGCCGATGCCGATGACGCGCTTGCCGTTCTCCTTGAGCTTGGAGACGAGCGGCGAGAAGTCGCTGTCACCGGTGAGGATCGCGAAGGTGTCGATGTGGCCCTTGGAGTGGGCCATGTCGATCGCGTCGACGCACATGCGGATGTCCGCGGAGTTCTTGCCCGCGGCGCCGCGCTTAGGCACCTCGATCAGCTCGATCGCCGCTTCGTGCAATTGCGTCTTGTAGTCCTGGTAGCGCGTCCAGTCGGAGTAGGCCCGCTTGACGATGATCTTCCCCTTCTCGAGCAGGCGCTCGAGGACCTTATGGATCTCAAACTTCTTCCGCGAGCGCTCGAAACCGAGCGCGAAGTTCTCAAAGTCGATGAACACGGCGATGGAGGACTCGGGGCTGTCCTGGTTGACGGACTGGGTCATGGGGTTTCCTGAAGTGATAACCGGTTTAACAAGTTACCGTTAGCCATAAGCGAGCCGTATCCAAAACGCAATCCTCCTGATGGCCATCCATTAAACGACCTTCCCGTCCGCCAAACGAATCTGTCGGCCGGCGAGGTTCGCATAGTCCGGCTCGTGGGTCACCATGATGACGGTCATTTTGAGTTTCGCGTTCAACTCGCAGAGGATGCCCATGACATTGTCGCCGTTGACGGAATCCAGAGAACCCGTAGGCTCGTCGGCAAAAAGATAGAGAGGTTGCATAATCAGGGCCCGTGCGATCGCCACTCTCTGCCTTTCTCCCCCTGAAATTTGAGAAGGATAACGCCGGATCCTGTCTTGCAATCCAAACCGGGTTAACAGGTCCAATGCGTAGGAGCGTTTCTGCCGGACCAGATTTCTTTTAAAGGCGGGCATCAGGACATTTTCAAGAACATTGAGATCGGGCAGAAGGTAATGAAACTGAAAGACAAAGCCGATTTTGTCATTCCGGAAAACATGTACTTCCCTTTGCGTCATGCTGTGGACATTCGTTCCGGAATAAATCACGCTTCCGGAGGTGGGAATGTCCAGGGTGCTCATGAGGTAGAGAATCGTGCTCTTGCCCGATCCCGAACGGCCGCAGATAGAGACGAACTCACCGTCCTCAATCGCCAAGGAAATCCCCCTGATGACCTCGGCGGGAGGTTTCCCAAAACTCTTCATGACGTTTTCTAGAACAAGGCTCATAACCGATTTACTCGTTCCGGATCACTTCCATGGGCGCCAGACGGCCTGCAGCCATTGCCGGGAGAGTGCTGGCCGTGACGCAGGAAAACAGAGCGACCAAAAATCCCTTCGCATAGATGACGGGTGAAAAAGAAATGATCAGCCGCCCGTACTGGGCCACTCTGAGCGATTCCATGGGGATCGTTTGGACGTACCGGCAGGTGACGTACCCTAAAACGCAACCGAGCAGGCCGCCGATCAAGCCGAAGAAGAGCCCTTGAAAAAGAAACAACCGTCCGATTTCGCGGGAATCGTAACCGAGGGATCTCAAAATCGCGATTTCCTGGCGTTTGTTGCTGATCAACATGAAAAGCGTATTGTAGATTCCAAATCCCGTTATCGCGAGGACGGCGGCGATCATCAGAGCGCCGATCAGATGTTGCAGGTTGAAGATGGCCAGGAGATTGGCGTTGATTTGATCCCAACTTTGGACTTTCTCGGAGAAAAGGAGACCCCAACGGCTGGCACGGTCTCTTGCCTTCGCGGGATCTTTTAAACGAATCGCAATATCGCTGATTTCGTTGGAGGCGTGCTGGACAAGCTGGGCGTCGGCGAGCGCGGTGAAGGCGTTATTGTCGTCGATGCCGCTCACCCCGGTCCGGAAAACGCCGGCAATCTGAAAGGGGAAGCTTTCATTCTGCTTGTTGATAATAAAAACCGCATCGTCGGGATTGGCCCCCAGTTTTTTTAGAAGCCCGGCTCCCAGGATCAGCCGATTCTTGCCTTTTCCCAACTCTTCAAAATGGCCGTCGATCATAAAATTCTCGATGGAGGTCACCTTGGTTTGTTTCAAAATATCCGTGCCGATCAACCGGGCCGGTTTCGAAATGCCGGTTCGCTTCAAGCTCACGTCGCGAATCAGTTGGGGCGTAAAGGCGGCGACGTCTTCTTCTTTTTCCAGAAAATGAAACCACCGCTGGGGAGAGGAGATCCGTGGATTGAAATATCCCCCGGATGGAGGCGTGGTCCAGAAAACGTGGGCCGCTTCCGGATAGTCCGTTTGTTCCAGCGACCGCTCGATCACAAAGCGCTCGCCCGGGGTGACCCGGATATGGGCGTCGTTATTGACCAGATGCTCGATGATGTAGCTCTGAAAGCCGGACATGATTCCGGAAATGGAAATGTAGGCAATGGTACCCAAGATCACTCCCAAGAGAATGAGAAAGGTCTGACGCTTGCGTGCCAAAATATACCGGATAGCCAGAAACCACATGGTCACCTACTTTGTTGGCATCAAGACGGAATCGGAAACGTTGAGATCTCCGGAAACGATCTCGACCATTTCTTGATCGGTGAGCCCCATGCTCACCGGGACATTTTTCTTTTGTCCATTCCGCAGGACGATGACTTCCTTGTCATCGACGGCTTCGGCCGGGACCAATAACGCGTCCTGCTTGCGGCCGATTTCAATGCTCACATTCAAGGTCATTCCCGGAAGGACCTGAGCGGGCAGGTCTTGAATATCGACTTTTGCCAGAAACTCTTCCGCGCGCGGATAGAGGGAAGCGACCTTTCCTTCGAATCGGCGCGAGGGATCATCTTCGAAGCTTAAGAAGGCCCTTTGATTGTCTTGAACGCGCAAGGCGTCCCTCTGCTCCAAGGAGACGAGGACATAACGGTCTCTGGGATCCATCAGCGTGAGGATGGGTTCCCGCGAGGTGGCGACTTCCCCGGAGTGCAATTTCAAGTTGCTGATGATGCCGTCAAAGGGTGCGGGGATCGTGGCGCGGAATTGGAGTTTGACGAGAGGCTGGTCTTGTTTGACCGCCATCCCTTCCGTAACATAAATTTTTTCGAGAACGATGGGGAACGCGACCGTCAGATCGTAGACTTGCTCGGCTTTAACGGTTCCCAGGCCGTAAACGGCTTCAACGATTTCCCCCCGAATGGGGTGGACGCTGCGGAACTTGCGGGATGATTTAAATCCATAATAGATCGTTAGAAAGAGTAATAAAATGATCGGAACGATCAAACTGATTACTTTCCACCGGCTCAACCATTCCGTTTTTTCTTCACCCATCTGGATTTTGCCCGTTCTTGCTTCGTAAGATCCCTGAGCGCCCCCTCCCAGGTTGAAGGCATTCTAACCCTTCCGGGACGAACGGAAACATGAGCTTCGTCAGGTATCACGTCGGACAAAAATTGTCCTCAGCCGGCATTTTTCCAGGATGGCGCGCAGGACTCGTTCGCAAATCTTTCCATCTCACCTACTTTCCTGTAGAGATTTTCGGGAAAAGCTTGAGCTGAATCAAAGAGAGTTTGCCAAGCTGTTTAATATTACTCAGACAACTCTTTCCAAACTGGAATCCAGCAAGACCTATAACTCAACTATGGGCCTTTTTCTGAAATTGTGTTCGGAAGTTCCTGCGGCTTTGAGCTGGCTCCTTAGAGAAAGAGGCCAGTATATTCACGATAACAAACGGGCTAAGATCAAAGCTGAAATTCTAGAAAAAATCCCCCCACAGTCCGAAGACTTAGAGGGGACATTTTGCTCCGGGGGTGGGATTCGAATCGATCGCGGACGAAAAATCAAGGACTTAGAGAAGTCGTCTTCAAGTTCCCAAAATCCCTCAACAAATAAGAAAAGGATCGTGAGATGGCGGAGTTAAGCCGCTTTCATCGCTGTTTTTTGTTTGGCGTTGTTTGGAGTCACCCGAACCTCGTGGCGACCAAATGGTGACCAAGATTTTCGTCTCTTTTTTCGTAAATCGCTTGGAGAAATTTTGGCGGCGTTGATCGAACGAAGAAAAAATGCCACAAGGGGAAGATCATGGCGCAAAAGAATAAAGCTTTAAAGGCGGCAGCAAAGGCCTCTCACGTCGAAGGGTATGACTCGATCTTAGCGGATGTTGCTGGCCTGCTGGAATCTGCCCGTCGCACCTCCGTTCGGTTGGTCAATTCCGTCATGACAACCACGTATTGGCTGATCGGCCGTAAGATTGTTGAGTGTGAGCAAGGAGGACAACAAAGGGCGGATTACGGGGAAATGGTGGTAAAACGGCTTGCCGAAGACCTGACCGCTCGTTTCGGTCGTGGTTTCAAACGCAGTAACCTGTTCCAAATGAAGGCCTTCTATCTTGCTTATCAAGACATAGTCCAGACGCCGTCTGGACTATTGAAGAAAGGCAAATCACCCAAGAAAGTCCAGACAGTGTCTGGACAATTGGACCCAGCCCTCACGGCTCAAACCTTTCCCCTTTCCTGGTCTCACTACGTTCGCCTGCTTTCCGTCGAAAAGCCGGAGGCCAGACGATTCTATGAGGCCGAGGCCTTGCGCTGTGGTTGGTCCGTCCGTCAATTGGACAGGCAGGCTTCAACCCTATTTTACGAAAGGGTCCTGCTTTCAAGAAACAAGGCCTCCATGTTGAAAAAAGGCGAAGAGCCAAGGCCTGAGGATCAAGTCACCGTTGAAGAAGAGATCAAAAATCCATACGTCCTCGAATTTTTGAATTTAAAGGACGAGTACTCGGAAGCCGATCTGGAAGAAGCCCTCATTCTGAAGCTCGAATCCTTCCTCATGGAGCTCGGCGGTGATTTCACCTTTGTCGGTCGCCAGCGCCGCTTAAGAGTTGGTGATGCATGGTATCGGGTAGACCTTCTCTTTTTCCACCGCCGGCTGAAGTGTTTGGTCGTCATCGATCTGAAGAACGGCAAGTTCACCCACGCCGATGCCGGGCAGATGCATCTCTACCTCAACTATGCCCGTGAGCATTGGATGTGCGCGGGCGAGAATCCTCCCGTCGGTCTGATCCTCTGTACCCAAAGAGATGCTGCCGTTGCCCGTTATGCCCTCGAAGGACTTCCAAACAAAGTAATGGCAGCTGAATACCGGACCGCTCTCCCCAATGAAAAGACACTGGCCACCGAAGTAGAAAAGACCCGAAAGATGCTAGAATCCCGAATCGCCAAATAAAGACAAACTCTCTTTTCATTCCCCTTCCTAGGGACATCCCTCTCGGCCTTACCTCTTCCATTTGCTGTCATAGACAGTCATTTAGAGATGGCCTCACTTTTTAGGACAGTATTTGGTGTCGGTATAAGTGAAGCCTCGCGGTTGTTGGCCTACGCCGCACAATGCGGCGCA
>Ga0315281_10007922_pt1 | contig 14868 bp, 11 predicted proteins | sample YL17G07_0_MG_FD_204540 | JGI IMG/M metagenome (GOLD analysis project Ga0315281, IMG submission 204540) | Sediment microbial communities from Yellowstone Lake, YNP, Wyoming, USA - YL17G07_0 | ecosystem: Environmental > Aquatic > Freshwater > Lake > Sediment | place: USA: Wyoming | collected...
TCAGAGAAATTCGACCTTTCGGTCCTTGACAGGTACTTGGAGGCGGCGTAACATGACGCGCGGATTGGGCTATCGGACAGGGTCGCGCCGGTGCTCAATTTCCACCAACTTTTGGGACGCGACCTTGTTTCGGTCAAGCCGTTCAGCCCTGAGCCGTTCGACTTCGCTCACGGCCCTGAGCTTGTCGAAAGGCTCACGGCCGAAGGGCTGGAACAACCGGAAAAGCGGAAAATCTTTTCGCGGAGAGAGAAGTCGTAACTGGCTTTTCCCGCCTGAGCTACGACACAGCGCGCATGCCTGACGTCGTGAAAAGCGCAGCATGTCACTTGACATATCAGAATTCTTCTGGTATAATCGCCCTCGTGGAGAAGTCGCAAGATGCTGATGGGGAAGCAGATAACGCGCAAAAGGCGATTTGAAAAAACGAACCCAATTTGCCGCAACAGACTATGTCGAAATGTCTGATGGAGCTATTCGTCATTCCCGCGAAAGCGGGAATCCACGGGAGCGCTTGCGCGCCCCTCTTGGCGTTCGGCGTGCGGTTTGCCCGAGAAGGAGGGTTCTGGATTCCCGCTTTCGCGGGAATGACACAGATGGCGAGTCGCCTGATTAGTTGCAAGATGGCGACGGACCAACTCAGCCGCCGTCAGGGAATTTGTAAAAACGAACCCAATTTGTCGCAACACACTGCGGCTCAATGGTTTATGACGAACACTCCGAATAGGAATGAGGCCCACAACCGTTTCCCGAGAACTCCATGGCGCGAAAGTTCGTTCTGCACACCCGCAAGAAAGTTGACGCGACCGATTTCGCCGAGGCGCTCAACGAAGAGCAGTTGGCCGTCGCGACCGCGCCGGGCGGGCCGATGCTCGTCGTGGCCGGAGCGGGTACCGGGAAGACGCGCGCGCTGACGTATCGCCTGGCCTGGCTGGTGCGCGCGGGCGTGGAGCCGGGGCGCATCCTGCTGGTCACTTTCACGAACCGCGCCGCGCGCGAGATGGTCCACCGCGTTGAGTTGCTCGTCGAACAAGAGACGCGCCACCTCTGGGCCGGCACGTTCCACCATGTCGCCAATCGCATTCTCCGGCAGTACGGCAGCAAGCTGGGCATCTCGCCCGAATTCACCATCCTCGACCGCGAGGACGCCTCCGGCCTGCTGAAGTCGTGCGTTCCCGAGTCCGGGGTGCGCATCGAAAAGAAGCGCTTTCCGCAGAAGAAAGTACTGATGGAGATTTCCAGTTTCTTGCAGAACACATTGCAAACGCTGGAGGAAGTCCTCGCCCGGCGCTATCCGATGTTTGCCGATCAATGCGAGGACATTCGGCGCGTCCTCGAACTGTACGCCGTTCGCAAACGCGAGCGTCAGTTCCTCGACTACGACGATCTCCTCTCGGCGTGGCTCATTCTCCTGACGCAGCATCCGGATGTCCGTCGCGTCCTGTCCGATCAGTTCCAGCACATCCTGGTGGATGAGTATCAGGACACAAACGCAATCCAGGGCGCGATCGTGGACGCGCTGGCGTCGGCGCACCGGAACGTCTGCGTCGTCGGGGATGACTCGCAGTCCATCTACAGCTTCCGGGGCGCGAATTTCGAGAACATCCTGCGGTTCAAGGAGCGATATCCGGACGCCCAGGAGCACCGGCTCGAGACGAACTATCGTTCCGTGCCGGAGATTCTGGCCCTTGCGAACGCCAGCATCGCGGTCAACACGCGCCGGCTTCCCAAGGAACTGCGCGCCGCGCGGCCGGCCGGGTTGAAGCCGGCCGTGTCGTCTTGCCATGACGGGAGCGTCCAGGCGCAGTTCATCGCCGAGTACATTCTCCATCTGCTCGACCAGGAACGAAAGCTCAACGACATCGCCGTCCTCTATCGCAGCCATTGGCACTCGATCGAAATCCAGCTCGAGCTGCGGCGCCGGAACATCCCGTTCCAAGTCCGCGGCGGGTTGCGATTCTTCGAACAGGCGCACATCAAGGACGTGGTTGCACACCTGCGGCTCGTCCAGAACCCCAAGGACGAACTCGCGTGGCTCCGCGTGCTGCAACTGCTTCCGAAAGTCGGCGGCGCGTCCTCGAGGAAGGCGTGGCTTCACATTTCCGGATTCGACAATCCGCTCGAGGAGGCCGCGCGGCCGGAGACGGCAGGCGTGCTGCCCGCGCCGGCGCGGCCGTTCTATGCCGACTTCGTCAGCCTCCTCCGCGAACTTCCGACGCTGCAATCGCCGGCGGAGATGGTGGAGCGGGTCATGGCGGGCGCTTACGGGACTTACCTCGAATCGCACTACGATCACGCCTCGCTCCGGAAGGAGGACATCCGCGGCATGATCAGCTTCGCCGCGCAGTACAAGACCATCGAGGCGTTTCTCGCCGACGTGTCGCTCGCCGGCGAGTTCGCCGGCGAGACCGTCGTCACCGGCCCCGAGGAGCAGGAGTTCGTGATCCTCTCGACCGTGCACCAGGCCAAGGGGCTCGAGTGGCCGATCGTGTTCATCCCGTGGCTCTCGGACGGCAGGTTCCCGACCGACTTCGCCATCAACACGCGCGAAGAGGAAGAGGAGGAGCGGCGCGTCTTCCACGTCGCCGTGACGCGGGCGAAGGACGAGCTTTACCTGCTGGTCCCGCAGTTCCAGCGCAGCCGCTCCGACCGGCTCGTCATGATGAAGCCGAGCCGCTTCCTGACCGAGCTTCAGCCGGACGTGACCGAGCCGATGGTGATCGAAGAGGGTCTGCCGGACCTGATCGTCGGCGGGAAAGCTCTTCCCGCCCCGGAAGGCGCAGCAAGAAAGAAACAACGGCGGCTGAGGTAACCGCCGATGAACGCAGATAAACGCCAATGAAGAACGCAAGAAACTTGATTTGATATCTGCGTTCATCGGCGTTCATCTGCGGTTCCAGAACAATTTGTGGAGGCAGGAGTTATGAAATCATCCGAGGGGCGCATTGGCCGCGTGTTTGTGATCCGCCTCGACGACGGCGACGTCGTCCCGGATTGCATCGAGCGGTTCGCCGCCGAGCACGGCGTCTCGACCGGCTACGCCCTGCTCGTGGGCGGCGTCGGCAGCGGCGAAGTGATCGTCGGCCCGCGCGATTCGGCCGCGATGCCGCCGGACCCGATGGCGCTTCCGCTCGATGGCGCACACGAAGTCTGCGGCGTTGGCGTGCTCGCGCCGGGCGCGGATGGCAAACCCGCGCTCCACATGCACGCCGCGCTGGGCCGCGCCGGCCGCACCATGACCGGCTGCCTGAGAAAGGGCGTGAAGACCTGGCTGGTCGGCGAAGCGGTCCTCGTCGAGATCACCGGCACAGAGGTCCGCCGCGCCAAAGACAAGAAATCGGGATTCGCGCTGCTGCAAGCGGACGACAGATGCAGGAAGCGGCCCGAGCAAGCCTGACCAAGCGCATCGGCGCAGGGACTTTGAGCCCCTGCGCCGATGAATGGTCCCTTCTTTATTCACCACTTCTCCGGCGGATCAACGATAAGAGTCCTGACCGGTACCGCGCTTCTTGTCACCTCGAGACCGAGTTGGTCACGTAACGCCGCCACGATGGACTCAGGTGCCTTACGCGGGTCCCATGTGAGCGTGAAGTCGTATGTGCCGGCAAGCCCGGTCTTATCCAGTAAAGGAGCTTTCAGGTACTGGCTTACCACTCCAAGTATCCCCACTTCTTGCCCGATAACCTCCAACTTCCCAGGATTGCATACGCAGTAATGCCGATCCTTCTGTGCTCCCGTGGACTTTCGTAAGCGAGGTCCCGGGCCGTTAGAGGAAGTAATAGCGTATCCGGACTCTTCGTGCGTTTCGTAATGGACGCTGTACTTGAATTTCTCCTGGAGCGCCACGCGCAGGAGAGCGGGGATGGCGGGTGCACGCCCTTCCGGAATCTGCACAGTCAGGTCGTAACGTTCGCGAGGCAATGCGGCGTTTATAGTCACGTCCCCGATCTCGTAGGCCATGCAGAAGAGTGACTTAAGACTCATTCCAACGGCGTGAACCTGGCCGGCCTTTGGCTGCGTCCAGTTGCTGAACGGGCTTGTGGATGGCTTCAGCGTCAGTTCCCCTTCGGGCGTTGAAAAGGTCATTGGCTTCTCCGGCAGCGGCGCTGACGGGGCTGCGGTTTCGTCCCGGATCGTGAGATCGCCGTAGATGACCCGATACCTTGATGCGCCGGCCGGCTTCCACCAGCAAACCGGCTTCGCCGCCTCACCCAGCTTGACACCGCCTCCCGCATAATGCCAGTCGTTCTCCCCCTTCAGGCTTTGAACGAATGCGGCCGCGCGCGAGACGCCGACGCCCGCCTGCACCATCTCGGCCGTAACCATAGTCGTGTCTTGTGATCCATAGTGCGCTTCAACCTGGAGACCGAACGCCGGCAAGTTCAACTCGGGAAGCAGATCTCCACCCATAAGTTTGGCGCAGCTTCGCAAAGCGTCAACGACATCCTTTTCCGATGGCACCGTCGTTCCCGGCACAAGATTCGATTGCTGCACTGAATAGCCTTCCGGCGGGGTCAGGCTGAACTGCGACTCATCCACGGGCTCGTTGAAGACAAAGTCGCGTAGCACGTAAGAGCCTCCCTCGCCGAGAGCAGCCCCGCTGACCATCACGCGCACGGGCATTTCCGTCTTCGCATCCGCCCAGATGGTGTACATCAACCCCTCTCGGCTGATTCGGAAGCCGGCGACCTTGTGCCCGTCCATTTCCCGCTCGCCCAGTTTTTCTTCCGAACCGGACTTCGCCTCTCGCAATCGCTCGATGTAGTCTCCGGCCCCGAGTTTCTCGGATGGTCCCCGATCGATCATGACGGCCGACTTGTGGGCGGAATCGAGAAGGAGTGACTTCCCTGCGACCGCGTCCGTAATAACCGTCATGCCCGCGGTGATCAGTTCCCGTGCCTTGCCCGGCTCCAGCACGGCAACTGAGACAGGCTCCGTCGGAATTCCGTTGGACTCGAAGCTCATCACGAACTTTATGGTCCGCACTGACCGGAACCGTTCCAGCACCTCGGCGAACGCCACGCGATTACCCGTCAAGCAGACGATCCCGACAACGATCAAAACCAACACAGGCGCGACGGTCGCCACCGTCACCCATCGCGGAAGGGTCTTCAGCCATTCCGCAAATCGGCCGCCTTCCCGTCGCGGAGCCATGCGTTTGCGGAAATCGTCCAACTGCGTCTGGAGCCGCGCTTCGGTCTGCTCCGGCAGCGTCACGGACGTCGCCTCTCTCAGCAAGGCGTCCACGTCGAAATCGTGTTCAGAAGATCTGTTCATGATTGCACCTCCACCCTCATGTTGGGGTTCATGTCAGCGAGCGATTCGGCCAACTTCGTCCGCCCGCGCAGCGCGTGCGTGCGTGCGGTCGGTTCGCTGCAGCCGATGGCCTTTGCAATAGCGTCATACGATTGCTCCTGGACCACGCGCATCAGCAACACCTCGGCCTGGCGACGGGGCAACTCCGCAATCGCCTCCAAGACGCGCGCGCGGTCAACGGCGCGAGGCGGACTCTCGACGTTCCCGCTATAGGATTCCGGGGCCGGCCTTGAGTTTTCCCTTCTCATCCGGCGGATTCGCTTTCGCAGTGCGTCGCGCGCTACGTTTGCGAAAATCCGTAAAATAAGCGCGTGCGGGTTCGGGTGCCGACGGATTTTCGCGAGGTTGCTCCATGCCTTCGCAAGCCCTTCCTGAAAAGCATCTTCTGCGTCATGCGGGTTCTGAACAACCCGATACACCGACTTCATCAGCACCCCCTCGATCGGTCGTATGAGGCTGTTGTAGTCGTCCACACCTGAACTCATTCGATGATCCTCGCGCATGGCCAAAGATGGACTAGTCCACTTCTCTCACCATAATAAACGCCCTCAATGCTCGAATGTTTACATGACGGAGGTTCCAGGCGCAAAAGGATAACCCAATCAACATGATCAATGCTGAGGATATCGTTTGCCGAAGTCGCGGCGGTTCGCGCCTGCTGTCGGTCGCAAGCGCGCGCGGTTTTCGATTATACTGAGGTCATGACAAGGAAACGCATCAGCCTGTCACGCTTGGCCCATGGAAACGAAATCCATCGCGAGTTCGATTTTGAGTTCTGGCGCAACGTCGGCGCGGAAGGCCGTTTCGCCGCCGCGTGGGAAATGGTGGGCGAGGTTATGGCGATGAGGGGCATGACCGGGCGTCAGGCGCGACTTCAGAAATCTGTTGTGCACATCGTGCGCCTTCGGCGTACTGAAGCAAAACGGCGCGCCAAGCGGGTCATTCCGGTTCCAGCACGATCAACGTCACTTCCGGCGGCGCGAAGAGGCGCATCGGCGGGCCCCAGGTTCCGGTCCCGCGGCTGAGATAGATATAGCCGCCCGGCGCGACGCGGTGCAAACCGGGAGTGATGGGATAGAAACAGTAGATCACAATGCTGAATGGAAATATCTGGCCGCCGTGCGTGTGGCCGGAGAGCTGCAAGTCGAGCCGCCCTGCCGATGCCGGATTGATCCTCGGCTGATGCTTGAGCAGGATCACCGGCCGCGAGCCGTCCGCGTCCGCCAGCGCAGCCGCTTCGTTCAGGAAGCAATCCTCGCCCCGCTGGATTCCGGCCGGGTCATCCACGCCGGCGATCCGCACCGGCCCGGCGACTACGGATTCCCCGCGCAGCGTCTTCAGTCCGGCGGTCTGGTAGAAGCTCAGACTGTTCTGCAAGCCGGCATAATACTCGTGATTCCCGATGCAGCCGAACTTGCCCATCGGGGCCTTCACGGTCGCGATCATTTCCGCCAGACTCTTCCCGACCTTGTACGGCTCGTCCGACAGGTCTCCGGTACAGATAAGAATGTCCGGCTTGGCCTCGTTGATGAGGCCGATGATCTTCGCCAGCGTCCGCTTTTTCAGAATCGGACTCAGATGAATATCCGTGATCTGGACGATCCGCACCGGCGCCGCGCCATGGGCCAGCTTCGGCGTACTGACGTGGACCTCTTTGAGCCGGATGTTCGCCGCTTCGATCAGCCCCCAGCCGGCGGCTGCCAGGACCACGACGCCGTAAAGCGCAAGCGCCGGCTTCGGCCGGAGCAAAAGGGCGGACGCCGCCGGTTTGAAATGGGCCATGCAGCGTATCCCGAAGTTCCAGCCGTCTCCCGAGAGCGCCAGCGCGCAGAACCAGAACAGGATCGCCATCCAGGAGTAGCCCACCGCGGCGGCCAGCCAGGCGAGGCGGAGGTATCCCTGATGCTCGAACACGCGCACGAGAATCGGGGCCGCGATCGCAAATATGAAGAATATCGCCAGGAGCGCCGTGAAGCCCTTCGGACCGGGATAGGCGGCATGAATTTTCCAGAAAAAGTAAGAATTGATCCCGCCGTAGATGCCGATGAAGATTGGAATGAACAGCCACATGTCGCGCGCTGCCTCAAGAAAGCCGGTTCGGACATCGCCGTTGACTGCCTATCATACCCGCTCCATCGAAAAACTGTCCAACGCGGCCAGGCGCCCCCAATCAGCGTTGCGCAGGCGAAACCCTTTTTGATATAAGTGGTACTTCGGCGACAAACTGGCGAGCCGGACCGGCGGAGAGGAAAGAGACTTGATCGGCAGGCGCCTGCTCTGGATCGTCGCGAGGGCGGTGTTGCGGATCACATTCATCCTCGCGTTCCGGGTGCGCGTCTTCGGACAGCTCAATGTGCCACGGCGCGGCGGCGTGCTGATCGTGTCGAATCATCAGAGCTACCTCGACCCGGCGCTGCTGTCGTTGGGATTCGAGCGCTCGGTGAGCTTCATGGCCCGGCGAACGCTCTTTCGGAATCCCGCGTTCGGCCGGTTGATCGCGGCGCTGAACGCGTTCCCAGTGACGCGCGGCGGCCTGGATATCGCCGCCATGCGCGAGGCGGTGCGGCGGCTGCAGAACGGCGAGTGCCTCGTGGTTTTCCCGGAAGGCACGCGGACGTCGGACGGCAGCATCGCCCCTCTGCACCCGGGAATCCTGGCAATTGTCGAGCGCGCGAACGTGCCGATTGTGCCTGCCGTGATCGAGGGCGCATTCGAGGCATGGCCGCGCGGTTCGACGCCGAGGGCCAACGAGATCTCGGTTCTCTACGGACGCGCGATCCGGCCGGAAGAGCACAGCCGGCTGTCGCGCGCAGAGCTTGTCGAGAGGCTGCAGTCGGAATTGTCGCGGCTGGAAACAGAACTCAGGAAACGCAAGATCTGCTCCCGAATCGGAGCAGTATCGGTTAGGCAGGATCGTCCGGAATATGGGACCGGGTCGTTCGGGTCCCGGCAATGCGCCGGGCCGCCCGGCTCCTGAAACAGCGATCGCTTCCCGGACACGCGCCCGCATTCAATGGCCGCGCGACAGGAAGGGCCGAAGCCCTCTCCCGCGGCAAACAACGAGGCGCAGCAAAGGAGACGAAGATGGTTGACGAGCTGATGCTGAGCGATATGCACGTGGACCGGTCGGAAATTGACCGCGAGGTCGAGGCGGCCATGGCGGACCCGGCGGTCAAGGACCTCGATAAGGCCGTGGACGAGTCCATCAAGTCTTTCGAGGCCGGGTCCATCATCAAGGGCAAGGTCATTAACATCATCGGCGACGACGTCGTCGTGGATGTCGGCTATAAATCGGAAGGACTGCTGTCGCTCAATGAGTTCTCGGGCAGCGGTTCGGTCAAGCCGGGCGATGAAATCGAGGTGCTGCTTGACGCCGTGGAGGACGACGCCGGCGTCATCGTGCTTTCGAAGCGCAAGGCTGACCGCATCCGCGGCTGGGAAAAGATCATCACCGACCACAAGGAAGGCGACGTGGTCACCGGCCGCGTCATGCGCAAGATCAAGGGAGGCCTGCTCGTGGACATCGGCGTGCCGGTATTCCTGCCGGCCTCGCAGGTCAACATCCGCCGGCCGGGCGACATCGCCGAGTACATCGGCAAGGAAGTCACCTGCAAGATACTCAAGATTGACGAGGAGCGCCGCAACATCGTCGTCAGCCGCCGCAAGCTGATCGAGGAAGAACGCGAGCAGATGAAGGCCAAGGTCATGGCCGAGATCCAGGTCGGCCAAGTCCGCAAGGGCACGGTCAAGAACATCGCCGACTTCGGCGCGTTCGTGGACCTGGGCGGCATTGACGGCCTGCTCCACATCACCGACATGTCCTGGAGCCGGATCAGCCATCCCTCCGAGATCGTGGCGATTGACGAGGATATCGAGGTGATGATCCTGAGCGTGGACAAGGAACGCGAGCGCATCGCCCTGGGCCTCAAGCAGAAGACCGAGAACCCGTGGAAGCGCGTGCCCGCGAAATACCCGGTCGGCTCGCGCCACAAGGGCGAGGTCGTAAACATCGTCAACTACGGCTGTTTCGTCAAGCTCGAGGACGGCGTCGAGGGCCTCGTGCACATCTCCGAAATGTCTTGGACGCGGCGCGTCAATCATCCGTCGGAAGTCGCCGCCATTGGCGATATCGTGGAAGTCGTCGTCCTCGGCATCAACGAAGAGAAGCAGGAGATTTCGCTGGGGATCAAGCAGACCGAGTCGAACCCGTGGGCGCACGTCGAGGAGAAGTACCCGGCCGGAACGGTCATCAAGGGCCGTGTGCGCAACCTGACGAACTACGGCGCATTCGTCGAACTCGAGGAAGGCATAGACGGCCTGCTCCACGTCAGCGACATGTCGTGGACCAAGAAGATCAACCACCCGTCGGAACTCCTTAAGAAGGGCGACCGCGTGGAAGCGGTGGTCCTCAGCGTTTCGGAAGAGAAGAAGCGCGTGGCGCTGGGCCTCAAGCAGCTCGAGCGCGACCCGTGGCAGGGCGACATCCCGGCGAAGTACAGCGCCGGCCAAGTCGTCCGCGGGAAGATCACGAAGCTGACCTCGTTCGGCGCGTTCGTCGAACTCGATCCGAACCTCGAGGGCCTGCTCCACATCTCGGAGATGTCCGATAAGAAGATCGAGAAGCCGGAGGAAGCCGTGCAGGTGGGTCAGGAAGTGCAGGTGACGATCCTGCGAGTGGACTCCGAAGCGCGCAAGATCGGCCTCTCCATGCGCAGCGGCGCCACGGCAGGCGAAACGCCGGCGGCGACCGAAGCGGCGGCGAAGCCCGCCGAGACCGAAGCGCCCAAGGCCGCCCCTGCAACTCCGGCGACTGAGCCTGAAGCCAAGCCCGCTCCTTGAGAGAGCCCGAGCGCTTCTCGGCGCGGAAGACTCAGACTTTCGAGGTGGTGATGCGGTTTGATGAGCCGGGCCTGGATGCTTATCTGAAGGAGATCTACCAGTTCCGCCTCCTCACGCCTAAAGAGGAGGCGGACTTGGCGCGCCGCGTCAGCCGCCACGACAAAGAGGCGCGCGACGAGATGATCCGCCGGAATCTCCGCCTGGTCGTCCACCTGGCCACGCGATACACCCACCGCGGCGTTCCGCTCATGGATCTCATCGCCGAAGGAAACATCGGCCTGATGCGGGCCGTCGAACGTTTCCGGCCGGAGCGGCACACCCGGTTCAGCACCTACGCAACGTGGTGGATCCGCCAGCACATCCGCCGGGCGCTGCAGACCTGCGGCCCGGCTGTGCGCGTGCCCGGCTACATGGTCGAACTCATCGCCCGCTGGAGACGCGTCAGCCAGCAACTGACTGAGAAGTTCGGGCATCCGCCGACCGACCAGGAGATCGGCAAGCGCATGGCGGTTTCGGAAGAACGCATGAGGATGATCAACCGCGCGCTCCGCGCCGCCGCGACGACCGACCGCGCACCGGACATGTCCTGGGTCTTCGAAGGCTCGGTCGCCGATAATCGCATCGAGCCGCCTGAACATGAGTTGCTGGTTGAGAACACCCACCAGATGATCAAACACAGCCTTGCCGCCCTGACACAGCGGGAAAAGGAGGTGCTCGAACTGCGTTACGGCCTCGAAGGCGCCGAGCCGATGACGCTGGAGAAAATCGGCCGGCACCTCGACCTGACCCGGGAACGGGTTCGCCAGATCGAGTCGGAGGCGTTGCGAAAGCTGGCAAAGGTCATTGATCGCCGATACGCCTGAGCAGAGACCGACATGCGCAAGTACGCGGGGGAGCCGGACTACGCAGCAGGCGATTATGGCGAGACCGATCGGCGGTTTGCCCAGGGACGATTCTTCCGCACGGTTGTCGGCTGGCTTATCATCGTCAACGTCGCGGTGTACGCGCTGGAAATCATCATGTTCCGTGCACAGCCCGCGGCGTTCGACGCCCTCCTCGACTACCTCACCCTGTCTCCGAAGGACGTATTCACGCTCGGATACGTCTGGCAATTGCTGACATATGCCTTCCTGCATGACCCGGCGAATATACTGCATATCCTCCTCAACATGCTGTTCCTCTACTGGTTCGGGCGCGAGATCGAGATCGTCTGGGGGGTGCGGCGGTTTCTGGCGTTCTATTTGACGGCGGCCGCGTTCGCGGCATTGGTCTTCTCGGCCATGCACTATTTCTGGCCCCTAAAAGCGGCGCGGTGCTTTGGCGCGTCGGGAGCAATCATGGCTCTCGTCATGGTGTACGCGCTGTGGTGGCCAAACCGCACGATCCTCTTCATGTTCCTCTTCCCAATGCGCGTCTGGACGTTCGTTCTCATCGTCATCGGCATTGAGGCCGTGAGCCTGCTCCAGACCGCCGACAACAGCGTGGCGAACCTGGCGCACCTGGCCGGACTGCTGTACGGATACCTGATCGTCCGCGTGGCGCCGCTACTCAGTGCCTCGATCACGCGATTTCCGGTCAAGAAACTCTCGGCCGTTCGAGAGGCGCGAAAGGCCGCGGACGAGCGCCGGCTCGACGAAGTGCTGGAAAAGGCGCACCGGCAAGGCATCCATTCCCTGGCTTGGCGGGAGCGACGTTTCCTGACGAAAATGAGCCGGCGCCGCTAAGCGCATTTTTAACTGCGGGACTTGCGCCGCGTTCATTTGTCCGGTATTCTAATGTCGAGAGAATACTGCCTCTATCCCTAAAGGGAGATACGAGGTCATGCCCGATGACTTGGCCGCTTTGACGCTGCTGGGCGATTCCGCCGACTGGTTGAAGGATGCGCGGGGCGTTTCGATCCGCGAGTATCGTCTCGCCGCGATGGACGCTTATCGCGCGGCGTGGTCCGCTCCCACAAGCGACTCGCGCTTCGCGACGTTGCAAGTGGTCTTCGGGCGGCTGTTCGACGCGCTGCGTTACAACCAGCTCTACCCGGAGGCCGTCATTCTCGGCCGGCCGAGCGACAAGACGGTGCGCTATCTCGCCTCGCCTGAGAACCTGCGCAAGGACTTCGAGCTACTGCGGAATTTCTGCGTCGTCAACAAATTCGGGATGGGCGAGATTCATCTCCTCTACATCGTGCTGCTGTTCTGCAGAACGTTGCATCAGGCCCAGCCCGCGCTGCGCGATCAGGTGTTGGAGGAAGCGGTGGGTGATGTGCTCTTCCTCCGGCTTCCGATTTACCGAGCGGACAATCTCGGCGCGTTTAGCTCGGAGGTAAAGGTCCGGTTCCACGCCGTCCAGATCATGCACTCGATGAAGAAATTGGGCCTCTTCGACGAACCCATGGTCCGCACGATCAGCACGCAGGACCAGGCCGAGGCGCGCGAATTGCTGGCGAACGAACTGTCCGTCGAGGTCGAGCGTTACATCCAGAAGTGGCATCGGCTGGCTTTCCAGGTGTTCGATGCGGCCACCGCGCTGGAGGAATACGCGCGCGCCCACACGGCTGGCCGCGCCGCGCCCGGCGAACGCACGCCCGAAGAGATTTTCCTCCGGCTCCGGCACCGGCTCCGCCATCTGATCGGACGCCCGGAAGTGGCGGCCGCCATGCAGAGCCGGATCATGAACCTCAGCGTCGCGGGGATTATCCGCGCCCTGCCGCACGTGGATGCTGCGCTTGGCCGCGAGATGTACGCCTTCCTCCGCAGCGGCAAGAGGCTCCCGATCGTGCGGCATGCCCGCATGTTCGAGGTGCTGCCGAACAACGCCGAGCGGCTCCGCTTCCTCAACTTCCTCTATCTGCAGGGAAAGCAGAACCCGGTCTACTACGTAGGACGATTTGAGCGCTTCTTCCCTGGGGAGAAGTTGCGCTTCGTCCGCAAGGACGTCGGCTTCGCGTTCGAGTCCTCGCCCGAGGGGTACGCCAAGCTGTCGGCCGAATAATCGTTGAACGTCACGTTTCCAGGAGATGCCCATGATCCCAGATGCAGTTCTGCGCGAACTCGCCGAGCAAAATGCCGCCAAGATCGTGCTGCTGGTCGCGGACGGCCTCGGCGGCGTGCCGCATGAAGGCCGGACCGAGTTGGAGGCGGCGGACATTCCCTGCCTGAACAAGCTCGCCAGCGAGTCGGAATGCGGGTTGACGGACCCCATCGGCCGCGGCATCACGCCGGGCAGCGGGCCGTCGCATCTGGCGCTGTTCGGGTACGACCCGCTGCAGTACGAGATCGGCCGCGGCGTGCTCGAGGCGCTCGGCGTGGGCCTTTCGATGACCTCGCGCGACGTGGCCGCGCGGGCGAACTTCGCCACGCTTGACAAGGGCCTCATCGTGGACCGCCGCGCCGGCCGCCCCGCCACCGAGAAGTGCCGCGAAATCTGCGCCCTGCTCTCCAATGCCATCCCCAAGATCGACGACGTTGAGGTCATCATTGAGCCGGGCAAGGAGCATCGGTTTACCGTGCTGTTCCGCGGAGACGACCTCGACGACCGCCTCGAGGACGCCGATCCGCAGAAGGAATGCCGTCCGCCCGTTCCGGCCAAACCGCTCGCGCCGGAAGCCGAGCGCACCGCCGACATCGTCAACGATTTCATCCGCCTGGCGACCGAGGCGCTCGAAGGCCGCCACCCGGCAAACACCATCCTCGCGCGCGGCTTCGCAAAATACCCGGCGATCCCGAGCATGACCGAGCGCTTCAAGCTCCAGCCGGCCTGCATCGCCACCTATCCGATGTACCGCGGCCTGGCCAAGCTCGTCGGGATGAAAATTCTGGAGCCGCGCGAGACCATCGAGGACGAGTTCAACACTCTTAGTCGCGAGTTCGAAAAACACGACTTCTTCTACATCCACATCAAGAAGACGGATTCCTACGGCGAGGACGGGAACTTCGACAAGAAGGTCGAGATCATCGAAGAGGTAGACCGCCACGTCCCGACGCTGCTCGCGCTGGAGCCGGACGTCATCGTGGTCACCGGCGACCATTCCACACCAGCGGTGCTGAAGGGCCACTCCTGGCATCCATGCCCGTTCCTGCTCTGGTCGAAGTATTGCCGGACGGATGGGGCATCGCGTTTCACCGAGCGGGAGTGCGCGCGGGGTTCTCTGGGCCGCTTCCCCGCCGTAGAGGCGATGGCTCTGATGCTCGCGAATGCACAGAAAATGAAGAAATTCGGGGCGTAGCCCCTGAAAAGCACTTGGAGGCGGCGTAACATGATGCTCGGATTGAGCTGCAGGACAGGGTCGCGCCGATGCTCAATTTCCACCAACTTTTGGGACGCGGCCCCCAACACGCCGGCGTGTGAAGGTCGGCTACCGCCACGAAGGAGAATGCTATGAGATTCGGGTGTCGCGTTGTCGCATTATTGACTCTATACATCGCAGCCGTGGTGGGCGTTCTGTGTCCGGCGGCGGAATCGCTTGGCGCGACAGAACCGCATCTCATTGCCCGCGCAGGGAAGGGGGCGCTTTACGAGTTTGACGGCCAGCGCGTGGCCCTGTTGGCCGGGACGCCGGAGGAGATGGGCTATGAGCAGGGCACGCTGCTCCGGGGGGATATCCGGGCCGTAACGAATACCGTTCTCACTGTCGCGCGCGCTGCGGATGCCGTCAGGCAGCGCAACTTCTTTGCGGGGACCATTGAAAAGGCGTATGCGCGTTGCGAGAAGTTCATTCCGGAA
>Ga0315281_10007923_pt1 | contig 14868 bp, 16 predicted proteins | sample YL17G07_0_MG_FD_204540 | JGI IMG/M metagenome (GOLD analysis project Ga0315281, IMG submission 204540) | Sediment microbial communities from Yellowstone Lake, YNP, Wyoming, USA - YL17G07_0 | ecosystem: Environmental > Aquatic > Freshwater > Lake > Sediment | place: USA: Wyoming | collected...
GCGGCCGCTCCCAGGATGCCGCCGGTCAGGATGAGGAAGCCACCCCAGGTGATGACGTTGACGAGTTCGTCAAAGGAGAGATGAACCGGGCCTCCGAAGACATTCTCCTCGAAGACGAAATAGAGCATGACGAGCAGGACACAGAAGGTGGCCAGGAGGACGCCCTTCCGCTTGCCGAGGTAATAGCCGGCCAGGATGACGGGAAGAAAGAAGAAGTTGAGGAAAGAGATCCGGTAGCGGACGAGGAAGGTGATGGCCAGGATACCGCAGAGGACGGCGCTGAGGATGAACCCCTCATAATGCCCCGTGATAAACGCTTTGAGCTTTCGGATAGTCATCCGGCCCTTCTGAGGAACTTATATCAAAAAATCAAGGTGGGGTCAAACCACCTTTTCCTTATTTGACCTCTACTACGGTTTCGAAGGCCGGGGGCTTAAGGATATGGGCCTTGACCGTGCAATGGTCCACGGCCTTGGCAATGGCGTCCTTGTACTTCTCCGGGAAGCCGGAAGGGAGGTCGACGCGGATGGTGATCTTCGCAATCATCTTGGTTTCCGGGTCCTTCTCCATCGCCATGGAGATGTCGATGCCGTCCGTCGAGAGCTTCCGTCCGAGGCAGAACGCCAGGACGTAGAAACCGGCACAGGTGGCCAGCGAGGCCAGGAAGAGATCGAACGGCGCCGGGGCGCTGCCCTCCCCGCCTTGATGGAAGGGCTGGTCGGTCCTGATCGTGAAGCCGTGGGTTTCGGCGTCGACCTTGAGCCCGCCTCCGAACCTGACGATGATGTCTTTTTCAGCCATCGCGTGTTCTCCTTTCACAACTTCATTTCGCCCCTGCGTTGAAGACGGCCATGAGGAACCCCTTGTCCTTGTCGGTCAGGGCGAGCCTCCCGAAAAGACCCTCGACCATCTCCGTGACGTGGGCTTTGTTCGTGCCATGGATGAACCCTTTCCTTTCGAGCTTCATCAGGATGACCCGGACGCATTCGTCCTGGGCGCCCCGGACAATAGGCCGTGGTTCGAGCGGACCGACGGAGACCTGCTCTCTGGACCGGCTGAAGAGCGCAAAGAGGGTCAGCAGCACCGCCGAGGCCAAGTTGTAGGACGGCTGGCGCGAGGCCTGGGGAAGGGAGAAGACAAAATTGGCGGAGCCGAGCTCCTCAGAGGTCAGTCCGGTGCGCTCGTTCCCGAAGAGGAGACCGACGCGCGTCGTCCGGGGGTACCGGAAGATCGTTTCCAAAGCCTCCGGGAAGGTCAGGATCGAAAACGTGTTCCGGGAGCGGGCGGTCGTGGCGAAAACAAGATGCAGGGACTTCGTGGCCGCGCCCAGGTCGGGATAGAAACGCGCCTTCTTCAGGATCCCCCCGGCATGGATGGCCGTCCTCCCGGCTTTCGGTCCCAGTTTCTCGATCCCGACCAGCCTCAGGTCGCCAAAGCCGGTGTTCTTCATGGCCCGGGCCGCCAGCCCGACGTTCTCGAAGTTCTCGGGACGGGAGAGAATGACCGAAAAGCGCTTCTTCCCGATCGCGTCCTCTTCGCGGATCCCGTGCGGCAGCTGCATGCCGTAATTATACCTCAATCCGGCGCGACGTGGACCACGACGTGCGAGGGATAGGCTTTGGCTCCATAGACCCGTTGCGTCGCCGCCTGGTAATCCGATTCCCCCGCCAGAAAGATGTTGTCGACATACCGCTGAGGATTGCGGTCGTAGAGCGGGAACCAGGTGCTCTGGACCTGGACCATGATCCTGTGCCCCTTGAGGAAGCGGTGGTCCTTCTGGTGCAGGTCGACAACGTACTCGCAGACCTTGTCCGCCGGGACCGCGGCCGGCCTCTCGACCCCGCCTCGGAACCGCCCGCGGACGACATCGCCCGTGACCATGAGCTGATATCCCCCCATTCCTGGGTCGGCCCCATTGTCCTCCGGATAGACGTCGATCAGCTTGACGATCCAGTCGGCGTCCGTTCCGGTCGTCGAAGCGAAGAGGTGACCGGAGATGTCCCCCGTGATGACGACGTCCTCCCCGAGCGGCCCGGTCTCCCAGCTCAGGACGTCCGGCCGCAAGTGGGCGAAGCGTTGGTCCTCGACCTGCCACGCATACCAGCCCGACCCACGGGGGTCATAGGTCGCTTCGACCGGCCTCATCCTGTAGGGTACGGGATGGGCCGGGTCGGAGACGTAGCTATCGGCCCCCCCTCCCACTTCCTCCCCCGGGGGATCGAAGGACAGAGTCCCGCCAGGATGGAGGTATAACTTTCGTTCCCCTGACCCGCGGCGCGGAGGCCATTCGTCGTAGGACATCCATCGGTTCGCCCCGGTCTGGAAAACGAGGGCCTCGGGCTGGTCGAGCGGCCCTTTATCTTTGAGGAAATGGGCGAACCAGGGCGCCTGGACTTTTTCGCGGAAGGTTAGCCCCGTATCGCTCCCGAACTTGATCCTCCCGAGGGAGCTTCCGTCGCGCGCCCAGCCGCCGTGGTTCCATGGGCCAGCGACGAAATAATTCAGGTGATCGCTGTCGCGAGCTTCCAGCGTCTTGTAGATCGTGAGCGGGCCATAGAAATCCTCCTGGTCCCACCAGCCGGCGACGTTGAGCGTCGGCACGGTCACGCGCTCAAGATATGGGGTCACGGCAATCTTCTTCCAGAAAGCGTCGTAGTCGGGGTGGGCGACGAAATCGTTCCAGGTGGGCAGTTTCCCCTGGAAATACTTCGCGTTCACGTTGGCTAAGGCCCCCAGCCCGAGATACCATTCATACGTATCGTACTTGTCGAACTGAAAGTGAAAATCGACGTTCGACGTCTCCATCATGGACACGTACTCGAAGCCATAGCTCAGCCGGAAAGCGCCATTGTGGAAGAAATCGTCACCCAGGTACATATCGGCCGGTGAGGCCTGCGGCGAGACGGCCTTGAGCGCCGGATGGGGATCGAGCATGGCCATGACCGTCAGCCAGCCGTCGTAGGAGACGCCGAGCATCCCGACGCGGCCGTTGTTGCCGGGGACGTTCGCGAGGAGCCAGGCGATGGTGTCGGACGTGTCTGTACTCTCGTCAACGGCCTTGGGGTCGCCCTTGTCGCGCGGTGGACGCATCATCACGAACTTGCCCTCGGAACCGTACCGGCCGCGGATGTCCTGGAAGACAAAGATATAGCCCTCGCCGACGAGTTCCTTATAGCTGGTCCGGAGCTTGGGATGCCCCTTGTCGTCGCCACCCGCCCCGTAGGGCGTCCGGTTCAGGATGAACGGCAGGGGTCCGCCGGAAGATTCAGGCGCGTAGATTACCGTGTGCAGGCGGACGCCGTCCCGCATGGCAACCATGGGTTCGCTGCGTTTGTAGGTGAAGCCGGCCTTCTGTCCCGTGTTCGCCTGGGGACCGGCTGCGATTGCAAGGGCGGCCCCGGCAAAAAGAACCCCGGCAATGACAATCCCCGCCGGCAGGACGCTTCGTTTGTTCATGTTTGCTCCGAACCCCAATCTAACGCATCGGAAGAACCGAAGTCAAACCGGACCCGGCCTGACCGTCGCGTACTTCTACGAAAAGCAGGAGGGGGGCATTGCCATTTAATACTTGTCCCGGATTTTTCTAGCCGGACCCGGCGATTGGCTCCAGGCGCGTGAACGAGTTCAGGCATTTGACAACTTCTGGTGATTTCTATAAATTAAATTCAAGGAGAACGAAAACCCTACGCAGAGTCAGCTCTCCGACCGGCGTCATCGGGATATACTTAAGGGACAAGCCGATCAGGGAGATCATGACTCTCCAGATCTACTGCGTCCACCCCTCCAGCTCCTCCGAAGAGTGCATGGCCCTGATGACGGACAAGCGCATCCGCCACCTTCCGGTCATCGAGAAGGACAAGCTCGTGGGCGTCATCTCCATCGGGGACGTGGTCAAGTCGATCATCTCCCAGCAGAAGGTGACGATCCAGCACCTGGAGAATTACATCATGGGGAAATACCAATAAGCCTGCGGACCCGGGTTCTACTTTTTCCGCGAACGCGAAAAATCGATCTCGTCCGGAAGTTCGTTGACGTCGGTCGCGGCGTTATAAGGGAAATATTCGGCAAGCTTTTCGCCGGCGGCTTCGATGGCCCGGACGAGCCCCTCCGTGAACTCACCCTTCCGGAAATACTCCGACAGCAAAGCCGCCAGGGCATCCCAGAAATCCTGCCCCACCCGGGCATGGATACCCTCGTCGCCGAGGACCGTGAACCGGCGCCTGGCCGGGACGATGAAGAAGAGGATGCCGTTCCGATCCTTCGTCGCCGTCATCCCCATGCGGTCAAAGGCGCGCTCGGCGACGCGCCGGACGCTCCCCCAGAAGAATGGCGAGACCGACACCCGAACCTCTCCGGACGTCCGTCTCTCGGCCTCCCGAATGGCGGCGACGACACGCTCCTGATCGATCGTTTTCAGCAGTTTCCGGCGTCCCACGCCCAGCATCGTATCCTCCTTCTCTTCACCAGGAGCCCGAGGCTCCCCCTCCTCCGGACCGGCCGCCGCCCCCGCTGAAAGAACCGCCCCTCCCTCCCCCCCGACCGCCGCCTCCCCCGGAGAGCATGCTAAAGAGCAGCCAGAGGGCCAGGCGCGGGTTGGTGATGAACAGGATCAGGAAGAAGACGACCGCAATGACGGAAAGGATCTTTTGTCCTTTCGAATACCTGCTTTTCGCCCGGGAGGGGGACTGCGCCTGCCCCGATCCCGGTCCGGCGCCCGCTTCGCCTTCCCCCGCGATCGCCCGCAGAAAGGCGTTGACGGCCCCGGTGACCGCTGCGTCGTTCTCCCCGTTCCGGATGGCGGGGACCATGATGTCGTTAATGATGCGGCCGGCGGTGATGTCGGGGACAAGTTCCTCGAGGCCGTAGCCGACCTCGACGCGCACCTTCCTGTCCTCGGCCATGATGAAGACGGCCAGGCCGTCATCCAGACCTTTTCGGCCGACCTTCCAGACTTGGAACGCCTTCGACGCCCAATCTTCGAGGGGGGTTCCCCCCGTTGTTTTGTCGATATAGACGATGATCTGGCGTCCCGTTGTCCGTTCGAAGACCTCGAGCCGGGAATTCAGATCATCGACCATCGCGGCAGACAGGAACCCGGCCCTGTCCGTGACCCAGCGGTCGGGCGACCTTGGAATGTCCGCGCTTTGGGCGAGGGCCGTCCCGGCGAGGCCGGCAAGCAGCAAGGCCCCTAGGAACGCGGTGACCGAACGACTCTTGAACAAAGTCTAGAACTGGACCTTTGGCGCCGTCTCGGCCCCGGCTTGAGCCTTGAAGTAGGCCTTCTCGGCGAACCGCGAGCCGAAGATGCCCGCGATGAGGACCGTCGGGAAGCTCTGGCGCTTGGTGTTGAAGGCCTGGGCCGTCTCGTTGAACCGCTGGCGCTCCACGGTGATCCGGTTCTCCGTCCCCTCGATCTGGGTCTGGAGGTCGCGGAAGTTCTGGGTCGCCTTGAGGTCGGGATAGGCTTCGACGGCCACCAGGAGCCGCGCGATGGCGCCGCCCAGCTCGTCCTGGGCCTGCTGGAACTTGGCCAAGGCCTCGGGATTGCTCACAACACTCTCGTCAATCTTCATCTGGCCGACCTTGGCCCGGGCCTCGGTCACGGCCGTGTAGGTCGATTTTTCGAAGTTGGCCGCACCCTTGACCGTCTCGACCAGGTTCGGAACGAGGTCCGCCCGCCGCTGGTAGACGTTCTCGACCTGGGCCCATTGCGCCCTTACACCCTGATCGAGCTTGACCAGGTTATTGTAGGTCCCGGTCCCGGCCGAGAAGATGAGGACCGCAGCCAACACCAGGACGACCAGACACCCTATCGCCAGATTCTTTTTTGCCATTCTCGCTCTCCCTTAATTCAGGATTTGAAAGGCATTGTACCCGGAACGGCCGGCGATTTCAAATTCGCTAGAATTCCAAGAGGCCCATTTCGCGGAGGGCCAGGAAGGCCGCCCCGAGGACTCCGGCGGAGTCGCCCAGTTTCGCCTTGAGGATGGGGACATCGCGGCCGGGAACGCCGAAGAGGCATTTATGGAGGTAAGGTGGAACGTGGTCGTACCAGAGCGGGATGTTGGACACCCCTCCACCGAGGATGATCGCTTCGAGATCGAGCATGTTGACGGCGTTGGCGAAGACCTCGCCCATGATCCGGAAGCTCTCCTCGAAGAGGGCGCGGGCGTCGGCATCCCCGCGCTCGAACTTGAGGTGGATGTCCCGGGGGCTTAGGGACTTCCCCGTCCGTTCCTTGTAGCGCCGGCTGAGGCTCGGGCCCGAGAGATAGGCCTCGGCACAGCCGGTCCGGCCGCATTCGCAGAGCCGGCCGTGGAGGTCGATCGAGGCATGCCCGATCTCTCCGGCATTGCCGCGCGGGCCGCGATAGAGCCGTTCATCCAGGATGAGCCCCGATCCCATGCCCGTGCCGAGGATGACGGCCATGACCGAATGATAACGGCCGTGGCATTGTTCGAAAAACTCGGCCAGGGCCAGGCAATTGGCGTCGTTCTCGACGATCAAGGGGACGGGAAGCTTCGCCCGGAGCGAACTGACCAGGCCGGGCTTCTCGTAAAGGGGGGTATGCGGCGCCCCGTACATGATGTCGCTCCCCGGGTCGTAGGTTCCCGGAGTCCCCATGCCCACAGCCTCGTAGGCGCGACCGCCGGCAGTATCGGCGACGAGTTTCAGGATGTTCGAAATGACACGCTCTTTGCCCAGGCGCGGCTCGGACGGGACACGCTTGCGGGCGAGAATAGCTCTCGTTTCATCGATGAGACAGGCTTCGACCTTGGTGCCGCCGAGGTCAATCCCGATGGCAAAACGGCTCATGGGGCGTCTCCTTTCAGCGTCCGGGTGGCGATGACATCGGCGCCCGTGCCCAGGACGTTGGGGATAAGGACGTGGCCGCGGCGGATTGGGGGCTCCGGGCGAAGTTTGGCGATCTCGGCCAGGATGGGGAAAATCATATCGCGCGGAACGGGACCGCTGAGGCGGACCGAGACCATTTGGGACGCCGTCCCTCGGAGGGGGACCGAGGTCGCCAGGTTGCGCTTCGGATGGAGGATCTCCTCATCGGCGAAGCCTATCCCCTTGTCGCACTGGTTCCCCCGGACCTCGAGATCGTCGCCGGCGCGGTCGACCTCAAGCTCGCAGCCCACCGGGCAGAGGATGCAGGTCAGCTGCTCAGTCATGACAGGAGACCTCCATGTCCTCGACGGCCGGGGGCGAGACCGTGATCTTCTGAAGCTCGGAGGGAACGAGGCGGGAGAACTTCTTCCGGAAGTGCGGGTTGCCGGAGGCGCGGCCCCGGACCTCGACCCAGACGTCACGAACGGGAGCGGTCACCCGGAAGCTCAGCTCGAAACCGGAGGTCCCGAGGCGGACGGACTGGGGCAGACAGTAGCGGACGTTCGAGCCGGGAGTGAGGCGGACCTTTTCAACGGACGCGGACGGGGCACGGCCGGCGGCGAATTCGGCGGCCGCCTTTCCCGCGGCGAGCCCCTCGAAGGACGCCCAGTCGGCGACGTCGTGGATGTGAAGGACGTTGCCGCAGGAGAAGATGCCTGGGACGGACGTCATCAGGGTCTCGTCGACGATGGCGCCGCCCGTGAGGGGCGACAGCTCGATATCGGCCCGCTTGGAAAGCTCGTTCTCCGGGATGAGGCCGACGGAGAGGAGAAGCGTGTCGCAGGCGACCTCGCGCTCGGTGCCGGGAATGGGATGGAACGAGACATCCACTTTCGCGACGACCACCGAGGAGACGCGGTCGCGTCCCCGGACCTCGATGATCGTGCTCGAAAGCTCGAGCGGGATGCCGAAATCGAGGAGACATTGGCGGACGTTTCGTTCGAGGCCGCTCGGCCAGGGAAGGACCTCGAAGACACCGCGGACGCGCGTCCCCTCGAACGTCAGGCGCCGGGCCATGATCAGGCCGATGTCGCCGGAACCGAGAATGACGGCGGACGCGCCGATCCGGACGTTCTGGAGGTTAACCAGGTTCTGGGCGCTCCCGGCCGTGAAGACGCCGGCGGGACGCGTGCCGGGGATCCCGATCATTTCGCGCGTCCGCTCCCGGCAGCCCATGGCGAGAATGACGGCGTCGGCCTGGAGGAGAGCGTAGCCGGAGCGCGAATTGACACGGAGAGTTCGGTCGGCGGCGAGGTCGAGGACCATGGCCCCGGTCCGGAAGCAGACGCCGGAGCGGTCGGCGTCCTCGGTGAGGCGCTCGGCGTATTCCGGGCCGGATATCGTCTCCTTGTAGAGGAAGAGGCCGAAGCCGTCGTGGACGCATTGGTTGAGGATGCCGCCGGGGCGACGGTCGCGTTCGAGGACGAGGACACGGGAAGCGCCGGCGCGTCGAGCGCCGATCGCGGCCGCGAGGCCGGCCGGGCCGCCGCCGATGACGACGACGTCGTGGCGCTCGGGAGGGAGGGGGCGGACGCTCAAGGCTTGATCCTCCCCTGGAAGAGGGCGGACACGCCGCCCCTCTTTGTGATCCGGTCGACGGGGACGCCTTCGCCCTCGAGGAGCTCGACGAGGCGCGGAGTGCAGAAGCCGCCCTGGCATCGGCCCATGCCGCAACGGGTGCGGCGCTTGACGGAGTCGAGAGTGCGGGCGCCGAAGGGGTTGCGAAGGGCGGCCAGGACCTCAGCCCGGGTCACGTGCTCGCAGCGGCAGATCATCTCGCCCCAGTCGGGGTCGGAGGCGGCGAGGCGGGCGCGCTCCGCGTCGGCGAGGTGAGCGAAATGAGGGACGGGCAGTCGTTCGGGATTGAAGTCGGGGCGCGCGATAAGATCCTCTTTGGCCCCGATCATGTCCGCGACCATCCGGGCGATGGCGGGGGCGGCCGTAAGGCCGGGCGATTCGATGCCGAGGAGGTTGATCCAGCGGGGGCGGAGGAGGCTTTCTTCGATGACAAAGTCCGCTAGCTTCGGGCCGCCGTCCGGGCCGGTGAGCTTCGGACGGAGGCCGGAATAGGCGTGAATGAAGGGAAAGCGCCGGAGCGCCGGGACGAGCCCGAACGCCTCCGATCGAAGGCGTTCCTGGACGGGGCGAGTGGACGCCGCATCGCGCTTGTCGGGAACGTATTCCGAGCTCGGGCCGAGGAGGATATTGCCTTCCAGGGTCGGGGTGATATGGACGCCGAGGAAAGAATCGTCGCGCGGGGGGACCGGGTAGACGGGCATGCGGAGGACGGAGGCGGCCTCTTTGTCCGTGACGAGGTATTCGCCGCGCCAGGGATGGACGCGATATGAATCGATGCCGGCAAGGGAGGCGACTTCGTCGGCAAAGAGGCCGGCGCTGTTGACAACCCAACGGGAGAGAAAGGCGCCGCGGGGAGTGAGGAGCCGGAAGCCGCCGGAAGGGAGGACGTCGACCGCCGTGACGCCGGCCTCGAGGACGACGCGGGCGCCGTTCTGATGGGCGCACTCGGCCAGAGCGATGGTGAGCTCGTAGGGCGAGATAATCCCGGTGTGGGGTGAGTAAAGCGCCCAGCGTCCCCGGGCCTCGGGCTCGAGGCGACGGATCGCGGCCTTGTCAATGAGGACCAGGTCGGGGGCACCGTTATGAACACCCTGGGCCATGAGCTCCTCGAGACGCGCCCGCTCCCCGTCATCGAAGGCGACGACGAGCTTCCCCGTCTTCCGGTGCGGGACGCCCAGGTCGCGGGCAAGGGGATAGATGAGGTCGAGACCGGCGATGTTCGTGCGCGCTTTGAGGGCGCCGGGGGGGACATTGAACCCCGCGTGAATGACCCCGCTGTTCCCCTTGGTTGCACCCTCGGCGAGGTCGGACTCGCGTTCGAGGAGGAGGAGCCGGAGGCCGTAGCGGGAAAGCTCGCGGAGGACGGCGCAGCCCACGACTCCCCCGCCAATGACCGCGACGTCGTAGGGTTCGTCCGCACGCCCGGACCTCGCGTTCTTTCGATCGATGTTCATGGGAACAGGAAATATATCAGAACCCCGGGCAGAGTTCCAGAGCTGGGAGGGGACGCGGAGGGCGGTTTTGGGCTATACTTTGACCAGGGCGAAGTTATGGAAGGGAGTCGGGAATGAGATCCGGGAAGTCCGATAGGGACGTCGGTATCGGCCTCACCATCGTCATCTGGCTGGTCACGGCCTGGCTGCTCTATCCGCTGATCGTCCTCGAGACGGTGGACATAACGAACGTTAAATCTTATCTCTACAGGTCCGCTTTCGGCATCACGGTCATGATCATCTTCTTCGGCAAGACGATCTTCGACCTGTTCTTTCCGCAGGCCCGCCGCGGGAATAGGTCCCTCATCAATACCATCATGCTATCCCTATACGGCATCGGCCTGGCCGGGGGGATCCTTCTCATGACAGCGAGGATCGTGGTCCTCTACCTGAAGAGTCGGAAGACCGGGTTCATCTTCTAGGACCCGGATTCGAGGGCGGACGGAAGCGCGCGTTTACATAGGATCCGGGATGTGCTAAATTGGGCGCTTCAAACCATGAAAAAAAAGATCCTGATCTCCTCCTCGCTCTTTCACGCGCTGAACGACGCGGCGTCGGTCATCACGCCGACCGTCTTCCCCATCCTCTATAGCCAGGGGTTCATCATCAGCAGCTACTCGCAGATCGGCCTGCTTTCGAACCTGGGGCTCCTCACGACGCTCTTGATGCAATTCCTGGTCGTGAAGCTGTCGGTCAAGCACGAGTACCGGTCCTTGCTGCTCCTGAGCGGGCTGGGGATCTGCGCGTCCATGGCCCTCGTGCCGTTCGTCCGGACGTTCGGCGCCCTGTTGTTGGTGTTCCTGATGATCAGGGTCTTCTCGAGCTTCTACCACCCCATCATCATCGCCTGGGTGTCGAAGTCTCAATCGGGGTCGGGACAGGAGCTGGACGACGCGATGGGCATCCAGAGCGGCTCGGGGAACGTGGGCGTCATCCTGGCCTACTTGACGGTCGGGTTCATGGCCCAGAGATGGACCTGGAAGACGCCGCTTTTCGCCTGGAGCTTATTCGGGCTGGCGATAGGCGCGATCGGGATCCTGGTGCTGAAGGGGGTGTCGTCGAGGAGCGATGAAAAAATGTCGCTGTCCGCGTCGTCGTGGGCCAGGTCGCTCAAGGGGATCAAGAGATACATCCCGGGCTTCTTCTTTGGGGGGATGGGCTGGTCGGTCACGGTGTATTATGCGCCGGCCCTGCTCCATAACAGGTTCAACATCCCGATGGGGCGGACGGGGCTTTTCCTGGCGCTGTGGATCGGCATGGGCACGATCACGGGCTACGGCTATGGGGTTTGGAGCCGGCGGTTTGGAAGAAAGAAGGTGTTCCTGCTGAGCCTGGGAGGGGCGATGGTGAGCCTCTTCGTGATCGGGTTCGCGCCGCACCAGGCGCTGGCCGTGGCCGGGCTGATCGCGTTCGGCGGGTTCATGTTGATGACGTATCCGTCCCTGCACACGTTTGTCGGGTCGACGGTGCCGGCCGAGGGGCAGACGCAGGCGTTCAGCTGGGTCTCGAACATCCAACTGATCTCAGGGGCGTTCGTGTCGCTGGCGGCGGGATTCCTGTCCGACGCGATCGGCATCCAGTTCCCGTTCATCCTAACAGGGGTGCTGACTTTGGCGGTCTTCCTATTCTACCTGCCGCGCGGTGCGGAATTCTTCGGCGGCGCCGTCGCCGGCAAAGCCGCCCAAATTGGGGACACAATACCAATTTCCGAATTTCCGAAATCTCCCCTGGATTTTATGTAAAGAAAATTAATTCGGAAATTGGTATTGTGTCCCCAATTTAGTAAAATCGACTTATGAACCTCAGACTGGCGTATGGACAGAGCGGGCTGCCGCTTGAGCTTCCCGACGACTGGGACGTCACCGTCATCGAGCCCCGCTTCTCGCTCGCGATCGCCCGTCCGGAGGAGCAAGTCCTCAAAGCCCTGCGTTGTCCGATCGCCTCCCCTCCGCTCGCGGAATGGGTCCGGCCCGGCGACCGGGTCGGGATCGTCTTCAGTGACATCACCCGGCCGCTCCCGCGACGCCTCCTCCTGGACGCTATCATTGGGGAGCTCAGGCTCGTTCCCGGCGTCCGGATCACCCTCTTCAACGCCCTCGGGACGCACCGGCCGAATACCGAGGCCGAGCTGCGCGAGATGCTTGGCGATTCGCACGTCAACGATTTCCGGGTCGTCCAGAACGATGCGTACAACCCTTCGACCCAGGCCCGCCTGGGGACGTCGAGTTTCGGCCACGAGATCTGGGTGAACCGGGAGTTGGTGGCCTGCGACGCCATCATCCTCGCTGGATTCATCGAGCCTCACCTGTTCGCGGGCTTCTCCGGAGGCGGCAAGGCGGTTATGCCCGGCATGGCCGGCCAACGGACCGTCCTCGGAAATCACGACGCCGGGATGATCGGGCACCCGAAGGCGGTCTGGGGTATCACTAGGGAGAATCCCATATGGGAGGAGACCCATGAGATCACCCTTAAGATCGCCTCCGGGACAAGGGCGGGCGGGGTATTCCTGGTCAATGTGACGCTCAATAGGGATAAGGACATCACGGGCATCTTCTGCGGCGGCCTGGACGAGGCCCACGCCGAGGGCTGTGCCTTTGTCGGGAAGACCAGCATGGTTTCCGTTGAGTCGGCGTTCGACATCGTCGTTACGACGAACAGCGGATATCCCCTCGACCTCAATGTCTATCAGGCCGTCAAAGGGATCAGCGCGGCAGCCCGCATCGTGAAGAAGGGCGGGGCGATCGTTTGCGCCGCGGAGTGCCGGGAAGGAGTCCCCGAGGGGAGCGAGTTCAGCCGGCTCCTGGGGAGCGTCGGGAGCCCGGACGAGCTCGTCGATAGGATCCTGACTCCCGGATTCCTGGCGCAGGACCAGTGGCAGGCCCATATCCTGGCCCTCATCGCAAGGGAAACGGACGTCTATCTCTATAGCGACAAGCTGAACGATGCGGAGATCACGGGGGCGCTCCTCCGGCCCTGCCGGGACATCCTGCGGACGCTGGCCGAGCTCCGTAAGAAGCACGGTGCGGGTGCACGGGGGAAGGCAACGGCCCGGATCTGCGTCATGCCCGAAGGTCCCCAAACCATCCCGTTTATTAAATTGGGGACACAATACCATATTCCGAATTGATAAAATTCCCCCTGGATTTCACATCCAAAAAATAATTCGGAACTTGGTATCGTGTCCCCAATTAGTGAGATTTTTCCGGCCGACCGAACGTTTCTTCTATCTAATGCCGAGAATCGCGCGCGTCGTCATCCCAGGATGCCCCCATCATATCATCCAGAGGGGCAACAGGCGTCTTAAGGTGTTCTTTTCAGACGAGGACAAGGATCTGTACCTGGGCCTGCTTCGGCGACACGCCGAGAAATACGGCATATTAATTTGGGCGTATTGCCTGATGGATAATCATGTCCATCTGGTCGCAGTCCCCAGGGCGCGGGACAGCCTGGCCCGCGGGATTGGTGAAGCACACCGGAAGTACACGAACCTCATCAACATCCGGGAAAATTGGAAAGGCTATTTGTGGCAGGGGCGGTTCATGTCATATCCCATGGACGGGGGTCATCTTTTTGCGGCCGTCAGGTATGCCGAGCGGAATCCCGTCAGGGCTCGAATCGTTTCCAAGGCGGAGCAATACAGGTGGTCGAGCGCGCCGGCCCACGTTTTTAAAACGAAGGACGATATGCTTTCGGCATGTCCGTTGACGGCGGATATCAAGGATTGGGCGTCTTACCTGAGCCAGAAGGATGATGATTCTGAGGTCCGGAAATTCGTCGAACATGAGCATACAGGCCGGCCTCTGGGCGACAAAGCGTTTATCATGAAGCTCGAAGAGCTGACCGGAAGGATTCTGGCCCCGCGAAAGCGGGGTCGAGGAAAGGGGGACACGATATCAGTTTCCGAATTCCCTGAAACAACGAAATTTCCAGGGGAAAAATGATAAATTCGGAAATTGGTATTGTGTCCCCCTATTTCCCTATTTCTCTAAGCAGGCAAGGAAAGGATTTGATCGATTCGGAGAAGAATCTCACCAGCTTTCCCGTGCAATGAGACATCCGCGTAATGCGTCAAAGGAGTCGGGTCCGGATTGATTTCGATGATCTTCGCTCCCGCCTCAGAAGCGTGGAGGGGAAGCGAAGCCGCCGGCTGGACAAAGGCCGAGGTGCCGACAACCAGCATCACGTCGCAGAGAGAGCTCGCGCCGAATGCGCGGCGGAGTATGTCCGGGTCGAGGGATTCTCCGAACCAGACGATGTGCGGCCGGAGAATGGCTCCGCAGTTCGGGCAGGCCGGCGGGATTTGCTTCAGGGGGATTTCAAAATTTTCCGCGACGGTTTCTTCTTGGGTGCATCTCGTTTTCCAGATGTTGCCGTGAAGCTCAAGGAGGTTTAGAGAGCCGGCCCTGGCATGCAGTCCGTCCACGTTCTGCGTGATCAGGGCGAATTCCGGGAAAACTTTTTCCCATTTAGCCAGCACGGTATGGCCTGGATTTGGTTCCGCTCGGCCGACGATGCCGCGCCTCCAATCATACCATTCCCAGACAAGCTTCGGGTCGCGCGCAAATGCTTCCGGAGTGGCCAGATCCTCGGCCCGGAATTGTTTCCACAACCCGTCTTTTCCGCGGAATGTGGGCACTCCGGACTCGGCTGAGATACCGGCTCCGGTCAGCACGGCGACCCGCTGCGCCCGGTGAAGTATATCCGCCGCTTGTTGGATTTGTGTCGTATCCATTCTTTGCCTCACCGAATGGCCCTAGGATACCGGTTTTCCTGGGGAAAATCAAAACGTGACTGAAGGTAAAGCCAGTGATGACAAGAGCTGGCTGAGCGGTCGGGCGGCGCGGAGAAGACGACTCCCGCCCGCAGCGGCAGCGACCAAAATTGGTATTGTGTCCCCCTATTT
>Ga0315281_10007924_pt1 | contig 14867 bp, 16 predicted proteins | sample YL17G07_0_MG_FD_204540 | JGI IMG/M metagenome (GOLD analysis project Ga0315281, IMG submission 204540) | Sediment microbial communities from Yellowstone Lake, YNP, Wyoming, USA - YL17G07_0 | ecosystem: Environmental > Aquatic > Freshwater > Lake > Sediment | place: USA: Wyoming | collected...
GTTGCGGATCATCTCCGGCGTCATCTCCACATGGAACTGCAGGCCCAGATGCCGGTCCAGAACGAACGCCTGGTTATCGCAGCCGGGGCTGGAGGCGATGCGGGCGCCCCCCGGCGGGATGCTGAAGGTCTCGCCATGCCAATGAAAGGCAAGAAAGCCCCGGATATCACCAAACCAGGCGCGTGCCTGCTCGTTGTCGGCAATGTCCACCCTGCCCCAGCCGATTTCCTTTTGCCGGCTGGCGCCGACCGTACCGCCCAGCGCCTTGGACATCAGCTGCGCGCCGAGACAGTGCCCCAGCACCGGGACACCTTCGTGCACCGCGCCGCGGATCAGTTGCAGCGCCGCGGGGATCCACGGCAGCTTGTCGTTGACGCTCATCGGGCCGCCCATGAAAGCGAGCCCGGAAAATTCGCCGGCGGAGCCAGGCAGCGCTTCCCCGGCATCAACCCTCACCAGCTTCCAGCCGATCGAGTGAGCTTCCAGGTATGTGGCAAAATAGCCCGGGCCTTCGGCAGGGCTATGGCGGAATATGGCGACCGGTTTCACGATGAAATCCTGGATGGATCGATGCGGGAATTTTAGCCTGAGTTTGCTGACATTGGCGGGTTTATGCGCGCCTGCGCTCGCAGCGGACATCACCCTGGTCGGCCTGGTCGGCGCAAAAGCCATTGTCGTGATCGACGGTGGGGCGCCACGCGCCTTGGCGCCGGGACAGAGAACCGCAGAAGGCGTGGTCTTGCTCGCCACCGAGAAAGACGCCGCGAGCTTCGACATCGACGGCCGGAAACGCAGGCTGCACATGGGGCAGGCCTATTCGGCCCCTGCGCGCCCCGGCAGGCAAGACGTCACCCTCAGCGCCGATTCGCGCGGACATTTCCTCGCCGCGGGGTCGATCAACGGCAGCAGCCTGCGCTTCCTGGTCGACACAGGCGCCACCCTCGTCACCCTGCCCGCCGCCGAAGCCAGGCGCCTCGGGATCAATTACCTGCAGGGCGCGCGCGGCCAGGTGCAGACCGCCAACGGTACCCTTGCGGCCTACCGCGTCAAGCTCGACACGGTAAGAATCGGCGATATCGAGGTCCACAACGTCGATGCGGTGGTGACCGAGGGCGACACGATGGGCGTGACGCTGCTGGGCATGAGCTTTCTCAACCGCATGGAAATGAAACGTGAAGGCCAGAGCATGACGTTGACCAAGCGCTACTGAATTGCACTGCTGCATGCCTGCAGCAGACTTGCGAAACCCGCGCCGGGCATTATTTCTTTTTCTTGTCCTTCTCGATCAACGCATAGGCTGAATGGTTGTGAATGGACTCGAAATTCTCCGACTCGACCACGTACCACTCGATGCGCTGATCCTTGTTGAGCACGGCGGCGACATCGCGCACCATGTCTTCGACGAACTTGGGATTGTCGTAGGCGCGTTCGGTGACGAATTTTTCGTCCGGGCGCTTGAGCAAGCCATACAGCTCGCACGAAGCCTCCTTCTCCACCACGTCGACGATGTCCTCGATCCAGACGAAGTCGTTGGTGCGAGCGGTGACCGTCACGTGCGAACGCTGATTGTGCGCGCCGTAGGCGGAAATTCTCTTCGAACAGGGACATAGGCTGGTCACCGGCACCAGAACCTTCATGGTGAAGCGATGTTTGCCCTGATCGACATCGCCCAGGAAGGTCACCTCGTAGTCCATCAGGCTCTGGACCTTCGATATCGGCGCCGCCTTGTTGACGAAATAGGGGAAATTCATCTCGATATGGCCCGACTGCGCCTCGAGCTTTTCCATCATCTCGCCCAGCATGCGCTTGAACGTATCCACCGAAATCTCACGCTCGTGTGCGTTTAAGATCTCGACGAAGCGCGACATGTGCGTGCCCTTGAAATGGTGCGGCAGGCGCACATACATGTTGAAGTTGGCTATGGTGTGCTGGACACCGCCCGAACGCTCGCTAACCTTCACCGGATGGCGGATTGACTTGATGCCGACCTGGTCGATGGCAAGCCGGCGCGTGTCCTGGGAGCTTTGCACGTCGGCGATGGCAACAGGGTCGCGGGTATTCATCACAGAACCTTTCCTGAGACATTCACGGCGCGTGCGCCGCAACAATCGTCGAATTTTAACACGATACCAAGCCGCGGCAGGCGCTCAGGCGCCAAGGTGCGATCGAACGGCGGAGAGCAGACCGGCCTTGTCCAACCCGACTGCAGCCAGCAGCAAACCGGTGTCGCCGTGGTCGATGAACTTGTCGGGCAGACCCAGGTGCAGCAGCGATGCTGCCAATCCGGCGGCGGCAAGAGATTCAGCCACGGCACTGCCGGCGCCGCCCATCACCGAACCTTCCTCCACGGTTACCAACAGTTCATGCTCCCGGGCCAGCTGCCGGATCAGGTCTGCGTCCAGAGGTTTTACAAAGCGCATGTTGGCCACCGTGGCGTCGATCTCTTCCGCGGCCTCGAGCGCCGGCCTGAGCATGCTGCCGAAAGCGAGGATGGCAATTTTGGTTCCTTGCCGGCGCACTTCGCCCTTTCCTATCGGCAATGCCTGCATTTCCTTCCCGAGCTGGACGCCCGGGCCGGCGCCGCGCGGATAGCGCACCGCCGCCGGCGCAGCCATCTGGAACGCGGTGTAGAGCATCTGCCGGCATTCGTTCTCGTCGGCTGGCGTCATCACCGTCAGATTGGGAATGCAGCGCAGGTAGGCGAGATCGAACGCACCGTTGTGCGTGGCGCCGTCGGCACCAACCAGCCCGGCGCGGTCGAGCGCGAACATCACGGGCAGATTCTGGATCGCCACGTCGTGGATCAGCTGATCGTAGGCGCGCTGCAGAAAGGTCGAATAGATCGCCACCACCGGCTTCATGCCCTCGCACGCCAGCCCGGCGGCAAAGGTCACCGCGTGCTGCTCGGCGATGCCGACGTCGAAATAGCGCTCGGGAAATTCCTGCGCGAACCGCACCATGCCCGAGCCTTCGCACATCGCCGGGGTAATGCCGATCAGCCGCTTGTCCAGCGCAGCCATGTCGCACAGCCAGTCGCCGAAAATCTGCGTATAGGAGGGCTTGCCGCCGGGCTTGCCACCGACTATCCCGGCGTCCGGCTGGAACCGGGAAACGCCGTGGTAGAGCACCGGATCGGCCTCGGCCAACTTGTAACCCTGGCCCTTCCTGGTCACCACATGCAGAAACTGCGGGCCCTTCAGTTCGCGGATATTCTTCAGCGTCGGGATCAGCGAGTCCAGATCGTGGCCGTCAATCGGACCGATGTAGTTGAAGCCGAACTCCTCGAACAGCGTGGACGGCAAGGCCATGCCCTTGGCGTGCTCCTCGACGCGCAAGGCCAGCTCCCACAACTGAGGCACCTTGCCCAATACCCGCTCGCCCGCCTTGCGCGCTGCCCCGTACAGCCCGCCCGAGAGCAGGCGCGCCAGGTATTTGTTGAGCGCGCCGACGGGCCGCGAGATCGACATATCGTTGTCGTTGAGAATCACCAGCAGGTCGGCGTCCATGACGCCGGCGTTGTTGAGGGCTTCAAAAGCCATGCCGGCCGACATGGCGCCGTCGCCGATGATCGCCACCGCGCGACGGTGTTCGCCTTGCAGCCTGGCGGCCTGCGCCATTCCCAGCGCCGCGGAAATCGAGGTGCTCGAGTGCGCCGTGCCGAAAGTGTCGTACTCGCTTTCCGCGCGTCGCGGAAAACCGGAGATGCCGCCGAGCATGCGCAGTCTGGCCATTGCCTCGCGCCGCCCCGTGAGAATCTTGTGCGCGTAGGTCTGGTGACCCACGTCCCACACCAGCCGGTCGTCGGGGGTATCGAACACGTAGTGCAGCGCAATCGTAAGTTCCACCGTACCCAAGTTGGACGAAAGATGCCCGCCGGTCTGGCTCACCGACTCAATGATATAGGCGCGCAACTCCTGCGCCAGCTGTCCGAGCTGGCGCCGTTCCAGCGCTCGCAACTCCGACGGACTGTTGATCGTCTTCAACAGTCCGAACAGCGCCGCGTCGAATTCCTTCAGATCAAGTTGCTGCTTGCCCGGCGACTCATGGGCACGATCTCTATTCACTTTGCTCTTTACAAAAAAGAAACGGGACTAGAATTTCCGCAGCACGATGAAGTCCGCCAAATCGTGCAGGCGTACGGCCGTTGCGCCAAGGGGCGAGAGCGCCGCATGCGCCTGGATGCGCAGTTCCTCAGCCAGCGCACGCGCACGCGCCAGACCCAGTATGCTGACATAAGTAGGCTTTTCCTGCGCGGCGTCTTTGCCTGCAGTCTTGCCCAGCGTGGCGGTGCTGGCGTCGCAGTCGAGCACATCGTCCACGACCTGGAACGCGAGACCAACCGTCTTGGCGTAGTGTTCCAGCCTGCCAAGCTGCTTTGCATCCAGGCCGCGGCCGCAGCGCGCGCCCAACACCACCGCGGCGCGGATCAGCGCCCCGGTCTTGTGGACATGCATGAACTCGAGCTCGGGCAAGCTGAGCGGCTTTCCCACACACGCGAGGTCGATCGCCTGGCCGCCGGCCATGCCGCGCGAGCCGCTGGCCACGGCCAGGACATTCAGCATCTCGATCTGCGCCTCCGGCCCGTCGGCAACCGCGTGTTCGGCCAGAATCTGAAAGGCGAGCGACTGCAGCGCGTCGCCCACCAGCAGCGCGGTAGCCTCGTCGAACTCGACGTGACAGGTAGGCTTGCCGCGGCGCAAAACGTCATTGTCCATGCACGGCAGGTCATCGTGCACCAGCGAATAGGCGTGGATCATCTCGACCGCGGCAGCCACGACTTCGACCCGGGCCGGATCCGCCTCGACCAGTTCGCCGGCGGCGAAGGCGAGTAAAGGCCGCACGCGCTTGCCCGCGCCGAGGACGGTGTAGCGCATTGCCCGGTGCAGACGTTCAGGCACAATCTGGGGCGCCGGCAGAAAACGCTCCAATGTGCTCTCCATGCGCGCCTGGACGGCCGCCATCCAGGCGGCGAAATCACTTGTCTTGTTCGGCACCAGGGAAGGCTTGCAGAGTGTTGGCTTCCAGTACCTGCACCTGCTGCTGCGCCTGCGCGAGCCTGGCCTGGCAATACTGCGCCAGTTCCAGTCCACGCTTGTGTGCGGCGAGGGACTGCTCCAGCGAAAGCTGTCCCGATTCCATCCCGGCGACAAGTTTTTCCAACTCGGCCAGCGCGGCTTCGAAGCTGAGGGTCTCGCCACCCGCGGAGGCTGGCTTGGGCGCTTTGGGCATGATTGAAGTAAAACGTTGCAAAAGGAGAAAATAGCTGAACTCGGCCCTGCCAGTCAAATCAAAAACGAGGTAAAATTATGAAATAATGGAGTTTTGCCGACTGACGAATTGTTTATTGTGCCCTACGCGAGTCCAGCGAGCTTAGTTAAATAATGTCCGATATTGCCAGCCCCGCGGTACTCAGACAAAGCAGCCCGCAGCTTCCCGTCTCCTGGTATTTCGACCAGCAGATGCTGGAACTCGAACAGCAACTGCTGTTCCAGAGCGGCCCTGGCTACGTTGGTCACGAGTTGATGGTGCCGAACCTGGGCGACTATCACACCCTGGCGTGGATGGACCATGCAAAGTTTTTGGTCAGAAACGAGCAAGGCGTCGAGCTCCTGTCCAACATCTGCCGCCACCGCCAGTCCGTCATGCTGGAAGGCCGGGGCAATGCGCGGAACATCGTTTGTCCGCTGCACCGCTGGACCTACGACACGCGGGGCCAGCTGCTGGGCGCGCCCCACTTTCCCGGCAACCCCTGTCTCAATTTGCACAAAACCCCGCTGCAGAACTGGAACGGCCTGCTGTTCGCCGGCAGGCGCAATGTCGCCGGCGATATGGACGGGTTGAAGGAACGCGCCGATCTCGATTTTTCCGGTTACATGCTGGACCGGGTGCATGTGCACGAGTGCAATTACAACTGGAAAACTTTCATCGAGGTCTACCTCGAGGACTATCATGTCGTGCCTTTCCACCCCGGTCTAGGCAATTTCGTCACCTGCGACGACCTCAAATGGCAGTTCGGCGAGCGCCACTCGGTGCAAACCGTGGGTCTGAAGAACCGCCTGTCCAAGCCCGGCACCTCGACCTATGCGCGCTGGCACAGCGCGGTGCTCGATTACTATCAGGGCGAGGTTCCGCCGCACGGCGCGATCTGGCTCACGCTTTATCCGAACATCATGATCGAATGGTATCCGCACGTGCTCGTCGTCAGCACGCTGCATGCGCGCGGACCGCAGGCGACCACAAACGTGGTCGAGTTCTACTATCCGGAAGACGTGGTGCTGTTCGAGCGCGAATTCGTAGAGGCCGAGCAAGCCGCTTATTGGGAAACCGCGATCGAAGACGACGAGATCGCATTGCGCATGGACCGCGGGCGCAGGGCCCTGATGCAACAGGGCATGAGCCAGGTCGGCCCGTATCAGTCGCCGATGGAAGACGGCATGCTGCATTTCCACGAATACCTGCGGCGCGAACTGGGGAAACCAGCCTGATGCCCCTGCAACGGCCACGCGCCGGCGACGGCCGCAGCATCCGGCGAACATTCGTGAGCCCGCGTCCTCGCGGCGAAGGCCGGCCGTGATCGCGATCGACCGCAGCGGCAAACTGGTCACCGTGAGCGTGCTCGGCGAGTTCGTGCTCGCCGACTATAAGGAATTCGAGGACATGGTGCGCTCGACCGTGGTCCCCGGCGGCAAGGTCAATCTGCTGATCGACCTGCGTCAGATGGCGGGTTTCACCCTCGACGTGGCCTGGGAGGACATCAAATACACCCGCAGCCATCCCAACGATTTCGACAAGATTGCCGTCGTGACCCACAGCCAATGGGTGATCTGGAGCGCCTGGCTGTCGCAGATGTTCATCAACGCCGACCTGCAGGTGTATGACGACGATGAGGAAGCGCGCGGCTGGCTGGAGCAGGAAGACGGGGACGAATAACATTCATGCCGCACACCACGCTGGTCAGCACCGCGCAGCTTGCATCACACCTAGATGATCCGGCGTGGGTGGTGTTCGACTGCCGCCACGACCTCGCCAAGCCGGACTCCGGTGCGCGAGAGTACGCGACAGCGCACATCCCGGGCGCGCGCTTCGTGCATCTGGACCGCGACCTCTCCGCGCCGACTACCGGAAAGAACGGCCGCCATCCCCTGCCGGATCCGCAGGCGTTCATGCGCAACCTGGGAGCCGCGGGCGTAGACTCGAACAAGCAGGTCATCGCCTACGACGCGCAGACGGGAGTGTATGCCGCGCGCTTGTGGTGGATGTTGCGCTGGCTCGGACACGAAAACGTCGCCGTGCTCGACGGCGGTTACGCCAAATGGACGCAGGAACGCCGTCCGGTGACCAGCGCCCCGCCTCATCCAGGGCCCGCGCGCTTTGCCGGCCGACCGCGTGCCGTTTCGGTCGATGCGGACGAGGTTCTGGGGGCAATCGACCGGCGCGGGCGTGTCCTCATCGACGCGCGCGGCCCCGACCGATACCGCGGCGAGAACGAGACGCTGGATCCGGTCGGCGGCCGCATTCGCGGCTCGCTTAATCGTTTTTTCAGGGACAACCTCGACGCAAGCGGATGCTTCAAGCCGGCGGCGGAACTGCGCCAGGCCTTTACCGCGCTGCTCGGCGATGCGCCGCCGGACGCGGTCGTGCATTCCTGCGGCTCCGGCGTATCCGCCTGCCACAATGTGCTGGCCATGGAGATCGCCGGTCTCCCCGGGTCCAAGCTGTATCCCGGCTCGTGGAGCGAGTGGTGCAGCGACCCGAGTCGCCCGACCGAGAAGGGCTAGGGCCGCTGCGGCGAAGGCGCGGCGCCAGGAAAATCCCCGCGTCATCGCCTTCCGTCCTCATCGCGGTCTAGCGTCGTGCCTGCCGACCTGATCCTGCTCGTCCACTTCGCGCTCGCGGCTTTCATCGTTCTCGGTCTGCCACTGGTTTGGATCGGCGCCTGGCTGGGTTGGAACTGGATACGCGCGGGCGTGTTGCGCTATGCGCACGCCGTCGCCATCCTGGTGGTCGCGGCCGAAAGCCTGGCCGGCAGCGTCTGCCCGCTGACGCTGTGGGAGGATGCATTGCGCGCCAGTGCAGAAGGCAGAAGCTTCATCGGCCGCTGGGTTGCGCGGCTGCTGTACTACGACTTTCCGGATTGGGCCTTCACCCTGGCCTATGCCCTGTACGCGGCGGCGACGCTGGCGACGCTGCGCCTGGTCCCCCCGCGAAGCTCTTCCCGCTCCGGCCGATAAAAGGCTATTATTTTGAGCCTATGAAAGCCGTCCATCCAGAGCAGCAGTACCTCGACCTGATGCGCCACGTGATCGAGCATGGCGCAAGAAAAAACGACCGCACCGGCACCGGCACTTTATCGGTGTTCGGCTGGCAAATGCGCTACCCGCTGACGCCTTTTCCCCTGCTCACCACCAAGAAGCTGCACCTGAAGTCCATCATCCACGAACTGCTGTGGTTTCTGCAAGGCGATACCAACGTGCGCTATCTGCAGGAAAAAGGCGTCAGAATCTGGGACGAATGGGCCGATGCCATGGGCGATCTGGGTCCGGTCTACGGCTACCAATGGCGCAAGTGGAAGGCGCCGGATGGCCGCTCGATCGACCAGATCGCCCAGCTGATCGAAGGCATCAAGAACAACCCGGATTCACGCCGCCACATTGTCAGCGCGTGGAACCCGGCCGACATCGACCAGATGAAACTGCCGCCTTGCCACGCGCTGTTTCAATTTTATGTCGCCGACAACAGACTTTCCTGTCAGCTGTACCAAAGAAGCGCCGACCTGTTCCTCGGCGTGCCGTTCAACATCGCCTCCTACGCCCTGCTCGCATTGATGGTGGCGCAGGTGTGCAATCTGCAGCCGGGCGAGTTCGTACATACCCTGGGCGACGCCCATCTCTACCTGAATCACCTCGATCAGGCGCGCGAGCAGCTCGCGCGCACGCCGCGCCCGTTCCCGCTGATGCGGATCAATCCGGCGGCGTGCGACATTTTCAATTTCAGATACGAAGATTTCACCCTTGAGGGCTACGATCCTCATCCCGCCATCAGGGCGCCGATCGCTGTCTGATACCAAACGACGCCGCAGCGCTGAAATTGTGTCCGTCACCGACCCTCTCGTAAACAGCCTGCCCCGCATTTGCCTCATCGCCGCATTGGCGACAAACCGCGTCATCGGCAAGAACAACGCTCTCCCCTGGCGCTTGCCGGCGGACCTGAAGCGCTTCAAGGCGCTGACCATGGACCATCCGGTGGTGATGGGCCGCAAGACCTTCGAATCCATAGGCAGGCCGCTGCCTGGACGACGCAACCTGGTGGTCACCCGCAACCGCGGCTACAGCGCGAAAGGCTGCGAGGTGGTTCATTCCCTGGACGCGGCCATCGCCGCCTGCCTTGGCACGCAGCAGATTTTCATCATCGGCGGCGCCGAACTCTATCGCGAGTCGCTGCCGCGCGCGCATTGCCTTGAGTTCACCGAAATTCGCGCCGAGATCGAGGGCGATGCCACCTTCCCCGAGTTTTCCATGAGCGAGTGGCAAGAAACCGGGCGCGAAATTCATTCCGGCGAAGTCGGGATTCCATTCCGCTACGATTTTGTCCGCTACGAACGCGTTACCCGAAGCGAAAGCCAGCTGACCCCGCCCTCGCTTCGCGCTCTGGAAATACCGCCTGCCTAGACCGTCGACCTAGCGGATCCCAGGTCAGCCATGCTGTTGCTCCCAGACTTCAAGGCACGAAACATCGCACTTTTCAGGATATAAATGCCCGCACCGCGCAATCCGGGAGGCAGTGCGGGTACAATGCCCGGCAGTCGCACACGGCAGCGTACCGATTCGGAATGCTCGTCCGATTGCGCGGGGAGGCGGCGTTATGGACAAGAGAAGGACCTGGCGGGAGCAGGAGCAGCAACTGGTCGAGCGCTGGAACGCGGCCACGGAACGATTTCGCGAGGCAGAGGCCGAAGTGACCCGCCAAAGGCTGCCGCAGGGCGACGGTGCGCCCAGCGAAGAGTGCGTGCGCAACGCGGAAGCGGCAAGGGCGGCGCTGGAGGCCATGCGCAAGCAGGTAGCGCGCATGAAAGTCGAATTCAGCACCGGCAAACGGTACTAGGCGCTGGAAAAGGAAAAATCGAATTGTCGAATTGTCTTGACCCTGGCAGCGCGACCCTGTATAAGGACGGGGCAGGAATGTAAGGTAGTGGAATTGCTGGTCCGTCGTAGCCGCTCGCGCGGTACTCCTCAGGTCGTCGTTTTCCTCCTTGAAGTTCTCGCATTTCGGGCACAAGCCCTTCATTAATTTTTCTAGGAATAATAGACATGAGTACAGGTACCGTTAAATGGTTCAACGACGCCAAGGGTTTCGGCTTTATCACCCCCGACGGCGGCGGCAAGGATCTGTTCGCGCACTTCTCGGCAATCCAGGGCAACGGTTTCAAGAGCCTCCAGGAAAACCAGAAAGTGACGTTCGACATCACCGCAGGCCAAAAGGGCGACCAGGCTGTCAACATCAAGCCGGCTGAGTAATAGCCCGTTTGAATCAAAAAAGCCCGGGAAACCGGGCTTTTTTTTGACTTGTACAAACGCAAACACAAGCCGTTGTCGCTTCTATTCAAAACCGCGTTTTCTGTACGGATGCGCCTTTTATCCGTACAGAAAACGTGGTTTGCGCGCGCGAGTGCGCAAGGTTGGCTCGTGACATGCGACGGCATTCAAGGCACCGAAGATCGTCACGCCTGCCGCACGCAATCCACGTGATAACGCCCGTCTTCGTCCTTGACCAGCCCGTGAATGTCGGTCTCAAACCCCGGGAACCGCGTATTGAAGTCCCGCGCGAACTGCAGGTAGCGCACGATGGTGGAATTGAAGCGCTCGCCGGGAATCAGGAGCGGAATGCCCGGCGGATAAGGGGTGACCAGAACGCTGGTGACGCGACCCTCCAGATCGTCGATTTCGACCCGGTCGATCTCGTGGTGCGCCATGGCGGCGAACGCGTCCGTGGGTTTCATCGCCGGCTGCATGTCCGACAAGTACATTTCGGTGGTCACGCGCGCCACGTCATTCGCCTTGTACATGCCGTGGATCTGATCGCACAGTTCGCGCAGGCCCATTTTCTCGTAGCGCGGATGCTTCTGACAGAATTCCGGTAACGCGCGCCAGATCGGCTGGTTCTTGTCGTAATCGTCCTTGAACTGCTGCAAAGCGGTCACCAGCGTGTTCCACCGTCCTTTGGTGATGCCGATGGTGAACATGATGAAGAACGAATACAGGCCGGTCTTTTCGACGATGACACCGTGTTCCGCGAGATACCTGGTGACAATGGCGGCCGGAATCCCGGTCTTGGCGAATTTTCCCGAAACATCGAGACCCGGGGTGATCACCGTCGCCTTGATCGGATCGAGCATGTTGAAACCGGGCGCGAGATCGCCGAAGCCATGCCATTTTTCGTTTGCCTTGAGCACCCAGTCTTCACGCGAACCTATGCCCTCGGCGGCGATTTTCTCCGGTCCCCACACCTTGAACCACCAGTCTTTGCCCCACTCGGCGTCGACTTTGCGCATGGCGCGGCGGAAGTCGAGCGCTTCCAGAATCGACTCCTCCACCAGGGCCGTGCCTCCGGGCGGTTCCATCATCGCCGCCGCCACATCGCAGGAAGCGATGATCGCGTACTGCGGCGAGGTCGAGGTGTGCATCAGATATGCCTCGTTGAAGGCGTGCCGGTCGAGCTTCCTGGTCTCCGATTCCTGCACCAGGATCTGCGACGCCTGCGAGATCCCCGCCAGCAGTTTGTGCGTGGAGTGGGTGGCGTAGATGATCGAATCCTTGGTGCGCGGCCGGTCGCGCCCAATGGCGTGCATGTTCTTGTAGAACTCGTGGAAAGTCGCGTGCGGCAGCCACGCTTCGTCGAAGTGCAGGGTGTCAATGGAAGAATTCAGCGTCTGCTTCAGCATCTCGACGTTGTAGACAACGCCGTCGTAGGTGCTCTGGGTAATGGTCAGGATGCGCGGTTTCTTCCTTTTCGCCGCGCGCGCGAACGGATTCGCGTCTATCTTCTTCTGGATGTTTTCCGGACTGAACTCCTCCAGCGGGATCGGGCCGATGATGCCAAGATGATTTCGCGTCGGCGTAAGAAACACGGGAATCGCGCCGGTCATGGTGATCGCGTGCAGGATTGACACGTGGCAGTTGCGATCGACGACGACGATGTCGTCGGGCGCGACGTTGGCGTGCCAGACCATCTTGTTCGAGGTCGACGTGCCGTTGGTGACGAAAAAGCAATGATCGGCGCCGAAGATTCGGGCCGCATTGCGTTCCGAGGCCGCCACGGGCCCGGTATGGTCGAGCAGTTGGCCGAGTTCGTCCACCGCGTTGCAGACGTCGGCGCGCAGCATGTTCTCGCCGAAAAACTGGTGGAACATCTGCCCCACCGGGCTCTTCAGGAACGCCACGCCACCCGAGTGGCCCGGGCAATGCCAGGAGTAGGAGCCGTCCTGGGCGTAATTCACCAGCGCGCGGAAGAACGGCGGCGACAGCCCGTCGAGGTAGGCGCGCGCCTCGCGGATGATGTGGCGCGCGACGAACTCGGGTGTGTCCTCGAACATGTGAATGAAACCGTGCAGCTCGCGCAGGATGTCGTTCGGAACGTGGCGCGAAGTGCGGGTCTCGCCATAGAGGTAGATCGGGATATCGGCGTTGCGAAAGCGGATCTCCTCGATGAACGTGCGCAGGTTCAGCACTGCCGGATCGAGTTCCGGCCCCGGCGTGAACTCTTCGTCGTCGATCGACAGGATGAAGGCCGAGGCCCTGCTCTGCTGCTGTGCGAACTGCGACAGGTCGCCGTAGCTCGTCACTCCCAGCACTTCCATGCCCTCTTCTTCCATCGCCTTGGCGAGCGCGCGGATGCCCAGCCCGCTGGTGTTCTCCGAGCGGAAGTCTTCATCGATGATGACGATCGGAAAGCGGAATTTCATGCAGTTCTCCGAATTGCGGAATGGAGTGTGGCCTGTATTACAGGCATCGGAACAGGACTGGTTTCAGGCCGGTTACTGCAGGCAGGCACGCGCCGGACCCAGCGACGCGGCGGGCGCGCGCGGAATCGGGCGTCCGTACGCGGGCCGGCAATCTTGAAAGCGGATCATGCTGTTCATCTTGGCGCGAGGGTCCTGGGCAATTCCGGCCGGATTATACCCCCGTCTTCCCGGGGTCAAGCGGATTACTTGGCCGCGGAGCCGGTCGGTGGCAGCGGCGGCGGCCCCCGGCTTGAGTTGCCGTGCCATCTCAGATCATCAGATATTTCTGCTTCACTTCCTCATTGGACGCAAGCTCCTGCATCGTCCCCTGAAAGCGGATCCGGCCTTTCTCGATCACATAGGCGCGATCGGAAATCTCGCTCGCAAAATGCATATTCTGTTCGGCAAACAGGATGGTGAGCCCCATCGTCTTCAGCGCCTTGATCTGGCGCGTCAGCTCCTGCACCACTACCGGTGCGACACCCTCCACCGGCTCATCCAGCAACAGCAGTGCCGGATTGCCCATCAGCGTGCGGCCGATGGTCAGCATCTGCTGTTCGCCGCCGGAAAGATACCCGCCCAAGCGCGCATCGAGCGGCGCCAGCACCGGAAACAGCTCGTAGATCCGCTGCACCGTCCATTGCGCGGGTGCCCCGACCGCACCTTGCTTCATCGCGATCTCAAGGTTTTCGCGCACCGTCAGGTCGGGAAAGATCAGTCGCTCATCGGGCGTGTAGCCGATGCCCAGGCGCGCGATCTCGTAGGGCGCACGCCCCACCAGTTCGACGCCGTTGAAGCGGATGCTGCCCGCGCTCGCGGACGCGAGCGACATGATGCTTTTCAGCGTGGTGGTCTTGCCCGCGCCGTTGCGCCCCAGCAGGCACACCGACTCGCCCTGGTTCACCTCGAGCGACACGTCGAACAGGATGTGACTCGTGCCGTAATGCGTGTGAACGCCGTGCAGTTCGAGGCGGTTCGTCATGCGTGATGCTCGCCAAGATAGACTTTCTGCGCGATTTCGTTGACACGCACTTCCGCCGGCGTGCCCTGCACCACGATTTCACCTCGGTGCATCAGCGTGAGCTTGCGCGCATGATTGAACACGATGCCCATGTCGTGCTCGGTAAACAGTACCGTAAGCTGCAACTCGCGGTTGAGCCGGTCGACCAGCTCCATCGTGCTGCGCGCCTCCTCGATCGACATGCCGGCAGTCGGTTCGTCAAGGAACAGCAGTCGCGGCTTCCCCGCGAGCGCGATCGCGAGCTCGAGGCGCTTCTTGTCGCCCTGCGCCAGTTCCCCTGCGACGAGCTCGCGTTTTCCGCCGAGGCCGCACAGATCCAGCACACGGCCGGTCTCCTCCACGCCGACCCGGGCGGCGACGCCGAAAATGCTGAACGAGCACCGCATTTGCGCATGCACCGCCGAGCGCACGTTTTCGCCGACAGTCATCTTGGCGAAAATGCTGCTGATCTGGAACGCGCGCGAAATCCCCATGCGCGCAATGCTGTGCGGCGGCCGGTTGGTGATGTCCTCCCCTTTGAACACCACCTTGCCCGCATCGCAGCGGTGATAGCCGGTGAGCAGGTTCATGAACGTGCTCTTTCCGGCGCCGTTCGGGCCGATGATCGCCGACTGCTCGCCCTCCTCCATCGAGAAGTCCACGTCGCGCGTCACGTGCACGCCGCCAAAGTGCTTGTGCAGACCGGTGACTTCGAGTATCGCTGGCATGGCTATCGCTCTTCGGTCCCGCTGCGCGCGCCGTCGTCCAATCTGCCCCGGCGCGCCTTGATGCGCATTTCGATCAGGCCGAGCACGCCGCCCGGCACGAACAGCACGATCAGCAGGATGATGGTGCCGATGGTCAGCGGCC
>Ga0315281_10007926_pt1 | contig 14866 bp, 12 predicted proteins | sample YL17G07_0_MG_FD_204540 | JGI IMG/M metagenome (GOLD analysis project Ga0315281, IMG submission 204540) | Sediment microbial communities from Yellowstone Lake, YNP, Wyoming, USA - YL17G07_0 | ecosystem: Environmental > Aquatic > Freshwater > Lake > Sediment | place: USA: Wyoming | collected...
GGCAGCGGATTCTCGACCCTGCTCGCGCGCGCGGCGCTGGCGCGCAACCGGGCGCAGGATCCGGCCTGCGCCTGCAGGCACATCTGTATCGAGCCCTACGAGATGCCCTGGCTGGAGCGGATCGAGGGACTGGAAGTGCGCCGCCAGCGCGTGGAGGAGGTAGAGGTCTCGCTGTTCGAGGGCCTGGGCGCTAACGACATCCTGTTCATCGATTCGTCCCACGTGATCCGTCCGCGCGGCGACGTGGTCTTCGAGTATCTCGAGGTGCTGCCGCGCCTCAAGCCCGGGGTGCTGGTCCACGTGCACGACATCTTCACGCCGAAGGACTACCTCGCGAGGTGGGTGATCGAGGAGCGCAGGCTCTGGAACGAGCAGTACCTGCTCGAAGCCTTTCTCAGCTGCAACGAGCGCTTCGAGGTCGTCGCGGCGCTGAACTACCTCGCGCATCACCACCCGGAGGAACTCGCCGCCGCCGCACCCGTGTTCGGCGCCGCGCGGCAGCACGCCGAACCGGGGTCGTTCTGGATCAGAAGGCGTTGACAGTCGCGCCTGTCAGCGTGGTGGTGCCTTGCTTCCAATGCAAGGCGACCATCCAGCGCGCAGTCGCCTCGATCGAGGCGCAGAGCGTGCGTCCGCTGGAGATCATCCTCGTCGACGACGCGAGCGGCGATGGCACGCTCGAAGTATTGCTGGAAGTGCGGCAGCGTCTTGGCGCGGAGCGGGTGAAGGTCATTGCGCTCGAGCGCAATGTGGGTGCAGGGGAGGCGAGGAACGCGGGCTGGAACGCGGCCGCCGGTACGTACGTCGCTTTCCTCGACGCCGATGATGCATGGCATCCCCGCAAGATCGAGTTCCAGCATGCGTTTATGCGCGACCACCCCGGGTTTGCCGCCTCTGGCCATGCTCACAGCATTGCCAGAGCGGACAGGGAGGTCGATGCGCGCGCTCCGGAAGCGGGATTCAGTAGCGTCGGCCGTCGCGAACTGCTGCTCTCGAACCGTTTCATCACGCCCTCGGCGATGGTCCGCCGCGAGTTGCCGTTCCGGTTCAGGCGCGGCAAGCGCTACATGGAAGACCACGCCTTATGGCTGGATCTGGTGGTCGCCGGATTGCCGGTGGCGCGCCTGAACGCGTGCCTCGCCAGCATCTTCAAGGCACCTTTCGGCGAGGCGGGCTTGAGCGCCCGCGTCTTCGCGATGGAGGCGGGGGAACTCGCGATGTACCGGGATCTGTGGCGCGAGCGCGGCATTTCGCTCGCGGCCTTCGCAGCGCTGGCCCTGTACTCCATCGGGAAATTCTTTCGCCGGCTGCTGCTGTCGTTGCTGCGCCCGCGCGAGGTCCGCTTCTCATGGCTTTTTCCGCTCGGCTATTTGTCCGTGACGCACTCGATACCGGCGCTGCTGGTGGTCATGGGAATGGCGGGGCGCTCCGAGCTGGCGGCGGAGATCGCGGTGATCGCCGGCGCCACGATCGCCACCTTTCACGCGTTCTCCGCGAACACCCGCGGCCTGATCCTTGCCCGCTCCGCCGCGGTGTCGGTGCGGGAGATCCTCGCCTCGCGGCTCGTGCTGGTGCTGCCGCTCGGGCTGCTGGCGGTGCTGTTGGCCACCATTCCCGCCGGGATCCCCGCGGGCCTCGCGGTCGTCCTGGTGCTGCGGCGGGCGGTCGAATGGTTCAACGAAGTTCATCTGTGCGACGCCGAGCTGCAGGCCAACAGCGGCTTTGTCCTGGGCTTCATCGGCCTGCAGGCGGGCTTGTTCGTCGCCACGGCGGCTCTGCTGGGCAGCGGCTCCGCCTACGCGGTTCCGGTGGCGTATGTGTGGGCGCTGGCGCCGCTTGCGGTGTCGCTTGGGTTCATCGGCCGGGCGCTGCGCGGCCCTGGCCTCAGGCTGATCGGACTGCTGCCCAGCCTGCTGCCCCACATCGGCTCCACGGCGATGATGGGATTGAGCATCTATGCGTTCCGCCTGTTGATTCTGCTCTTTGCGGAGAAGGCCACGGCGGGCGACCTGTTCGTGGCGATCGCCATCGGCAGCTTTCTGGGAACGATTTTCGCCAATGTGCTGGGCCCGAGCTTCCTCCTGGAGCAGAACCGCACCGGGATCACCGCGTTGCCGCTCTCGATGCGCCTCGCGATGATCCTGTCACTGGCGACCGGGCTGTGCCTTGCGGCCTTCGCCACGCCACTCTCGCTCAGCGTCTTCGGGCTGGGGAAGACGCCGTTCTTCTGGCTCTCGAGCGGCCTGTCGCTGGTGGGGGGTGTCGCGATGGTCGCCGCGCAGCGCGTGCGGCTGAGGATACTGGGCTATGACGACGGGCGCGACCTGTTCGGCCCCGACGTTCTCACGCACGTGCTGCTGATCGCCGCAATTCCGTTTGTCGTCGGGCTGTGGGGCACCCGCGCGCTGGCGGCGATCTACCTGTGCAACGCGGTGCTTGCCTTCGCCCTCTACAAGACTTCCGAGATCGCGCACCGGCGCGACACCGCCTCGCCATCGGGACGGATCTGGGCCGATCGGATGCGCGCCGCCATCGCGTTCGCGGTGTTTTTCCCGGTCTTTTTCCAGCTCTCTGGAACCATCTACCACGCCGCCAAGCCGATGTTCGATTCGGGGGGGGTGCTCTCGAGCGTGCCGCTGCCGCTCTCGATCGCCGCCTGTTGCCTCGGCGTCGTGACGCTGGGCGATTACCGGCGCGCGACGCTCGGCTACGCGTTCGTCTTCGCGCTGTTTGCCATGATGCTGCTCTCCATACTGGTGACGCCGGCGTCGGTGGTCCTCGAGGAGAAGCGCAAGTTCCTCCTGTTGATGCAATGTCTGCTTCCGGCCTTCGGCCTGGTGGTGGCGCTGCAGGCGGATTCGCCTGCAGCGCGCCCGGCGCTGATCGAGCGCTCGATCGGCGCCGCGGTGGCGGTGATCGTCGCGCTCCAGTTGCTGTCCACCTGGCTGCACGGCGAGCTCGCCCTGCGGCACGACGTCTGGCTGTTCAGCGTCTACCAGCATTGGCAATACGTGCCGGTGATCGTCTGCGCCGCCTACCTGGTCGCGTTGTCGCGCCTGTGGTCCGACCCCGGCATGGGCCGCGTGCTCAAGGCCGGCGCGCCGCTGGTGGCGATCTACGCGCTGGCGGCGGTGTCGACCGTATCGGTGGTGCTGCTGATACTCGGGCTTGGCCTGGTCGCGACACAGTGGATCCTGCGCACCCGGCGTTGGGGCCATGCGCTGCCCGCTTGCCTGGCGGCGCTCGCGATCGTCGCCTATGCGTTCGCGTTCGGCGACGATTCGGCGTTCGCCTACAAGTATCCGCGCCTTGCGTCGGGGAACATGGCCGTGCGCGCGCCCTGCTCGGGCCTGCAGCTGGCCCGCGTCAGCAGGGATATTTCGCCGCAAGACGCATCCTGCGAGATTCACGTCAGGGAACTTTCTACCTGGAATTGGCTCCTGATCAGCCGTCCGTACAAGGGGTCGGCAAGCCATGCGTTGATCGTTGAAGGCGAGCTGCGCGAAGGAGGATTGCGGATCGGGTTTCTGCAGTTCGGAGTCTGGCACGTGTATCAGGACGTTCTCGCTCCGGGCGCCTTCAAGCTCGTGATGCCGATCCCCGCGGAACTGACCACCGGGGCCTTCGTCGAGGCGGCGCTCATCTACTACACGCCTTCCAAGCAGGGTGAGGTGCAGGCCTCCATCGCGCGCTTTACCATCGAACCGCAGGCGAGCGCCGGCAAGCCGGCGGCGGCAGCCAGGGATGCCGATACAAAGCCGCCCATCGAATCCAGTCTGCCGCTGAATTTTCTCGAACGGTTCGATGACTGGCGCCTGTTCGGCAAGCCGATCCTCGATTCGCCGAAGACCTTCCTGTTCGGCCACGACACGCCCGTCGATCGTTCGGTCCGCACGAGCGCCCACAATTACTATCTCGACGTCGCCTACCTTTTCGGGGTCACGGCGCTGCTGCCGGTGCTCGGGTTGGTCGCGTTCACGCTCGTGATGGCCTGGCGCGGGCGCCGGCGCGTCGCGGCCGATCCGGCGCTGCTGGTGTTGCTGGCGGTGGTGCTGTTTCTGGTGCTGGTCGACAGCAATTTCAAGGTCACGCTGCGCCAGCCCTATCCCGGCATCGCCGCCTTCTTCCTCTGGGGCCTGCTGCTGTCGCGGCTGCGCGGCAGCGCCGGGAATCGGCCGGATGGGCGCTGAACCGGTCCGCAGGCTGGTGCTCTCGGTCGTGAGCCACGGCCAGGGGCAGCTGGTCAAGACGCTGCTCGATGACCTCGCGCAATGGACTTCCCGGCGCTTCGGCGTCGTGCTTACCGTGAATATCCCGGAGACCCTGCCGTTCTCCCCCGAGGACTATCCGTTCACGGTGGTCGTGCTGCGCAACCAGAAGCGCCAGGGATTTGGCGCCAACCACAACCTCGCGTTCCGTACGCTGCCTTCGGAGCTGTTCTGCGTCCTCAACCCGGACATCCGGCTAGCGGGGGACCCGTTTGCCGACCTGGCGGCAGCGCTGCGCACTCCTGAGGTGGCCGCCGCCGCGCCCCGCTTGCTGTCGGTCACCGGCATGCGCGAAGACAACGCGCGCCGCTTTCCGACGCCGCTGTCGATCGCGTGCAAGGCGCTCGGCATGCGCGCGGATCCCTCGCCGCGCGGCGCGGCGGAGAATGGCGGCCAGCCGGACTGGATCGGCGGGATGTTCATGCTGTTCCGATCGGAGGCCTTCGCGCGGGTCGGCGGCTTCGATCAGCGCTACTTCCTCTACTATGAGGACGTCGATCTCTGCGCGCGCCTGCGGCTGCTGGGGCTGTCCGTCGTGCTGTGCGAGCAGGTCGCCGCGATCCATGACGCGAGGCGCGACAGCCACCGCAGGCCGCGCTATTTCATGTGGCATCTCTCCAGCATGCTGCGCTTCTTCCTGTCGACGCCGTTCCTGCGGCTGACGATGCGCCGCTGGCTGGGCACGGGGCGCGCTGTGCGATGAATCCGCGCTTCAAGAAGAACAACTTCGACCTGTTGCGGTTCCTGTTCGCGTTCACGGTGTTCCTCGTGCACACGCACGTGCTGTCCGGGCAGGCGGCGCTGGAGCTGTTCAGCGTACTGCTTTCGCCCGGACTCGCGGTGAAGTCGTTCTTCGTCGTCAGCGGTCTGCTGGTGTTCATGAGTTGCGAGACTTCGGACAGCACGAAGGCGTATTTCGAGAAGCGCGTGCGCAGGATCTACCCGGCGTACTTCACCGTGGTGGCACTGTGCGCGCTGCTGCTCGTCGTCGTCAGCACGACCGAAGCTGCGCACTACTACTCGGCAGAATGGTTGCGCTACCTGGTGGTGAATCTCGCCTTCGCCAACTTCCTGCAGCCGACGCTGCCGGGCGTGTTCGAGGGCCACAGGTTCGCCGAGGTGAACGGCGCGCTCTGGACGCTGAAAGTTGAAGTGATGTTCTACGCGGTCGTGCCGGTGCTCGCGTGGCTGTTCCGGCGCTGCGGGCGGCTTGCCTCGCTCGCGGTCTTTGCCGCCGGGTCGCTCGCCTATGCCGCCTGGATGGAAGCGCTCGCGCACAGCACCGGGTCGGGCATCTACACTATCCTGGCGCGCCAGCTCCCGGGACAGCTGTCGTATTTCCTTGCCGGCGCGTTCTTCTACTATTACCTGGATTTCTTCGAGCGGCACGTGGGCTGGTTCGTCGCCGCGGCGATCGCGCTCTTCGTGCTGCACCGCTGGTACGGCTTCGCCGCGTTCGAGCCGCTGTGGCTGGCGACGTTCGTGGCGTTCTTCGGCTTCTTCGCCTACGCCGGCAACTTTGGCCGCTTCGGCGACTTCTCCTACGGGATCTACATCCTGCATTTTCCGATCATTCAGACGCTCGTTTATCTGGGCGTGTTCGAGCGCTCGCCCTGGCTGGGGGTGGCGCTATCGATTGCGCTGGTGCTGGCCGCCGCGGTTGTGCTGTGGAAATTGGTTGAAAAGCCGTTCCTGCGGCGCTCGTCGCATTACGTGCTCGCGACCCGGGCAGCGGCGCCCGAGCCGCCTTCCCCGCATCGCTAGCCGCGCCCGTAGCGGTCGTCGAAGCGCTCGATGTCATCCTCGCCGAGGTAGCTGCCCGACTGCACTTCGATGATCAGCAGCGGCTCCTCGCCGGGGTTCTCGAGGCGGTGCCGGGTGCCGACCGGGATGTAGGTGGACTGGTTCTCTTCCAGGTAGAGCGTGTCCTCGCCGCGCGTGACGCGCGCGCGGCCCGAGACCACCACCCAGTGCTCGGCGCGCTTGCGGTGCAACTGCAGCGAAAGCGCCTGCCCGGGCTTCACCATCAGGCGCTTGACCTGGTAGCGCTCGCCCGCGTCCACCGATTCGAAATAGCCCCAGGGCCGGTAGACGCGCCGGTGGCTCAGGTGCTCGGAGCGGTTGGCGCGCTTCAGGTCCTCGACCACTTCGCGCACCTCCTGGCTGCGCGCGCGGTTCGCCACCAGCAGCGCGTCGTCGGTGTCGACGATGATCAGGTCCTCGACTCCCAGCGTCGCGATCAGGCGCCGGTCGCCGAACACCAGTGAGTCCCGGGTGTCCTGAAGCTGCACGTCGCCGCGCGCCGCGTTGCCCGAGGCGTCCTTCTCCGCCAGATCCCAGAGCGCCGACCAGGAGCCGATGTCGCTCCACGCAAAGTCGGCCGGAATCACCGCGGCCTCGGCGGTGCGCTCCATCACGGCGCGGTCGATGGCTTCGGACGGGCAGGCGAGAAACGCTTCTTTGCCCAGCCTCAGGAATCCGAGGTCGTCGGTGGCGGTGGCAACCGCCGCGCGCGCCGCGGCGAGGATATCGGGCCGGAAGCGGCCGAGTTCCTCGAGCACGCGCTTGGCGCCGAACGCGAACATGCCGCTGTTCCAGTAGGCGCGCCCGGTGGCGATCATCGCGCGCGCTTTCTCCTCGGCGGGTTTTTCCACGAAGCGCGCGACGCGGAACGCGCCCGCATCGCCCGGCAGGGCGTCGCCGCGCTCGATGTAGCCAAAGCTGCTGTCGGGCCGCGTGGCGGCGATGCCGAAAGTCACCAGCATGCCGGAGGCCGCGGCTTCGCCGGCGCGCCGTACCGCGCTGTTGAAAGGATCCGTGCCGCGGATCGCGTGGTCGGAGGCGAGGACCAGCAGGACGGGATCCTCGGCCTCGTGCGCGCGCGAGGCGTCGAGCGCGGCGACGGCCACCGCGGCGGCGGTGCTGCGGCCGGCGGGCTCGAGCACGATGCGGGCACTGACGCCGATCTCGGCCAGCTGGTCCTTGACCAGGAAGCGGTGCGCTTCGTTGCAGACCACCAGCATCGGCGCGCCGCCCGCGGCCCCGGTTGCGCGCAGCGCGGTGTCCTGCAGCAGGGTGCGCCCGGTGACGAGCGGCAGGAATTGCTTGGGCAGCAGCTGGCGCGAGACCGGCCAGAGGCGGCTGCCCGCCCCGCCGCAGAGAATGACGGGGATTATTCCTCGGGACACGGCCGGTTTTCCCCAGCGACCTGTTTTTCGATCACGCGGCCAGACGCAAACCCACATCCACCTTGGCTTTGGCGCACAAACCAACCAGATAGTCGAGCGACATGAGCTCGACTTTGCCCCGTACAATCTCGGATACCCGGGGCTGGGCGATTCCCAAGCGCTTAGCTGTTTGCGTTTGGGTCAGGCGCTCTCGTTCTATCCAACTGCGCAGCGCCTCGGCCAACTGTGCACGCAGCAGCATGACTGAGGCTTCGTGTGCAGGAAACCCGAGGTCAAGAAAAATGTTTCCGCTCGATCTGGTCACTCGCTTTGCCATGATCTACCCCTCGCTTTCAATCGCCTTCGCTTCGCGGTATCGCCGCCGCGCCAGCTTCAGGTCGAAGGCCGAAGTCTTGCGCGACTTCTTCTGAAACGCGTGCAGAACATAGACAGCAGTCCCGAAGCTCGCCACATAGATCAATCTATACTGCCCCGTCTGGTCACGCACCCGGATTTCGCAAACGCCCGCCCCGACCGACGACATGGGCTTCCAGTCATCCGGCTCCCGCCCGACCTGCACCATGAACAACTCGTGCCCGGCGCGAAGCTTGGCGGAGGCCGGAAACGCGGACAGTTCCGTCTTGGCGCTGCCCATGAAGCGGACTGCCTTCATTCGTCAATTATACTGATATTCGTATAGAGGTCAAGCCCGCAAGCGTTTCGATGAGCTTGCGGGCGCGCGCAACAAGAGCCGCGTGCGTGAACTGCGCGAGATGCTCTTTCGCGGCGTGGCGCGGATCGGGCCGCGGGCGGCCGGCGATTATCGCGTCGAGAATTTCCTCGAAGTGCCGGCCGCCGTCGCGGCGCGGGTCGCGGTAGAGAAAACCGCTCGCGCCGTCGCGCACGGTTTCGGTGAACGGCGGCGCGTCGGGCGCGAGAACCGGGGTCCCGCAGACCTGCGCCTCCAGCGCGTTCAGGCCGAGGGCTTCCTTATCCGGCAATCCGGTCATCAGGTAATCGAGCTGCGGGTAGATCGCCCCGACGTTCGCCTGGTAGCCCCAGAAGCGCACGCGCTCGCCGAGCGGCGCGAGCGCGCGCCGCAGGTCGCGCACCTGGGCATAGCCGCCGTTGCCGAAAATCTCCAGCTTGAGCGCAGGCCGGCGCGCGAGGATCGGCGCGAGGATCGAGAACAGCTGCGGAAACTGTTTGATCGGCGAGAGCAGGGAAACCAGGCCGAGTGTGAGGCCCGGTGCCCGGGAGAATTCAATTTTCGAACTGCTCTTCTCAAACATCGTGCCGAGGCGGCCCAACAGCACGTCGCGGAATTTTCTTCGATCGACAATGTAAGGCGAGCGCCGGATCACCGGCTCGTCGCCGCGCGCCAGATCGGCGATGCCGTAGACCGGTTCCGGGTAGACCCGCGCCAGCCCGGCGGCGTGCAGCAGCTCCACGCAGTAGCGCGATACCGTGATGACCAGGTGATAGGCGCGCATGCTCTCGGCGCTGCGCTGGAACATCGGCATGTGCGCAAAGCCTGCCAGATGATGGTTGGCCGCCAGGCGTTCGACGCATGCGGGGGAGATCGGGCTCTGGGTCAATACCACGGCGCGCTCGCGAGGCAGGCGTTGCAGGAGCCGTTGTTCGTCCTGGGTTTTTTCAACCGCGATCCGCTCATTGCCGAGTTCATCCCAGATTCTGACGGCCGGATGCACATAAAGAGTGATTTTCGCCCCGGCATCGGCGAAGGCGCGCGTCAGGGCGCGCGTGTAGATCTCGCCGCCGCCGACGATCGGCTGCAGGTTGACGTGGTGGATGTGGATCATCGCGGAAGAGCGGCGATTATAATCGGCGCGCATGCTTCGCCTCCGATGAAGATCCTCGTCTTAAAGCGCGACAAGATCGGCGACTTGCTGCTCACCACGCCGCTGTTCGCGCAGCTGAAAGCGGCCCTGCCGCAGGTCGAGACGCACCTGCTCGCCAACGACTACAACGCCTGGGTGGCGGCGGGCAACCCGCATGTCGATCGAGTCTGGATCTACCGCCGCGTGCGGCGCGGCGGCAGCGTCAGCCTGGGCGCGGCCTGGGACTGGATCTGGCAGCGCCGCGCGCTGCGCCGCGAGCGCTACGACTGGGTGATCGTGGCCAACGGCGACGAGTCGCCGCGCGCGATCCGGCGCGGCCTGTCGGTGCGCGGCGTGAGAACCGTGGCGCGCTGCGCCGGCGCGTCGAAATATCCCGGCTTGACCGATCCTTTGCCGCCGGATGCCGCAAGCCATGAGATTGAGCGGCTGCTGGCGCTGCTCCTGCCATTGGGAATTCCCGTTCCGGAAAAAATAAAAACACCCTTGCCAGCCTACCTCCTTCCCCCCGCATCGGCGGCGTTCGCGCGCGGCTGGCTCGCCGAGCGCGGCCTCGCGCCCGGCAAATACGTGGTGCTGGGCCTCGGCGCACGGCGGCCGAAAAAGCAGCCCGCCACCGGGCAGGTGCTGCGCTGGAGCGCCTGGTGGAAGGAGCGCCATGGCCTCGACACGGTGTTCATGTGGACGCCCGGCAGAGCCGACGATCCGCTCTATCCCGGGGACGACGCAGTGGCGCAGCCGGTGCTGGATGCCGCATCTCACGGACAGGCGCCGCAGATCCATCCATTTCGCGGTCCGATTGCCGAGGCGCTTGGGCTGATATGGAGCGCGCGGACCAGCATTTTCCCGGACAGCGGCCTGATGCAGTTCGCCGCCGCGAGCCCCGGCGGCGTGCTGGGTTTCTTTGCCGAGGCGGAAGTTTCGCCGGCGCCGGCGCAGTGGGCGCCGCGCGGGCCGCGGGCCGACTATCTCGAGGCGCGCAAGAGCGTTGCGGAGTTGCCCGAAGCGCTCGTCTACGAGCGCCTCGAGCGCCTGCTCGGTCAGTGCTTTTCGCCGTAAATGGCGGGATTGAGCGCGGGGTCGTTGTACATCTTGAACTGGCGGTAGACCTTGAAGCTGGCCGCGCCGCGCGCCGCGTCGGCGAGCAGCCGGTCGAGACACGCTGCCAGGTCCGTCCGTTGTTCATTCAATCGATCTAATTTCGCCAGACAATTCTCTATGTGAGCGCTGGCGACGCCGGTGCGCAGCGTCTGCAGCCGCATGTGGTGGATCTTCAGCGACAGGATCGAGAGCCGGTCGATCATCGCGCCGGGTGTCTCGCTGTTCAATCTTGCTTCCGGTTTTATTTTTATAGCAGAGAAAAAATTCAATAATTGTTCGTCGATCCGCTCGATCGCGTCGTTGCGCTTCTGGTTGTAGCCGTCGATGGCGCGCTTGTTGTTGGCGATCTCGGCGTCGGCCACATGGCGCCGGCGCGCCAGATCCTCTTCGTCCCACAGCAGGCAGTTGCAGCGGTGATTGGCCTCGATCGCCTGCCACAGTGCGTCGCGCTCGCCGGCTGCGGCGCTCTTCGCCCAGCCGGCGAGCGCGTGCCGGCTGTCGTGGAAGTCCGTGAGGTCGCGCGCGCGCAGCCCGGTCATTTCCTGTCCGCCTGTCGTAATTCGATCAGCTTCGCATACTTCATGAAGCTGTTCATGCAGCCGATCCAGATGTGGACCAGTCCCGGCAGGCCGTCGAGGAAGCCCAGGCGCAGGAAATAGAACTTGCCGAAGCGCAGCAGCGGCGCGAGCACCAGTTCGGCGATGCCGGCACGGCGCGCTTGCCGGTGCAGATCCTCCGCGGCGAGGGTGGTGTAGCGGTTCTGCTTGTCGAGGTAGCGGCCGAGGTCTTCGGCCGATTCGTGCAGCAGGTCGCCCATGAGCGTGCCGATCGGCGCGCCCGGGGCGTCAAGGAGCACTTTCTCGTGTACCGTGTCGTCGCTCCAGCGGGCCTGCCGGCGGTCGAACAGCCGCGCACTCCAGTCCGGATAGCCCTCGCCGTGCCGCAGCCAGCGGCCCAGAAAGCGGTTGCGGCGCGCCATGCGGTAAACCGGCGCGGCGGGGGATTCGAGCGTGCGCACGAGGCTGGCGGCGAGTTCCGGAGAAACCCGTTCGTCCGCGTCCAGGCACAGCACCCAGTCGTTTGCCGCCCGCTCGACCGCGAACTGCTTCTGGCGGCCAAAGCCGAGCCATTCCTTGACCACCACGCGCGCGCCGTAGCGCTCCGCGAGCGCCACGGTGCCGTCGGTGCTGCCGGAATCGACCACCACGACTTCGTCGGCGAAGGCGACGCTGGCAAGGCAATCCGCAAGCTGCGCTGCCGCGTTCCGCGTGATCAGGACAACCGACAGGGGCAAGGCGTTTTTCCGTTATAAAATGAAACGAAAACAACGCGGTATTCTAGCTCACGCCCTGTGGGCAAAGCCGTCTGAGCCCAGCGGGCGACCCCTACTTTGCCGCGCATCCTTTTCGTCAAAACCTCCTCGCTCGGCGATGTCGTGCATAACTGCCCGGCGGTCACGGATGTCGCGCGCGGCGTCCCGGGCGCCGTCATCGACTGGGTGGTGGAGGAATCCTTTGCCGAGCTTGCGGCATTGCACCGCTCGGTGCGGCGCGTGATCCCGGTCGCCATCCGGCGCTGGCGCACGGAGCTCTTGTCCGCCGGCACCTGGGCCGGGTTCGGCAGGTTTCGCCGCGCGCTGAGAGCCGAGCGCTACGATTTCGTGATCGACAGCCAGGGCTTGGTCAAGAGCGCGCTGGTCGCCGTACTTGCGAGCGGCCCGAAACACGGGTTTGACCGTGGCAGCGCGCGCGAGCCGTTCGCGGCGCGCTTCTACGGCGCGCGACACGTGGTGCCGGTTGGGCTGCATGCGGTCGAGCGCAACCGCCGGCTCGCCGCCGCCGTGCTCGGCTATACGCTGGAGGACGCCTGCGACTATGGCCTGCGCGTCGCCGATATCGTGCCGATCCAGGTACGCTCGCCTTACGTGCTGCTGCTCACGATGACGAGCCGGGACGACAAGCTCTGGCCGGAAGAGCATTGGCGCTCGCTCGCTACGGCGCTGGAGGAGCGCGGCCTGCACTGCGTGCTGCCCTGGGGATCCGAAGCGGAAAAGCGCTGCTGCGAGCGCATTGCCGCGGCGCTCGGGGAGGCGCTCGTCCCACGGCGCATGACGTTGGCGGAACTCGCGTGCCTCGCGAGCAAGGCGCATTGCGTGGTAGGGGTGGACACCGGGCTTGCGCACCTCGCCATGGCGCTCGATGTTCCGGTGGTCGGCCTGTATTGCGGCTCTGACCCCGCGCTTACCGGTCTAGTTGGCGGCAAATGGGTGCGCAATCTGGGCAATCTCGGAGCGCCGCCTTCGGTTGCGGAGGTGCTCGAAGTGCTGGAGCCCCTGCTCTGATGTGGCGCTGGCTTTACACGCTTGCCATCCGGGCCGCCGCGCCTTTCATCCTCGCCAGGCTTTGGTGGCGCGGGCGGCGCGAGCCGTTCTACCGGAGGCGCATCGGCGAGCGCTTCGGCCACTACCGGGATGGCGTGCCGCGGCGCCTCGGTGCCGCTCCATACAATCGGCCGGTGCTGTGGATACACGCGGTTTCGGTGGGCGAAGCCCGCGCCAGTGCCGCGCTGGCGCGCTCGCTCGCGGCCGCGAACACCGGTCACGAGCTGCTTCTTACCTGCATGACGGCCGCGGGCCGCGAGACCTTGAGGGAACTGCACGGGGAATCGGCCCGCATCGCCTGGCTGCCCTACGACTATCCTGGCGCGGTGCGCCGTTTCCTGGAGCATTTCAGGCCCCGCCTGGGCGTGCTGATGGAGACCGAGATCTGGCCGAACCTGCTCGCCGCCTGCGCCAGCCATGGCGTGCCGGTGCTGCTGGCGAACGCCCGCATGTCGGAAAAATCGGCGCTTGGCTACCGGCGCTGGAGCGCTCTGGCGCGGCCCGCGTTCGCGTCGCTGGCGGCGGTCTGCGCGCAAAGCGAAGAGGATGCGCAACGCCTGCGCGCGCTGGGCGCCCGCAGCGTCGAGGTGGCGGGAAACCTGAAATTCGACAGTGCTCCGGAGGCGAACGGGCGCGCCGAAGGTGCGGCCTGGCGCGCGCGCCTCGGGCGTCCCGTGCTGCTGCTGGCCAGCACGCGCGAAGGCGAAGAGAAGATGCTGCTCGACGCGATGCCGGCCTGGGACGAGAAGCTGCTGGTGCTCATCGTGCCCCGGCACCCCCGGCGTTTCGACGAGGTTGCCGTTCTTTCCGTGAAGGACGGGTTCCCCGCAGCCCGCCGCAGCCGCGAGCCGATGCCGGCTGCCAAGGACCGGGTCCATCTCGGCGACACCATGGGCGAGATGGACTTCTACTACGCCGCCGCGGACGTCGCCGTGATCGGCGGCTCGTTTGTGCCGCGCGGCGGGCAGAACCTGATCGAAGCCTGCGCGGCGGGCGTGCCGGTGGTGCTGGGCCCCAGCATGTTCAATTTCGCGGAGGCGACGCGCCTGGCGCTGGAAGCCGGCGCCGCGATCCAGGCGGCCGACGCGGCGGGCGCAATCCGGGAAGCCTTGCGGCTGTTATTGAACTCCGAAGAAAGAACCAGGATGGGCGCGGCAGGCAAGCAGTTTTGCGAGGCCCATCGCGGCGCAACGCGAAAACACCAGCTTGTGTGCGCGAGGTTGCTTAAGGGCGCGGCTACGGTTGCAACGCGCGATTGACCTCTTCGAGGTCTTCTTCGCGCAGGCTGCCGGCGGCGGCCTTCAGCTTCAAGTGGTTGTTGATCGTGTTGTAGCGCGCAATCGCGAGATCGCGCCGGGTGGAGAAGAGCTGCTGCTGCGCGTTGAGCACGTCGATGTTGATGCGCACGCCCACTTCGTAGCCGAGTTTGTTCGAATCCAGCGCGCTTTGCGAGGACACCAGTGCCTGCTCCAGCGCGCCGACCTGCGCGATGCCGTTGGTCACGCCGAGAAAGCTCTGGCGGGCGGTGAGCGCGCTGCTGCGGCGCGCATTATCCAGGTCGCGCCTGGATTTCTCGTAGTTGGCCGCTGCTTCGCGTTCGCGCGAGCTGATCGCGCCGCCCTGGTAGAGGGGCAATCCGAGCTGCACCCCGAACACGCCCGAGGTGATGTTGCTCGGCACGCTGGAGAGCTGCGAGGCGGTCTGCGAGGTCCAGCCATAGCTGGCGACCAGGTCCACCGTCGGGTAATGGCCCGCCGTATTGCGCTTGGCTTCGAGGTTCGCAATCTCGGTCGCCGATTCCTGGATCTGCACCGGGTAACCCTGCTTTTCGGCCAAATCCACCCAATTTTGCATGTTGACCGGGTTTGGCGCCGAGAGCTGGACCTGCTGGCGCAGCGGCTTGAGCGCCGCGTACGCCTTGCCGGTAATCTGCTGCAGCACGCTGCGCTTGGTCTCGAGGTCGTTCAGCGCGGCGATCTCCTGCGCTGCTGCAAGGTCGTAGCGCGCCTGCGCCTCGTGCGTATCCGTGATGGTGGCGGTGCCGACTTCGAAGTTGCGCCTGGCCTGGGCCAGCTGTTCGCCGATCGCCGT
>Ga0315281_10007927_pt1 | contig 14865 bp, 10 predicted proteins | sample YL17G07_0_MG_FD_204540 | JGI IMG/M metagenome (GOLD analysis project Ga0315281, IMG submission 204540) | Sediment microbial communities from Yellowstone Lake, YNP, Wyoming, USA - YL17G07_0 | ecosystem: Environmental > Aquatic > Freshwater > Lake > Sediment | place: USA: Wyoming | collected...
GTTTTCTTCCGGAGTCAAAGCTATGGAAATTGCCTTTCTCATCTCCGCCTCCTGACCACATAGATAGCACAAAGCGGAGATTAATAGAAGCTAAATATGAATCAATACACTAGCTGTTTCCTCGGAGTCCTTCAGGACTCCAAGGGGACAATAGGTTTTTCTTTGTGCTCTTGGTGTCTTGGTGGTGTGCTCTTATCATTTCGGCGGCTGCCAACGGTCTCCCATGAACAGGGGCAGTTCCCCGGCGCAGATGGGGCCTACGGCAATCTCCCAGCCGGTGTACCCGGCCAGTTCCTCCCGGAGGGGGGCGAGCCACCCGGGAATGATGAGGCGGCGGTGACTGACCCGCTCCCCCACCCGGTGCGCCTCCAGGGCCTGGTCCAGGCGCTGGGGGGTGAAGCTCCTGAGAATCATGGCCATGTCCACCGTATCGCCCCGGCAGTCCACCACCAGGAGAAAGTAAGGGCTGACGGTGGTGGCCAGCACCGCGGTGAGCACGGTCAGGGTGAACTCGCTGTTGCCGGTTACCAAGACCGGGTCGGCCGGCCCCGGGTCGTTGATTTCGAAGAGATTGGCAGGCACGGGGCGGGGCAGGTCCAGGGACGGCACCGGGGGCATCATGTCACCGGCCCGGAGCGCCAGGGACAGGGCGTAGCGCTTCTGGGGGCTGAGCCCCAAGCAGTCCTCGGGCCTGAGCTCCCCCGCCTGCAGGCGGGCAGCCAGAGCGGCGGCATCCCGGACGTCGGCCACTCGGCATTCCTCCGGGGTGAGATACGGTGCCAGTTCAATCTTGTCGAGATAGAGATTCGCGTTCAGCATGGCAGGGCTTGGGCCAGGAAACTTTGGGCTAACTTACCAAGAAACCGGGCCGGCGTCAATTGGAGGCGCGGAGCCGGACAGACGCGGCCCGGGGCGCTTGCCGGAACGGACTTTCCAGGGCGCACTGAACATACCCCACTGCCGGATTGGCGCCTAATTAGGGAAAATCTTTTACCTACCCGGGGAACTTATGGAAAAATTGGGGTAATGCCTGGAGAAGCAAGCCTAATTTTTTCCTGCTCCATTTTTTAATAATTTTTTTTGGCATAGAACTTGCTTTCATAGTATAATACAAGCGATGAAGGAGACATGTCGGATTATATCCCTTCAGAAAGTCTGAGAGAATGACCCGCGACGCCGGCATGGCCCTTCCGCAGCCCTCGGGGATTCGCCATGGATGCAGATTGTGGAGTCTTGGTGGTAAGCCGACACGGCAAGCTGTTGGCCGCCAATCCACTGGCGGAAACCATTCTCGCCCGTTCTCTCACCTCCGGTAGTTGCCTGGAAGCCAAGGGCCCGTTGGGCCGTTCCATCTCCCGCTTTGGCCAGCCCATTTGGGAAATGCTGGGTTGCGGGGAGGAAGAACACGGCCTGTTGGAAGTGGAAGACCTGACGGGAACCGCCATTTTTTACAGTTGCATCCCCCTTTACAATGAGGAAAATCTGGTCACGGGCACGGTCATTACCCTGGAGAGGAAAAAGGATAAAGACCTGGGCCAGGCTTTGAATTTCCTGGGCCTGAGCCACGATGAGATCATGGACCAGTTCCCGGAGGGGGTGTTCGTGGTCAACACCCGGTGGCAAGTCAGTTACTTTAACCAAACCGCCCAGGAAATCACCGGTTACTCCCGGAACGAAGCCATGGGCAAGTTCTGCTGGGAAATTTTCCGCAGTGAGCTCTGCCACAAGAACTGCCCCATGCGCGTGTCCATGAGCAGCGGGCAAGCCATGCGGGACCAGGAGGTGGAAATCCTCACCAAGACCGGGGAAAAGAAATTGCTCCTGGTGAACACCGCCCAGATCAAAAAACCCGGCAACAAGGTGTTGGGCGGGGTGGAGACCTTTCATGACCTGACCTCCCATCAATATCCGGCGGCCGCCGCGAAAGAGCGGGAGGTGATCGCGGACATTGTCGGCATCAGCCCCCGGATGCAGGAAATCATCCAGAGTCTCCCCATTATTGCCGCCTCCCATTCCAATGTGCTGATCCTGGGCGAATCGGGCACCGGCAAAGAGCTCATCGCCCGGGCCATTCACACCCTGAGCCCCAGGCGCAAAGGGCCCTTTCAGGCGGTCAATTGTTCGGCCATCCCCGAGACTTTGCTGGAGTCCGAACTCTTTGGCTATGAGCGGGGGGCGTTCACGGGCGCGGTGGGCAGCAAGCCGGGGAAGTTCGAGTTGGCCCGGGACGGCACCCTCTTTCTGGATGAGATCGGCGACCTCAGGCCGGAACTCCAGGCCAAGCTGCTGCGGGTGTTGGAGGATCGAGCCTTCGAGCGGGTGGGCGGCACCCGGAAAGTCCCCCTGGAGGCCAGGATTGTGGCGGCCACCAATGTGGACCTGAAAGAGGCCATGCGCCAGGGCAAGTTCCGGGACGACCTCTACTACCGGCTCTTCACCGTGCCCATCGAATTGCCGCCCCTGCGGGAAAAGCGGGAAGATATCCCCATCCTGGTCAAGTACTTCCTGGAACAGCTCAACCGGAAATTTAACAAGAAAATCAGGGGGGTGGACCCCAAGGTGATGAGACTGTTCTGCCGCCACCCCTGGCCCGGCAATGTCCGGGAACTGCAGCATGTCCTGGAATACTGCTTCGTCTTTGCCAAGGGGCCCTTCATCACCGAGCGTCATTTGCCCCGCCTGGAAACCGCCTGGGTCGGCAGAGAACTGGAAGCCCTGGATAGCTCGGTCAGCCCCTTAGAGGCGCTGGAACGGGAAACCATTGTCAGGGCCCTGGAGCGGGTTTATGGCAGTAAGCAGGAAGCCGCCCGCCTGCTGAGAATCAGCCGCAGCAAGTTGTGGAGAAAAATGCGGTGCTACCGGATCAACGAAGGTGAATTCAAAAAATAACACATCTTTTAATTTTGCAACGTTTTAAATTTAGCGTAACTAACAGATATTTAAGTAAATTAAGCTTATCAGTAAATATCCGTTTCATTTCCGCCCATTTCTTCCCGCGATTTTTTCCTCCTTTTTTAAATTTAATCTTCCCATCAAATTCCGCGACATTTTCTGCCAAAGATAATTCCTTGAAATTCCAACCTTTTTTAATATGAGGCAAAAAATGTTTTAATTCCGCTCATTTTTCCCTTCCCCGGATCACTCCAATTTTCCCCGCCATCAGCATTTTAGCAGTTAAATCAATTAAATACCCTAGTTGGCCTCCTCTTTGCTCTTATAGCAAGTCAAAGAGCAGAAAGGAGGTAAGGCCGTGAGCGTATCTTTTGGAGAAATTGAAACCATCTTGGATCGGTTTCCGCCGCAGCCGGAACATCTGATCAGCGCCCTCCAGGATGTTCAAGCCAAGTTACACTACATCCCCCAGGCGGCCATGCAGGCGGTCTGTGAGCATCTGGGGGTGCCCCTTTCCCGGGGGTGGGCGGTGGCCACTTTCTTCAAGTCCTTCCGCCTCGAGCCTCGAGGGGTGCATGGAATTAGGGTGTGCCTGGGCACTGCCTGTCACCTCAAGGGTGGGGCGCGCCTGGTGGAGGGGTTAGAAAGGGAGTTGAAAGTGAGTCGCGGTCATACCACTAAGGATCTCAATTTCGATCTGGATACAGTGAACTGCTTGGGCGCCTGCGCCTTGGCACCGGTGGTGGTGGTGGACGAAAATTATCAACCTAATGCTAGCCACCGCAAACTTCGGAAGGTCTTAAAAGATTTGACCAAGGCCTAAAACCATGAATGATGGGTGATGCCATGGCACAAGTAAGCACAGCAAGAAAACTGGAGGAATTCCGGCTTCCCAATGCCGAAGCGCTGGCCGCCTATCGGGAAGCCATTCTGGCGCAACGCGACCCTAACCGGACGGTGATCATCGTCTGCCATGGAACCGGCTGCCTGGCGAATGGCAGCCCCAAGGTGGCTGCAGCTTTGCGGCAATCCATCGCCGGGGCCGGCATTGCCGCCCCGGTAATTCCGGAGATCAAGACTACCGGGTGTCACGGATTTTGCTCCCGCGGCCCCCTGGTGATCCTCCAACCTTCCGGCCTCTTTTATCAAAAGGTCAAGGAAAAGGACGCCGAAGAGATCGTCCAAACCACCCTGATGGAAGGCAGGCCCGTGGAGCGCCTGTTATATGTGGATCCCCGGACCGGAGAACCTATTGCCCACGATCACGAAATCCCCTTTTATAAATACCAGCAGCGCATTGTGCTCAGGAATATCGGTAAGATTGATCCTGCCGATATCAGTGACACCATTGCGGTGGGCGGCTATCAGGCCTTGGCGACGGCGCTGACCGGCATGACGCCTGACGAGGTGATTGCCGCGGTGGAGGCCGCGGGTCTGCGGGGCCGGGGCGGCGCCGGCTTTCCCACTGGCCGCAAGTGGCGTTTTGCCACTGAAAATGTGCGCAAGCACCCGGGCCCCATTTATGTGGTGGGCAATGGCGATGAAGGTGACCCCGGGGCCTTCATGGACCGCACCCTCATGGAAGGCGATCCCCACGCGGTGCTGGAGGGGATGGCCATCGGGGCTTATGCTTTGGGGGCCAGCCAAGGATTTATCTACGTGCGCATGGAGTATCCGGTGGCCATCCGGCACCTCAGCCTCGCCATCGAGCAAGCCCGGGCCCTGGGATTGCTGGGAAAGAACATCCTGGGCACCGGATTTGATTTTGACATCCAAATCAATCGGGGCGCCGGGGCTTTTGTCTGCGGGGAAGAAACCGCCCTGATCGCCTCTCTCGAAGGCCGGGTGGGCGAGCCCGTCCCCCGGCCCCCTTTTCCGGCGGAAAGAGGCCTGTGGGGCCGGCCCACCATCATCAATAACGTGGAGACCTGGGGTAACGTGTCCCAGATTATTGAAAAAGGCTCCCAGTGGTACAGCGACCTCGGGGTGCCTCACAGCACCGGCACCAAGATCTTTTCCCTCGTGGGCAAGGTCAACAATGTGGGGTTGGTGGAGGTGCCGATGGGCATTAGCCTGGAGCGCATCGTCGACGAAATCGGCGGGGGTGTGCCAGGCCAGGACCGGTTCAAGGCAGTCCAGACCGGCGGACCTTCCGGCGGCTGTATCCCTTACAAACTCAAGGATACCCCGGTGGACTTCGATTCCCTGACCAAGGTGGGCGCCATGATGGGTTCTGGCGGCATGATCGTCATGGACCAGCGAGATTGCATGGTGGATGTGGCCCGCTATTTCCTGCGATTTTTGGAGGAAGAGTCCTGCGGCAAGTGCCTCCCCTGCCGGCTGGGCCTCAAAGCCATGCTGGAGTACCTGGACAAGTTCGCCCAGGGTCAGGGTTCCCCCCAAGATATTGAAGAGCTGCAGAGCCTGGCCCGGGCCGTCAAGGCCGGGTCTTTGTGCGCCCTGGGCGGCACTTCCCCCAATCCCATCCTGACTACTATCCAGTATTTTCGGGACGAGTACTTGGCGCACGTAGTGGACCATCGGTGTCCGGCGGGGGTGTGCAAAGACCTGATCACTTACTCCATTAACCCGGAAATCTGCAACGGCTGTGGAGTTTGCGCCCGCAACTGCCCTCAAGGGTGCATCAGCGGCGAGAAAAAGAAGCTTCACACCATCGACGCCAGCTCCTGCATCCGGTGCGGCATGTGCATGGATGAATGCCCGGTGGACGCAGTCATGGTGGAGTAGGAGGTGAATTCATGAGCGCCAAAAAAGCCAAAAAAGAACAGGACAAAGGCCTGATTAACTTCGCTATCAACGGTCAGTCGGTGCAGGCCCGAGAAGGCTGGACCATCCTGGAGACGGCCCGGCAATTCGGGGTTCACATCCCCACCCTTTGTTTTCATCCGGCGGTGCAGCCCATCGGCTCCTGCCGTCTCTGCGTGGTGGAGACCCGGCAAAATGGCCAATCCCGGGTGGTCGCCTCCTGCATCACCCCGGTGCAGGCCGGTGTGGAAGTCCTGACCCACTCGGAGGAGGTTCAGAATGTGCGCCGATGGGTCCTGGAGATGCTGCTGGCCAACTGCCCTGCGTCCAGACGGATTCGGGAATTGGCAAAAGAATATGGAGTGACCTCCACCCGCTTTAGGGTGGAGCACCCGGAGGACGCTTGCCCCCGCTGCGGTCTTTGCGTCCGGGTCTGTGAGGAGGTGGTGGGTGTTCAGGCCATCTCCCTGGGCAACCGGGGCATATTTAAAGAGGTCACCTCTCCATATCACCAGCACAGCAAGGATTGTGTGAGCTGTGGGACCTGCCTCTATGTCTGTCCCACGGGCGCCATGGAACAACTGTTCGACCAAATCAGGGGTTAACCCTGAAGCATCCTGGTCGCGGCAGGGGTAACAAGGAGAAGAACATGAAAAACGAAGCCAAAATCGGCGTTTTCCTGTGCGAGTGCGGCGGAAAAATCAGCAGCCGCATCGACCTGCCGGCGGTGAGAGAATTGCTCCAGTTTGAGCCCTGGGCCCATCTGGAAATTTCCCCTTACCCTTGCACTGCCCCCGGTCTGGAAGCCATGCGGGCCCAGGTGCAGGAAAAGGGGCTCGACCGCATCCTGGTGGGGGGCTGCTCGCCCCGGGCGATGAAAAAGAAGTTCGCCGCGGCGCTGGCGCCGGTAGGGATTGAAGCCTACCAGGTGGAAATGGTCAACCTGAAGGACCATGTGGCCGCGGTCCACGACGGCGCTCCCAAGGAGTTGGCCCGCAAGGCCGCCGCCCTGCTGGCCGGAGGATTGGCCGGCCTGCGGCTCCTGGAGCCTTACCAGCCCGTCTCGGTGCCCTTCCAGGGGCCGGTCCTCATCACCGGGGGCGGCATCTCCGGCTTTGCCGCCGCCCGGGAACTGGCCCGCAAGGGGATGGAGAGCCTGCTATTTTCCCCGGCCCAAAATCTGGACCAGGTTCTGGACCAGCTCCCCCGGACTTTTCCCGGCAGCCAGGTTTTTTCCGGAGAACTCACCGAACTCCTTAAAGAGGTCTTTGCCAGCCCGCTGGTCAAGGTCCTGCCCGACCAGCCGGTGGAATATGTGGTGGGACATGTGGGCGATTATCGCATCGGGTTGCGCCAACCCGACGGCACTGAGACCGAGGTCAAAGGCTCGGCCTTGATCCTGGCCCTGGACCGGGAGTTTGTCCCCGGAGACTACGGCTATATCGGCGGCGGCGAGCGGGTGTGCGACCTGTTGGAACTGGAGGAACGCCTGGCCCAGGGGGAAATCGAGCCGGGCAAGGTGGTCTTCTGGGTGAACAGCGCTGCACACGGTAAAGCTGCCCAGGAGTTCACCGCGGTGGCGGCCTGGCGGGACAGCCTGGTGCTGGCCCGGAACCACCCCCAGACCAAACCCACCGTGCTGTACCCGGCCAACATCACCCTGCCCCTCACCGGGGCCGACCTGGCTGAGGCCCGGCAGTGCGGCGTCGGATTCCAATCCTACGCCCCGGAGGTCCACCCGGTGGTCCAATCCGGCTACCTGACTTACTTCAGCCCCCAGGACCATCTGGAGCACGAACTGCAATGGGACAACCTGGTGGTCTCCATGGTGCCGGGAGAGCCGGCGGCCAGGACCCAGGAACTGCTCCGGTGGCTGCCGGTGTATTCGGAAAACGGAGGCCGGCTCAGGAAAAAGCAGTTGAAACTCAAACCCGAGCAGGTGGCCGATGAGACCATTTTCCTGACCGGCTCGGCCAGTGAACTCCGGGACCTGAACGAGGTCTTATCCCAGGGCAAGAAGGCGGCCCGGGGGGTGTTGCAACTCCGGGAAAAGGCCCAAAGGGGGGCGCTGGTCAGCCCGGTGGTGGTCACCATCGACCAGGATCTTTGCCAGGGCTGCGGTTTATGCGAGGAGATCTGTCCCTGCGGCGGGGTGGAGCACGTCAAGCCCGGCGCCGGCCCGGTGCCGCGCCATGCGGATATTCACCTGTGCAGCGGCGGCGGCACTTGTGCGGCCACCTGCCCTTACGAAGCCGTCAAGATGCTCAATAATACGGCTCAGCAGTTGGAGGCCCGCATCAAGGGGGTGCTCTCCCGGATGCAGGAAAATGAGACGCTGGGTCTCATTTGCGGCTGGGGCGGCCTGGGGGCTGCAGATCTGGCCGGGGTTAAGGGGTTATCCTACCCCCGGGGCGTCTATCTGATCCCGGTGAACTGCCTGGGTTCCATTGACCCCGCCATCTTCTCTATGGCCTTTGTGAACGGGGCCAACAGTCTCCTCCTGGCCGGCTGCACGCCTACGGCCTCCTGCCACTATATCTACGGGGTGGATCATTGCTGGTATCGGGTCAACATCATGAAGAAGCTCCTCTCCCTGGCCGGGCTGGAGCGCCGCCGGATATCCATGGGCTACCTGGACGTCAACCAACCGGAAGCTTTCGTCCGGATGGTGGAGTCCCACCTGGACGCCATGGCGTCACTGGCGCCCATTAAGCGGGATGAGAAAATTCAAACCAAACTCTGGGCCATTCATGCCACGCTCCATCGTCCCCGGGTGCGCTGGGTGTTGGGGACAAGTTTGAGAAGGCCGGCCGAGAAGGAGTTTCCCGGCGAGCAGGTCAACGCCGTGGATGCCGATGAGACCATGCTGGACGTGCTCCGGGAGGAGTTTCTGGCCTCCAGGATTCTCAGGGCCGTTGGCGACCAGCCCCTCAGCCCGCCGCAAATTGCCCGAAGCATGGATGAAGCGGTGAAGAATATTAGCCCCTTCTTGACGGATATGGCCAAGGAAGGTCGGCTGACGATCAAGGGCTGGGAGGGCGGCTATCCCGTCTATGCCGTAGGTAAGGCATAAAGAAACAGGGTTGCGGCTAGGGGTTATGGATAGGCCTTAGGCTTTGGGCCAAAGAGTTCGGGCGGCCCATCCTCTATGGCGTTCGAGGCAAGGGCCAGGCTCAACCCGGCCCGTGAGGAGGGGTTATGAAAACCTTTGCCGATCTTATCGAAGAGGTCCAAAAACCGGGCCTTTGTCACCATTGTGGCGGCTGTGCTACGTTCTGCACCGCCATCAATTATGGGGCCCTGGCACTGGATGAAAACGGCAGACCTCGTTACAAAGACCGGGACAAGTGCATCGAATGCGGCATCTGTTATGCGATTTGTCCGGAAATTGGCGAACATGAGGAAGAGACTAAAAAACACGTCTCCTGGAATCCGCCCATTGGCCGGGTAATCGGTGCCACGGTAGCCCGGTCTCTGAATCCGGAAGTGCAGGCCCAGGCTACGGACGGCGGGGTGGTGACTGCCTTGTTACTCTATCTGTTGGACAAAGGACGCATTGATGGCGCTATTGTGGCGAAAAAAACCGGACTCTTTAAAAGAGAGCCCTGGCTGGCTCTTACCCGGGATGACATCATGGCTGCGGCCGGGTTTCATTTCGACACCTCCCATGGTATGGAACGCTTTTCCGAAGTTTATTCCACCTATACCCCTTCCATCGCCCAACTCGAAACGGTGGCCAAAAAAAGTTTGAACCGGGTGGCAATTGTGGGCACTCCTTGCCAGATTAACACCCTGCGGCGCATGGAAGTGTTGGGGGTTGTGCCCACGGAGGCCATCAAGTATTACCTCGGTCTTTTCTGCATCGGCAACTTTGTGTTCGGTGAAAAGGAACGTCAGCAACTGGAAACCCTGGGCAATTTCAAATGGGAGGAGGTCCATAAAATAAATCTCAAAGAAGAACTGATGATCCATTTGCACAACCGGGAAATGCGGTTCATCCCGCTCGATAAACTGGACTTCATGAAACGGCACGCTTGTCATTACTGCCTGGACTATTCGGGCGAATTTGCGGATCTCTCCTTCGGCGGCATCGGGGCCGAAGAAGGATGGACCACGGTGATCACCCGGTCGCCGCAAGGGCAAACCCTTTTGACCGGGGCCATGGGGAAATATATCGAGGAATATAATCCCAAAATCAAACCCAACTTTAAAAAAGAGGCCTTGGCGAAGGTGCTGCAATATTCTGACTTGAAGAAGCAAAAAGCCAGAGTGGAGAGGGAAAGAATGGTGGCCTAAATCCATTGTTGTTCATATAACTATCTGGGATTGCTATCTATTGTAAGGGCAGGGTTTCCCTGCCCCGTAGGGCAGGCAGACGCCGCCCTTACAACAAAGCTTGCTCCACCCTATCTGTAGGTTCCCGAATGGAAAGCAAGGTCTTGGAACCTATAGACGAAAAGGTGGTGTGATCAGTTTGATGATGGCCGGGGGCGGCACCGCCGGTATGCAGGCCGCGTTAGACTTAGCCAATCCCGGCTATTTCGTCCCACCCGGTGGAGAAAAAATCAGCCATTGGCGGTGCCATGGCGCCCTCGCCTGCACTGCCCAAGCGAGACGCCGGTGCTTCCGGGAGGATTTTCGAGAGAATTGCGCAATAGAATGGTGGGCGGTGCCCGCCCTACATTTGGTCGCGTCGATCTTCAGTCTTAGCTGACAGCTTCCCGGGTTTTGCCTGAAACCTGAAAGAATGGCGAGCGCCGCGCACCCTACACCTGTTAGCGTCAATACTTCTTCTTTATCCGAAAGCCGAAAGCTGATAGCTGACAGCTGACAGCTAATTCCAAATAAAAACACTTGCTTTTCCAGGCAAACTGGGGTATATATTCTTTTGCCTGCTGGGCAGGCTAGCGTCAAAAATCGTCCGCAAGGAGCGGCAGACCGGGACAACTGACTGTAATTCATTAAAAACTTGGGTAAAGGAGGCTGCCCTCACCCGGGATCCCGGCGGTTTCGGGAAAACAGGGATGCGCCTTAAAAACTTTTGGTAACATCGCCGCCACCACCTCGCACCTCTCCAAGAATCCCCATTTACCAAAAGCCTCCGCCTGCCCTGACCGGCGATAGACAACAGACATGACTACCCGCGTAGGCTTTGCTTCCCTCATTTTGCCGCAACTGACCGAACTGACCCCCTATGAGGCGGGCAAACCCCTGGAGGAGTTGGCCCGGGAAATGGGAGTGACGGACGCCGTCAAATTGGCCTCCAACGAAAACCCCCTGGGCCCGTCGCCCCTGGCCCTGGCCGCCATCGCAGCCAGCCTGGCCACCCTGCATCGCTACCCTGACAGCCATGCCCATTATCTGAGAGAGGACCTGGCCCGCAGTCTTCAGGTCAAACCCGGGCAGCTGATCCTGGGCAACGGCTCCGACGAAGTGCTGGACCTGCTGGTCCGGGCCCTGGTGCCCCCCGGCGGGGAAGTGCTCAGCACCGCCCACACCTTTTTGATGTACGGTTTGCTCACCCAGGCCGTGGGGGGAGTTTTCCGGGCGGTGCCCTTGAAAGAGATGCGGGTGGACCTCAAGGCCGTGGCCGGCGCCGTTTCGCCCCGGACCCGCCTCATCATCCTGAACAATCCCAACAACCCCACCGGCACCGTTTTTTGGCGGGAGGAATGGCAGGAATTCCTGGCGGCTGTGCCGCCCACCGTCACTGTGGTGCTGGACGAGGCCTATATCGATTTCGCCGACGATCCCCGGGTTCCCCAGGCTTTGGAGTATCTGGCCGAAGACCGGCCCCTGGTGGGACTGCGGACCTTTTCCAAGGCTTACGGCCTGGCCGGGCTGCGGCTCGGCTACGGTTACGGCCCCAGCGAACTGGTGGACTACCTGAACCGCATCCGGCTGCCCTTTAATGTCAACCGCCTGGCTCAGGTGGCCGGCCAGGCGGCCCTCCGGGACCGCGATTTTCTCGCCCGCACCAAGGAACTGGTGTGGTCCGGGCGGGATTATCTCTCCGGGGAGCTCAAGCGCCTGGGACTGGCTTTTATACCCACCCAGGCCAATTTTCTCCTCATCCGGACAGGCCGGCCAGGGCGGGAAGTCTATCAGGAAATGCTGAAATATGGGGTCATCATTCGGGCCATGGACGGCTACGGTTTCCCCGACTATATCCGGGTCAATGTGGGATTGCCGGAGGAGAACCGTCGTTTTCTCGGCGCACTTCAAAAGGTTATGGGGCTGTAAGGGCTGTTGGCTCAGGACATCATCATCACCATCGATGGGCCGGCTGGTTCCGGCAAGAGCACTTTGGGCCGGTTCCTGGCCCAGGCCCTGGGATACCGCTACCTGGACAGCGGCGCCCTGTACCGGGCGGTGGCCCGGGAAGCCCGGCGTCAGGGTCTGGACCTGGATGACGGCGAAGCCCTGCGGGCTTTCCTGCCCGGATTTCAGCCCCAGGCCAATTCGGATGCCCAGGGATTTCATCTCTGGGTGGACGGCCGGGAGATCACCGGGGAATTGCGGACTCCCGAGGTGAGCCGGGACGCTTCCCGGGTGGCGACCCAGACGGTGGTTCGGCAATGGGTCACCGGGTGGCTTCGGGCCTTTGCCGATGCTCAGGGGGTGGTGGCCGAAGGGCGGGATCTGGGCAGCGTGGTCTTTCCCGACGCCCAGGTCAAGTTCTACCTGGACGCCGCACTGGCAGTGAGAGCCGAGCGCCGGCGCCAGGAGTGGCAAGACCAGGGTGCGGCCCCGGCCCTGGAGAAGGTGGCCGCGGAAATCGCCGGCCGGGACCATCAGGACCAAACCCGGGCCGAGGCGCCCCTCAAGATCCCTGCAGGGGCGATCCGCATCGACACCTCAAAGCTGGGGCCCCAAGAAGTAGCGAGGCATTGCCTGGCCAGAATCCAGGAAGTTCTGCAGACTGGCCGGTGGGAAAATAAACCAAGTAAACCTGTTTAAGGGGGACAACCTTACATGGACGGTATGGACAAACCAGAACTGATCAACCACACCACCAACGAAGAGCCCGAGACCCAACCCCAGGCCGAATTGGCGGCTGAGCCGGAGTCGGAGCCGGAGCCGACCCCAGCCCCGGAGCCGGAGGCGGCCCTGGAGCCTGTGCCTGAGCCTGAGCTGGAGGCGGCGTCAGAGCCCGAGCCGGAGGCGGCCCTGGAGCCTGTGCCTGAGCCTGAGCTGGAGGCGGCGTCAGAGCCCGAGCTGGAGGCGGCGTCAGAGCCGGAGCCGGAGCCGGAGCAGGCCGCGGCGCCCGTCGCCGAGGATGCGAGCCAGACCGGCGCCCCGGCGGAAAAGGCTGAGACCGCCGCCGAGGTTCCTGAGGACCAGGAAATGTCCGAACTTTATGAAGAGAGCCTCAGGCGGGTGCAGGAAGGGGAAGTCGTCAAAGGGCGCATCGTTTCCATCACCAAGGACTTTGTGATGGTGGACATCGGCTATAAGAGCGAGGGCCAGATTCCCATCCAGGAGTTCACCACCCCGGACGGCGAAGTGACCGCCATGGTGGGCGAATCGGTGGAAGCCCTGCTGGAAAGCCGGGAGGATGAGGAGGGCGTCCTGATGCTCTCCAAAATCAAAGCCTCCAAGATCAAGGTGTGGGAAGAGATCAGTTACGCCTATCACCATGACGACGTGGTGGAGGGCACGGTGGTGGCTAAGGTCAAAGGGGGCCTGTCCGTGGACCTGGGGGGGGTGATCGCCTTCCTGCCGGGCTCCCAGGTTGACCTGAACCCCATGCGCCACACCGACCATCTCATCGGCCAGCGTTTCGGCTTCAAGGTCTTGAAGTTCAACCGCAAAAGGCGAAACGTGGTGCTCTCTCGCCGCAGCCTCCTGGAGCAGGCCAAGAATGAAGCCAAGGCCACGCTGCTCGCCACCCTGGAAGAGGGCAAGGAGGTGGAAGGCACGGTCAAGAACATCACCGATTACGGCATCTTTGTGGACCTGGGGGGTCTGGACGGCCTGCTGCACATCACCGACCTCTCTTATGGGCGGGTGCGGCACCCTTCGGACCTCTTCAAAGTGGGGGACCAGATCACCGCCAAGGTCCTGAGCTTCGACCGGGAAAGGGAACGGATTTCCCTGGGCTTGAAACAACTGGTGCCGGACCCCTGGACCATGGTCCAGGAAAAGTATCCGGTGACCGGCCGGGTGACGGGCCGGGTGGTCAGCCTCACCGACTATGGCGCTTTTATCGAGCTGGAGCCGGGGGTGGAAGGCCTGATCCACATCTCCGAGATGTCCTGGACCCGGAAGGTGCGCCATCCTTCCCAGGTGTTGAGCGTCAATGACACGGTGGAAGCCGTGGTCCTGGAAGTGGAGCCCCAGCGCAAACGCATCTCCCTGAGCCTCAAGCAGGTGGAGTCCAACCCCTGGGAGGTGATCGGCGAAAAGTACCCGGTGGGCTCGGTGATCGAAGGCAAGATCAAAAATATCACCGACTTCGGCATCTTCATCGGCATCGACGAAGGCATCGACGGCCTGGTGCACATCTCCGACATCTCCTGGACCAAGCGGTTCAAGCACCCTTCGGAGCTGTTCAAGAAGGGGCAGGTGGTCCAGGCCAAGGTGCTTTTCATCGACAAGGATAACGAACGCTTTTCCCTGAGCATCAAAGACCTGGCCCTGAACCCATGGCAGACCATCGACCAGCGCTTTCCCATGGGGGCGGTGGTCTCCGGGCCCATTACCAACATCACCGATTTCGGCATGTTTGTAGAGGTGGAGGAGGGCATCGAAGGCCTGATCCACATCTCGGAACTGGGGCGGGACAAACAGAAGATGGCCGCCCTGAAGGTGGGCGACACGATCCGGGCCAAGGTGATCCACAGCTCGGCCCAGGAGCGGCGCATCGGCCTAAGCATCCGCAAACTCGAAACCGACGAAGAGCAGACGCACTACCGGGATTATCTCCACTCCCGCACGGAGGCCACCACCAATATCGGCGACCTCATCCGGGAAAGCCTGGAGGAGAGCGAAGCTCGGAAAATAGGGAACAATAATAAGAGCCAGTAGCCAGTAGTCAGTAGTCAGTTGTACTAGGCATTGGTGAGTTTATCCGACTAAGCAACTTATAACTTAAGACCTCTGCGAAAATCTAAACATCACTTATGTAATCAAAATGTAGCGTAGGCGCCCTCGCCTGCGCCTATATAGCGTATGACACCCGAGGGCGGGTGTCCCACATTTAGA
>Ga0315281_10007929_pt1 | contig 14864 bp, 14 predicted proteins | sample YL17G07_0_MG_FD_204540 | JGI IMG/M metagenome (GOLD analysis project Ga0315281, IMG submission 204540) | Sediment microbial communities from Yellowstone Lake, YNP, Wyoming, USA - YL17G07_0 | ecosystem: Environmental > Aquatic > Freshwater > Lake > Sediment | place: USA: Wyoming | collected...
GGAAGCAATATCGGGATGCTTCTGGAGAAGGTGGACTGGAAATACCCGGAATACCTGGCGCACCTCAAGGACGTGCCGTTCGTGCGGCTGGCATTCATCGAGCCTCCCCTCATCCTGTACTCCCGCTCCAACACCCGCAAGGGGACGTTTCAGGAGATAGATATCCTTCCCCCCGAAATGGTGGAGCTGAACCCCCACGAGTGGTTCTGTTTTCCGGTGAAGGTGGGGGAACTGACGACTTTCGTCTATTTCCACCAGGCCTATATTTCCACCGGCCTCGCGCTTTGCAACCTGTTCGAGATAGCGGAGTTCGACGACATATCGGGCAAGACGCCCGATGCCGTGGTGCTGTTCGGCGTACGGGGAGACAACATGAAGGAGCTGACGGAGTTTTACGACGACCAACAGCACGGCATGATGGTGGGGCTGGTAAAGCACGCGGTGCAGACGGAGTACTTCGGCTATTTCAAAAAGATGATACTCACGCTCCACAACGTGGCAATGATAAAACGGGGCCGCTTGCCGGTGCATGGCGCCATGGCGTGCATCACGCTGAAAACCGGCGGCTCCGCCAATGTGGTGGTGGTGGGGGACAGCGGCGCGGGGAAATCCGAAACACTGGAGGCGCTCCGCACCATCGCGGACGAACACTTCAGCGAAATGAAAATAATTTTCGACGACATGGGGTCGCTCGCCGTCAAGGACGACGGAAGCGTGGTGGGCTACGGCACCGAGATAGGGGCATTCGTCCGGCTGGACGATCTCTCTCCGAAATACGCCTACGACGAAATAGACCGCAGTATCTTCTTCAATCCGGACAAAAAAAACGCGCGGCTGGTGGTTCCCATTTCCCCGTACAAGGAAATCGTCCACGGCTACCCGGTCGATATGGTGCTGTACGCGAACAACTACGAGACGCTGGATAACCAGCGAGCCCCCATCGAGTTTTTTTCGACGGCGGAGAAATCGCTGGAGGTTTTCAAAGACGGCGCGCGCCTGGCCAAGGGGACTACGGACGAAAAGGGGCTGGTGCATACCTATTTCGCCAATCCGTTCGGCGCGCCCCAGCGCAAGGAAGAGCACGAGCGGATAGCGCACCGGCTGTTCGCCGCCATGTATAAAACCGGCGTGCGGGTGGGGCAGATACGCACCCGGCTCGGCATCGAGGGATTCGAACAGGAAGGGCCCCGCGCGGTGGCCGTGGAACTGAACGAAATCATAATCGAGCTTTCGAAAAAGACCAAAAAACAGAAATAGCCCGCTTTATTCGGTAAATAATACGGGTTGGCAATCCCGTTTGACGGAGGGGAAGGCCATGGGCGAGGACGGTTCTTTTATCGAAAGCACATTGGGCAAAACCGGCCTGCGGGTGGGCAGGCTGGGAATTTCGGGCGGATACGGCGCGTCCGCCGAAGCGGTGGAAATGGCCTTCGAGCGGGGGTGCAACTATTTCTATCACGGTTCCCTGCGCAGGGACGGCATGGAACGCGCCATCAAAAACATTTGCGCCAAAGGCCAGCGGGACAAGCTGGTAATCACCGCGCAGGTGTATCTGCGGGCGGGATGCCTTTTGAAATGGAGCCTCGACCGCTTTCTGCGAAAAACCGGAATCGAATACGCCGACGTGCTCCTTCTGGGATGGTACAACAGCTCGCCGCCACGGGGCGTTCTGGACGCCTGCGCGGAACTGAAGGAAAAAGGGAGGTTTCGCCATCTCGCCATCTCGTCGCATGACCGCGCCGCATACGCCGGGCATATGCAGTCCGGGCTTTACGGCCTGTTTCACGTCCGCTACTCCGCCGCCCACCGCGGCGCGGAGGAGCAGGTGTTCGCGAAGCTCCCCGCCGAAAACAGCCCCGGCATCGTCACCTACACCGCCACCCGCTGGGGCGGACTGGTGAATCCGAAAAAAATGCCGCCGGGCGAGAACACCCCCCGCGCGTCGGACTGCTACCGCTTTGCCATGAGCAACCCGGCGGTGGATGTGTGCATGACCGGCCCGAAAAACATGGACGAGATGAAAGAGGCGCTTGCCGCGCTGGAGCGGGGCCCGATGGCGCGGGAGGAACTGGACTGGATGCGCCGCGTGGGGGATCATCTGCGCGTGAAGTAGATGCGGGGGAACGGGGGTTCCATCCCGAAGCCCACCCGCGCCGGTAAAAACCGGCCCGATTTTCCGCCCTGTTTGGAAGCGCGGCCATTCTGGTATAAAATACGCTTCTTTCAGGAATTATCAGGAGGATTACGTGCACGATTTTCAGTATCAAAACGGTACGCTGAGTTGCGAGTCCGTACCGCTGGAAAAAATCGCCCGCGAGGTGGGCACGCCATTTTATTGCTACAGCCAACATACGCTGGTGCGGCATTACAAGGTGTATGAAGAGGCGTTCAAGGGCGTAAACAACCTCATCTGTTTCGCCGTGAAGGCCAACTCCAACATCGGCGTTTTGCGCGAATTGGTGAAGGCCGGGGCGGGGTGCGACATCGTATCCGGGGGCGAGCTGTTCCGCGCGCTGAAGGCCGGGTGCGACCCGCGCAAAATCGTTTACGCGGGAGTGGGCAAGACCGAAGAGGAAATCGAGTTCGCGCTGAAAAGCGGCATTTTGATGTTCAACGCGGAATCGTCGCAGGAGCTTTTCGCCATCGACGTGGTGGCCGGCAGGCTGGGCAAAAAGGCGGGCGTGGCCCTGCGCGTGAACCCGGATGTGGATCCGAAAACGCACCCGTACATCTCCACCGGGCTGAAGAAGAACAAGTTCGGCATTTCCATAGACACCGCCGTGGAGGAATACCGCCTCGCCTCGCGGATGGAAAATATCGAAATCATCGGGGTGCACCAGCATATCGGTAGCCAGATTACGCAGGTAAGCCCCTTTGTGGACGCGGTGGAGCGCCTGCTGAACCTCGTGAACAAGCTGAAGGAAATCAACATCAACATCCGGTACATCGACATCGGCGGCGGATTGGGCATAACCTACAAGGACGAGGCTCCGCCCCTGCCCGCCGAACTGGCGAAGGAAATTGTCCCGATGCTCAAAAAACACGATTGCACCATCGTGCTCGAGCCGGGGCGCAACATAGTGGGCAACGCGGGCGTGCTGGTGACCCGCGTGGTGTACACGAAAATGAACGAAGGAAAGACGTTTTACGTCGTGGACGCCGGGATGAACGACCTCGTCCGCCCCACGCTGTACCAGGCGTATCAGGCTATCCAGCCGATTGACCAGGCCGCGATGAACCGCCAAAAGCTGGAAGTGGACGTGGTGGGGCCGATCTGCGAAAGCGGAGATTTTCTGGCGAAGGACCGCATCGTCCCCGAATTCAAAAAAGGGGAACTGATGGCGGTGATGAGCGCCGGGGCGTACGGCTTCACCATGGCATCCAACTACAACTCCCGCCGCAGGGTGGCCGAGGTGTTGGTGACGGGCGACATCTACCATGTGGTGCGCGAGCGCGAAACGTGGAATGACCTCATCCGCGGCGAAAAGGTGATAGGCTGACGTCATGGCTAAAACAGTTGATTTCGGCAAGTATCAGGGATTGGGCAACGATTTCGTCCTCATCGACGACCGCAAGGGGAAACTGAACCTGACGCAAAAGCAGATACGGTTCCTCGCCGACCGGCATTACGGCGTGGGGTGCGACCAGTTGATGATAGTGAAAAATTCGGAGAAGGCCGATTACCGCATGGCGCTGTATAACGCCGACGGTTCCCCCGCCGAGATGTGCGGGAACGGCATCCGCTGTTTTTCGCGTTTTTTGATGGATCGCAACATCACGAAAAAGAAAGCCCTCATCATCGAAACGCTGGCGGGGATTGTCCGCACCTCCATCGTGGGAAAGATGGTGGAAGTTGATATGGGGGAGCCGGTTTTGGACGGCCCGCAAATCCCGGTGAACCTGCCGGGGCGGATTGTCAGCAGGGATATCGATACAAAGATGGGGAAGTTTCGCATCACGGCGGTATCCATGGGAAACCCGCACATCGTGATATTCACCCAAAAGCCGGAAACGGTGGATCTCGAAAAGGTGGGGGCGATGCTGGAGCGCCACCCGCTTTTCCCGAAACGGACCAACGTCCACTTCGCCAAAGTGGACGATGCGAAGAACATCACCGCCCGTATTTGGGAACGCGGAGCGGGGGCGACGCTGGCTTGCGGAACCGGCGCGTGCGCCACGGCCGTCGCCGCCGTGCTGAACGGCCTTGCGGGCGCGAACGTCACCATCCACCAGCCGGGGGGTGGCCTGAAAATACGCTGGGAAGCGAAGGACAACCGCGTGTACATGACCGGCCCGGCGGAAAAGGTTTTTGACGGCGCTATCGCCGTCTGACCATTCATCTTTCTTTGGCGGATACGCCCTAATGAATTGCCGACACAGGGGCGGGGTCGTCGGCCACAATCAGTTTTTTCTCAAAAACTCCACCAGTTGACGCACGCCGAAGCCCGCGCTTCCGGCGGTCTGGTACGGGGTAAGCCCCTTGGCGCTGTACGCCGTCCCCGCGATGTCCAGATGCGCCCAGGGGTAGTCGGTGAACTTTTTCAAAAACGCCGCCGCCGTAATCGCGCCGCCGTAGCGGTCGCCGATATTTTTCACGTCGGCCACCGCGCTTTTTATCTGGTCATCGTAGTCTTCCCACAGCGGCATCTGCCAGCACCGTTCGCCGGTGCGTTCCCCCGCCTCGCGTAGCGAGTCCATCAGTTTCTGGTCGGTGCCGAAAAGGCCGCTGGCGCAGGTGCCCAGCGCCACCATGCACGCGCCGGTAAGCGTGGCCAGGTCCACCACCGCCTTCGGCTTGTATTTCTTCGCGTAGGCCAGCGCGTCCGCCAGTATCAGCCTGCCTTCCGCGTCGGTATTCAGTATCTCCACGGTGATGCCGGACATGCTCCGCGCGATGTCGCCCGGCTTTACGGCCCGTCCGCCCGGCATATTTTCCGTGCAGGGGACAAGCCCGACGATGTTCTTTTTCAGCTTCAGGCGCGCCGCCGCCACCATGGCGCCTATCACCGCGCCGCCGCCGCTCATGTCGAACTTCATGTCCTCCATGCCGCCGGCCGGTTTTATGGAGATGCCGCCCGTGTCGAACGTCAATCCCTTGCCGACCAGCACCACCGGTTTTTCTTTTTTCGGCCCCTTGAAATATTCCATCACGATAAACCGGGGCGGCTCTTCGCTTCCCTTTGCCACCGCCAGGAAAGAACCCATTTTCAGCCGTTCTATCTGCCGCTGGTCGAACACGCGGCACCGTACGCCAGCCGCGCGGCACTCGCGCTGTGCGCGTTGCGCGATGAACGCGGGGGTGGCGGTATTGCCGGGATGGTTGCCCAAATCGCGCGCTAGGTATACGGCATGACATATCTTTTCCGCCGCATCCGCCCCGGCCCGCACCATCGCCACGTCCCCGCCGCAAACGAACAGAGCCGACCGGATTTCGCCGTTATTGTCGTCCGGTTTTTTCTTGTACTCCGTGAACCGGTACAGCGAGAGGAGTATCCCCTCGGCGGCGGCCTGCGCCAGGTCCCGCGCGAGATGTTTTTTCGACGTCAGCCCGTTGATGGAAAGCGCGAAAGACTCCGCCCCCGCCGCACGCACCGCAATAGCCGCCTTCGCGGCGGCGCGACGCAACACCTCTTCGCTGAAATCCGCTTTTTTACCCAGCCCCACCAGTAGCACGGTATCGGCCGGGAGTTTGCCCAGCGTATCCACCGCGCGGACGGCGTATTTTTTCGCCGTGTATTTTTTCTTTTTTATCAGCGCTGAGATGTAGCCCCCCAGCTTCCGGTCAATTGCCCGCGGGGCCTTGTCGCCGTCGAAAAGGAACAGGGCCAGCGCACCCGTTTTTACCGCCTCGATGGAAGCCTGTTTTACCCGGATTTTAATCATCGGACATTCTCTCTCCCTGTTATTGCGTTATCGGCGGCGCACGCCGCGTTGTTCAACCAGCCGGTTTTTGAAGTATAGTATATCCCGTGGGAAAAATGAAAATACAGGCGTTCCTTTCGGCCCTTGTTTGCGTGACGGCGCTTCTTCCGTCCGTGGCGCGCGCCGACAGCGGCAGGCAGTTCGAGGCCATCGCGTACGAATACAACGTCAACGCATCGCCGCAAATCCACTCCAGCCGGTTCGACTGCAAGGTGAACGTCCTCGAACAAGGAATGGTCAAGGTGGTGGAACTGCGCAGTTTCATCACGGCGAAATCGGATCCCGACGTCGTAATCCGGATTATCTCCTCCAACGAATCGGTGGCAAGCCAGATTTACAACGCCAAGATGGAGCAGATCGCCGAATACCCCAAGGGGCAGATGGTGAACGAAAACCTGTTTATTTTCAAAAGTGGCGATGAAAAACGCAAGGTGTCCGGCATGTGGTATCTGGATCCGGACTACATGATGAGCGATTTTTCCATAATCGACGCCAACGGCGTCCAGCTGTACAAAGAAACGGTGATATACACGGCGAAAAAGCCCTCCCGCCGCAAATAGCGCGGGTTACTTCGCGTTGGTTATTTCCCGCATCAGTTCCAGCCGTTTCAGCGCCTCGCCGGAGTCTATTGATGTATTCGCCAGGGTTATGCCGTCGCGGATGTTCGCGGCGTACCATCCCGCGGTTATCGCCAGCGCGGCGTTGATTACCGCTATGTCGCGCTTGGGGCCGCGTTCGGAGCCGTTTAAAATGCGGAGCGTAATCTCCGCGTTCTCCTTCGGGCCGTCCCCTTTCAGGTCGGCCGGTTTGCAGTAGGCATAGCCGTACTCTTTCGGGTCGAATATCCAGGAGTTCACCTCCGCCGCCCGCAGTTCGCTGACGCGCGTGGTGGTGGTGAGCGTCACTTCGTCCAGTCCGTCGTGTCCGTGCACCACGAACACATGCACCGCGCCCAGCCGCATCAGCACGTTGGCCACCGGTTCGGTGAGCGTGTCCGAATATACGCCGATAACCTGGTGGCTGGCCCCGGCGGGGTTGGTGAGCGGCCCCAGCAGGTTGAATATGGTGCGTACGCCGATTTCCCTGCGCGGGCCGATGGCGTGTTTCATCGCGCCGTGGAGCATGGGGGCGAAAAGGAACCCGATGCCTCCCCGGCGCAGGCATTCTTCCACTTTTTCCACTTCCGCCTCCACGTTCACGCCGAGCTGTTGCAACATGTCCGCGCTACCGGATTTGCTGGAGACGGATTTATTTCCATGCTTCGCCACCACCACTCCCGCGCCCGCCGCTATGAACGCGGCGGTGGTGGAGATGTTGAACGTTCCGGAGCCGTCGCCGCCGGTGCCGCAGGTGTCCACCACCACTTTCCCCGCGGGGGAGGTAATCTTCATGGCTTTTTCGCGCATCACGCGGGCCGCGCCGGTTATTTCGTCCACGGTTTCGCCTTTTATCCGCAACGCCACCAGAAACGCGCCTATCTGCGCCTGCGTGGCGCCGCCGGACATGATTTCGTCCATCACAATTATCATTTCCCCTTCGGTGAGGTTTTTCCCCTCAATCAGGCTGGCCAGGGCTTCTTTTATCATCATTGCCGCATTACCTCATTCGAACGTCAGCGGTACAGCGCCAGAAAGTTTTTAAGTATGTTTTTCCCCTCGGCGGTCAATATGGATTCCGGGTGGAACTGCACCCCCTCGATGGGGAGCGTCCGATGCCGCACCGCCATTATTTCGTGCAGATGATCCTCGGTGGCGGATACCTCCAGCTCTTTCGGCAGGGAGCCTTTTTCCGCCACCAGCGAGTGGTAGCGCGTGGCGGTGAAAGGGGTGGGGATGTTTTTGAAAATCGATTTTCCGTCGTGGATGATGCAGGAGGTTTTTCCGTGCATCAGCTTTTCCGCTTTCACTATTTTCCCGCCGAAGGCCTGACAGATGGACTGGTGCCCCAAGCATACCCCCAGTATCGGAAATTTCCCTTTCAGCCGTTCCACCACGGCCAGCGATATGCCCGCCTCGCTGGGAGTGCAAGGGCCGGGGGAGATGACGATGTAGTTGGGCTTCAGAGCCTCTATATCGGCAATGGTGAGGGCGTCGTTCCTGCTGGTTTTCACCTCTTCCCCCAGTTCCATGAAATACTGGACGAGGTTGTAGGTGAACGAGTCGTAATTGTCTATCATCAAAAGCATCGTTTCGGCATCCCCATACGGTAATGATATTGCCATGCCCAAGCGCCGTGCGCAACGGATATCCACCGCGGACATCCATTGCGCGCAGAACCCTGTGTTGAAGTTGAACTATCATCAAAAATGATGACCGTTGATGATACCCCCCGGATTGGGGGGAAACCGCCCTCGGCGATAACCGTTTGTATATGGCGGAGAGGGGGGGATTCGAACCCCCGGAACAGTTGCCCGTTCACAGGTTTAGCAAACCTGCGCCTTCGGCCTCTCGGCCACCTCTCCGCTTATTGCGAAGCGAAATTGTACCACCTTCGCGCCCAAACAGGGGAACCGATATTAGAGAGCTTTTAGCGATAGCGTCGATGTCCGCATTTTAAGCGGGTATTGAGGCGATGTGGTGTTCGGGTTTCCCCCATGAAAAGCGCCTATAAAGGCCGTTTCCGGTGGTTTTGGCATGAAATGGGCGTACTTTCCCCCGTAGTGGGTTGAGGTGCGCCCGCAAGTGGTTTCCCGGTTTCACCCGCTTCTTCGATAAGAACCGACGCGTAGTTCCGCAAAACGACGGACAATTAATGGCGGGCGAATTCGGTTAAATCCACCAGTTGTATTTGAGTGTCCAGGTTTTCGCCCAGAAACCGGCTCCCCACCATCCGCGCGCGTTCCGCCGAATCGGTAAAATAAAACCGCCGTTTTCCGGTTCCCGGCCCGTTTTCGATTCCCGCGGCGGTGAGCTGTCCTTTCAGCCGCACCGCGATTGCGTTGGCCGAATTCACAAGCCGCACTCCCGGCCCGCAGACCTTGCCGATGACCCCCTGCAATAACGGGTAGTGGGTGCATCCCAGTATGAGCGTATCCACCTGCCCGTCCGTAAACGGTTCCAGGTAAATGCGCGCAACATCTTCCGCCACCTTGTTTTCCGTCCACCCCTCTTCCGCCAGCGGGACAAAAAGCGGGCACGCCACGCTAACCACCTCCACCGCGCCGTGATGGCGCAACAGGGTTTCGTACTTTCCGGATTGCACGGTGGCGTGGGTTCCAATCACTCCTATCCGCTTGGATGCGGAAACGCGCAGGGCTTCCTCCATGCCGGCCTCTATAACGCCCAGTATCGGCACGCCGAACTCCGCGCGCAAAACGTCCACGCTGGCGGCGGAGGCGGTATTGCACGCCACCACCACCGCCTTCACGTCCCGCGAAAGTAAAAAGCGGGTGTTCTCGACCGAGTAGCGGATGACCGTATCGGTCGATTTTGTGCCATACGGCACGCGCGCGGTATCCCCTAGGTACACCAGATCCTCGTTGGGAAGCAACGCGCCGATTTCGTGCAGGACGGTAAGCCCCCCGATGCCCGAATCGAATATCCCTATCGGCCTGCGATCCACCTACTCCCTCCGGTATTGCGACAGCCTGTCGCACTGCGGCCGCGAAATGACGGATTCGATATCAACATGCCCGGCGATGGTTTTCAGTTCCGATCCCTTGACAAGAAACCGGATACCGTCCACGTCGAAATTGGCGAACACCGTCTGGCAGACGCCCGCCACCGTGAGGATCTCCTGCGTTATCCCGCCCGGATGGTCGGTAACGAAATTTTCGTTGAAGTTCAGGTACGCCGTCCTGCCCGAACCCAGAAACACCGTTTCCAGCCGGGCCTTATTCGGCACGACCGGCCCCGATGCGGCGGATCCCGCGGCAAGGAGATCGATGACGCTTTTCATTTCATTTTCCACCATCTTGTCGCGCGGGACTTTCGCCACTTCCTGCACCAGCACCCCGTTCATTTCAAAAAAAAGCGTTACTCCCATGGAGGAACTTTGCAGGGTCGATAGATCCGCCGCCCCCGCCCCAACCGGGAGGAAAACCAAAAGGGCGATAACAGCCATTTTTTTCATTGCCGCCGGTCGAACTCCACCAATCCCGAATAAATGGCCGAGGCAAGCCTTTGGAACATATCCGGCGCAAGAGGTTGTAGCTGGCTGTTCAACTGCACCACCTCCACCGCCACGGCGGGCATGGCCACCCCGTTAAAATCGGTCAGGGGTGCCCTGCCGATAAAAAACCTGTTGGAAGGATAGAAGCCGTCCAAAGCCTCCTTCAGTTTTTCCGCCAATTGGAAGCTTTTGACGGAATATTTCTTCCCCGCCTCCCTCCATGTCCCCTCCGCCCCTTGCGGCGCATCCTGCACGTAAATGCCCAGCATCCGGGGGGTGGGGGCGAAGCCGGATGCCGCATGAAGCGAAATAAATACTTTGCCACCGGCGCCATTGGCGGCAAACGCCCTGTCGCGCTGATCCGGGTCTTTTTCCGGCGGGGCGGTGACAACCACTTTGATCGCCTGGCCGTTTTCCTTTTCCACCGCTTCTTTTATCGCCTGCGCCAGCTTTTGGCAAAAATCCTTTTCCGTCAGTTCCTCGGCGCGCGCGCCCGTGCTGGCGCCGCCGTGGCCGGGGTCTATTACCACGGTATCGAGTTTCGTCAACGTCTGCTCCGCATACGCGGCGGGAAGAAAGGCGAACATAAGCGAAAAGAGCAAAACCATCCGGTGCATCCGGGCATTATAATCCACCCCTCCCCCCATGTGGAAAAAACACGGCCTTTTCCCGGCATTTTTCGCCATCGGCCTTCTTGGGATACGCGGCAAGTGTGATATCATGGACGTTTAAGTGTGTCGCGTGATTAATTGACAACCATAAGGAGATTTTCGATGGATCGTGGGATGAACTGGGATGGACGGAAGATTTTTGCGGCGGTGGCCGTCGCGGCAATTATCGGATTCCTGATTGGCGACAGCAGATCCGCCCAGATTGCCTACGCGGCCGGCGGCGTTGCGCCATCGGCGGGGGCATCCAAAGCGGGGAAAAACAATTTCGTCGATATCGTGAAAAGGGAAAAGCCCGCCGTTGTGAACATATACACCACCCAAAATATTAAACCGCGGTCGCAAAAACACCACGCCTTCAAAAACGGCCCCAACGACCCGCAGGATCCCTACAACGATTTTCTGGAGAAATTTTTTGACCTGCAACAAACTCCCCAGATGCCGCGCAAATCGCTCGGCTCCGGCTTTATTATCGACAAGGAGGGCTACATCCTCACCAACAACCATGTGGTTGAACAGGCGGATGAAATCCGCGTAAAGCTGGACAGCGGCAAGGAATACGAGGCGCAGATTGTCGGAACAGACCCGGAAACCGATATCGCCCTTATAAAGGTAAAACCGGATACCGCCCTGCCGATCGTGGAACTGGGCGATTCAGACGCGCTTGAAGTGGGCGAATGGGCCATTGCGATCGGCAACCCGTTCGGCCTTTCGCAGACCGTCACCGTGGGCGTGGTAAGCGCGCTTGGCCGCGATATCGGAGCGGGCAAGTACGACAACTACATCCAAACCGATGCGTCCATCAACCCCGGCAACTCCGGCGGCCCGCTCATCAACATTGACGGCAAGGTTATCGGCATCAACGGCGCCATCCTTCCGGGCAACCAGGGGGGCAATATCGGCATCGGCTTCGCCATTCCCATCAACATGGCAAAGGACATCATCGCCGACCTCAAATCCGCCAAGGGAATCACCCGCGGGTGGCTGGGGGTGGTGATTCAGAACATCACGCCGGAACTCTCCAAGGCTCTGAAACTCGGTTCCACCGAGGGGGCGCTGGTGGGCGACGTGGCCGCGGGCGGCCCTGCCGATAAGGCCGGCATCAAGCGTGGCGACGTAATCGTGAAGCTCGACGACAAGGAAGTAAAAAGCTCCCAGATCCTGCCCCGCATGGTGGCGAAGAACAAGCCAGGCGCCACCATCGGAGTGACCGTTCTCCGCAACGGGACCTCCAAGACGTTCAAGATAACGTTGGGCGACCTGAAAACGGCGGAGAAAAAGTTCCCCCAGCAACCGAGTGGCGAGGCGACTTACGAGGAACTGGGAATCGTGCTGTACGACATCACCCCGGAAATAGAAAAAGCCTTCAACCTCAAGATGTCCAAAGGCGTGGTGGTGGCCGATATCGACCCGCGAGGCGTGGCGGCGCAGGCCGGTATCCAGCGGGGCGACGTGATTGAGGAGATTAACCGGGTACCGGTTGCGAACGTGGCGGAACTCAGCAACGCGATGGCGAAAGTGAAGATGGACGAGTCGGTGCTCTTTACGGTGCGGCGCGGCACCAGCTCCACGTTTATCGTCATCCAGCCGGGTCCCTCCGAACAGGAGCAATCCCCTCGGTAATGAAACGCATCGGGATAACGACAACCGTCCCCGCCGAGTTCATCTTCGCGGCGGGTGCGGCCCCGGTGGATCTTAATAACATATTTGTCGCCGCCGCCGACCCCGGCGGAATGGTGGAACGCGCGGAGGCGGACGGCCTGCCCCGCGCCGTGTGCGGCTGGATAAAGGGAATGTACGGCGCGGCGCTGTCGTGTCGGCTGGATTCCGTCATCGCCGTCAGCGACGGCGATTGTAGCCACACCCGCACGCTCATGGAAATCCTCGGTGAAGAGGGAATCCACGCCATTCCCTTCGCCTATCCCTATGACCGCGACTACGGCCTGCTGAAACTCCAGATGGAAAAACTTGCCGCGACGCTTGGCATCACGTTCGCCGATGCGCTGGCCGCCATGCGGAAGATGGATGCAATCCGCGAAAAACTCCACCGGATCGACCTGATGACCTGGCGCGACAATACGGTCAGCGGTTTCGAAAACCACCGCTACCTCGTCAGCGCCTCCGATATGGACGGCGACATGGAACGCTTCGGCAAGCAGGTGGACGCGTTTATCGGGGAGGCGCGGGAACGCGCGGCGTTACCGCAAAAAATCCGCCTCGCCTTCATCGGCGTGCCGCCGATTTTCACCGACATCTACCAGTTTCTGGAAACGCGGGGCGCGCGCGTGGTGTTCAACGAGGTGCAACGGCAGTTCACATTTCCGTCCGACACCGACGACCTGGTGGAACGCTACCGCCGGTACACGTATCCCTACGACATCTTCAGTCGCATCGCCGATATCAAGAGCGAGGCGGAAAAACGCGACGTTCACGGCATCATCCACTATGTACAGTCGTTCTGCCACCACCAGATGGAGGATGTCGTTTTCCGCAAGCACCTTTCGCGCCTACCGATAATGACGGTGGAGGGGGACGGCCCCGGCCCGCTGGACGCGCGCACGCGCCTGCGGCTGGAAAGCTTTTGCGAAATGCTGGCCGCGAAACGGGCGGCGAAGGCGGCGTCGTGAAAACGCTGGGAGTGGATGTGGGGAGCCGCTATGTGAAGCTGGCGGCCTATTCCGGCGACGAGCCGGTTTTCGCGGAAATGGCCGATACCATCGCCTTTTACACCGCCTGCCGGACTCCCGCCGGGCTTGATTTGCGGCGGCTGGATACGTTCAAAAACCGGCCGTTCGATTTCGACCGTATCGTCTCCACCGGCTACGGCAGGTATAACGTGAAGCTTTCCGGCGCCGAAGTCATATCGGAAATACGGGCACACGCGCTGGGTGCGACGTACCAGACCGGCCTTTCGGATTTCACGTTGCTGGATATCGGCGGCCAGGATACCAAGGTGATACGGGTGCGCGCGGGAGAGGTGGACGACTTTGTGATGAACGACAAATGCGCGGCCGGAAGCGGCCGGTACCTGGAAAACATTTCCCGTATGCTCGGCGTACCGCCGGAGGAGATGGGGAACCATTCCCAAAATCCCGTGGAGCTTTCCGTCACCTGCGCCATCTTCGGCGAATCGGAGGTGATAGGAAACATCGCGGAAGGGGTGGCGATAGGCCGGATTTGCGCGGGGGCGAACCTCTCGGTCGCGCAACGGCTGGTGGCGCTGGTGCGCCGCTTCCCCTCCCCCGCCTACGTCGTCACCGGCGGCGTGGCGAAAAACGGCGCGGTGCTGGAATTCCTTTCGCAAAAAACCGGCGCGGCGATGACCGTGCCGGAACACCCGGTGTTCAACGGCGCCATCGGGTGCGCGCTGATGCACACCGCGCGCGTACAGTAAAAAAAGTTAAGCTTTCCAAGAGGGAATTGGAGCCTTTAATGGAAACCCTCCCTATCAATGAGCAGACAAATAATCCAGCTGGAATGATCGTGCTTCAAGAAATGCTGGGCGATAAATACCGGCAGATGGCGGTTATTTCTCCCCCATGTGGGCGAATTTGTCCTCCGCGAGGAGCAGGTAAGAGGAAAGCGATACCCCGGCTCGCTTTGCCCGATTCTCCAGCAGGTTCTTGCGCGCCCTGTCCACTCGGATAACCACCGTTTCATCCCGCACCACCTTCTTGGCAATCGCAATCGCCTTACCGATAGGCACGTCCGTCTTGAATACCAGTTTTTTATCCATATTTGTCCCTTTCATCCGATTATCCGCTGTATGTACCTGTCGTCGGCATCCAGCCGCCGCAGGTACGTTTCCAATTCCCTATCGGTCATTGATATTTTTACGGCTTTCTTGCCCGGCTCGAAAAAGGCGACGCTCCAGTAAGCCCCATTTTTAGCAAATATCCGCGTACCAATGGCAACGCCGCCATCCTTGTGTTCAATCTTAAACTCTTTCGACACAAACTATGTATAACACAATGTCATACACTTTTCAAGCGGGTGGCGGCATGGCCCGCGAGGAACGAATGGTCCATATTTCCCTTTTCATACCGCCATCCGCCGAACCGCCCCACCGAGGCGATATCGCGCGCACGCAGGTAGTCCTCTATCACCGTTAGCGCGTCGTTGCGATCCAGCGCGGGAATGGGATAGAGGTAGGGCAGGCGGATT
>Ga0315281_10007930_pt1 | contig 14863 bp, 10 predicted proteins | sample YL17G07_0_MG_FD_204540 | JGI IMG/M metagenome (GOLD analysis project Ga0315281, IMG submission 204540) | Sediment microbial communities from Yellowstone Lake, YNP, Wyoming, USA - YL17G07_0 | ecosystem: Environmental > Aquatic > Freshwater > Lake > Sediment | place: USA: Wyoming | collected...
ATTAACGCATTCAAGCTAGCAGATATGGCTCTCGATATCGAAGCAGCTAGAAATTTACTCTACAAAGCATGCTGGCTCCTGGAGAAGAAGCGTCCTTTTAGTGTAGAGGCGGCTATGGCCAAGCTGTATTGTTCTGAAGCCATGCGCAGGTGTGTTCATCAGGCGGTACAGTTACATGGAGGCTACGGGTTGATGAAAGATTTTAGAGTCGAGAGACTCTATCGGGATCAAAGGATTCTAGAGATTGGCGAAGGAACATCGGAAATCCTGCGCATCGTAATCGCTCGTAATATCGGCGTTTCGGGAAGAGGAATGTAGGAGGAGGAAGCAAATGGAACGTAAGAAGCCAAAACGCAACAATAATCTCAGCAGTTATGGGTCTTCTCGGAAGTGGTCAACAAAATCTGACGATTTCCTTACTGACTCGACTCGGTTGGCCCAAACCGCTGGATTCGAAGAAAGTGAGTGTCTCGGTGATAGGCTCAGGAAAGCTCGCGAAAAGCGCGGGTTTACTCTTCAGGAACTCAGCAGCCGCACTGGAACAGATGTGGATACTTTGAAACGCATGGAAGAGAATGAGATGCTCCCTCCTCTTGGTGAACTGGTAAGGCTCAGCAAAGCTCTGGAGACCAGGATGAGTTATCTTATCTCTTCCGGTGTCGACGAACCCATGTGCTTAGTGCGCGCAGACCAGCGTAAGCCTGTTGCTCGCCATAGTGAAAGAAAGGTTGAGCGGTACGGCTATTTCTACGAATCTCTAGCTTCGGGAAAAGCGAATCGAATGATGGAGCCTTTCATAGTAACTCTTGTACCCACAGAGGCGGCTGAAACTTCCACGCATGACGGCCAGGAGTTCCTTTTTGTTTTGGAGGGTCAAATGATGGCCCGGGTTGGTGACCGGACCGAATTTCTTGGGCCTGGTGATGCCATCTACTATGATTCCAATAATCCCCATTACGTAAGATGTGTCGGGGAAAACAAGGCCAAGATACTGGCTATCATTTATCCGGAGCGCCAGTAGCTGCTCAATTATCAATCGCCTGGGAGTCATTTATTTGCTCTCAGATTCCAAGGAAAGCAAAGAATTCTAGCTTCACAGTTGCCTTGCCTGCTACCTCTGCAAATATCTAACCGACGATAATATCATCTAGGGCTCGTTTCGGGACATGGTGTATTCCTTTGCTATCACGCCAGTACTTGATATTCCCGTCAGACCCGATGGTCTCAAGCACTACGGTTTCCTTGGGCTTACCAAGGGCCAATACAAGGAGAATCTCATATCGCTGCGGTATATCCAGAGCCTGACGTAAACCTTGCCTCTTGATGCCACCGATAATGCATCCCCCAAGACCCCTCTCTGTTGCGCCAAGAAGTATGCTCTGTGCAGCTATCCCGTGGTCACAATGAAGAGGGTGGCCTATCTGCGTGTCCTCGAGTATTATGATATATGCTGAGGGTCTTTCACCTTCGGAGGGGCCGGGCCAGTCTTTTAGATAGGCGGCCCAGGCAAGGTGTGAAAAGATTAGAGCATTCTTCTCCGGCTCGCAGGAAAGTATATATCTAAGCGGTTGTAGATTGGCCGCTGACGCAGACTGTCGAGCAAGGTCAACAAGCTCTCTCAATGTATCATACTCCACGGCGACCTCTTGGTAGAAGCGCCGGTAGCTTCTATTCCTTAGTATCAGTTCTCGTATCATATTAGTCCCCTCAATAATGTTACGGATGTGTCTCGGTTATTGAGGTATTTTGGGGTCGAGTTAGCCACTTGCAGCTAGACGAGGAAAGCCCTTATACCCAGGATATCTCTTCCCACGATCAATTTCTGTATCTGCGTTGTGCCTTCGGGTATGGTCATAGTTCGGGCATCCCTGAAATACCGCTCCACGGGGTACTCATCGGAGAGCCCCATAGCACCATGAATTTGTATAGCCTTCGAGGTTGTTCTCACCGCTGCCTCGGTGACGTAGGCCTTTGCCAGAGAGGATTGCCAGCGGGACTTCTGACCCTTATCGATGAGGTCCAGAGCGCGAAAAGAGAGGAGGCGTCCGGCCTCGGTTTCCGCGATCATGTCCACCAGCATTTCCTGTACCATCTGGAAACTGCCTATGGGCTGGCCGAATTGCATTCTATCCTGCGCGTATTTGATGGAAGCATCTATAGCGGCCTGAGCAATGCCTGTGCACATTGCCCCCACCATGGCGCGCGACACGTCAAAGAATGCCATAGTCCGCTTGTAGCCAGCGCCCGGGTCCAGAAGGTTCTGCTTAGGGACTTTACAGTCGTCGAAGGAAAGCTCAGATGTGGGAAAGCAACGCATCCCCAGCTTGTGCAGCTCCCTGGCTGAGAAAGGCGACGCATTTCTCTCCACGAGGAAAAAAGACATGCCCAAAGGCCCCAGCGACTTATCTGTGGTAGCGAGGACAAAGGCGGCGTCGGCTGTGGTCCCATTGGAGATCCACATTTTTGTGCCATTGATGATGTAGTTGTCGCCATCCAGGGTCGCAGTGGTCTCCAGGCTGGACACATCGGAGCCAGCATTGGGCTCAGTTATTGCCAGGCAGCCTATATATTCCCCGGAGGTACCCAGGGGTAACAATCTCTGCTTTTGGTCGGGGCTGCCTGCCTCACTCAAGACCCAGAGGAATCCCGCGGCAATGAAAATGGTGCCGGCAAGGCTGGCCCAGACTCTGGACAGTTCCTCGACGAGTATTCCGTTGGTCTTGGCCTCCAACTGAGAGCCGCCATACTTTTCAGGCAGAAACCCTGTGAGGTAACCGAAGGGGAGCAACTGTTTGATGAAGGCGACTGTTTCCGCCTTGGTCAGCGGGCCTTTCTTCTCATGCGCATCGACGACAGGCGCTATCTCTTTCTCCAGAAAGTTGCGCACACTGGCTTTGAGCATCTGCTGCTCTTCAGTGAAGGAGAAGTCCATCTCCAACTCCCTCTGCAGAGTGTGGTAAACGGTCTTTTGCCTGTTCTATCTACTTATCTCTAGAGCTAAAGGCCTGCTATACATACGCTGACCACATTCATAGGCGGTATGCCGCCCATATTGTGGGTCAGGCCAAACTTGGGGTTCTTTATTTGTCTAGGCCCAGCTTTACCCTGAAGCTGCTTATACATCTCATACATCATCCGCAGCCCTGAAGCGCCTATGGGATGCCCGAAGCACTTGAGCCCCCCGTCGGGCTGGCAGGGGAGCTTCCCATCCAGGTCAAAGAATCCCGCCTCGATGTCCTCCCTGGCTTTACCTCGGGGGGAGATACCAAGGTCTTCATATATGGTAAGCTCAGTGATGGAGAAGCAGTCGTGCACTTCCATCATGCTTATCTCTTTTCGAGGGTCTCTAATCCCTGCCTCTTTGAAAGCCCTCTTGGCGGCATGAACGGTAGTCTCTACATGAGCATAGTCCCATTCGCAGCACATCATTTCTTCTCCAGAGCTCGCAGCGATCTGGAGCGACTTAACGTATACAGGGTCAGGCCTGAATTTCTTAGCGATGTCTGCCCGGCAAACAATAGCTGCCGCTGCACCGTCGCTCACTCCGCAGCAGTCGAATAGCCCTAAGGGCCAGGCCACAATAGGTGCATTCACCACGTCTTCTATGGTCACCTCACGACGCAGGTGAGCTTTGGGGTTGAGCGCCCCGTTGTGATGGCTCTTCACAGTTATTCTGGCCAAGACGTGTTTCCCCTCTTGAGGGGTGAGCCCATACTGGGCAAAATACCTGGTACCCATCATGGCAAACATCCCGGGAGGAGTATAGTTGGGGAAGGCGAATCTATAGGATGTGCCTACTTGTGAGTCAGTTTGAGGAAGGCCACCGTAACCTGTATCTTTGAGTTTCTCCACACCAAGCGCCAAAGCGATATCAAAGGCACCGGAAGCAACGCCATAACAAGCGCCCCTCAAGGCCTCCGAGCCGGTAGCGCAGAAATTCTCAACCCTGGTTGCCGGGATGAAGGGCAGCTTAAGGGTGATGGACAGAGGGATGGCTGATTTCCCCACGGATGTTTCCTCGTAGCAGGTACCAATCCAGGCGGCCTGGATTGCTTTCTTTTCGATGCCTGCATCTTCGAGGGCCTCGAGGAAGGCCTCGACCATCAATTTATTGGCGCTCTTATCCCATCGCTCGCCAAACTTGGTGCATCCCATCCCAATAATAGCGACCTTATCCTTTATACCTTCTGCCATGTCGCCTCCTTTTTTTCAAAACCTCTTATCAAGAGTCTCTAAGCCCGAATCGGCGTAGCTTTCCAGAAGTAGACATAAAGATGGCGTGCCAAATCATGGAATTTCCTGCGGAAGCTCATCTCCACAGGCATACCTACCTTGAGTGAGTCGAGCTCGCAGTCATTCAGGTCGAACATCCATCTGCCCCCGCCTTCGAAGTCAACCATGCCGTAGATGGCCGGCGGGCCAGGGCTAAAGGCCAGAACGTCCCCAGTATAGGTAAACAGGTGACCCTTCTTGTCGGAGAACCTATAATCATCCATCTCGTTGACAGCCCCACATTTGGGGTTAGCACATATCTCCTGAGGCGGGTATTGGGGTGTACCACAGCGCCTGCACTTCGACCCGCAAAGACCCAGGAGCCACTTGCGTTCCCTCCACAAAATTGTCATCTGGGTGGGGCCAACCTCCTCACCGCGGCCGCCAGTATCTATGGGGAGCACCTCACGGAAGGTTACATATTTCTCATAAAGACCCAAGTCCTTCTTTGAGTCGAGGTGCTTCTTTATGGCTCTTCTATCTTTTATTTTCTTTATGTTCTTGGTTACCTCGAGAAGCATGGCGTCGCTTCCGTTTCCATAGCTCGCAACAATGATCTTGTCTCCAGCCTTGGCCTCCTCAAGCGCTGCCACCAATATCATGAGGGGATAGGCGGTGCCTGTATTGCCGATAGTGGTGAACAAATGGTCTTGTATCTGATTGCGCTCAAATCCCAGATTCTTGCCAATGCCTGCATGGGCTCCGATATAAAGGCAGGGGTAAACCACTTTGGCGATGTCCTGAGGCTTGAGGTCGTACTTCTTCATCAACCCGGAAATAGCTTCAGGGATGAACTTACTGTAACCCTCATCTCTGATCCATCTGTCCTCCCAGGTACGATTGAACTTGTCCTCCTCAGACCTCCAGTTGTCCGAGAAGTCATATGAGAGAGAATAAGTGCCCTCAATGCTGGCGATGACATCTTTGTCACCCAGCAGCAGGGCGGCGGCACCATCGCCGTAGATTTCCTCCTGATAGCCACCGGGCTTCCCCAGACGAGAATCGGAGGCACAGACCAGGACATTCTTGGCTGAGCCAGAAGATACAGCGTCGTAGGCAGAAATCAGTGCTCCGGTTCCAGACTTGAGAGAGGTGGCGAAGTCAGAGGTCCTAACCTCGGGGCGAAGGTCGAGCGCTGTAGCGATTATCCCTGCATTCTGCCTCTCTTTGTACGGTGTGGTGGTGCTGGCGAAGAACAGCCCATCTACCTTATCCCGTTCGAGGCCATTCAGGCAGTCCACGGAGGCAGCCACCGCCATGGTAAGACTGTCCTCATCATAGTTTGCCACCGCCTTCTCGCCTGGAAGCAGCGAGGCTGGATTCAACCATCCCAGCGCCTGATAGATGGTCATGCGCTGTATGCGGTACAGAGGAATGTAAGCGCCATAGGAAGTAATCCCTACCACAATATACCCTCCTTTCTCTGTTTTTGATTTACTTTAAAATTAAAAATGAATTCTGAAGCTAGTATTTGACTGACTTGCCATACTGCTCTCTCAGGACTGTTTTCAGGACCTTGCCCACCGCGCTGCGCGGCAGGGAATCCACAAAATCCACCGACCTGGGTTTCTTGTAACTTGCCAGATGCATCTTGCAGTACTCTATGACCTCTTTCTCGGTTAGCTGCTCCCCTGGCTTGCATACCACTACCGCCTTGACCGATTCACCCCACTTATCATCGTGGACACCTATTACAGCACACTCCAGTATCTTGGTGTGCCCATATAGAACTTCTTCGATTTCAGCAGGGTATATGTTCTCCCCTCCGCTGATAATCATGTCTTTCTTTCGATCAACAACATAAATATAACCTTCTGCGTCCTGCCTTACCAGATCGCCTCCGTGAAACCATCCACTTCTCATAGCCTCCTTGGTGGCTTCAGGATTCTTGTAGTACTCTTTCATTACCGTCGGGCCGCGGTATGCCGCTTCACCAACCACACCCACAGGGACGTCATTGTCATTATCATCGACAACTCGTATTTCGATGAAAGGCAGTGACTTGCCCACCGATGTTTCCCGTCCCTGGCTTTGGCTAGGCTGAAGGCCTGAAACCACAGGGCTCATTTCAGTCTGGCCAAACATGTCGAAAACCTTGACGTTAGGGAAGTGCTTCCTGACTTGCTTGCGGGTCTCCGTAGGCAGTATCGCCCCTCCAGAAACCCAGAGTTGGAGGGAACTCGTGTCATATTTATCCAGGTCGGGCAGCATAAGGAGAAAGTTGGTCATGGCTGGGATCAACAGGATTGCAGTGATTTTCTCCTTTTGGATGATCTCCATGATATTGACAGGGTCGAAAACCTCCGTGGAGAGTACCAGGGTGGCCCCAAAAAAGAAACATATCTGTGAGAAAGCAAAGGCTGCCAGATGGAATATGGGAGGAGGGGTGAGGGCAATAGAGTCGGATAAATCGTGAATCCCCGGTTCGGAGCCAACCCACATCGCTTCCAGCATACACATCACCACTTCGTTCTTGTGGGTTAGCACGGCGCCCTTCGGCCTGCCTGTGGTTCCCGACGTGTACATTATGAAAGCTGGGTCCTCTTCTTTTATCGGAATGAGCGGTTCGTTATCGGGATACTTTGCAATCCAGGTCTCATAATGGAGCATCCCCTTTACCGGCTTATCAGTGAGGGAAACATATTTTTTTACCTTGGGAAGGCTCTTCCTGATATCTTCCACAGTATCCACGAAAGCCTCTCCCACAATGAAGGCCTCTGCGTCCGAGTTGTCTACTATGTACGTGAGCTCTTCCGGATGGAGGCGGAAATTGAGGGGCACAGCCACTCCTCCAATCTTCGCCAGCGCAAAGTATGTTTCCATAAACTGGTTGCAGTTGTAGGCAAGTATGGCTGTCTTGCTACCTTTTTTGATGCCGAGGTCCATCAGGCCATGGGCCAGTCTGTTGATGCGCGCATTGAACTGCTTATAGGTCAAACGGGTATCTCCGTATATTATAGCCTCCCTATCCGGGAACTTGCGAGCACCACGGGCGACCATCTCGCCCAAAAGGAGTCTCTTACCCAAAGCCATCTCTACGGCTTGCTTACCTCTCACTGTCATCCTCCGCCAGAATCTGCCTGAAATTGTCTTACTGACAACAGGTGTATTTCTCAGCCTCTATTATTCTGTTGGCGATGTCTCTTCTAATCTGCACACTGTTTATAGGGATAAACTGCAATGTCTTTCCCAACATATCCAATTGACTCTTCAGCGTATCTCCCGACTCCATTGCAGCCAGTAGGTGGCGAGCATAATTACCTACTTTAAGCATTGCATCGTTTACATAGAGCTGCACCATGTCTGTCTTCGTCTTGGATTGCTCCACGCCGACAGACTCGATGGACTTGAGAGCTCTCAGAAGTCCACTTTCCATAGCGTATACTTCTTGAGCTATGTCGGCCAATAAACCCAGAACCTCCTGTTGTTCCTCTATGGCCATTCCATACTTCTGCGCTGCAGCCCCACACAGGAACACAAATACCTTCTTTGCTCGGTCTACGAGTTTGTGCTGGTATGCTAGACAGCTTTCATTTGCGCCGGGAGAGAGAGGCTTCATGGTTGACAGCTTCCCTTTGACATTTTCCGCCTCTGTGAAAATCGGTATCTCGTTCTTCAATCCTTTCCTCATTAGCCATCCCGATATAATGACCCTGTTTATCTCGTTTGTCCCTTCAAATATCCTGAACACACGGTTATCACGATAGATTCTCTCGGCGGGATATTCCTCAATAAAACCGTAACCTCCATAAATTTGAACAGTTTCATCTGCAACATAGCTAAGCATCTCAGAAGCATAAACCTTGTTGATAGAACATTCTATGGCGTATTCTGATATGCTTTTTGCTGCTCGCCTGCCGGCATCATCGGCGCTCCGATCGATTGTTTCAAGGATGGTATCTACAAGTCCTCCAGTTCTGTATACCATGCTTTCGGCTATGTATATCCTTGTTGCCATCTCAGCTATCTTGTGTTTGATTAAGCCAAATTGGCATATAGGTTTATTGAACTGCACCCTTTCCTTGGAATACTTGACAGCGTTCTCCAACGCCAGCTTAGCCACGCCCACAGAGCCAGCAGCAAGTTTGAATCGCCCCATGTCCAGGATATTAAATGCCACTGCATGCCCTCTGCCGATTTCAAAAAGCACGTTCTCCACTGGCACTTTAACACCGTCGAGGAATATGGTGCAGGTGGAGGAGCCGCGAAGCCCCATCTTTTTCTCCTCGGCCCCGGTGGATATGCCCTTGAAACCTTTCTCTAAGATGAACGCAGTCATCTTATCGCCATCAACCTTGGCATAGGTGAAGACGATATCAGCGAAGCCTCCGTTGGTGACAAACTGTTTGGTGCCATCTAGTTTGTAATATTTACCATCAGGCGACAGAACCGCCGTTGTTTTTAGCGACATGGCGTCCGTGCCGGCACCAGGCTCGGTAAGGGCGTAAGACCCAATCTTTTCACCTCGGGCTATGAAGGGAAGGTATTTCTCCTTTTGGGCCTTATTGCCGAAATAGATCAGTGGTTCCGAGCCTATCCCGGTGTGGTCGTTCAGAGTTAAACCAAACGAACCTGCTGCTGAACAGTGCTCAACAATCAACAAGGCGGTTATCATGTCCAGTTGTGAGCCGCCGTATCGCTCTTCAATCTCGGCTCCCAATAACCCCAATTCCCCGGCCTGTAGCATGAGTTTACGGCTCAGTTCCCAGTCTTTGTGCTCCAGCTTCTCTATGTTGGGTGTTACCTCATTTTTCACAAAGCGCTCCGTAGTACTGATTATCATCTGGTGCTCTTCGTTGAAATCTTCAGGCGTAAACACCTCTCTGGCAGGCACATCCTCCAGGAAAAATGAGGCACCCTTTCTGATTAACTTCTCCTTCATAGTTCCCTCCTCGAATATTTTATTGTTCTATATTAAGAACTACTTCTTGATATGAGTTCGTGTGTTGTTGAGAGCAAACTCCTTCTCGTTTTGAGCGTATTTACGGATAACCTTAGAGGCCAAGGCCGCGTTTCCCTCCTCGATATATTTCACGGCATCCTGGAAATATACTACATTTCTTTTGAGGTCCTCTTTTCTTCTGGCTAGGGAGGCAAATTGTATGCGGCGCGCGCTTGGCTCTAAGTCTCGGAGTAGTCTGGCCAGCAAGGGGTCTTTGGCTGCTTCAATCTCGACTACAAAAAATTCAAAAATAGCATTATAATAATCATAGGTGTCACCCTTTAAGGCACAGGCTTCTATTTTACTTAAGGAACGGTGAATAGGTGTAAGATCCTTTCTGGTTCTGTTCTGGGCGGCCTTTCTGGTTGCTAGGGCTAATAATTCTATCAGAATATCATAGAGGCGATCAATGAAGGAAACCGATAATTCGCTGACCTTGGCACCCCGGCGAGGTACAAGCTTCACTAATCGCTTATTTTCCAATATACGCAGTGCTGCCCTGATCGGCCCTCTACTGACACCAAGCTCACGTGCCAGTTTTGTTTCTAAGATTCTCTCTCCAGGAGATAATTGCCCTCTGATTATTCGATTTGATAGATATTCGGCTACTTGTTCATCAAGATTTTCTAGGGGCTTGAATTTCACTTCGGGGAACCCTCCGACAGTCTAATCTTGATGAAAATATATACGACATTTTGTAAATTGTCAACAGTTGACAGTCATTCTATATATTGATATTATCGTTGCAAATCATCGTGACAGGAATTATCATTCAGGGGGTTTGTATGGCTACTATTGATTCGAAGCGAGCAGGGGTTTTCGATTATGTAATCGTCGGCTCCGGCTTCGGGGGAAGTGTTTCTGCCATGCGCCTGACTGAGAAGGGCTATAAGGTGCTTGTTCTGGAGCGAGGCAAGCGCTATCGCGACCGGGACTTCCCCTTTAGCAACTGGCTGGTATGGAAGTTCGTTTGGATGCCCATGCTGCGTTGTTTCGGGATATGGGAGTTCACCCCCATGGAGTGTGGACTTATTCTACATGGTGCAGGAGTAGGAGGCGGAAGCCTCATGTATGCAGGTGTGCTGGAGGTACCGGACGATAAGCTGTTTGAAAACCCATCTTGGCGGAACCTGGCTGATTGGAAGACCATCCTCGCTCCACATTACGAAACAGCCCGCAGAATGCTGGGCGTAGCTATCAATCCCAAACTGTGGCCTGCGGACGATGTCTTGAAAGAAATCGCTGAGGACATGGGCCAGGCCCATACCTTCCGTCCCACCTACACGGGCCGTTTCTTTGGCCCAGAGGGACAGGAGGTGCCTGACCCCTACTTCGGAGGCGAGGGCCCCTCCCGGCGGGGATGCCAGCACTGCGGCGGGTGCATGGTAGGTTGCCGCAATAATGGCAAGAACAGCTTAGACAAGAACTACCTTTACTTTGCCGAAAAGGGGGGCGCCCAGGTCAAACCTGAATCTGAGGTAACCGAGATCAGACCTTTACCCCCGGGTCAACCGGATGGCGCCCGATATGAATTGGCCTATTACCGTTCTACTGCCTGGTTTCTCAAACCCAAGCAGCGCGTGCGCGCGCGTAATGTGGTTCTCTCTGGCGGCGTACTGGGGACTATGAAGCTGCTCTTCCAATGCCGTGACGTCACACGCTCGCTCCCCAATATCTCGCAGCGTTTGGGTGATATGGTGCGCACCAACAGCGAGGCTCTGCTGGGTGTCTCAAGCCGCCGCGGGGGAACTGTTGACTACTCAAAAGGCATAGCCATCACCTCCATCTTCCATGGAGATGAGGCAACCTGCATTGAGCCGGTGCGGTTCCCTAACGGCTCGGGGTTCATTCTGCTCATAGCCGGGCCGTTATTCGATAGGTCACCGAAAGCACTGGTGCGTATGGTCAGATTTGTCTGGGAGATTTTGCGCCATCCTCTGGACTATGCCTGGGGCCATAATCCATTCGGCTGGGCCCGTCGCACTACCATTCTGCTTGTGATGCAGACAACAGACAACCGTTTGCGCCTGCGGCTGGGACGCAGCCTGCTCACGCTTTTCCGCCGCGACCTGGTTTCCAAACCGGATATTGAACAGTCGGTTCCACCTAGAATTAATATCGCACACAAGGTGACACACGACTTCGCCGCCAAGATAAACGGAATTGCCGCTGGCTCGATCAGCGAGAGCCTGCTTAACATGGAGACCTCAGCGCATATTCTAGGTGGCTGTAAATTCGGACAGAATGCCGAAGAGGGGGTGGTGGGGCTGGACTGTCAGGTGCACAATTACCCAGGCCTCTATGTGGTGGATGGGTCAATCGTACCCGCCAACCCAGGCGTTAACCCGAGCTTGACCATCACTGCTCTGGCAGAATATGCTATGAGCAAGGTGCCGCCCAAGAGTGGATAGAATAGAAATGTCAGCAGCCATTAGTTGAGAAGGGGGTAGGAATGTTTGGAGGACATGGAAAAATCCTGAGGATTGACCTATCTCAGGCCAAGATTTCACAAGAGGAGATCCCGCAAAGCCTGTTTGATAAGTTCCTCACGGGCGCTGGGTTAGCTACTCACTATCTTTATCATGGGGTTCCCAAGGGAGCAGACCCACTGGGACCTAAAAACGAGCTCATACTTATGACCGGGGCGTTAACGGGAACTACGGCCCCCAGCACCGGAAGATTCAACTGGGTTTTCAAATCGCCTCTGACCGGGCTCTGGGCGCAATCTAACTCAGCAGGCTTCTGGGGTGTGGACTTCAAGAAAACCGGCTTCGATGGAATCATATTTCAGGGCATCTCGCCCAAACCTGTCTATCTGGTAATCACCAACGACCACGCCGAGCTTAGAGATGCCAAACATCTATGGGGCAAAGGCGTCTTCGAGACTACAGAGTCTATAAAAAAAGAGCTTGGTGGGAAGTACAACGTTGACTGTATCGGGATAGCCGGTGAGAACCTGGTCAGATATGCCAGCATTATGAATGACCTTCACCGGGCGGCAGGAAGGTGCGGCGGTGGGGCTGTGATGGGGTCGAAAAGACTGAAGGCTATCGCTGTATTCGGCAAGAAGCCAGTGAAACTGGCGAACCCTACTGCTTTTGCTGAGGTAGCTAAGAAACAGTTTGAGCTGCTTGATCAGCATATGTTCAAGGTAGCATTGGAGACATTCGGCACTAATGTCGTCATTGATCTTGTAAATGTCAGGGGAGGATTTCCTACGAGAAACTGGCAGACCAGTGTATTTCCTGAGATAGAGGAAATAAATTCGCAAGCCCTCAGTGACAAAGTCTTAGACCAGTCGTTGGGGTGCTTCGCCTGTCCTCTGAAGTGCGGCAGGGGTAGTGAGATCAGGAAGGGGAAATATAAGGGCGCCAAGGGTGAAGGCCCGGAGTACGAAAGCGTAGGGACGCTGGGTGGCGGGTGCCAGCTTACAGACATGGAGGCGATTACCAAGGCACATTACCTATGCAACGATTACGGCATGGATACCATCTCTACCGGAGCCACCATAGCCTTCGCCATGGAATGCTATGAGAAAGGGATATTGACAAAGAAGGACACAGATGGGTTAGAGCTTAAGTTTGGCGATGCTGATGTTGTAATTGAGGCGATACACAAAATAGCTAAAAGAGAAGGCATCGGCAACCTCCTGGCTGAAGGAACCAGGCGGATGGCACAGAAACTGGACAGAGGTGCCGAGAAATTTGCCATGCATGTTAAGGGCTTAGAGCTTCCTGCCTATGATTCCAGGGCAGTGCAGATCACTGGCCTGGCATATGCCGTCGCCAACAGGGGCGGCGACCACGTCACCGCCTATATTCAAGGGCCTACCTTTCTTGATATCCCTTTCCTCTGTATCCCAGATAGTCAAATCAAGGACTGCCTCGTGGCCGATCCCGGTGAAGTTCATGTTTTGGTAGAGTTGGAAAATGTAATGACTGCCCTTGATACGCTAGGGGCATGCAAGTTCATGGGGTTCTGCGTGTCTTCAGAGGAGTGGGTTGAGCTGGTGGAACACTGCCTGGGGCATAAATTTACCTATAGTGACTTGGTTAAAATTGGCGAGAGAGCTTATAATCTTGCCCGAGTCTTTAATGTCAGGGAAGGCGTAACCAGAGCCGACGACACTTTGCCGCCGCGCTTACTCGAAGAACCGCTGACAGAAGGACCGGCAGCTGGCAAGGTAAACGAGAATCTGCCTGCGATGCTGGACAAATATTATGAGCTGAGGGGGTGGGACAAGGCTACCGGGAAGCCTACCCCTGAGAAGCTCAGAGAATTGGGACTGGAGGAGTACATCGCCGATATCTGGGGGAAATAAAGGATAGACTATGGCGGACAAGATAAAAGGAAGCGATAAGCCCTGGCTCAAGAGTTATAAACTGGGGCCGTATCCATTAAAAAAGACCTTGGAGCCATATCCTAAGACACCCATCTATAAGTTCTTAGATGATTCGGCCGAGGCGTACCCCGGCCAGGTCGCTGTGCAGTATCTGGGAAGGAAGATAAAATACAGCGAGCTCAGGGAGTATGTAAATAGACTGGCTAATGCTTTCGTGGGGCTGGGAGTAAAGAAGGGCGATAGAGTCGCAACAATCCTCCCCAACTGTCCGCAATTCATCATTACCGATTTCGCCGTATCAAAAACTGGTGGTGTCCTTGTCCCTTGCAGTACGCTGCACAAAGTTCATGACCTGGAGTATGAGATAGGCGCTTCTGGGGCGGAGACTGTGGTCTGCTCCGATGCAGCTCTAACTCTGGTTATGTCGATAAAAGAAAAGACAAAACTCAGGAACATAATTGTCACCTCACCGATGGATTACGCTGCGCAAGAGCCCGAGGTGAAACAGGTGCCCGGCGCTCGTCAGTTCAAAGACCTTATAGCACAGCATGAACCCAAGCCTCCCCAAGTTGACATAAATCCAACTGAGGATTTAGCTTATCTCTCTTTCACTGGCGGAGCCACGGGCGTTCCCAAGGGGGTGATGATAACCCACTACAACAGGGCTTGCAATGTAAGGCAGGCCTTGTGGACGCTTGAACCTTTGTGGCCGGGACTTAAGGGGAAGGCCGCCACGGAATTGGTTGTCCCTCTATTTCACTCTTACGGACATTTAGGGATGCACGTCAGCATCACTCTGGGGTTGCGCATCCTCCTGGTTTCCGACCCCAGAGATATAGACCAGACCATAAATCTTATGAAGGAAAACCGGCCTATGCTGATCTGGGTTGTCCCCACCCATCTTATGGTGATAGCTGAGAGGAAAGTAGGGAGATTGCCCGTCATGTTCATGTCCGGCGCAGCGCCGCTCCCGGAGGGAGTTTTCAACGCTATCAAGGCTGACATCATGATGCCGGTGACTGAGGGCTACGGCTTGACCGAGTGTGGTCCCATGTCTCATGTAAACCTATCCACCTTCTCCAAGATTACCGGTTTTGCCGCCAAGGAGACATTGGGTATAGGGCTGCCCGTTCCAGATACGGAAGCGAAGATAGTCAGCCTGGAAACCGGAGAGGAGCTCGGGGCAGGAGAGAGCGGCGAGATATGGATTCGCGGGCCCCAGACTATGAAAGGATACTGGCCTACACCTGGAAGCGGCCTGGAAAACGGTTGGCTTCGCACCGGTGACATCGGTAGGATGGATGAAA
>Ga0315281_10007931_pt1 | contig 14862 bp, 10 predicted proteins | sample YL17G07_0_MG_FD_204540 | JGI IMG/M metagenome (GOLD analysis project Ga0315281, IMG submission 204540) | Sediment microbial communities from Yellowstone Lake, YNP, Wyoming, USA - YL17G07_0 | ecosystem: Environmental > Aquatic > Freshwater > Lake > Sediment | place: USA: Wyoming | collected...
GCGATGAGTGACCAGGTCGCCGATGCTCATGGCGCTACCGGTAGCCTTCAGGCCGCGTGCGTATCGGATGCCGACGTCACCGCCGTAGAGCGCCGCTGTTCCCGACGCTGCCAGATCCTTCATCGTTGCGGCCAGTGCCGGCTGACGAAGAACAGCGCCGGGCGCGAGGCCCCGTCTTTCCGCGAAGAACACGGAGGCGAGTCCAGGATCGGCGCCGAAACGTCCGTGATCCTCCGCCAACGTGGTGGCCAGCGACCGCGCTACGGGGACACCGTCGGTGGCGAAGTCGATGGCTGCCGCGAACGCCGCGGACCAAGGCAGAAGTGCGCCGAGAGAACGCAGCGTTTCCCATCCTGCAACGGCTCCGGGAACGGTGATCGTGTCGGGCCCGTGTTCGGGCATCGCGCCGTCGTATCGCGCTCGCACCGCGGCCACATCGAGGCCCCGTGGGGCGGCACCGGCCGAGACGATCGCCGACGTCGCGCCGTCTGGCTGACGAACGAGCGCGAACAGGTCACCACCCACACCGCACATGTGCGGATAGACGACGGCGAGCGCTACCGCGGCAGCAAGCGCCGCATCCACCGCGTTCCCCCCGCCTTCGAACGCCTCTCGAGCCGCCTGCGTGGCAGCGCTATGGGGGGTCGACACCGCCCATCGCGAACCGTCGGCTGTCAGGTTCTCGGTGGCGCTGTTCGTCAGCCGCTCCAGCCCGAAGAGCCGTTCGTCGTACCGTTGGTCCACCAGCCACCCGAGCATTCAGAAGGGCTCCGAGCATTCTGGTTGCCGTTGGTTATCAGACCGTCGGCTTTCGCCATGCAGTACGTCAGCCCGAGGCTGGTTCGCGTCACGAGGACGACGTTGTTCGCACCGCCGGAGCGAACGCTCACCTGGCCGGCGATGGGGATCTGTGAATCGTTGAACCTGATCTGCGAGCCGCTGAGCTTCTGGAGTTCATTGGCCGAGATACCGTCGAAGCTGCCGTGGGCCCGGCTGTAGTCACCCGCAATGGTCATGGAATCCTGAAGCATGTTGCGCGCCTGCTGGTCCTTGCTGATGAGCGTCGTGACGCTGGAGGAGAACACCGCTCCGAACACCATCACCGCGATGATCATCAGGATGAAGAGGACCGCCTCGATCCAGCCGAGGACGAGTCCGGCGACGGCCATGCCGCGACCGGTCTGCCGTCCCTGCGAAGCATCTATCTCCTTCTTCGAGATGTGCCCGAGAACGATCGGAACTACCGGGATGAACAGGATGCCGGTGATGAGTGCGGCGACGGCCATGCTATTGGTCTGTGGCATCGGGGACGGTTGATAGCCAGGCCACTGCGGTGCGGCCTGGACACCGCCGGCGAAGCCGCCGGGAACCGCGTTGCCCGGGCCGCCACCCGTCAAAGAGCTGCCGCAGTGTCTGCACAGCACGGCGTCTTCCTGGACCTCTTCGGCACAGTACGGACACTTCTTCATGGGTCCCTCCTCTGTTCCATCTGCATCATCCCAAACGCCTCCCCGGTCGGCCCTCGCAACCTGGGCTCCTTCAACACCCGGGCTCCTTCAACCGGCGGCCTTCATCTGCTCCACGGTCAGACGCAGACCGTCGACCAGACGCGTCGAGGCGCGCCAGCCGAGTTGCTGGGCGGCTCTCGATGAGTCGAGGCAGATGCGGCGGAGTTCGCCGTCGGGTAGCGGGCCGTGCTCTGGCTCCCCGGTCCAGCCGACCGCAGAAGCCAGCCCGGTGAAGATGTCGTTCACAGAAGTCTCCATGCCCGTCCCGATATTCAGGACTTCACCCGACGCTCGGTCGCTGGCTCGGGCGAAGGCATCCACCACGTCGTCGACGAAGACGTAGTCGCGCGTCTGCTCGCCGTCACCGAACACGATCGGTGCTTCGCCGCTCAGCAGACGCTTGGCGAAGATCGCAACGACGCCAGCCTCGCCGAGCGGATCTTGTCTGGGGCCGAATACGTTGCCCAGTGCCAGGGCCGAGAAGTCGAGGCCCCGGACGGTCGCATAGAACCTCAGATAGCTGAGAGCCGCCTTCTTGGTGATGCCGTAGGGAGAGAGGGGCTCGCCGACGCTGATGGCGGCCTCAGAGATGGGCAGCGCGCCCGGGTCAGGTTCCCCGTACAGGGTCCCACCGGAAGCCGCGAACACGACCTTGCGGACACCGACGGAGGTGCATGCGTCGAGCACGGACAGGAGCCCGTCGATGTTCACAGATGCGTCGAAGCGGGGATCCTTGACGGAAGGTTGGACACCCGAGTTCGCTGCCAGATGCATGACCACTCCGGGCTCTTGTTGGCCGAGTAACTCGCGGAGCCCCGGATCCCGGATGTCCATCTCCGCGAAGGCGAACCGGTCTCCGAAGGCTCTTGCACGGGCCAGATTGGCTGTTCGGCCGGTCGAAAGATCGTCGATCGCCAGCACCCGGTGGCCGTCCTCCAGAAGTCTGTCGCACAGATGAGAGCCTATGAACCCGGCACCCCCCGTGACTACGTAGCTGGGGAACTGGGTCATCGGCGCACCGCGGGGTAGGACACGGCCCAATCGTTGCCGACAACGGCCTCGCATTCAAGCAGGAGGACGACGCGGTCCGGCAAGGTTGTCCGCTTCGCGCACAGCGCCTAAGGTTTGGACCATGATCCACTCCGGGGAAGGCGGTCGACGGACTTGAAGCGAGCGCTGGTCACCGGCATCACCGGGCAGGACGGCTCGTACCTGGCGGAGCTGCTTCTGGACAAGGGCTACGAGGTGCACGGGCTGATACGGCGCGCGTCTTCGTTCAACACGGCGCGTATAGACCACCTGTACCAGGACCCGCACGAGGCCGACGTTCGGCTGTTCCTGCATCACGGCGACCTGACGGACGGCTCCCAGCTCGCCCGGCTGATCCGCACGATCGAGCCCGACGAGATCTACAACTTGGCGGCGCAGAGCCACGTCATGGTCTCGTTCGAGCAGCCCGAGTACACCGGAGATGTGGACGGCATCGGCGTCACCCGCCTGCTGGAGGCTATCCGTGAGACCGGAGTGGACACCCGCCTTTACCAGGCCTCGACTTCTGAGATGTTCGGCAGCGCTCTGCCTCCGCAGTCGGAGGACACACCCTTCCAACCCCGCTCGCCGTACGCGGCCGCGAAACTCTATGCCTACTGGCTGGTGCGCAACTACCGCGAGGCCTACGGCATGTACGCGGTGTCGGGGATCCTGTTCAATCACGAGGGCGAGCGGCGCGGCGAGACGTTCGTCTCGCGCAAGATAAGCATGGCCGTTGCGCGCATCGTGTTGGGCCTGCAGGAGCGGCTCTACCTGGGAAATCTCGACGCGAAGCGGGACTGGGGCCACGCCAAGGACTACGTGCGCGCGATGTACATGATGTTGCAGCAGGACGTCCCCGACGACTACGTCATCGGCACGGGCGAAGCCCATTCCGTGCGCGATTTCTGTGCGCTTGCCTTCTCGCACGTGGGTCTGGACTGGGAGGAGTTCGTCGAGGTGGACCCGCGCTACTTCCGCCCGACGGACGTCGAGTCCTTGATGGCCAACCCTTCCAAGGCCCGCGCGGCGCTGGGCTGGGAGCCGACGATATCGTTCGCCGAGCTCGTGGCATCGATGGTCGAGGCCGATCTGGCCAAGAGCGGCTTGAACCTTGAGCAGGCGCGTGCCCGCGTGCGCGAAGGCCTTGCGGGCGGCGAGGTGGCCGACCCTGTTTGATCTCGCGGACAAGCGGGTTTGGGTGGCGGGACACCGCGGCCTGGTGGGTTCCGCGGTCCTGCGCAGACTCGAGTCCGAGCCCGTTGCCGAGGTACTGACGATGCGGTCGACCGAGCTGGACCTTCGGAGGCAGGAGGACACCGAGCGGTTCGCCTTGTCGGCCAGGCCCGACGTGGTGTTCCTGGCGGCCGGCAAGGTCGGCGGAATCGAAGCCAACCGCTCCGCCCAGGGGGAGTTCCTTTACGACAACCTGATGATCGGCGCCAACGTGCTGGAAGCCTGCCGACGAGCCGGTGTGTCGAAGACCGTGGTTCTGGGGTCCTCGTGTATCTATCCCCGCGGGGCGCCGCAGCCCATCATCGAGGACGCGCTGCTCACCGGCTCTCTTGAGCCGACGAACGAGGGCTACGCCATCGCCAAGATAGCCACCCTTGAGATGGGCAAGTTCTACCGGCAGCAGTACGGCATGAACGTGGTCTCGCTGATGCCGACCAACCTCTACGGACCCGGCGACAACTTCGATCCGACGGGCAGCCACGTGCTGGCCGCCCTGATGCGCAAGGTCCACGAAGCCAAGATGTCGAACAGCGCGGCCGTCGAGGTCTGGGGGACCGGGACGCCCCGTCGTGAGTTCCTGCACGCCGACGATCTGGCGGATGCGGCGGTGTTCGCGTTGCAGAACTACGAGGGTGAGAGCCACCTCAATGTGGGCGCCGGCGAGGACATCACGATCCGAGCGCTGGCCGAGCTTATCTCCGAGATCGTCGGCTGGAAGGGTGAACTTGTCTTCGACCCCTCGAAGCCGGACGGCATGCCGCGGAAGCTGCTCGACGTGTCGCGCTTGGCTGAACTTGGCTGGAGGGCGCGCATCGGCATCCGCGAGGGCATAGAGTCCGCCTTCGCGTGGTACATCGAGTCCCTGGAAGGAAGCGGGGAGTCCTAGACGGGCTCCACCGGGATCCAGAATTCGATCTCTGTACCCTTCCCCGTTGCCTCGACGGGGCTGTGGATCTTCAGCCATCCAGCGGCCAGGTCGGCTCGCTCGCGCATGGCGGAAATGCCGAGGTGCCCGGGCTTGGTGTTCGCCACAACTTCCGGAGGGATGCCGACCCCGTCGTCGCAGATCTTCACGAGAAGACCTCCGTTGAGGTCTTCCAGGGAGACGTTGATGTGGGCGGCTCTGGAATGTCGACGGGCGTTCAACAGAGCCTCTCTGATGATCCGATAGGCGACGGTGGCGAGGTCGATCTGAAGAACACCCTCGTAGCGGTTGTCGAACGAGACCTTGACATCACTCTCGCCCTGGACGCTGACCAGTTCGGTCCGCACGGCGGCCTCGAGTCCGTTCCGTTCGAGCGTCGGTGGCCACAGTTCGAACATCAGATGCCGCAGACGGTCGATGGTCTTGTTGACGAGTTCGGTGAGGCGTCGCGCCTCCTCTGCGTCTTCAGGGTCGGCCAGCTTGCGTCTGAGGACATCCAGCCTCAGGCCGACGGCAGCCATCTTCTGGAGCGAGTCGTCGTGGATCTCGGAGGCGATGACTTGGCGCTCGTGCTCCTGAACGGCAACGAGTTTCGAGAGCAACTTGCGACGAACTCCGTGGGCGGCCTGAAGCTCAGCGACGGTTCTCTTGAGCGCCTCCTCAGTTTCGCGGCGGTGGGTGATGTCGATCGCGGCGCCGTTGATACCGACGATCTCACCGTCCACTCTCAGGGGGACAAGGTGGACCTCCCAAGTGCGACCGTACCAATCGGCCTCCCGACGAGTGCTCGCCCCGCTCTTCAGCACGTCCTCCATCACCTCGAGGTGCTCGGGGGTGTCGCCCAGAAGCTGCCTCAGGTCTTGCCCGACGAAATCCGCTGGGGTCATAGCGATCCCGGGCGAGCCGGCTCCCGCTGACGACGTGACCGTCATGTTCAGGTCGGTCGTCCACACGAACCCCGGCAAGTTGTCCGAAAGTACCTGGAGCTTCTCTTGCTGCTGGAGCAGGGCCTGTTCGGCGTCGCGGAGGTCGGTCAGGTCGGCGATCGAGGTGAGGACCGCCTTCTCCCCATGGAAGTCGATGACGAGCGAGGAGTAGGAGCCGTAGCGCGGCTCTCCTTGAGCGTTGAGCAAAGTAGCCCGCGTGGGCCCGGTCTTCCCCACAGCGCGTAGGTCCCGCCCCATCCGTTCGGGGTCGGCCTTGTCGGCCCAGTTGAGTTCGGACGCGTTGTGGCCGACAACCTCTTCGAGTGTGAGGCCCGACATGCGAAGGTAGGCGTCGTTCGCTTCGAGATGGATGCCGTCTGAGATCCGGGTGATGATCATCGCATCCGCGCTCGACCTGAAGACCGCGTCGAAGAGGCCTCGCGGTTCCGGTGTCGGTTCCTTCTCTGTCAAAGCCGCGTCCTCGCTCTGTAAGATTGGACGGCTCCGCAGCCGCGGGGCCGAGCCCAGGAGCCATATGCAGCGCAGATACGACCCTACAGATATAGAGCCCAGATGGGTAGAGCGCTGGGAGCGGGAGAACTTCTCCCGCGCCTCCGACGACCCGGCGGATCCCCGGCCTCGGTTCTACGCCCTGGACATGTTCCCCTACCCGTCGGGCGACCTGCACATGGGTCACGCCGAGGCCTTCAGCGGCGGGGATGTGGTCGCCAGGTTCGCGGCGATGCGCGGGCACAACGTCCTGCACCCCATCGGATGGGACGCGTTCGGACTGCCCGCTGAGAACGCGGCCATCAAGCGCGGCGTCGCACCTGCTGAGTGGACCTACGCCAACATCGAACAGCAGGCGGCGTCGTTCCGTCGGATGGGCATGTCCTTCGATTGGTCGCGGCGGTTGAACACGTGCGACCCCTCGTACTACCGCTGGACCCAATGGCTGTTCACACGATTCTTCGAGCGCGGTCTGGCGTATCGCAAGGCCGCTGCCGTCAACTGGTGTCCGAACGACGCGACGGTGTTGGCGAACGAGCAGGTCACCGGCGGGGTGTGCGAACGGTGCGGGACCTTGGTCGAGCGTCGCGACCTCACTCAGTGGTTCTTCAAGATCACCGACTACGCTCAGCGGTTGCTGGACGATGAGCCACTCCTGGTGGACTGGCCAGAGCGCGTTCTGACGATGCAGCGCAACTGGATCGGCCGCAGCGAGGGCGCGACCGTCACTTTCTCCATCGAAGAGACCGGCGAGGAGATAGACATCTTCACGACACGGCCCGACACGCTCTGGGGCGTGACGTTCTTCGTGTTCTCCGCGGAACATCCGGACGTCCAGCGTCTGGCGGAGCTGGCCGGGACCTGGGACTCGGTCAAGCCGGTCGTGGATGCAGCTCGGGCCGTTGCCATGAACAGCTACGGGGAGGCAGATACCACGGAAGGCGCCGCGCTGGGCGTGCACGCGATCAACCCGGTCAACGGTGAGAAGGTGCCCTGTTTCGTGGCGCCTTACGTGCTGATGGGCTACGGGACGGGCGCCATCATGGCGGTGCCGGCCCACGACGAACGCGACTTCGCCTTCGCGCGAGCCCACGGAGTGCCGGTGCGTCCGGTTATCCAGCCGGAGGGTGTCGTCCTGGACGGCGAGACGATGACCGAGGCGCACGTGGCCGAGGGCGTGATGGTCAACTCGGGGCCCTTCGACGGCGAGGCCTCACCGGGCTCGGTCGCGATCGTGGCCGAATGGCTTGCTGAGCAGGGGCGTGGCGAAGCGACGGTGACGTTCCGGCTGCGCGACTGGCTGATCTCGCGACAGCGCTATTGGGGCGCGCCCATCCCGATCATCCACTGCCCGTCTTGCGGGGAGGTGGCGGTTCCTCCAGAGGACCTTCCGGTGGTGCTTCCCGAAGACGTCGATTTCGCTCCCGGAGGCGAGTCGCCCCTGGCGCGCCACCCGTCCTGGAAGCACGTCGCGTGCCCGTCCTGTGGAGGCGAGGCGGAGCGCGACACCGACACCATAGACACGTTCGTCGATTCGTCTTGGTACTACCTGCGCTACTGTTCGCCCGACTTCACCGACGGGGCCTTCGACCCCGAGGCCGTCGCCCGGTGGATGCCCGCATCGCAGTACACGGGCGGCGTCGAGCACGCCATCCTGCACCTGCTGTACTCGAGGTTCTTCACGAAAGTGCTGCACGACATGGGGATGGTGCCGTTCTTGGAGCCCTTCCCGCGGCTGATGAACCAGGGCCAGGTCATCTACGACGGTTCCTCCATGAGCAAGTCCAAAGGTAACATCGTAGAGCTGATGCCGATCGTCGAACGGTTCGGCGCCGACACGATGAGGCTGGCTATGCTGTTCGCCGGCCCTTTCGACGACGACATCGACTGGAAGCTCGTCGCCCCCGACCCGTCGCGGCCTCCGGGGGTGCACGCCTGGCTCGGTCGCGTGTGGCGCTGTGTTCTGGACGCAGCTTCTGTCGGGGACGCTGCGGGGGACGCTGCGGGGGACGCTGCGGGGGACGCTGCGGGGGACGCTGCGGGGGACTCGGAGGAGATTCGCCGTTCGACGCACCGCACTATCAAAGGTGTGACCGAGGATCTCGAGCGCTTCCGCTTCAACACCGCCATCTCGAAGCTGATGACGTTGTCCAACGAGATACGCAGGGAGCTGGACGCGGGCGGTTGCCCTCGAGAGGCGTGTGAGGCGATGGTGCGGATGGTCGCTCCGATGGCCCCGTTCCTGGCAGAGGAGTTGTGGCGCGCTGTCCTGGGGCACTCCAAGAGCGTTCATGTCAGCGGGTGGCCGTCGTTCGATCCTGCGCTGGTGGTCCTGGAGCGCGTGATGTTGATAGTCCAAGTGAACGGTAAGGTGCGGGACAAGATCGAGGTCGATGCCAACGCGAGCGAGGATGCGTGCCGCGAACTCGCTCTAGCCTCGGCGAACGCGCGGCGTGCCATCGGTGATTCGGTCGTTGCGCAGATCATCGTGCGTGCGCCGAAGCTCGTGAACATCGTGGTGGCCGGCTAGGACGGGAACCCTCCGGTCGGTCCTCGGATGCAATCTCCGGGATGCGTCTCTCGGCGACACCCGAGCTGACATGTTTCCTCGTTGGGTGTGAGGTTCGCCACAGCGCCCTTCGAAGTTCGCAGCTATCGTGGCTCTTGTCGTGTCGCCTCGGCTCGATCGGGGCGCTCCCTCTCGTCCGTTATTCGCATACGTGGGGGTGGGCGCATTGAACGAGTCTTGGGGCGACCGGCTGTCGGCGTTGTCTCGCGGGGAGATCATCGGGCTGCTCGTCGTGGTCGCAGCGACGCTGTTCGGCGCCGGGTTCTGGTACATGCGTTCTCTCCCGCAGCCGGTCGAGATCCGGGCCGCCGTCCGTCCCACGGCGGGCCCGGTCTCGCCCTCCTCCTCAGCGATCTTCGTGGATGTCGCGGGGTGGGTGAAGAAGCCGGGCGTCTATGAGTTCCCGGAGGGAGACAGGGTGATAGATGCGGTCGAACAGGCGGGAGGCGCGCGCAAAGGGGCGGTCCTGTCTTCGTTGAACCTCGCGGCGGTGCTCACGGACGGGCAACAGATCCTGATCCCCGAACCAGTGAAGGCGAGCGCCGCTGCCGCCTCCGGCGTTGATGCCAACGGGCTGGTCAACATCAACACTGCCGATGCGACTCAACTCGAGAGTCTCTCCGGCATAGGAGAAGTCCTGTCGCAGACCATCATCGACTACCGCGAAACGAACGGTCCCTTCACGTCCGTGGAGCAGTTGCTCGACGTCAGCGGGATAGGCGACGCCACCTTGGCTGAGTTCCGGGATCAGGTAACGGTGTGAGCGCTTGGCTGCTGCCGTTCGCGGCGGCGGCCCTCTGGGCGGGGTTGTTGACCAGGTCTGCGGTCGCGGGGTTCGTGCCGCCCTGGGTTGCAGTGCTGCTCGGTTTCGCGGCGCTGGCGTGCGGATGGTTGTTCGCTCCCCGCATACTTGCGGGTCCGGATACGCTGGAGTCCGCCGGCCTGGTTCCTTTGCAGCCCGTCGCTATGGCGGCGGTATCGGCTGCGCGGAGCGTCGGTCGGCGCGCGTCGCCGGTGGCTCTCGCTGTTTCTCTCGTCGCGGGGATGTTCATGCTGGGCTCCGGCTGGGGTGAGTTCCGCCACGACGGAGTGCGAGCCGGGATGCTCGCGCGGATGGCGCCCGCGCACGTAGAAGTCGTTGGCTCCCTCCGAACAGATCCCAAGGCGGGGCAGTTCGGATGGTCGACGCTGCTCGGAGTCTCGCGCGTGTCCTCGTCTGCGGGTGCCACGTCGCTGCGCGAATCTGTTTGGCTGCAGGGCGACGGCTCACTTCCGAAGATCCAAAGGGGCGACGTCGTTGAGGCCGCGGGCATGTTGCTCGAGCCGTCGGACCCAGGATTCGCCTCCTATCTCGAGTCCCGCGGCGTTGCTGTGGAGATGAGCGCCGACGAGGTCCGCCGGGTCGGCCCCTCCAGGAACCCGTTGGTGCGTTTCGCAGGAGCGGCGCGTCTGGCTCTGGGCCGATCGTTCCAGCGGATCTTCGACCCGAAGGAATCAGGACTATTGATGGGTCTTGCGCTGGGCGATACGTCGAATCTGGATGAAGGCATGGCCCGCGACTTCAAGGCGACAGGCCTGGGGCATCTGCTCGCGGTCTCCGGAGAGAACGTCGCCATGGTGCTCGCTCCGGTGATGGGCCTCGCCATGATGTTGCGCCTCGGTCCCGCGGCGAAGTTCGGCTTGGGGCTCGGAACCGTCGCGTTCTTCGTCGTGCTCACCGGAGGCGAACCCTCGGTGTTGCGGGCGGGAGTAATGGCCGGAATCGCTCTGACGGGAGTGCTCTTGGGCAGGCCGCGCAGTTCATGGGCCGTCATGGGCGGCGCCGTTGTGATACTGCTCCTGCTCGACCCGTTCCTCGTGTCCTCGGTCGGGTTCCAGCTGTCGGTGGCGGCGACGGTCGGCATGGTCGCGATGGCGGGTCCGCTCGCTGCGCGCATGTCTTTCCTTCCCAAGCCGGTGGCGATGGCACTTGGCACCTCGATGGCGGCGCAGATAGGCGTTGCGCCGGTGCTGCTCTCCTACTTCCGCTGGATCCCCGGGGTCACGCTGATTGCGAACCTCGCCGCGTTCCCCGCGGTCGGCCCAGCCCTGGTGCTCGGGCTCGCTGCGGCCGCCGCGGGCCTGGTCTTCGCGCCTCTCGGATGGGCGCTCGCGCAGGCGGCGCTGGTTCCGCTCCGCTACCTCGAGATCCTGGCCGACCGCATGGCGACCGCTCCCGTCGGGTCCATCACCTCCGGGGGAGGCCTGCGGCCGCTCGTGGGCGGAGTCGTCGTCTTGTTGGTCACCGCGCTCTGGGTGCGCCGAGGGTGGCGGCCGCCGCGGGTGGTGCTGGTGGCGGTTCTCGCTTTGATGCCCCTGCTGGTCTGGTCCACAGCCCTGCGCGCGGGGCCGCCGTCGGCACTCACCATCCACTTCTTCGACGTCGAGCAGGGGGACGGCGCGCTCATCACGTCTCCCGGTGGCGCCCAAGTGTTGGTGGACGGCGGGCCGGACCCCGAGTTGATAGCCACGGACCTCGCGGCACTAGGCGTCAAACGCATCGACGCCATCGTGGCGACGCACCAGCACGCTGACCATATCGTGGGCTTGCCGCAGGTCCTGGCACGATTCCCGGTGGGGGTGGTGCTGGAACCGGGTTGCACCGACCCGTCTCCGTCGTATGCGGACCTGCTCGGCGCCATCGCCGACGAAGGCATCGCGGTACGCAACCCGCGGGCCGGAGACGTGATCCAGGTCGGCGATCTAACCCTCAACGTTCTTGCTCCGACCGGCTGCTATCTAAACTCACACTCGGATCCGAACAACGACTCGATAGTGTTTCGGCTCGAGTATCTCGAGGATACGGTGTTGTTCGCCGCCGACGCAGAGGTTGAATCCCAACAGGCGATGCTCGACGCCGGTGCACCGGTCGCCTCCGAGGTGCTGAAGGTTCCGCACCACGGCGGCGACACGTCCTGGCCCGAGTTCTTCGGCGCCGTTCACGCTCAGATCGCCGTGGTCTCGGTCGGCCAGCCGAACGATTACGGCCATCCCGTGCTCGGAGTCCTAGCCGCTATCGCAGCGACCGGTGCGCAGATCGTCCGTACGGACGAGGGCGGCGACCTCACCGTCACGTTTTCGAACGAGGGGGTTGCCGTAGAATCCGCCACAGCGTGACCAACCGCCAGACGAACTACCTCATCTGGGGGGAAGACCCCTTCCTGCTTCGCGAAGAGGCTTTCAAGCTGCTGGGAGATGTCCAGCCGATCGAGGTGGACGCGGCCGAGTGGCAGGGCGGCGAGACGAGCGACCTGGCGACGCCGTCGCTGTTCGGCGATAAGCGAGCCTTGCTCGTGAGCGATTGCCGTTCGCTGCCCGACCATGCCCTCTCCGAACTGAATGGCTACCTGGGTGCGCCCGAACCGTCGGCGATGCTGATCCTCAGCGCAGTGGTGGCCGAGCGCGGCAAGCCCGCGGCCGGGCTGGTGAAACTCGTCGAGCCGGTAGGTGAGGTGCGCAACATCGCGGTGGCACGCAAGGACCTGCCCTCGTGGGTTGCCGAGAGGGCGAAACGCAAAGACATCCAGCTGGCACCGGACGCGGCGAAGGCCCTGGTCGACGTCCTGGCCGAACCGGCGGCCCTCGATCAGGCCCTGAACCAGTTGGCATCGGCGTTCCCGGGACAGCGCATCTCTCGCACCGAGGTGGCGTCGCAATTCCGCGGGTTCGGTGAGCAGAAGGTCTGGGATCTGTGCGACCGTGCCTTCGCGAAGAACCTGCCCCAAGCCATGTATTCGCTGCGATCGCTGCTCGAGGCCCGCGAGGATCCGCTGATGATCCTCGGCGGCATCTCATCGCGGGTTCGCGACTTGATCCGCGTGCGTTCGCTACCCAGCCAGTTATCGGCGTTCGAACTGGCGAAGAAGGCCGGCCTGAGGTTCGACTGGCAGGCCCGGCGCTATCGCGAGCAGGCGAACCGCTTCTCCCTGGAGCAGTTGGAAGCGCTGCACGACCGCTTGGTGGACGCCGACCGCATGCTGAAGTCAGGCGCGTCGGGAGATGTCGTCCTTCCGGTGCTCGTGGTCGCGATAGCGGAAGAGCGCTAGGAAACTGCCGACTTGGCCGCGCCCTTGGCGAGGCGGGACTTGCGACGGGCGGCCGTCTTCTTGTTGAGGACGCCCTTAGAAGCGGCCTTGTCGATCAAGCGATTGGTGGTCCTGACCTGCTCGGTCATCGACTCGTCACCGGCAGCGATGGCGGCGCGGGCCTTCTTGGCCTCGGTCTTCAGCTGGGAGCGGGTGCCCTTGTTGCGTTCGTGGGCGCGCTCATTCTGTAGGTTGCGCTTCTTCTGGGACTTGATGTTCGCCATAGCGCCCGAGTCTACCAGCGAGTCCCTGCGGTAGGCCCGTACGATAGGCAGGTGAAGGACACCGGCCATATCCGCAACTTCTGCATAATCGCGCACATCGACCACGGGAAGTCGACCCTGGCCGATCGCATGCTGGAGATAACCCACACCGTCGCCGGCCGCGACATGCGCGCCCAGTATCTCGACAAGATGGACATCGAGCGCGAGCGCGGCATCACGATCAAGGCTCAGGCGGTTCGCCTGCTGCATGACGGATACGAGCTGAACCTGATCGACACGCCCGGCCACGTGGACTTCACCTACGAAGTCTCACGGACGCTCGAAGCCTGCGAGGGTGCGGTGCTGCTGGTCGACGCGGCTCAGGGCTTGGAGGCTCAGACCCTTGCCAACTACCACCTGGCGCGCGACGCGGGCCTGGTCATCCTGCCGGTCATCAACAAGATCGACCTTCCTGCGGCGGAGCCCGACAAGCGCGCCGTGGAATTGGCCGACCTGCTGGACTGCCAGGCTGAAGACGTTCTGCACGTCAGCGCCAAGTCGGGTGAAGGGGTCGAGGAACTGCTCCGGAAGATCATCGAGGTCGTCCCGCATCCGGTTGGCGACGACACCGCACCGCTGAAGGCGCTTATCTTCGACTCGATGTTCGACGCGTATCGGGGTGTCATCGTCTACGTACGAGTCGAACAGGGAACGCTGCCGTCGAACGCGCGCGTGAAGATGTTCGCGACCAAGGTCGAGTCGGATGCCGAAGAGGCGGGAGTGATGGCACCGGAAGCGACGCCGGTGGACAAGCTCGGGCCCGGCGAGGTCGGCTATCTCGTCACCGGTCTGAAGGACGTCCACTTCGCCAAGGTCGGCGACACCGTGACGCTGGCGGGAAAGGGGGGCGCGACCGAACCGCTTCCCGGCTATCGGGAACCCAAGCCCATGGTCTGGTCGGGTCTGTTCCCCGCCGAAGGCGGCGACTACCCAGGTCTGCGCGACGCGCTCGACAAACTGAAGCTCTCGGACTCCGCGCTGCACTTCGAACCGGAGGTCTCGCAGGCGCTGGGCTTCGGATTCCGCTGTGGGTTCCTGGGGCTGCTGCACATGGACATAGTCAAGGAACGTCTTGAGCGCGAGTTCGACCTGGAGTTGATCGCGACGGCGCCGAGTGTCGAGTTCCACGTCGTGCGGGGAGACGACACCGAGGTGATCACGAACCCGTCGGAGATGCCGTCGCCCGGAACGTATGACTTCGTGAAGGAACCGATGGTGATGGCCACGATCATCACTCCGACCGAGTACCTAGGCGCGATCTTCGAGCTTTGCCAGACGCGACGCGGCGAGATGCTCGACATGAAGTACCTATCGCCCGAGCGCGCCGAGGTGCACTACCTGCTGCCGTTGGCTGAGATCATCTTCGATTTCTTCGATCATCTGAAGTCGCGCACGCGTGGGTACGCGTCGCTGGACTACGAGCCGTGGGAGTACCAGACGTCGGACATGGTTCGCGTGGACATCCTGTTGCACGGCGAGCCGGTGGATGCGTTCAGCGCGGTGGTTCACAAGGAGAAGGCTTATCGCTACGGCCGCGGCATGGCCGAGCGGTTGCGCGAGCTGATACCGCGGCAGATGTTCGAGGTAGCGATACAAGCCGCTATCGGCGGCCGCATCATCGCACGCGAAAGCGTCAAGGCTATCCGCAAGGACGTGCTCGCCAAGTGCTACGGCGGGGATATCTCGCGGAAGCGGAAGTTGTTGGAGCAGCAGAAGAGGGGCAAGGCGCGCATGCGACGAGTCGGGCGGGTCGATGTTCCGCAGGAGGCCTT
>Ga0315281_10007932_pt1 | contig 14862 bp, 12 predicted proteins | sample YL17G07_0_MG_FD_204540 | JGI IMG/M metagenome (GOLD analysis project Ga0315281, IMG submission 204540) | Sediment microbial communities from Yellowstone Lake, YNP, Wyoming, USA - YL17G07_0 | ecosystem: Environmental > Aquatic > Freshwater > Lake > Sediment | place: USA: Wyoming | collected...
AGAAAAGTGTCCTATAAAACAGGGCAAGATCATTCTAAAATATAAGGATATATTATTAGCTTAGGGTATCTTAGAAAAGTGTCCTATAAAACGGGGCAAGATCATTGATATTCTAAGACAAAATAGGTTACAATAAATCGGTGAACAATAATGATAAATTATAATTATAATGACGCTATAAACATACTCAGAGATATTTATTGGGTTGGATTCTATGATGCGGAGGCGGATCTCCACTGCAATCCTTATCTAATGATAGATGGTCTGGATGTGATATTATTTGATCCAGGCTCTATCCCTCATTTTCCCATTGTAATGCGCAAGATAATTGACCTTATTCACCCTGAAACCATTACACATATTATTGCATCTCATCAAGACCCTGATATCTGCGGTAATCTGCCTATAATGGAAGACCTTATCAATAACCCAGATCTTTTGATAGTGACAGAATCTCAATGTGTCAGACTCATACATCATTACGGCATAAATTCAGGATATTACAAGGTTGATAAAAATAATAATATATTAACCCTTAAAAGCGGCAGGGTTTTTGAATTCATCCCTACTCCATACCTTCATTCTCCATTTGCCATGATGACCTTTGATACTAAGACAAAGACACTGTTTTCATCAGATATATTTGGGACAATCACAAAGGATTGGGGGCTTTTTAAGGAAGTTACCTCAACTTTTGAGGCAATGAAGTCATGGCATCAAACTATAATGCCCTCAAGAGTTATCCTCAAAAGGTGTATGGAAAGGCTTGAGAAGATTAATATTGAGCGTATTCTCCCACAGCATGGCTCTATTATTGAAGGCAAAGAAGCTGTAAATGCCGCTATTGCCTTTTTAAAAGACCTGCCTTGCGGGATTGACCTTGATGAATTATGAAAAAAGATATATTAAGCACAGGAAGCCAGCATTTTAATGATGTAAGAAATATAAATAGGGAGTTGATTGAAAAGGCGCTTGATATGCGGTGTAATGCCTATCTTGCCCATGTCAAGGCAAAACTCCTGACAATGACAATCTATGATATAAATTCAAGCAGGGCTTTGCTTAAAAGAGAAGTTGCTGCCCGCACAGTTATTGAAAACCAGATAAAACACAAGTCAGCCCAGCTTGAGAAATTAAATATTCAACTTGAAAAAAGGGTAAAACAAGAGGTTGAAAAAAGAATGGAGAATGAGATAATCCTTGCCCAGCAGTCAAAGATGGCTGCAATGGGAGAGATGCTTGGGTCTATTGCCCATCAATGGAGACAACCGTTAAATGCCATTGGTCTATATGTTCAAGATATTGAAGAGGCATTTGATTTTGGCGAATTAAACAAAGATTATATCCATAAATCGGTAGTTAATACAATGAAACAGCTTGAGTATATGTCAAATACCATTGATGACTTTCGTAATTTTTTTCAATCATCAAAGAAAAAATCAGAGTTTGATGCCGTTGATTCAATAAACGAAGCGCTTTCCATTGTCTCTGCGTCACTGTTAAAGGAAAAGATAGAGATTTCTTTTAAGGATGCTGATTCTGCCGCGCAATCAGCGGTTGAGCATTATAAGATATTTAGTTTTGCTAATGAATTTAGACATGTCATTTTAAATATAATAAATAATGCAAGAGATGCAATAAAAGATGCAAGAAATATTGATTCTAAGAGGGAATGCGGCAATATTTTAATCTCTGTAAGTGCGTATTGCAATACGCCCTCACAGATAGATAAATTTATAAAGATTGAGATTGAAGACGATGGTACAGGCGTTCCCGAAAAGATAATAGGACAGATATTTGACCCTTACTTTACCTCTAAACACTCATCCATTGGCACAGGCATAGGGCTTTATATGTCAAAGGTTATAATAGAAAAAAATATGCAAGGCAGGCTCTATGTTAGTAATTTAGATAAAGGAGCGAGATTTATTATAGAGATTCCTGTGAAAAACTAAAAAACGTATTAGAACCGTCCCCAATATTTGTTACTACAAATGGCTGTCCAAAAAATTTATTGAAGAAAAACTATTGCTATCCTAATCACTTACTATTGCCGAAACTTAATAAATAAAGGTTGATGATTAGATATTATGAGAATTGTAATTATAGTGATAAATTTATTTTTTGTCCTGACAGAGAATTGCTGGGGTTTATAGTTTGAAGTTGACCTTTTGATTCATATTATATGGTGTATCTGCAGCCACCATATAAGATAGCCTTGATTTATATGATGGTCTCAAATAGGAAAATTTTTTATAAATTCATAAAACTTAGTTAAGTCTTTAATCTTATGTTGACATTTAAGTAATTCTGATTCGCTGTTTGGGGTAATGCGCGCCACGAAGTGAACCCCTGTCTTTGATGCTGCCTGCATATCCGTAGTTGCATCTCCCACAAATAAGACTTCACTTGGGCTATATCCATATCTTGTCAAGATATCGACTATTATCTCTGTTTTTTTAGAAGGAGAGCCTTGAATCTCGTTGAAATATTTTGTAAGCCCTCGCTTTTCAGCAATATATAACATCTCTTCTTCTGGAGTGCCTGTGGCAACATATATTGGATAAGTCTTGTGACGTTTCTCTATAAATTCAAATGTGCCAGGTACAAATGGCGCATTTAGTACCTCTTTAAGCACAATCTCTGAAAAACGCCTGCCAAGCTCCTGCTCCAGCTCCTTTGAAAGATGTATCTTTATTATATTATCATATGCGTGTCTAATCTTTACAAAACGAGATATTCCCTTATTTTTTAGATGATGTCCTACTATCTCTTTGACATGCTGTGGGAATTCACCTTCAAATAGTCTCTCAAATGCCTCTGTCTTAATGTCTGCTGATTCTAACACTACTCCGTCAAAATCAAATATCAATGCCTTTATCATATTTCCCTTTAAGGTCTCTGCCCTTAAAAATCCCGCAAAGGGTCTTAGACCCTTTGAACCCATTAAATTTTAGTTTTACTAAACCATCGCCCATCTGGAAATATTTTATTGTTAATATTCCTATAAATAGACGGTTTTCCATATTACTTTCATAAAAACATCAATCTCAGGGGTTACAGAAAAAGATAACCCTATTACAATATACAACATTATTGAAATAAATATATGCTTTTTCTCATAAAATTTCAGGGCAGTATGAATTATATCAAACAAATAATCTTGTTGCAGCAATTCCTGCAGAAATAGCTGAAAAAGTTAGATGTGTCCTATATCCTGCCAATTAAAACTTTATCAATGAAGGGTCATAATCCGACGGTTTTTCATATCCAAGCAGATTACAAATCGTTGCCGCAACATTAGTCAGCCCTCCATTATCTGCCATCTTGTATTGTCCATTACAATTTGGATCAACGATTACAAATGGGACTTTATTCAATGTATGAGATGTCTTAATGGATTTTTTACCTTTTTTGACGCTGAACATCTCATCAGAATTTCCATGATCTGAGGTGACAATTGCTATGCCCCCCAATTGTTCAACTACTTTAAGTATCTTTCCAACGCACTCGTCAACTGTTTCAACCGCTGTAATTGCAGCGTCCATTACTCCAGTATGTCCTACCATGTCGCCATTAGCGAAATTAAGTCTTCCAAATTTATATTTACCAGATTTTAGAAGTTCAATGGTCTGCTCTGTAATCTCATATGCCTTCATCTTTGGCGCTTGATCAAATGGGATGAGGTCAGAGGTTATCTCAACATATTTTTCAAGTTTTTCATTGATATAACCAGAGCGGTTACCGTTCCAAAAATATGTGACATGACCGAACTTTTGGGTCTCAGATATTGCAAACATAGAGATACCTTCATTCGATAGATATTCGGATATGGTATTTTGAATCACAGGGGGTTCAACCAAGAAATGTTTAGGTATCTTTGCCTCAGAATCATACTCCATCATACCTGCATAAAGCGCCTCTGGAATCCTGCCTCTGTCAAATTTATCAAACTCTGGGCCTTCATCAAATGCCCTAGATATCTCAAGGGCTCTATCGCCTCTGAAATTAAAATATACTACACAGTCTCCATCTTCCATCATCCCAATTGGTTTGCCAATCTTATCAACAATGACAAAAGACCCCATATATTGATCATCCACACCTTCAGCATAAAAGGTATTAATTGCCTCTTCACAACTATGAAATGGTCGTCCAATTCCATTGACATGGGCATCCCATCCCCGCTTAACGATATTCCAATCAGCTCCGTATCTATCCATTGTAACATTCATCCTGCCTCCTCCAGAGGCAATTACATAATCAAAACCCTTAGTATCTCTAATCATTTTGAGCTTCTCTTCAAATGGCGCAACATAGGTAAGGGCAGTCCTAGGTCCTACGTCTCTGCCGTCTAAGAGGGGATGTATTCGGAGTTTTTTGATTCCAGCCTTTACAAGATTATCAATCATCGCATCAACATGATTGATATTTGAATGCACATTGGCATCTGAAAATAGACCTATGAAATGCACAGCCTTGCCTTTTTTACATCTATCAAGTATCTGATTCCAGAGCCTGCCAGAAAATACTGCGCCAGTCCTGAAATCCTCATTTACGCGTTTAGCGCCTTGGGCAAAGACCCTGCCTCCGCCAAGCGCATTATGACCAACCTCACTGTTACCCATATCCTCATCAGAGGGAAGCCCGACTGCCTCGCCGTGGGCAGTTATTTTCGTGCTTAGAGCGCTTTTAAATAAGCGGTCAAGAGTTGGAGTTTTTGCCAGATGAACCGCATTGCTGTCATCTTCTCTGCCAAAACCTACTCCGTCCATGATTATTAACATCAGTGGTCCCTTTGCCCCTTGATAACCACTGAGTTTTTTAAGTCTATCCATTAAATCAGCCTCCTTGTCTTTAAGAAAATATTACTCTATATTATGATATAAATTGCAGATAAATGAAAAGGAAATGTTTAGATCAATTTACAATAAGTCAGTAATATTTGAAAAGAATAAACCACTTATTAGAACATAAAAAATATTTCACCACAGAGACGCAGAGAAAAGCAGGAGTCTAAAGGGGGTTTGCAATTTGGGCACATCCATATAAATCGGAGTATGATATATGCATTGGTAAAAAATTCCATTAATTGAGAAAAAATCGTCTTTCCTCTATACAATGGTCACTCCTTTTTTAACATCAACAAATAATAATTGATATATAAATGAGATTTATTATAGGAACGCTCAAGGAGAAAGGTATTACCAATTTCCATTAACTTATTAAGAGGCTATGGAGCGAAGAAATGCAATGCTCTCCACGTCATCAGTTATTATCTCAATTTCTTCTTTAGTTTTGTTTAAAGCTTTTAAAATATTCTCAACATCAATAGGTTTTGATTTTGAAAATGGCATAGGGGACTCCCATTCTTTTAAAATACTATGACATATTTTTACCATTTCCCATTCATTTTTATTTTTATATTCATTATGTATTTCAGAAATTATAGATTCTTCCTTTTCACTTAATTCGTCAAATGTTGGTTGATTAATTAAACGAATATTATAATTATCTGGTTTAGAGATGTATTTATACCAATATGATTGGACATTATTAGACTTTATTATCTTAAAAATATTGTTAAGAACAGGGCCATGTCTCATAGATGAATAATTATCTGTTGAGATAGATCTTTCAATAAACTGCAGGGCTTTACGGTCAGCTAAATACATGAGTTTTATCAACTTCATATAATTAACAGAACCTCCGCTTAGTTTCAAAAATAATGCCGCCGCATGGGTTGCCTTAATTTCATTAAACTCAAATTTTATCATGATTTAATTGTAACAAAATACTGTCTAAATGTCAATAAAATTACTCAATCTGCCTCAATATTAAGCCTGTCTCCGCAATACGCCTTATAATCCTCATCCTTTGGCAGCAGACCCGCCCATTTTGTATAAAATCTTATCCTGCCTTTCCATCCTGTGTCTATTCCATAAAATGACTTTTTATAATTAAAAAATAGGCAGTCTTTTGCTATGTAAATCTCTTTGCCAGATTGCGCAACCTTAAGGCTTAGGTCTATTTCTGTCAGATGATTTGCTATTTGTGGGTCAAAACCAGACACTTCAGAAAATGTCTTTCTATCAATAGCAGCAACACCTCCGCCAATAGCCTCTGCTGCATGCTTAGTATCTGTAATCTTCACTGGCGTTGAGTTAAAATCAAATCTATATCCAATGGATTCAATACTATTATCACTCTTATTTATCTGTCCTGAAGACATACCAACATTCAACTCAAAAAGCCCGTCACATTGAACATTTACTATACCAGGCCTGATAAATATTAACAGTCTTCCAGAAGAGCGCCCTGCGCCAATATTAAAAAGCTCTCCTAAGTTTTCAGATATATGCGTTACAATCGTTATATTGCCTGACAAATCTTCTGCAAGTGTTGAAGCTGCCTGTGAGCTGACCACTAATATTACCTCCCAATCTGGATGCTGCACTCTATCTGAAAGCGTCTTTAGTGTCGCAAGCGCTGCCTGAGGGTCACTGCCTGTAGGTATTATAAATGAAACCCTTCCCTCAACTATCTCTTTATCCTTAAATTTAATAGGGATAGGTTTATCAATAAGCGCAAAAAACATATACTCCATAACATCAACTGCTCGGTCCGCCGCATTACCATCAAGGGCGTAAAATGCGTTTTCGAGATATTTCTTGACGTTTTCTTTGATATCTTCACTATGTCCTTTCTTTAGAGATGACCAATCCCCAGGTAAAACTTGAACTGCAACACCCATTTCTATATATATGCTGGTATCTTGATTAAATGGTGGAACTGCATATAACGTATTGCCAAAGGCAAGGGACTCAAGCGCAAGCGTAGTGCTTCCAAGCACCACACAGACATCAGATGCCCCTAACAATGCGTAAGAATCATAGTCTAAGATTATCTTAATAGCTGAAGAAATCTCTCTAAAAACCCCTTCAATCTCCTTATAAGTTGAGTAATTAACATTAGGATGCCACTTAAATACGCATGTATATTCCTCTAAGCCCTTTAGAAATTTACGCCAATATTCTTTATTTATAACAACGCACCATGACAGATCTACTAAAAAAAGTATCATCTTGGCGTATTTTTTTACCCCTATATCCCTTCTAACCTCAGCCCTTACCTTTGGAGAATTATATCTCTTTATAGCCTCATCAAGGTGGGTATTTCCAACCAAGACCATCTTATCCTTAGAGCATCCATTAGCGGCAAGGGCGTCAAATGTCGCTGCGCCCCATAGCAGATCGGCAGTTGAATATTCTGTATGGGCATTAAAGCTCAACCTTCCAGCATAATAATCGCCCTCCTGAAACGTGACATAAGGAATCTGGTGGGTATGAGAGAGATAACCAATTATCTTGCCCCAACGATTTCTCTCATGAAGGGCCATAAACATATCTGGTTTCTCTATCTTTATGAATTTTTCAATGCAGAAATACTCTTCAACTATCTGAGTAATCGTCCAATCTTGTTTTTTCAAACTCCAAAAACTAAACCCATGCCAATTAAAGACGCGGTCAAGCCAGTCATCTGCTATATCTTTAAACATTGCATCCATCTTGGCATTGATTTCATCGTCTATATAATCATTAATAAAACAATATTTTTCACCCTCTTTAATCAAATTACGCTCAAACGGATAATCTGAAAGCGATAGAAAAAATATAACCTCGCCACCCCTTTCCCTTATCTGCCTAGCAACTGGCAGCAGGAATCTAGTATGATGCGGGAGCATTATAAAACAGGCTATCTTTTTTCCAGTTAAATCACCCAAGTGTTATCTCCTTTAAGATATCGCTTATGCTTATATAACTATTTTTTTCCTCAATCACCTTGTCTATCTCTCCTTTAAGATATCGCTTATGCTTATATAACTATTTTTTTCCTCAATCACCTTGTCTATCTCTCCCCTAAGTTCGGCAACAGTAGATGTAACGCTTATCCCTTTAGGCATTAGAGCGCCCTTAAACCATTTATTATGGATTATCGCAGATTTATTATATGTAACTGCAAGGTTTAATGCGTTAAGAAAAAATGGCGAGATTATTATATCTGAAGACATTACAGTCTTTGCCATTGCTGAGGTATCCGTCAGATTGAGGTCAATATTATTTTTGTCTGTTAGTTCTTGGTCTAATATCTCACCAACAATCTCTGTCTCAGAGAGGTTTCTTATAGTGTAGTTTCTCTTGATAAAATTAAGGGTCATCCTTGTCTTCAGACTATTTAATAATGCCAGAACCTCACGTATCTGAGGCCTGTATTTTGCGTGATTTATTATGGAAACATTTAGAGTATCACGCTGTGGAGATAGTTTATCCAAAACCAAATCCATATAAGGGTCTGCAATCAAGGATGTAAGGTATATGTCTATTGGATGAGTTAATATTCGAATCTTTCTTAGTTCAAGCCCCTTTTTGATTAAAAAATCCCTTTCAAATTGTGACCTCAAGATATAATAATCGCCAAATCTTAAAAACAACATAGGAGCAGCATGTACAGGAAATAACTGAAAAAATACGATTTTTACGCCTCTGCTCTTAGCCTCTGAAAATAAATGGGTATAGAAAATATCATCAGTATCAGGCATAGGGTCTTCAAATGACGGGAGCGGTATCAGAATCAAATCATAATTCATGATTGGAGTTCTATAAGAATGTGGAACTATATGCCCCCTAAAATCATCAAATGCAGTTACCTTCCAAAACGGGAGATTAGTATTAGGAATATTTATATCAATGGTTCGTTGAATAAAGGTTTTAACAAGGTCGTCTCTAAATTTAAAGGAATCAGGAAAACTGATTGACTCAGGCATATATACCTTTAAACCATTATTTTCCTTAATAAGGTCGTCTTTGAGGTCAAGTGAGGTAGTGACAACCTCAATATCATGACCGTAATTTCTCAAAAGCGCTGGCAGCAGTTTTAAACGGTTGGTAGATGTGTTTACGTCCCATTTGCTTAATGGAATAAGTATTTTCATTATATCTAATGAAAGACATTTAAGAGAAAGGCATTTAAGATTTATGATTTATGATTTAAAAAAAATGGTTTATTTAAATGCTTTAAAATCTTAAATCTTAAATCTTAAATCTTAAATTTCTTTTCAGTCCCCTTGAAGGGTATCAAACTCCTTTAGTTTTATAACAAGTTTCTTCATCAATGGAAGTCTTGATTTTTCAGATAATTGTTCAATAATATTTATAAGTTCTTTCTTATTAACGGAATTTTTGTACGCATTTATGGCAATATTTTCCATAGCCTCTGTGATTGCTCCCTGATTATTATAAACATAATCATAATATTTGGCATCAGGAGATTCAATTCCAATCAAAAATCTTGTAATCAAGACAAGCACAATATCAAACTCTCCCTGCTCATAAAGCAATATACCCTTTAAAAATAATAAATCCGCATGATCAGGTTTTATCTCAAGCCCTCTATCTAAATAAAAAGATGCATCTAACTGTTTGGCGTCCGATATATTCAACTCCGCAAGAAGGGCTAAAATCTTAAAATAAGCTGCATTATCCGTCTTAATATCCTGCTTAGGCACTTGACTAAGCGCCTTTGTCAAGGCATCAAATGCAAGTCCCTTCTGCCCTACCTTCAGATAAGCAATGGCGCTGTCAAGATTTGCCTTATATAGAACATCCATGTTCAATTCTCCTTATTTTAAATTATATGGATATAATCCCTGCCAATATTTCTTTAAATTTTAATTAAACCCCTTTCCCCCTCCCTCATGGGGAGGAGGGGCTAGTTGTTCCTCAACAGCCGGGAGGGAATATTGTTTGTCATACAATATTCCTTGCAACTTCTATGCCCAGTGATTAAAAGCATTTATGATTTATGATTTATGATTTATGATTTAAAAAATGATTTATATAAATTCTTTTAAATCTTAAATCTTAAATTTCTTCACTAATTATTGGTCTAGTATCGTTGTTCCATTTGGAGGGTTAAAGACAAAGATTGAATCAGCAACCCCTGAATTTAAAGCTGCAGTCTTGATTTTGATAGTGATATGATTTTCATCCTTGCCTGATATGATTATTTTATCCACAGGAAACGTCCCATTTGAGGGATATACCTCAATATAATTGACCTTGCTGTCAAGCGTAGACGGCGTTAAACGAACAAATCCATCCATTTCTTTTATTGTATAGTTAGTCTCCACATCTGTAAAACCTTCAAGCAGGGTCAATTCCTTTAGCCCTGATGCGCTTTGATTATATGCGCTGACATAAGCCTGTTTATATTTTGGCTGGTAAAATACAATATTGGAATTATTGATATATACCTCTTGACCGCCTACACCCTCATATCGCCAAGACATTTTTTTTGGGATTTTGATATAAAATGCGGCATTAAATGTCTTAGACTTGCCTCCAATATTATTTGTCTGCTCAAATGTGCCCTTTATGTCTTTAATAGAGGCATAGGAATCCTTTATCTTGCCTATCATACCGCTCCCAGCGTATGAATTATTGAGATTTACGGCAAAAAACGCAACTATTATAAAACTAGTGAAAAGTGAAAAGTGAAAAGTGAAAAGTGAAAAACAGTTAATAGAAATTTTATTTAAATGCTTTCCACTTTTAGTTTTTAACTTTTCACTTTTCATTTTTCAATTTCTCCTACGCAGGCAGTGTAAAACTAAATGTTGTGCCTTGCCCAAGCAGCGATTCACACCATATGCTTCCGTTATGTCTTGCAATAAGGGCTTTTGTATAGGCAAGTCCCATTCCTTCGCCTGGTTGATCAGAAAGTCCAATCCTGCGGAATATTGCAAATACCTTATCAAAATCTTCTTTAGCTATACCAATGCCGTTATCTTGGATATGAAATATAATGTCTGAGCCGCTAATACCCCCTGTAATCTCAATTACGCCCTTTCGATTTGAGTCAAGATATTTTAGGGCATTATCTAAAAGATTGCCAAATATCTGCTCCATAGCTACCCTGTCTGCGGTAACTTTAGGGAGATCGCTATAGATTATCTCAACGCCTTTTTCTTCAATCTGATGTGATAGGGAATTGATTGTAAATTTCACGATTTCATTTATATCAATCTCTTCCATCTCTAGTTCATTACGCCCAAGTCTGGAGAGTTTTAATATGGCATTCATCATGTGGTCAATCTTTGTTGATGATGATTCAATAAAATTCAGAGACTCTGGTATATCTTGTTCAAAGGTCTGTTTGTATTTCAGATATTGCTGCTCATCAATATTTGCGCGGCATTGTGACAGTATTGGCAATATCTCATTAATGCTCTCTCTAAGCTCATAACTAAAACCCTTTAGATTTACAAGCGGAGAGCGGAGATCATGGGATATAATATATGTGAAGCTCTTCATCTCCTCATTACTCTTATGAAGTTCATTTGCATAATGACGAAGCTGCAGTTCAATATGTTTTCTATCAATGATTCCAGCAATGGTATTTGCGGCAGATATCAGGAAGTTCTCCTCCCAAATCTGGCGCTTATGACCTACCTTTACATATAGATTCAATACGCCAAGGATATTTTTACCAGAGAGTATTGGGATTATATAATGCCCATGATTTTTCATTCCATCATAGTGATAATCATGACTATCACCTATATGGTCTGCAAAGATTACCTTTTTGTCCGCAGCAGCCCTTCCGCATAAACAATATCCAAACGGCACAATGTCGCAGTTTTTAATAAGATTAACATGCAGATTTTTATGAGCCACTATTTTAAGTTTATCAAAATCCTCTTCAACTAAGAGTATGCAGCCCTTTGACTCAAGGGCAAGCCACTGTATTGATAAAATAATGTCAAGTATCCCGTCAAGCAAGTCGTACATAGACATTGATTTTAGGGAGAGTTCAAATATAGAGTTTATTATTTCCTGCATCTGAAGATGTCTCAACTGGAGTTCTTCTACCACTTTACGCTGCGTGATATCTCTGAATATGCCCATCAAATAGGTAGTGCCTGCTATTGTTACAACGGATGACTTTATATCCGCATAAAAGATAGACCCGTCTTTTCTCTGTACAGGTATTTTTTCCGCTAATGAAGTCTCGCCTTTAGCATGTCTCTCAAATTCTTTTAATATAGAAGGAATGTCATTCTTTGGATGAATATCAAACATGCTCATGCCATTTATCTCAACGTTAGAAAACCCCAGCATATTGCGCATCTCATTGTTTGCCATAGTAAATGTCTTGGTGTCTGGGTCAATTAATATTATTCCATCAGTAGAGTGATCAAATATCTCTCTAAACCTCTGCTCTGATTCCATAATAGAATCAGCTGCTGCCTTACGCCCAGTTATGTCTTTTATCATTGGCAGGAAATACTCAGGCTTGCCTGAATTGTCATATACTATAGATAAGGTGAGAGAACCCCATATTATCTCTTTATTCTTTTTTATATATCTTTTTTCAGTCTTGTATGATGATATTTCTTTCAGTTTAAGTTTATTTATATTTAGAATATTATCATTTAAGTCATCTGGATGGGTAATATCTCTAAATGTCATACTCAAAAGATCACTTTGTGTATATTGAAGCATATCACAAAGAGTCTTATTGACCTTTACGAATTTACCATTATTATAATTAACAAAAGCCATGCCAATAGGACCCTCTTCAAATATCCTCCTAAAACGATTTTCACTGTCAATGAGGGCATCAATCATTGCCTTTGACTGACTTATGTCTCTGATAATCCATACAGAAGCAACAGGCATCTTCTCTTTATTCTTAACTATTGAGGATGATAAAAGGACTGGGAAGGAGTCTCCATTTTTATCTCTTACCGTTAGTTCAGATATCCATCTGCCTTCAGTCATTAATGCTGGGATTATTACATCCTTATAGAAATTATTTTCAGCCAAATAATCATTGATGTCTTTTCCAAGCAGTTTTGATGGAGGCAAACCATAAACCTTTTTAACCGCCTTATTAGAATATGAGATAATGCCGTCAAGGTCTATAATCTGAACTCCGTCCAGCGCCTCTTCTATGGATTGTGTGATAAATTTTAGTTTCTCTTCGTTTTTCCATCTGTCTGAGATATCCCTGATAACGCCTGATGAACCGTTAAACGAAACCGATTTTTCCTTGATTACGCCAAGCGTTCCAGCTATAGTATGACCATTTGTATCTGGATTAAACTCATGCACGCCAGAACTATTTATCTCAAAATATTTATAATTTTCAGTAGGGGCGTATTGCAATACGCCCTTGCTGTCAGTAGAAGGCTTTGGGATTAACCTTGCTTGAAGCCCAGTTGTAGGACGTTCTTTTCTTCTTTCATCAAATAATTTTGGGGAGTTTTCCTCTCCAGTAGTCTTGCCAATATAATCAGGGAGGACGTAATCACGGCTGATTGCATTTAGGTCATCTGGATGAATGATAACTGAAAAATGTCTGCCTATTAGTTCGTCTGGTTTATAACCGAGCCTTTCAATAGCCTTATTTACATATATAAATCTTCCATGATTATCAACTCTATAAACTATATCAGGAATGGTTGCAATAAGCGTTGAAAGCTGTTCTTGAGAGTCCTTTAGTTCCTTTGTCCTTTGTAATACCTTTGCCTCAAGTTCTTCGTTTAGCAGCTTGAGTTCCTCTTGAGCAGCAGTCAACTCACGGTTTTGGTGCATTGCATTTTCAAAGGTTGTGACAAGAAAACCAAATATCTGTCTTAGATCATTTGTGATATTATGCTGAACATTATCAATGGTTAGTTCAACTCCATTACTCCCAATATGAATATCTTGTTTATGATTATTTGCAATCAGCGAATAAACTCTAGTTAAGAGATGTTTTTTATTATATGGCTTTGAGATATAAGAATCTGCCCTTGAGTTTATCCCCTTAACGATATCTTTGGTATCTGATAATTGCGTGAGCAAGATTACAGGGATGTCTTTAAGCAAAGGATTGGACTTTATCTTTAGACACATCTCATAACCATCCATACTGGGCATGGTTATATCGCTGATAATCAAGCTGGGCTTGTGTTTAACCGTTGCTTCAATGCCAGCCAGACCATCGGATGCGCTTATTACAGCATATCCCTCTTGCTCAAGAATCTTCCTTAGAATAATAGCTTGAACCTCACTGTCTTCAACAATGAGTATCTTATAGTTTGAATTTATCAGATTAGTCGGCATATAATTATCTCTCATTCTATTTTATATGAATGTTTCAAAAATATCAAGGATATTTCAATATTGACAAACTAAGAGGGTTATTGGTAGATTATAACATGAATAAGATACAAGAAAAATTATTGATAGAAGAAAAAGAAGATTTCTTGCTTGATAAAAATATATTTATAGGTTATAATGAATCATGATAACTACTGAAAAAGCAGAGATAAGGCAGATTGTAGTAGAAGCGCTGCAGGAGATAGTTGAAAGGACGGGTCCTCCTGACCGCTTGATGTTATTCCTATATCAATACATTAACGACTTCAATGACTTCAAACGTGAGATGCTTGACTTTAAGACAAGTACAGATGAAAGATTTGATAAGGTTGACGAAAGATTTGATAAGGTTGAGGGGCGGCTGGATAACATTGAGAAAAATATGTTTACCAAAGCCGACTGGGCAGTTGAAAGTCTTCGCCTTACTGAGGGTATTGGCGTGGAATTCAAACGGATAATGAAGGAATATTTTAATAAATAGATATACATCCTAATTTTTTACTCTTGCGCTCACATACTATCTGACTTAATACCAAGTCAGATTCAAATAGTTAATATAGAGCCTCTTGCAAAAGTATTTACAAAAATGACTTGCTTGTCCCTATAGACGTAGGGGCAGGTCTTGTGCCTGCCCTTTCTTTAATTTCGTTACAGA
>Ga0315281_10007934_pt1 | contig 14861 bp, 11 predicted proteins | sample YL17G07_0_MG_FD_204540 | JGI IMG/M metagenome (GOLD analysis project Ga0315281, IMG submission 204540) | Sediment microbial communities from Yellowstone Lake, YNP, Wyoming, USA - YL17G07_0 | ecosystem: Environmental > Aquatic > Freshwater > Lake > Sediment | place: USA: Wyoming | collected...
GGCCGCAAGGCGTCCACGATCGCATTGATGACGGCCGCCGGCGGACCGATCGCACCGCCCTCGCCCACGCCCTTGGCGCGGGTGACGGTGGCCTCTGAGAGCGTCACCAGATGATGGATTTGGATGTCGGGCACCTCGGCGGCGGTCGGCGACAGATAGTCAGCAAGCGTGGTAGTGAGCAAATTGCCGAACGCATCGTACTTCAGTTCCTCGTAGAGCGCGTTGCCGATGCCCTGCGCCACCCCGCCGTGGATCTGGCCGTCCACGATCATCGGATTAATCAGGATGCCGGCATCCTCGGCCACCAGATAGCGCGCGAATTTCACCGCTCCGGTTTCGATGTCGACTTCGACTTCGGCGACATGGCAGGCATTGGCGTAAGTCCCGGCCGGATCGTAGGTCGCCGATTCCCGCAGCCCCGGACCGAGATGCGCGGGGAGGAGATGGCCCCGGTGGTAGGCGGTGCGCGCGAGCGCCGCGATCTCGATCGCGCGGTCGGTGCCCTTGACGCGCGCCCTGCCCTCGGCGAGTTCGATGTCGGCCTCGGCCGCCTCGAGGAGTCCCGCCGCGATCGCCTTGATGCGCCCGGCAAGCTTGCCCGCGGCGAGCTTGCATGCGCCGCCCGAGATTACCAGCGAGCGGCTGGCAAACGTTCCCCATCCGTAGGGCGTCGCGTCGGTGTCGCCGTGGATGACCCGGATTCTTTCGGGAGTCAGGCCGATCTCGTCGGCAATGATCTGCGCGAGGCTCGTCGCCAGGCCCTGGCCGTGGGGTGAAGCGCCGATGCGCACCTCCACGAATCCCGATGGATCCATCGCCAGCGCCACGGTCTCGAAGCCGGGGACGATGTCCATCTTGCGCGCGGCAAAGGCCGGGCTGCCGAAACCCGTGCGTTCGTTGAACACCGACAATCCGAGCCCCAGGTAGCGCCCTTGCACGAGCGCTTCCCGCTGCCGCTTGCGAAAGGCCGGCACGTCCGCGCTTTCGGCGGCGAGCTCCAGGGTCTTGAGATAGGAGCCCTCGTCATAGACGATGCCGGTCACCGTGCGATAGGGGAATTTCGTCACCAGGTTGCGGCGCCGGATCTCGACCGGGTCGATGCCGAAGCGCGTCGCGGCAATGTCCATCAGCCGCTCCATGGTGAACGTGAGCACCGGCCGGGAAACGCCGCGATACGGCGCCATCATGCAGGTGTTGGTCAACACGCCACGGGAGCGCACGCCGTACTCCTGGAAATCGTAGGGTCCGGGCAACTCCGCGAACGCCATCAGCGGCTCGACGCCGCAGGTGGTCGGATAACAGGAATAGGCGCCGACGTTGCAGAGCAGATCGCCATCGAGCGCCAGCAGCTTCGCCCCGGCATCGAACGCCGCGCGCACCCGATAGTGCTGGTCGCGCGAATGCGCCGAGGCAAGGAAGTTCTCGTGCCGATCCTCGATCCAGGCGAGGTTGCGGCGCAGCTTGAGCGCCAGCCAAACCAGCACCAGGTACTCGGGAAAGAGCGACATCTTCTGGCCGAATCCGCCGCCGACGTCCGGGGCGATCACGCGCAGATCGGATTCGGGAATGCCCAGGCAATCGGCGATGCCGGTGCGCAGCATGTGCGGCATCTGCACCGAACAGTGGAGGGTGACGCGGCCTGTGGCCGCGTCGAAGGCCGCATGGCCGCCGCGCGGCTCCATCGGCATGGCGCTCTGGCGCCGGCTGCGGACATCGACTTCGACGATCTTCGCGGCGCCCGCGAACGCCGCCTCCAGCCCCGGCGTGCGCATCGTGCCTTCCACAATCACGTTGGCCGGCGCCTCCGGGTGCACCCTGGGTGCGCCCGGCTCAAGCGCTGCATCGAGATCGACAACCGGATCCTCAGGCTCGATGTCCAGCACCACTTCATTGGCAAGATCCTCGGCGGCGGCGACGTCGTCGGCCACGACGACCGCGACGGCTTCACCGACATGATTCACGCGCTCGCCAGCCAGGGCTGGCTGGCCGACAGCGACATAGTCAGGTCGATGCAGTAAAGGACGGATCGGCTTGACTGCGGCCAGGTCGGCGGCGGTGAATACGTTCGCCCCTGGCGGCGCCTGCACCGACCGCACGCGGCCGCGCGCGATCTGGCTGCGCACGAAACGGACCGCCGCGGTGCCCGCGGACAGGGCCGCGACATCCGCCGTATAGCGCCCGCGCCCAAGCAGCAGCGTCGGATCCTCGAAGCGGCGAATCGACCGCCCGATCCAGCTCACCGGGTGATGGGACACTTGAAATGCATCGCGGCACCAACGGTCGCCGGCGCGTGATGCCTGAAGGGAGCGGCTCTCATCGGGGATGCGGGAAATTCAAACAGACTCAACCGCATTCGTCAATCGCGGACCGAGGCAGAATCGCAGCCGGCGCTCATCACCTGAATCCTGGGCACGCGCCTATAATTTCCGTGCAAAAACTCCAGCATGGGCAGATTCGCCGACATGAAACCCGCCGTCTTCCAGCAAGCCGCTCCCGGGCAAGCGGCAGCCGCCTGCCGATGATCTGGGTCGGCCGCTCGATCCGCCGCTTCGAGGACCGGCCGCTTCTGCTCGGGCGCGGGCGCTATACCGCAGACCTCGCGCGCGGGGCGGCCGCCGTGCGTTTCGTGCGCAGCCCGGTGGCGCGCGGCCGCATCGTCGCGGTGAAAGCGCCCGAAGGGATACGCGTGTATACCGCCGCGGATCTCGCTGGCGTGAAACCGATTCGCCCGTTGCTGTACCGGCCGGAGTACGTCGCCATCGGCCAGCCGGCGCTTGCCGATGGACGGGTCAATCATGTAGGCGAAGCGATTGCCGTGGTGGTCGCCGACAACCCGGCGCAGGCCGAGGACATGGCCGACCTGGTGGAACTCGAGATTGAGGAGGAACCGGCAGCAGTCGATCTGGACGCCGCGCTCGAGGCCTCGGCGCCCAAGGTGCACCCCGAAGCGCCCGCCAACGTAATCGTCGATGCGATGAGGCGAACCCCGGGGCTCGAGGCGACGTTCGCCCGCGCCGCGAAAGTAATCGAAATCGACGTGCGCGCGCGGCGCCAGTCGGCCATGCCGATCGAGACGCGGGGCGCCCACGCCGCATGGGACGGCGCCAGCGGACGGGTGACGCTGAACTGCGCGGCGCAGATGGCGCACATGCTGCGCACCGGAATCGCCGACTGCCTGGGCATGCCCGAGTCGGATTTGCGCGTGATCGCCCCGGATGTCGGCGGCGGATTTGGCCAGAAGCTGCCGCTGTTCCCGGAATACATCGTGCTGGTGTGGCTTGCGCGCGCGCTGCGCCGCAGCGTGGCCTGGATCGAAGATCGGCAGGAGAATTTTCTGGCCGCCACGCATGCACGCGATCAGCATTGCTTGGTGCGCGCCGCCTTTGACGCCGATGCCCGGCTGCTCGCACTCGAAGCCGACGTGCGCTGCAACGTCGGCGCCTATTCCAGCTATCCGTTCACCGCCGGAATCGAACCGCTGCAGGCGTTCGCGGAGCTGCCCGGGCCCTACGATTTCCAGGAGTATGGCGTGCGCTCGCGAGGGGTCCTGACCAACACCTGCATGATGGCGCCCTATCGCGGCGTGTCGCGCCCCGTGCTCACGTTCACCATGGAACGGTTGATGGATACGGCCGCGGCGCGCTTCGGCATCGAACCGGTCGAGATCCGCCGCCGCAATCTGATCAGGAACTTTCCCTACAAATCGGTGACCGGCCTGGTCTACGACGAGGGCTCGTACCTGAAAACGCTGGAACTCGCGGCACGAACCATCGACGTTGCGGCGTTCCGCGAACGCCAGGAAAAGGCGCGCGCTCGAGGTGCCTATCTCGGCCTGGGGTTTTCCTCGTTCAGCGAGCGCACCGGCTACGGCAGTCCGGCGTTCGGCGGGCGCAGCATGGAAATCGTCCCGGGGTTCGAAACCGTCGAGATGGCGATGGATCCCTCCGGCTTCGTCGAGGTTCGCATCGGATCGTCGCCGCACGGTCAGGGTCTGAAAACCGCCCTCGCCCAGATCATTGCGGACGAAATCGGAATCGATCCCGGCGCCATCCGCATCCTCCATGGCGATACCGATGCCACCCCTTATGGCTGGGGAACGTTCGCCGCCCGGTCGCTGGTCATCTCCGGGGGCGCCTGCAAGCTCGCGGCGCAGGGGCTGGCCGCGAAGATCGTGGCGGTCGCGGCGGCCATGATGGAAGTTTCAGGCGCGGACGTCGAATTGGTCGATGGCCGGGCGCGCGTGAAAGGCTCCGACGCCGCGATCGAGATCGCGGCCGTGGCGCGCACCGCCTATCATCAGGCGCACAAGTTCGGTCCGGAACTCGCGCCGGGCCTGCGTGAATCGGCGACCTACGACCCAGGTGGAACCTTCTGCAACGCCTGCCACGTCGCGATCGTCGAAGTGGACATCGAAACCGGCGGTGTGAAGTTCGAGCGCTTCCTGGTGGTCGAGGACGCAGGCGTCCTGATCAACCCGATGATCGTCGACGGCCAGATTCACGGCGGCGTGGTGCAGGGCATCGGCAACGCGCTCTACGAGGAGATCAAATACGATCCGTCCGGCAACCTGCTCACCGCAACGCTCGCCGACTACCTTCCGCCGACGGCAAACGAGGTCCCAGAGATAGAAACCCTCCATCTGGAGACGGCCGTCGACGCCTCGGTCAGCATCACCCGCGCCAAAGGAGTGGGCGAGGGTGGCCCGATCGGCGCGCCCGCGGCTGTGGTGAATGCGATCGTCGATGCGCTCTCGCCGTTCGGCATCGAATTATTCGAAATGCCCGTCACGCCCAAGCGGATTCGTGAAAAGATTCGGGAGTGTCTACGCCAACAGCAAGGGAGGAAAATTCAATGAAGGTGGACCCGAAAAAAGTGACGGACCTCATCAATGTCGACGAACTGGTAAAGGTCGCGCTCGACCTTGGCAACATCGACAGCCCGACCGGAAGCGAAGGCCCCGTCGCCGATTACGTCTTCGACTGGCTGCGCCGGGAAGGATTCGAAGCGCGCAAGGTCGGTCTTTACGCGGATCGCCCCAATGTGGTCGCGGTCCTGCCGGGGACGAGCCACGGGCGCAGCCTCTGCTACAACAGCCACATGGACACCACCATTCACAAGGACGAGTGGTGGACCACGCGCATCGCTGCCGATCCGATTTTCCACACCGCCTGGCGCGAAGGCGACACGCTGGTGGGCAACGGCGTGTGCAATGACAAGGGGCCCCTCGCCACGTGGCTGTTTGCCGCGAAGGCCATCAAAGACAGCGGCGTCAAGCTCAAGGGCGACCTCGTGCTGATGGCCGTCGTCAGCGAGATCGGCGTGGAGCCGGTGGACGAATTCCAGCCGCCGCAATATCTCGCCAAGGAGCCGGGCACGCGCTATGCGATAACGCACGGTGGCGGGGTGGCCGACTACGCGCTCGTGGCCGAGGGCACGGATTTCGGCCTGGTGGGGGTGGAAGCGGGCAAGGCGTTTTTCAAGGTCACGGTGTTCGGCCACGACCTGCCGATCTATACGCCCTACATCACGCGGCCCACGCCCGTCGAAAAGAACCCGAGCGCGATCGTGCGCATGGCTGCGTTCATCCAGCGCATCGAGGCCTGGGCGTACGAGTACGAGCAGAAGAACCGGTACGAATGCGCGGGCGGGGTCATCGTCCCCAAGGTGAACTTCGGCGCCATCCGCGGCGGCGTGCCGTACAAGATCACCAAGACGGTACAGCAATGCGCCATTTACCTGGACGTGCGCATCACTCCGGCGCAGGAGCCGCTTGACGTTCGCGAGGAGTTGCGCGGCCTCATGCGCGACGCCGGGATGGCGGGCGAGGTCGAGCTCTACACCTATCGTCCGGGGTTCGAGATGGACGCGAAAAAAGGCGCCCCGCTGCGCGATGCGATCACGCGCGCCCACCGCGCCATCGTCGGCGGGGAGCCCAAAACGGCCCCGATCGGGACCTCCAGCATGTGGCGCGACATCAATGTGTTCAACGAGATGCGCATCCCGTCGATAACCTACGGCCCCGGGGTCAGCGTGGGCGGAGGCAACTTCCGCATGAAGATCGAGAACCTGCTGCTTGGCGCCAAGCTGTACGCGCAAATCGCACTTGATCTGTGCAACCAGGAACGAAAATAGGCCGATTCGATCCTCGCCGGGCGAAACCGGTGCTCCTAGAGGAATAGCTCGCGCTTGAGGTCATTGGCCGCGAGCACTCTCCCGCCGCGAATGACCCAGCATGGCGGCTGCTGCAGTCGCAGGACATGCTGGATGGTCGCCGCAGCGAGGATGTTGAAGTCGGCACGGCATCCGGGCTCCAGGCCGTAGTCCGGCAAACGCAGCGCGCGCGCGGCGTTCGTGGTGACGAAACCGAACGCCGCCTCGATCTCGTCCGGATAGGTCATGTGGCAGGTGTGGCACACGTAGGCCGCGACTTCCTGCTGATCGTTGCGCCCGAAGGGATAGTAGGGATCGTTGATGTCGTCCTGGCCCGAGAAAATATTGGCCCCCATGCGCCAGAGCTGCTTCACCCGAGTGGTGCCGCGGCGTATCGGCTCCCGGTCGTACCGGCCCTGCGCGACCAGGCTGATGTGCGGGTTCGAGGTTATGGACACGGCCGCCTCCCTTACCATCGCCATGACCTTGTGGGCATGCACTTCGTCGTACGAGGCGAGTGCGCCGCAGTGGCTGGCGGAAACGCGCCCCCGATAGCCTTCGCGCATCGTCTTCACCGCAAGGTATTCGAGCGACCGGCTGTTCGGGTTGTCGGTGTCGTCCACCAGCATGTGGATGTCCTTGCCGTGCTTCTTTGCCAGGTCAAAGCACAGGTCGATGTGGCGCCGCGCGTCCTCGTCCAGGCGCTCATGCCAGGGCAGTCCGCCCACCACGTCTGCGCCCATCCGCATGCCTTCCTCCATCAACTCGAACGTGCCGGGATCGCGGAGGATGGCTTCCTGCGGGAAATTGACCACCTCGATCCGCACGATGCCTTGCCACTTGTCGCGCAGGGCGAGGACGCCTTCAAGCGGGCGCAGGCCGCCGATCGTGTCGACGTCGGCAAAGACGCGAAATACGGTCGTGCCGTTCCGTATCCCCTCCTCGATCGCCCGACTCGCGCGATCGACGATGTCCTTCACCGTGTAAGCGCGCTTGTGCTCCCAGGTTATCTCTAGACATTCCTGGAAGCTGTTGGTCTTGTTCGGTCGCATGACGTCGCCGAGGTTGCACTTGTCCAGGTGCACGTGCCCGTTGACGTAAGTCGGCGCCGCCAGCCGCTCCCCGGCATCGATCTCGCGCCCGGCGCCCCCGGCAAGCTTCTCTTCGATTGCGGCGATGGCGCCCTCGCGCACCCCGATGTCCCACAGCCCGGTGCGCCCGATCAGCCGCGCGCGCCGTACGATCAGATCGAGGCCGGCACCGGCCGCTTTACCGGTTTCCACGGTCACCTACGTCAATCCATTGCCATATAGGCGGCGGGCCATCGCGACGGCTTGCCTCGCTTTCGCATCCGTTGTTGACTTGCGGCCTTGTAAGAGGTAATTCTCGCAATATAGCACCGAGGAAGAAAAATGGACCTGCAACTGAAGGGCAAGATCGCGCTCGTCACGGGTGGTAGCGAAGGCATCGGCAAGGGCATTGCACGCGCGCTGGCGCGAGAAGGCTGCGACGTCGCGATCTGCGCGCGGCGCAAGGAACCTCTCGAGGCCACCGCGGCCGAGATCCGCAAGGAGAGCGGCCGCAAAGTGCTCGCGATCCCGGCCGACCTCACCAGGGAGGCCGACGCGCAGAACTTCGTCGGCGCCGCGCACCAGCACTTCGGGCGCATCGACATCCTGGTAAACAATGCCGGCTCGGCGCCGGGCGGGGTGATCGAGACGCTCAACGAAGACGCCTGGCAGCAGGGCCTGCAGCTCAAGTTCATGGGATACGTGCGCTGCCTCAAGTTCACCCTGCCGATCATGCGGGCGCAAGGCGGCGGGCGCGTGGTCAACCTGATCGGCAATGACGGTGTCAAGGAATCGTACTGGGAGATCGTTCCGGGCGCCTGCAATGCCGCGGGCCAGAACCTCACCAAGGCGCTCGCCAGCCAGTACGGCAAATACAACATCAGCCTGTGCGCGGTGAATCCCGGGCCGGTGCGCACCGAGCGTTGGGCGGGCCTGGTGAAGGCGATGTCGCGCGACATGAAACTCAGCCACGCGGAAGCCGACCAGCTCGCGCCGCGCAGCATCCCACTGGGGCGCATCGCCGAAGTCGAGGAGTGCGCGAACCTGGTGGCCTACCTCGCTTCGCCGCTCGCGCACTTCGTGAACGGCACCATGATCGAAATCGATGGCGGCCAGCAGAAACCGCTGATGGACCAGGCGCGCGGCTGAGCCGCCGCAGGGAAGTTCCGCGCAGCGACCAATACCGACGACGGAGAAGACTTATGCCTTTCGCAGTGTGCAAGGTTCCGATGGAGCATGTCCAGGACACCTCGGGCATCGAGGCCGCGATGCGCGAATGGCGCTTCGGCGCGGACGACATCGTCGCGGTAGTCGCCAAGACCGAAGGCAACGGCGGCGTGAACGACATTTCGCGGGTCCTGGTCGACCGCGTGCTGCGCGACTTTTTCGTCAACAAGGGCTCGCGCAGCCGCGCGCAGGCGCTCGAGGTGCCGATCGCGCTCTCGGGCGGTTGCGACGGCGTCATTTCGCCGCACCTGAACATCTTCGCGCGCGTCCCCGAGGATGAAGCATCGAAAGCCTCCAAGGGCGAGCTTCGCCTCAGCGTCGGATGCGCCGTCTCGGAGCGCATTCTTCCGGAAGAGATCGGACGCCTGCCGATGGTCGAAAAGGTCGCGGCCGGCGTGCGCAAGGCGATGAAGGATGCCGGCATCGTCGATCCCACGGATGTGCATTTCGTGCAGACCAAGACCCCGCTTCTTACCGCGGAACGCATCGCCGACGCGGCGCGGCGCGGAAAAACGGTATTCAAGACCGAGATGATGGAATCGATGGCGGTTTCCAACGCCACGGCGGCGCTCGGCATCGCCGTCGGCGTGGGCGAGTTTCCCATGCCGCGGGAGGAGCAGATCGCGCGCGACCTCACTCTATACTCGTCGGTTGCATCCTGCTCATCGGGCGTGGAGCAGGACGAGGCGCAGATCGTGGTGGTCGGCAACAGACGCGGCGTTGGCGGACATTTCCGCATCGGACATTCGGTGATGAAAGACGTGCTGGATGTCGACGGCATCTACGATGCCATCCGCAAGGCGGGACTGCCGCTTCCCGAACGTGCGCGCGCTTCCGACCTGGGTGGCGCGCTGGTGAACTGCTTCATCAAATGCGAGACCGATCCCACCGGCCGGGTGCGCGGCCGCCGCCAGGTATCGCTCAACGATTCCGACATCCACCACACCCACCACACCAAGGCCGTGGTCGGTGCGGTAGCGGCAGTGGCGATCGGCGACTCGATGGTGTACTGCTCGGTGGCCGCACTTCAGCAGGGGCCCGCGGGCGGCGGCCCCGTCGCCGCGGTCATCGACATGCGCAGAGTCGGCGTGAAGTAGCGAAGCAGATCAATGAAGCCGGCCGCCTTCGAGTATCACGCGCCCAGGACGGTCAAGGCGCTGCTCGAGCTGCTCGCCGCACCAGGCGAGGACAACAAGATCCTCGCGGGCGGCCAGAGCCTGGTGCCGGTGATGAACTTCCGACTGGCGCGCCCGGCCAAGCTCTTCGACATCAATGGCATCGCCGAGTTGGACTTTCTTCGACGCGAAGGTCAACAATTGCGCATCGGCGCGCTGACGCGGCACGCCGCGTTTCACCGACCGGTGGTCGAAGGTCCCACCGGGACGTTGCTGGCGGAGGTGGCGCGCCACATTGCCCATTACCCGATACGCCAGCGCGGCACCTTCGCAGGTAGCGTGGCGCACGCCGATCCGGCCTCCGAATGGTGCCTCGTCCTGGTGACGCTTGACGGAGATATCTGCGCCAAAAGCACCTCCGGCGAGCGGGTGATCCATGCCGCCGATTACTTCCATGGCACCTTCGCCACCGCCTTGCGGCCGCATGAGCTGATCACCGAGATCCGGCTGCCGGTGCTGGACGCTTCGTGGCGCACCGGCTTCTACGAATTTTCGCGACGCGTGGGCGACTTCGCCCTCGCCATGACGGCGGTTGCGCTCAGATGCGATGGCGCAAAGATCAAGGACGCACGCGTCGGGATAGGCGGCGTCGAGGACCGGCCGTTCCGCTGTGGCGAGGCGGAATCCATCCTCACTCGCGGTGGATCGTTTGCGGAAGCGGCAGAAGCGGCATCGAAAACCGTGAAACCCATGGAAGACCTGCACGCCGATGCCCCCTACCGGAGAGACCTGGTGCGCGCCACCGCGCGGCGTGCCATGGAGCGGGCGATGCCGCATGTGGTATCGTAAATTCGGTTTCCTGCGGCGAAGGGGTGGCGATGCCCCACGCGTCGAACGAAGTCCGGGGAGTCCGCGCCGAGAAGCCGCCCGCATCCACGATACGGTAAGGAGCGAGAAATGACCCTCCGCAGAAATCTGGCGATCCTCGGCCTGATCGCGCTCTCGCCCTTCGCCGCCGGCCAGCGCGCCGCCGTTGCTCAGGAACTCACGCTCCTCACCACGGTGACCCGCGTCGTCAACCTGCCGATGATCGTCGGCCTGCGGTTGCTCGAGAAAGAAGACGGCGTGAAAGTGGTCGTCAAGGACCTGCGGACTCCCGAGGCCGTCATGCTCGCCGTCATTGACGGGCAGGGCCAGGTGGGGACCGGGTTTGCGCCCTTCTATCCGGCGATCGAGAAGGGCGCGCGGGTATCCGGCGTGATGGAGCTGTCGCGGCCGGAGTTCGTCGTCATGGCGAAAAAGGAGATCCCGACGGTAAAGGCGCTGACCGGCGTGCGTCTGGCGTCCCATTCGCCCAGGGCCACCGTGCAATCGTTGATCGAGTTCTACCTGAAGACGCAGCCGGGCGTGAGCCCGACCATCGTTTTCATCCCCGAAGGTTCGCCCGCCCGCGCCGAGGCGCTGCTGCGCGGCGCGGTGGACGCCGCCGCGTTCGATCTCACTGCCGCTCAGGTCGTCGCCGAGCGAGCCCCTGGCCGTTTCCACGTGCTGGTGGACTTCACCGCCCAGCCGGTGTCTTCCAGTTCGCTGGTGGTAAACGCGGAGTTCGCGAAGAAGAATCCCCAACTCGTGCAGAAACTTGTGCGGCGCATGCTCCAATCCTATCGCGAGGGCGCGAAGGATCCGAAATTCTGGATCCGCGAACGCGGCGACATGATGAGGGACGTGGACGACGCGAAGCTGGAGAGTCAGCTGCGCGCGCTGGTGAAAATTTTCGACCTCAACGGCGGTCTGGACCGGATGCGCGGGCCGGGTGCGGTGGAGAATCTCGCCTTTCAGGTAACCACCGGCAACCTTAGCGGGCCCTTGAGCAAGTGGGACCCGGAGAAGTTTTTCGACGTGGCGCCTCTTGAGGCGGTGCTGAAGGAAATCGGCAAGAGATAGTGATTCTCGGGCTGCGCGCGGCGTCCTTCGCCGCCTTCCTCCTGCTGTGGGAGTGGGCGGCGCGGGTGCCGGTAAGTTTCAACTTTCCCACGCCGTGGGCGACTTTCACCGCCCTGATCAACCTCATCGGGTCCGGCGCGATCCTCGGCGCCACCCTGACCAGCCTGCAGTCCCTGCTCCTTGGCTTCGGCAGCGCGGTGATCATCGGCGTGCCTCTCGGGTTGGTCATGGGAGTGGTGCGCCCGATAGGGCGCGTGGGCCGCGTCTACCTCGATCTTCTCATCGCCTTGCCGACAGCCGCCTTGATTCCGCTTGTCATCCTTTCCTTCGGCATCAACATCATCTCCTCCGCCGTGATCGTGTTCGCCTTTGGCGCGCCCTTCGTAACGATGAATGCCTACGGCGGCGTGCGCGACGTGCGACCGCGGCTCCTGGAGATGGCGCGCTCGTTCGACGTCTCGTGGCGCCAGCTTTTCGTGCACGTCGTGCTGCCGGGTGCGATGCCGATGGTACTCGCCGGAATCCGCTACGGTCTGTCGCGGGCGTTTGTCGGCCTGATCGTGGCCGAACTGCTGCTGTCGCCCTTCGGCCTGGGCCGCCTCATCATGATGTCGCGCTCGATGTTCGAACACGATCACATGTTCGCCATCGTTGTATGGACGCTGCTGCTCGCGAGCGCGGCGCTCGCCGCGGTCGCGCGCCTGGAAGTCCGTCTGCTCCGGTGGAGGGCATGATGGCCGGCGTGATGACGCCAGGCGAGCCCGTATCCATCGTCGTGGACGGGGTGTCGAAGGCGTTCGGCCCGGTACAGGCGCTGGTGGACATCCACTTCACCGTGCGGGCGGGTGAATTCCTCAGCCTCATCGGTCCCAGCGGTTGCGGCAAGACGACGCTGCTCAAGATCATCGCAGGTCTTGTGCCCGCCGATGCTGGCCGCGTCATGGTCGGTGACCGGAACGTGGCCGGCCCGGGCCGCGAATGCAGCGTGGTGTTCCAGGATTTCGCGCTCCTGCCCTGGGCGACGGTGCAGAAGAATGTCGAGTTCGGCCTTCTCCCCCGTGGAGTCCCCGCCACCGAACGCGCAGACCTGGCGCGGCGCTTTATCGGCAAGGTGGGCCTCGGCGGCTTCGAGCAGGCCTATCCCGCGCAGTTGTCGGGCGGCATGCAGCAGCGCGTAGGGCTGGCACGCGCGCTCGCCGTGAGTCCCCAAGTGCTGCTCATGGACGAGCCCTTCGCATCCATCGACGAGCAGACGCGCCGTCTTTTTCAGGATGATCTGCTGAGCCTGTGGTCGGAAGAGCGCAAAACCGTCGTCCTGGTCACCCACAGCATGGAAGAGGCTATCTACCTTTCCGACCGTGTCGTTGTCCTCAGCCCACGTCCCGGGCGCATGCACCGGATCATCGACATTCCGCTACCCCGGCCCCGCGAGGTAAGCGACGTACGCGCCACCGCGCAATTCGCGCAACTGGTCGACGGGCTGTGGCAGACATTGAAAGTGTTGCAGTGACACCACCCGCCGCCGGCGAAGCCGGCTTCGACCGATCTGACCTCGGCCGTTCCGGCCTCGCCGCCATCGCGGGCCTGCTCGTCGCGTGGGAGGGGTTGGGCTGGCTGGACATCTCGATGTTCGTGCCGCCCGTATCGGAAATCGCCGTCGTGTGGTGGCGCCTGCTTGGCAACGGCACCTTGTGGAACGCCGGCGCCTCCAGCCTCGTTTCGCTCGCCAAGGGCTTCCTGCCCGCCGCTGCGCTCGGCGTTCTCGTCGGCCTTGCGATGGGACGCTTCGCCGCCGTGCGCCATCTGCTCGACGTGTGGGTCAATGTGCTCATGTCTGCGCCCCTGTCCGCGCTCGTTCCGGTGCTCATCGCGCTCTTCGGCGTGCGTGACACGGTGGTGGCAGCCACCGTGTTCTTGTTCTCGTTTTTCGTCATCGTGGTGAACACCGAGACCGGGGTGCGCGGCACGGATCGCTCGCTGGTCGAGATGGCGCGCTCCTTCGGAACCGGCGAGACGGCGCTCTTCGTTCGCGTCTACCTTCCTGCGGCGCTACCGGCCGTCATGCTCGGCCTGCGCATGGGCGCCGTCCAGGCGGTCAAGGGCCTGGTGGTGGGCGAGATGCTGATCTCGCTCGTCGGTCTGGGCGAGCGATTGATCTACTACGGCAACACCTTTCTGCTGAAAGAACTGTACGCGGTGATCTTCTCCGTGCTGCTCACTGCGCTTGTCTTCTCGCAGATCGTCCAGGCCGCGGAGCGCGCCTTGATACGCTGGAAATGAGAGATGGACGCCCTGACCGCGTCAGTTCGACGCCGGCAGCGGGGGCCGGGCGCGCCAGCGGCCGTTCTCCACCGCAGAGAGGAAATCGGCCAGCGCCGAGTTGAATGCGGCCGGTTCCTCGCTGTTGATGGTATGCCCGGCGCAAGGCAGCATCAGCAGGCCCGCGTTCGGAATGGCGCGCTTCATGATCAGGCTGCCGTCGACGCAGGCATCGTCCTCGTCGCCAAGCACGATGAGCGTCGGCAGCGACAAGGTGCGCAACCGGGGTTCCAGTTCACCGATGGTCGGCCGCTTGATCTGGACATTGAGCATGGTGAACGCATGGCCTTCGGCGGAGTGCTCCGACATCCAGCGCACGAATTCCTCGAACCCACGGGGATCCTTGGCGCGGTGCTGGGCCCGCATCGCGAAATCGGCGTACTTGCGCGCCGCGACCGCGATACCTTCCTTGCGAAACATTTCGCCGATGTCCCGCGCCAGCGCCACCGATGTGGCGCGCGTTCCGGGTTGCGATCCCCAGCCACATCCGGCCACCGTCAGGGAACGGCAGCGGTTCGGGAAGTCGAGGCCGACATGCAACGTGGTGTAGGCGCCCATCGAATGGCCGATGACATGCGCCTTCGCGTCGCCCGCGGCGCCTGCTGCGTCCAGGACGGCAATCACATCGTCGCGGGCGATCTCCTGGGAATACGCGGCATCCGCGGTCGGCACATCCGAGGGCGGATAGCCCCGGGAATTGAAAGTGATGCAGCGATATCGACGCGAGAAGTGCCGCACCTGCGGCTCCCAGCTCCGGTAGTCGCCCGCGTATTCGTGGACAAATACCAGCGGCGCACCCGAGCCGCTCGCCTCCCAATAAAGCCTGGTTCCATCACCGGCGGTAGCGTAAGGCATGATTACCCTGGAAGTCTGAAAAGCGAGCGTGGATTTCCATCGCCGATCAACGCAACGTCCGCGTCGGAAAATCGGGCGCGCCGCAACAACCCCAGCGGGTCCGCTTCATGCGGGGGAAACGACTCATCGGTCCCGAGCACCAACCGATCGGTACGCACCCTCTGCGCGAGAAACTCCAGCG
>Ga0315281_10007935_pt1 | contig 14858 bp, 16 predicted proteins | sample YL17G07_0_MG_FD_204540 | JGI IMG/M metagenome (GOLD analysis project Ga0315281, IMG submission 204540) | Sediment microbial communities from Yellowstone Lake, YNP, Wyoming, USA - YL17G07_0 | ecosystem: Environmental > Aquatic > Freshwater > Lake > Sediment | place: USA: Wyoming | collected...
CTGAGGATTCGTCCGAATATTTTTCCTGATCCATTCTTGCCCCCGGGAAGATGCCTAAGGGATTTCCGGCTTTAGGGTCGCCGACAGCTCCATGGAAGCATTTCAGCATGTTACGCTTCATCTTGACGGCGTTATTGAAACGAGAGTATTATTCCGGATGATGGGAAAGGCGAAAACCGCGATGAAGATGCGTCTTGCGTTGCTAAGCGCAAAATGCAAAACCTTATTTATAAAACGGGGTGATGTTGGCGAAAGATCTGGAAATCAAAACCTGTGTTTGAGGAGGTCGTCATGAAGACACGTATTGCTGTGTTCTGCTCCCTATTGGCTGTGTTGACTGCAGGCCTGTCGGTCGGGCAGCAGCAATCGTCGGTTACGGCAATCAAAGCAGGCCGGCTTATCGATCCGGAAACGGGGACGGTAGCCGCCAATCAGGTGATCCTCGTCGAGGGCGAAAGGATCACTGGGGTGGGTCCGAACCTTACCATTCCTTCCGGTGCGACAGTTATCGATTTGTCTCAGCTGACGGTTCTGCCCGGTCTCGTTGACGCGCACACGCACATGGCGCTGACCTATAAGGAAGAGCCGGAGAACAATTATTACTATCTCACCTACATCACAGACTCGACGCCGCTGCGCGCCATTCAGGCCGCATCCAATGGCATGCAACTGCTCAACTCGGGTTTCACCGTAGTCCGTGACGTGGGAAACAACGCGCTCTACGCGGATGCAGCGCTCCGGCAGGCAATTGAGCAGGGTTGGCTGCCGGGACCTACCGTGATCCCGTCGGGGCCGATGATCGGGAGCACGGGGGGACAGTTCTGGCCAACGCCGGAAATGTACAAGTACCACAACATCATGTTCCCTGAATATATCGATGCCAACAGCTCGGATGAGATCGTGCGCGCAGTCCGTGAGAACATGCTTTTCGGCGCTCGGACGATCAAACTGTGTATCGACTGCAAGCCTTGGGGCTACTCTGTTGACGACATCAAGCTGGCCATCAGCGAGGCAGCCAAGGGCGGATGCAAGGTCGAGGGGCATGTGCAGACTGCTGACGGCGCGCAGCGGGCTATCGACGCTGGAGTCTATATCATCGCCCACAACAACGCGCTCACGCCGGAACATCACCGCCAGATGGCCGAAAAGGGGATCTTCCTAACAGGCACCGACACCCCGTTCACGCCCTATCGGGGCAGTGAGGCAGCTTTCAAGCGGACGGTCGCGAATTTGCGTGATGCCTGGGAAAAAAAGGTGCTCCTCACCTATTCAACCGATTTCGATTACTGGAACGAACGGATGAAAGATCCGAAGACCGGCGAGTGGCTGACCCGCGGGGAGCTGACCATCAACTTTCTCGAAACCTGGAAGGCCGCCGGCATCCCTCAGGCTGACATTCTGCGCGCGATGACGATCAACGGCTACAAGGCCGCGGACATCATCAGCCAGCGCGGTCCGATCAAGCCGGGATTTTTTGCCGACATTATTGCGGTTCCCGGCAATCCCCTCGGCGACATCGACGCGTTGCGCAACGTGCGGTTTGTGATGAAGAACGGAATGGTGTTTAAGAAAGACGGCGTGATGACACCGGAAAAGTTCTTTCATCCCGGCCCGGTTAAAACACCGAATGGAAGATGGAGCCGGTAGTATATTAGGACGCTCCCGTTCAGAATTGAATCTTATTCCACTCCTCCCCTTCTTCCCTTTCCCCACTTTGCCTCTCTGAGTTACCCTTGATGTTGATCGGCAAAGCGCGAGAGGATGGCTGTAGCGAGCGCCGGAGGCCCGAAGATCTCGTTCCAATGGTTGAAGCTGTGGTTTTAGCCATGCCCGAGGCTTCCTTTTAGAGCCTTGCGACGCTTTTCATGCTGTTCCGCATTGCAAAAATATCTCATTTCAGACAATATCAACGTAGGAGGACAAAATCATGGCCTTCAAAACACTCTTTCTCGCCCATGCTCCGGACGCGGACAAAGAAAAACATCACTGTTTCATCGACACCGGAAAATATCAGCTGGATGTGGTCATCGTTAAAAACCAGGCTGAAGCCTTAGAAGTCAGCACGCGCCTATTTAGAGAAAAAAAGATCGAGTCCATCCTGCTTTGTCCGGGATTCAGTCACAAGGACATCGCCGAGATCGTCGCTGCCACTGAAAATAAGGTCGCTGTCTGTGTCTCTAGGGGCGACGGCCCGGGCAACAGGATCTCTCAGGAAGCCCTGAAGCGCGCGGGATTCTTTTGAATCAATTTCCTTAAGAAAGCATCGCGACTGAGTTCGACACTTCTCGTCCCTTCGCCCTCCCTGCCTCCATTTCCCCCCTCGACGACTTGCCAAAGATGTTCTGAAACCTCGTCTAAAAATCGATATTCAGCCGCCAGCGCCGCTTACCCTCGACGACTTGCCTTTGATGTTTTTTAGTCAGAACGTGAGGAGGATGGCTGCGGTGGGTCGAAAAAGATCTCGTTTGCACTCAAGTGAATGCGAAACAGCGGGTGCAAGCGACGCGCTTCCCTCCCAACTTGAAAGCCAGTTTAACCGGCGCTGCCGAGGCGATGCCCGCCATGAGCCAGATAGCCAGGAGGCTGAAGACCAATCCTTTTAAGAGCTCTTTTTATCGGCGGATTCCCCTGGTCATGCTCCTTATTATTAGGTCGAAAGCGTTTCTGTTCTCTATTTCAGTTTTGTCTTGCCTTCTTCGGGGGCTTCCGCCGCTTTTTGGCTTTTGCCGCCTTCCTGTGCGTTCTGAGGGGCTGCTTTCTTTTCCCCCAATATCTTTTTTTCCTTGCGCTCTTCGGGGGCTTTCTTGGGCTTCTCGACTTTACCTCTTTCCTGTTCTTTCGGGGGGGCTGCCGCCCTTTCCGCCTTTATCTTCGCCATCTCTTCCGTTCTCTTTTCGTTATCGGCGATCAGCCTCAGCCTGTTATTCACAGCCCTGATATTTGCTTGCAATTTTCTAACGAGAGGATCTTTATCGATCTTGGGAGCTTTGATCTCCTTCCCAGACAGGAAAGACAGCCGATTTTGCAATTTTTGTTCAAAATATGCCTTTTGCCGCATTTGCATCTGCTTCCGCTTTAATCCCATTTCCTCCTCCTCTCCGATTCAGTTATTCTTCTCCGGCAGCTCTTAGACTATGCAGAACCATCTCTTCCAAGCCGGGCAGATAACTACCGAGGTTATATATATCAGGGTTTTCGCCAAAAAGCCATCCTGACCTCCCCCCCTTAAACCGGTCCAGGTATAATGAAAAAAACCTGTTGATCCCATTCGCGCCGTTCATTAATTATTCTTTGTATTCCCCGGAAAAACGGAACGCCTGGGAATGATCGATGAGGATCGTCCGCCAATCCTCCGTATATATGAAGTTTTGCTGTGTCCGGTCATCGTTGGCTCCGGGCTTGTAGTGGTCCGGATGGGCCGTGATGACAATCTCTTCGCCGGGAAAGGCTGAGCCGGGGATGATGCCGCTGACGATTTCCAGGTCGCCCGGGACAAGGTCAACATCAACGACTGCCCGAACGTGCATCGGCGTACAGGCCGAAGTAACGAATGGTCACCTGACCCTTGTCGAGGTTATGGGAAGTGACACGGGCGATGAACTCCAGATAATCCATCAGCTCCACCTCTTCGGCTTCTTTTAAAAGCGATCGAAGTTGATCCGAAACATAAAGAAGCTTGTTTCAGTCTGGGGAACCTCTATTTTCAGGCTGGAAGACCGGAAGAAGCTTGGGAATTATATGGAAAAACCGCCAAACTTAACTCTAAGGATAGAGCCCTCTATAGCAGCACGGCTTTAATCATCGTCGCAGCCGCCGCAGAGATCGACTTTGATTTTGAACGCTCCCCTGGCCCCAGCATTCGTTAGGTCGCGGGTCCATTCCTTCTTCACCTTGCGCTTGTCTCCGTCCATAGTGATTTCGAGCGTCGTCATTCCTCCCTCCCCCAGCGCCCGCGTCACCTGCCACCAGCCCGGCTGGAAGGGCGTATCGTATTTCTGGACGAGGGGAACGTTAGAGCCCGAGGGGATGACGACCACCGCCAGTTTGGCGATGACGCGGCCGTCGAAATCGATCCCGCCTTTGCGCGCCTTGAGGGCCATCCGTCCGCCGGACAGCGTGCCTTCGAGCGGTACGGCGAAGACGGCGCCGAGTCGCTGGGTGGTCGTGGGCTTTCCGGTTAGAAATTGGAAATTTCCTAGCTTGCCGGCGTAGAGCGAGCGCAGGAAGTTGGCCACCACAAAATTCTTGGCCCGTCCGGTGAGGATTCCCCGGAAAGCTACCGGGTTCGTTCCCTCGGGCTTGGCCCCAGTGATCCGGGCCGTCCCTTCCCAGTCGTTGTCGAGACCGTACATTGGCCGGCCGTTGTCTAAAGCCTCGACATGCGTATGGCCGGATATTTTGCCGACGAAGGAGAGACAATAGGTGTCGGTGTAGGCGTCGAGGGCGATATCGACCGCGTCCTCGACCGCGACTTTGGCTGCTTCCCAGGGGCCGCCTTCGAGGAACCCCTTGGCCACCTCGAGCAATGACCGGCAAATAGTCCAGCGCGAGACGACGGAACCGGACTCGGGCCGGGCGGCGCTTCGGTTGAGGACCTGTTCCTCGGGCGAGCCCTCGAAGATCGAGCGCATCCCATTCAGAAAACGGTCGCGGATCCGCGGAATCCAGGACGGCAGGGATTCCGCGGCGTCGACGCCGGCGGTCTGTGTCCAATCTGTCAGATAATCGCGTAGCCCGGATTGCATGATTTCGAGGACCGCCTTCTCGGCCTGGAGGGCCTGGCCGGCCAACGCGACGCCGACGCAGGCGTCGGTCTGGCCGCCCGAGGCCTCCCGGCCGAGGGCCAGCAGCTGTTCGGACTGCTGGCGGAGCGACTGTCCGGTCGAGGACTGGAATTGCCGGAATTCCCCCATCGCGTCCCTGTCCAGGTTGGGCTCGCGGAGCAGCGTCTGCTCAAAAATCGTTTCGGCCCGGATGAATTGGCGGAAACCGCGGCGGAGCTCGGGGATTTTTTCACGGACGCGGCCGACGTCAGCCCTGGCTTTCCTGAGGTTGGGATCATTTCCGGGGATCGCGTCGAGGCCGGATTGGATCTCGGTCAGAGCCTGGTCCGAGGCTTCCACGGCGGCGGCCAGGGCTTGCCCATAGGCCGCTTCGAAAGATTCATCCATATCCGGCGGGGGATCGATGACTTCCACGAATACAACCGTCCGCTCCTTGTCGGCGCCCCCGTTCCGCTCGGCGGTGACGATTAGGGTGTAAGTTCCGGACTGTTCAAAAGGGCCGATTTCCACAGAGAAAGCGCGGTTGACCGCGGCCGTGGTCTCTACGGCGCGGGGCGGCTTGGGACCCGTTGGTGTGACCACGATTTTTTTCCCCGCGTCGGCAGAGCCTGTCACTTGAGCGTTCTCGCCGGTGAGGATGGTGCCGGATTCCGCGTAGGCGAGAAGCGATCCTTTTTGAAAACCAGGCCTCGCCGAGATGGACGCGAGACACATCCATCCGACGACGAATAAAAGGGATTTTCGCCGTATCATCGATCGGCCTCCTTTTCTCCAAGAAACGCATAAGGCCGTGGAGCGGACGTCCGCGTTAGGCCATGGCCCGCCTCACATCTTGACGATCATGAACTCGACCCGGCGGTTGAGTTGCCGGCCCTCGTCGGTGTCGTTCGTCGCTACCGGCCGCGACTTCCCGTATCCCCTGGACTGCAGCCGCGAAGCGGCCACGCCGTGGTCGAGCAGGTACTTCCGGACCGCCGCCGCCCGGTTTTCGGACAGGGTGATATTGGACGGCTCGTCGCCAACCGCGTCGGTGTGCCCGGCGATTTCGATTTCCATCTTCGGGTATTGGTTCAGGATGCTGGTCAGGCGGTCGAGCTCGACCTTGGATTCGGGCAGGAGCACGGACTTGGCGAATTCGAAAAAGACGTTGTTCAGCCGGATCGCCGCTCCGACTTTGATCGGGATGAGCAGCAAGTCGCGCTCGAACTCCTGGCCCGGCTTGGCCTTGGTCAAGTCGATCTTCTCGCTGACGGCGATATAGCCCGAAGCCTCGGCCCGGAATCCATAGTCCTCGCTGATCGGAAGAATCATCTGGTAGCGGCCCGTCGTTTGGTTGGCGTTGGCCCCGCCGGCGCCGACGCCGTCTCGGAGCCTCTCGTAGGTGATTCGGGCGGGAACGGACTTTCCGGCGGGATCGTGGGTCCGGCCGCGGATAAAGGCCACCGGATACGGTCGGGCTTCCTGAGGCAGCGCGAACATGTAGATGTCTTCCTTCTCCCGCTCGCCCTCGGCCAGGAAGGCATAGTTGCCCGTAGCGTCCGTGCACAAGTTCGACTCGTCCAGGGGTGAATTGACCTCGGGACCGAGGTTGACCGCCGGCGACCATTTCAGCCAATTGTCGTCGAGCCGCCGGGACATGTAGATGTCGAATCCGCCCAATCCATCCTTCCGGTCGCTGGCGAAATAGAGCGTGATGCCGTCGGGGGCCATGATCGGCGTGATTTCGTCGGCCTTCGTGTTGATGGCCGTTCCCATATTCTTGGGCTTGCTGAAGATCCCATCCGGCTGCAGGAAACTGACGAAGAGGTCGGCCTGGCCGAAGCTCTCTTCGTTGGTGAGGGAATAGATCAGCACCCGGTTGCCCGGGGCTAGGAAGATCGAGATCCGGGTGTCGTGGTTAACGACGCCAGGCGTTTTGAGATACTCCGGCTCGCTCCAGCCGTCTCCCGTCCGGACGGTCATGGCTACCAGTTTATCTTTGGAAACCGCCCGGCCGCCGCGGTCCTTGGCCTCATTGAGCAAGGCCAGGAAATCGCCGTCCTTATACTTGGCGGCCTCGTCGGCGACGTTTTTAAACAAACTCATGGGATCGTTGGCGTTGGGATAGAAGGTTCCGTAGGCGAGGAGCGTATTCCCGTCCGGCAGGACGGAGGAGATGCTTGCCGGGAAGAAATTGTTGATCGGCGGCGGCATTTTCTTGGCTTTAGAGAAACGGCCGTCAGGCAGCTTTTCCGAATACCAGCTGGTTTGGTGCGTAAATGCCCGGAGACGTGTCTCATCGAGGGGAGGGATATTGAGCGATTCAAGCAATTTGGCCTTGGTCGGTTCATCCAGGTCCTTTTGTTGGCGAATCACTTCCTTAGCTCTTTCCAGCTCTTTGATGTCGATCTTGGGCGTGAAGAGGCTCCTCAGGTCGTCGTCTACGTACCATTCGCGGGTGAAATAGAGCGTTTTGCCATCGGCGCTCACCAAGGGGTGGACTTCCCGGGTCGGGGTGTTGATTTCCGGGCCGAGCCGGACTTTCCTGGCCTTTGTTTGACCAGCCTGGGGCGATCCCCAGATAAAAATCAGGCCGAGCATAATAAGAATGATACGGCGGAACGACATGGGCGTGTCCCTCCTTCGAAAACCTTCTCCCTTAAGCTTAAGTTTTCAGCTCGCGGATGTCAACACGATTCGGGACAGCTTCCTAATTTCCCAATTTGTCTATTTGGCGGAATCAATGACCCGCCCCCACTCAATGTACTACCCCAAGACTGGATTTTTCAACCTGGGATGTTCCGGAAGATCGTAAGAAATAAAGATTCAGCCGCCGGCGCCGCTCTCCCCTCCCCGACTTGCCCGGAATGGTGATCGTTGTCCGGAACTATAATTCAGCCGGATGGCCTCCTTCGCGGCCATCTTTATGTCTTCTAAACCTGACAGACATAGTTGACGCGCCGTGGGGCGGACAGTATAATTCCCCCATGTTTAAAGGAAAATTTCTTCTGGTTCTGCTGACGATGGGCCTGTTGATCCTCGGAGCGCTCGACCTATCAGCCCAGGGCGCCGCGCCCTGTCCGCCCGTCCTCGCGTCGCTAATGCCGAAGGGCGCGGTCAACGTGACCGGCCAGTTCACATCGGCCGGCATTGTGGGGATGGGCTTCGCGGCAGCCGATCTTCCCTTCGACCACCCGTGCACGAAATCCGACAAGTACCCGGGGCGTATCGTGGTGGACGTCCAACATTACCAGGGCGAGGGCGTCAAGCTCTTCAAGATGCAGGTGGATTCGGTGGAGAAGCAGACGCTCGAGAACGAGAGAGAGGAAATGGAGAGGAGACGTCCTGACATTCGCAAAACTTCGACCCTCGACAAGATTAGCGACGTGAAGACCGAGACCGTCCCGGGAGGCACGCTCCTCTATTACGACTACTACACGGACTGTTCGGAGGAGGGGATCAAGCGGTCGCATCCTTCCGTCCGCCTCCTGGGCGTTGCGCACACCGACTCCACGAAGATCAACATACAGATCGACGGGTTCATAAGCGCGGAAGTGGCGAGGGCCGCGGCGCTGGAGGTCATCGCCAATTTTGGCAAGGCCGATTTCGGTAAATAATGGAGAAAAGAAAGACCATGAAAAAGGGATTAATTGCTCTGATGAGCGTCGGGATTCTCTTGTTCGCGACGGGCGGCTTCGCCCAGCAGTCGGATAGCGCCGGCTGCAAGGACCACCCGCTGTTCCCCACGCGCATGCCGGATTACCGCCTCGCGGCGTGCAAGGTCGAGGAGTACGGGGTCTACGAATTCTGGTCGGTGAAGGGCCCGAAGACCTCGGTCGAAGGCAGGTTCACCTTCCTCACCTATGCTTTCACCGGACAACGAGCCGCCGAACCGAGCGGTCTCGCCGTTGTCCGGAACTATGAGAACGCCATTAAGAAGGTGGGGGGCACGATCCTCGGGAGCGTGCCTGACCGATGGGTGAACGGGAAGATCGTCAAGGAAGGCCAGGAAACCTGGGCGCAGATCGAGAAAGGGAACGGGAAGATCTGGCTGCGGATCGTCGAGAAGAAGGCGATGGAGCAGTACATCGTGGCAGACGCGGCGGCCCTCGGCAACGACATCCGGGCCACGGGCCGCGCGGCGGTCTACGGCATCTTATTCGATACGGGCAAGTCCACCATCAAGCCCGAGTCGGCGCAGGCCATCGGGGAAATCGCTAAGCTTCTGAAAGCCGACCCGACCCTCAAGATCCATGTCGTGGGCCACACGGACAATGTGGGCGACGTGGATAGCAACACCAAGCTCTCCAAGGACCGGGGCGAGGCCGTTCTCCAGGCGCTCGTGCGCGACCACGGCATCGCCGCCGCCCGCCTGAGATCCTACGGGTGCGGCCAGTTCGCGCCCGTCGCGTCAAACGACACCGAAGAAGGCCGGGCCAAGAACCGCCGGGTCGAACTGGTCAAACAGTAATCGCGATCTTCTCTCCCGGGTGCTCTTTCATTATTTTGACAGGTTCCTGGCCGAGTATGAGAGCCGCTTCGAGAAGGAGTACGGATTCCTCCAGCCGGTCATCAAGGAGGTGGTGGAGCACTAACTTGACTGCGGCAATCCTCGTTGCGGATTCACCCGGATCCACTGTCCCATAATCATACCTGTCAATGGAAATCGAGAATCCCCTCTTTTCGGGCATTCAAAAATAACCTTCCTTTCCGATTTTCATTCTCTGCTTTGCCCTTTTCCCTTCCCATCCTCCCCTCTCCTCCTTGCCAGGGATGTTCTGAATCTGCGTCTAGAAATCGATAATCAGCCGCCAGCGCCGCTCTTCCCTAACACCCCACCTCGACTTGCCCGGGATGTTGATCGTCTTCAAAGAGAGTGAGAGGATAGCTGTGGCAATGACAGGGTCGGAGGAGAACTTGTTCTGCAGGTTTAAATCGAGATCATAGCTGCTGAGGTCGCTTTCCCCTTATCCTTGACGATCGCATGGGTCGACGATACAATCTTGGTGTGATCAAGAGGAGGGATTCAACGGCCGGAGCGGCCATTCACCACGCCGTGGAAAAAGGAATTTCCTATCTTTAAATGATCGAGAAAATTCGCGAGCCCGTCAACGGACTCACTCATTTCTTCGCGGCTATCGGTGCCGTTATTGGATCCGGCATTCTGATAAACATTGGCTGGAACAACCTTATAAAAACGATTACATTAAGCGTGTACGGCGTCAGCATCATCTTCCTCTTTGGGGCAAGCGCCACGTATCATTTGGTCAAAGCGGGGCCGAAGATAATCGTCATCCTGCGCAAGCTCGACCATGCGGCGATCTATTTATTAATAGCCGGGACCTATACACCCATTTGCGCGATCATGTTCACCGGTTTTTGGAGATGGGGAATTCTGGCTATCGTCTGGTCTTTTGCCGTGATCGGCATCATCGTTAACATGTTCATTATGAACGCGCCGCGCTGGTTGACCGCTGGAGTCTATGTGGTCATGGGCTGGCTTTGTCTCCTCGCCATCGGTGAAATGTTGCGAGTCCTTCCTGCCGGCGCTCTGATATGGCTCGGATTCGGCGGCGTCATCTACACCCTCGGGGCGGTCGCGTATGTCACCAAAACGCTCGATTTCTTCCCGGGTAAATTCGGTTTCCATGAGGTGTGGCATATCTTCGTCATTCTCGGCGCGCTTGCGCATTTCATTTCCATCGCGGTCTATATCGCACCCGCCGCGTAATGAAATTTCGAGCGCCGGCTCCCAGGGGCCGACATGAAGAGAAGGCCGGCAACAAATCGCCGTTGCTCGATCAATCTCCGTGGTTTTTCTTTGACTCTGGTTGGAGCTATCTCCTCTTGATCAATCGGTAAATGATCAGAATCAGGATGGCCCCCAGGACCGCTCCGATGAAACCGGCAGGCTGGCCCTCTCTATACCAGCCGAGGTGTTGTCCGATGTACGTCGCCATAAAGGCACCGGCAATGCCGAGAAGAATGGTTAGGATAAATCCGCCCGGATCTCTTCCCGGCATGAGCAACTTGGCGATGGCCCCAACCACAAAACCGACCACAATCGTCCCTAAGAGATGCATACGACCTCCCTTAAAACGTTTTTATAGGATCAGCCTCTGTTCCAAAGCCATTCACGATTGTTATGTTCAAGCCGCCATTTAAGGGATAAGGATTTGCTTTTTCGCTCTGCACGACTTACGCTCCCATTAAGCGTGGAATCGATACTCCCCATCACGAAAAAATGATAAATCCAGTCGCGGCTCGATGTCAACAATACGAAGATGGCCGGAAAATTTATTTTCAATTTGTACGAATTCCCCTTTTTCCCCGTCCCCTCTCCTCCGCGCTCCAGCATGTTCTCAAGCCGTGTAACGAAATCAATATTCAACCGCCGACTCCCCTCCCCCTCTCCGACTTGCCCTGGGTGTCCTGAAATTATATCCAGAAATCAAGATTCAGCCGCCGGCACCGGAGCCGTAGGCCGCATCACAACCGGATAGGATCGCGAGGCACGCTAAAAATAATCTCGTTCTTCTCAAACTCACGCGCGTGCGAACCCGCAATTTGGGCAGGTCACGCCGTGCTCCGCGGGGACGTAAGAATGATGACAGCTCGGACAGACGATGGGTTCAGGCGCAGGAGCAGCTTCTGCGGCCGCTTGTTCCTCGGAGCCGCTTCCCACGGCTGCACCCGTGATGAGGGCGTTTCTGCGCCAAAGGCGAAATCCCCCGCCGGATCCTGAAGAAGTTGCCTTGGATGAGGATGATTTTGAAGACGAACCGCTCGAAGAGCCGCCTTTAGCTTTGGCGGAGACAAGGAGAAACAGGACGGCGATGACAACGACGATAAAAACCGTCGTGATGACGATGATCGCCGTCAGCTTCAAGCCCTTCGCCAGGTTATACATCTCCAGGCCGTAGCTGAAGAGAAACACCCCAATGATATAAGCCGGGGCCAGCATGAGAAGATACTTGCCGGCCTGATTTTCGGGAAGGATTTCTTTAAACCAGGTTTGGTAAACGACATAGATGATCGCCCCCAAGGAAGCGAGGGCGATCAAGGCTCCGGGAACCATGACCCGCAAAGGCTTTCCGGGCCGGGAGTCGTCGTTATGAAAATCGACGACTTCTTTTGTCTTGGGGCGGACCTGAAGGAAATTGTAATCTGAAACGGGCATGGTTCCTCCTTTTCCTCCAGAAAAAAATAGACGAATCGTCCAGGGAATACTATGATTCTCTGGCCGCTGTCAAGACGACAGCTTCAGGAGAGTTTCATGAAAGATGAAGAAGCCCGCAAATTCCGCAAGGACTATTGGACCTATCTTGGCCATTAATCGCTCCAGAAATCATTGTGTAACTGATCCTTTACGTCTTCAAATAATCTATAATTATCTGCAGTATTTATCAACCTTTCTCACTTATAGACTGTAAAAGCAAGTTGCTTAAAAAAGAAAAATGATTATTCTTCTATTTTATTTTCTTCTTCTACTTCGCGCCAATACTCTTCCCTTTTTCTTTTATCTTCCTGTTCCTTCGCTGTATAACATTCCCTGCAGACTATATCGTAATCATAATAAGGATCATAAACCTCTATGCGACATTGATCGCAGACTAGCTTTCCACATCTTTCACAGTTTGAGAATGTTGGAGGACGATATCCGAATGTTTTGTACTCAGGAGGTTCATCAGTAGCAGTACAAAGTGCGCATTTGGTGATCGGTCTTGAGGATTCTTCCTCTTTTTCGGCCTGAGCTTCGATTTCTTCATTTTCCAATTCTTCGTTGCAAGCTGGGCAAACGTATGAACGTTTTTCGATCCTGTGATAACGGAAAAATTGAGGAGGAAGTTTGTCCGGAAAGAAATGGGCTGTTGAGCAACTTATGCAAATACGTTAAAAGCACCTCCGACAGATATTAGATAACCTTAAATCGCCTACAAAATCCCCGCATACTTCACATTCAAATCCGAGCTTGCCGTTTCTAACTGACAATTCCATTTTCTTCCTTGCCTCTTTTCTTTCGCGCAGGAATATCCTTCTTTAGCGATTCGAGGGCGGTTTCATACCGCCGAAGCTCTTTCTGGATCTCGGCTAGCTCGTCTTTTTTCGATTTCTCCTCTTCTCTAAGTTTGCTTACCCTTTTCTCGAGGATTACTTCTATGTTTTGCCTTGCCATTTTTGGCCTCCTTCACATGTCAGTAAAAATGTCAGTAATTTTGTCAGTAAATCAGGCTGAAAAGCCTAACTAATCCGTTTAATCTGGTATAATTTGGCTTAAGGAGTGGGCAATCGAGTCCGATGCCTAACTTTTGGGAATTAAAGGATTTCCAGAGGAAAAAAGGACTGACCCGTGTAGGACTCGAACCTACAACCCGCGGATTAAGAGTCCGCTGCTCTACCAATTGAGCTAACGGGCCTTATAAAGTCGACCTATTGTAGCAGAATTGCCCGCGTTTTTAAAGACGCTTTCATGGAAAGAAAAATCCGGCGACACGCAAAGAATACACGTCAAACGTCTCTAATCCCGGTGACACCTACCGAATTCAAAAGAATTCGGAACATTTCACCGATAACGAACACGTCACCGGATTTTTTATGCTATAATGGCGGCCAAGGAGTGGCGTTCGCAGTCATGGCCGTCACCGTCATCTTGACCATTCTCGTAGCCGGCTTCCTGGCTCTCGTCGCCATCATGCTGGCCGCACTAAGAAACGCATCCAGGAAAATCGAAGCTCTCCGCCAAACCCCATCCGAAAATCAGGCTCTAACCCTCATGCAACAGCAGATCGGACAGCTCACCATGAACCTCAACCAGCAGCTTCAAAACCTGAGCGGTCAGTTCTTGAAGACGACGGGAACGATCGGCCAACAAATCCAGAGCATGAACACGCAGTTCCGGGAAACGACGGGCCACATCGGAGAAAACCTGGGACATGTCCAGTCGCATCTCAGCAAGGTGGAGGCCGCCACCCGCGAAGTGCTCGAAAAATCTAAAAATATCGCTGCCCTGGAAGACCTGCTCCGCGCGCCCAAGTTCCGGGGCGGAATGGGCGAGCTGTTTCTAGGCGACCTTCTCCAGCAGATCCTGCCGCCGCCGAATTTCGAACTTCAGTATAAGTTTAAAAGCGGAGAAACCGTCGACGCCGTGGTCAAGATTGGGCCAAACATCGTCCCTGTGGACTCTAAATTCCCCCTCGAGAATTTCCAGAAATTCATCAAAGAAGAGAACGAAAAGGAAAAGGCCTCTTATAAAAAGAAATTCTACGCCGACGTTAAAAAACACATCGATGCGATCGCCGCGAAATATATCCTGCCGGACGAAAGAACGTATGAATTCGCTCTGATGTATATCCCGGCTGAAAACATCTATTACGAGACGATTATCCGCGAGGAGTCCTTCGGCGAAGAAAAAAGCACCTACGGGTATGCCATGCAGAAGAAGGTGATCCCCGTCTCGCCGAACTCGTTCTACGCGTATTTGCAGGTCATCGTCCTCGGTCTCAAAGGGCTCCAGATAGAAAAGTCAGCCAAAGAAATTTTGCAGTCGCTGGCGCGGCTCAACGGAGATTTAGGACGTTTCCAGACGGACTTTGACCTAATCGGGACGCACCTGACGAACGCCAAGAGCAAGTTCGACGATGCCGAAAAGCGGCTGGATAGAGTTGTGGACAGGCTGGAAAAGTTGAGCGGCGGCGAAAAGCCGCGGGAACTGCCGGAGGATTCGGCGGCCGGCAGGAATTCCGATTAAATAAGACGACCTAGTGTCCCGTCTCATAAGTTCCTTGTCATTGTATTCTGCAGAGACGGGACACTTCCTAGGGGGAGTCAAGCTCCCCCCTAGGCGCTTCGCTTCGCTCCGCTGACCCCCTGAGGGGGGCCACCACGCCGCCCCCCTCAAACTTCCCGGCGGTTGTGCGTCTATTCGCGTATCAACTATGGCAAGAAATTTGTGAGACGCACAACTAGTCTGCTGTTCGTCAAACCGTTCCGGAAATTTTTTCGATCTCGTCGATCATTTCCGGTGCGGCGATAAAAACAAGAACGTCGTTTTCCTGGAGACGTATCGATTTTGGCGGATTAAAATTAAAATCCTTG